>Ga0209517_10000470_pt1 | contig 68245 bp, 53 predicted proteins | sample PeaSoiMetSII2010_FD_187695 | JGI IMG/M metagenome (GOLD analysis project Ga0209517, IMG submission 187695) | Peat soil microbial communities from Weissenstadt, Germany - SII-2010 (SPAdes) (version 2) | ecosystem: Environmental > Terrestrial > Soil > Wetlands > Peat | place: Germany... | reverse complement strand
GGCCTCGCGCGGCGGGAAAGATGGCCATCAGCGCTACCCTTTTCAAGGCGGAAGACGACGGTCGAAGCTGTTGGGTTTTTCAAGACGTTCATCCCGGTGGCGCCGCCTTCAAGGCTGGCGTCCAGCCGGGCGATATTCTTTTGCGGGTCGGAGAGAACGAGATTGCACCCCCCGACCTTCCGTTGTTTCCGTTGGGGGAAACGACTCCGGTTGATATCAAGAGGCGGGACTGCGCCCACGTGAGACTGCGGATCGAGGTGCCGAAGTCAAAGACGAAAGAGCGGCCGCTGATTGAGCTGCAACCAGTCTCGTCCATGAAGCACGGCGACGTCGGTTGGTTGAAGGTCTGCATGTTCCCGGGCGCAATCGGTATCGATGTCGCGCGCGATATCGACAAGGCAATCAAGAGCCTGGAGTGCGAGCGACTGATCATCGATCTCCGAGGCAATACTGGCGGGGGAATCGGCTGTCTGCGGCTGATGAGCTATATGACGCCAGATCGAGTTCCCGTTGGCTACAGTGTTACCCGGCGGCGGGCGGAGCAATCGTTCTCGAAAGAGAAACTGCCTGTGTTCGACCGTATTCCGTCGAAGAAGATCGGCCTCATCGGCCTGGTGCTGAAATTTGCGCGTCGCGACCAGTCGGTGGTCATAGCCACCGAGAGGCTTGGAAAACAGCGCTTTCATGGCAAGGTTGTTCTGTTGGTGAATGAGCATTCCGCGAGCTCGTGCGAGATGGTTGCCGCGTTCGCTTCGGAAAACAAGCTTGCCACGATTGTCGGGACAAAAACACCGGGCCGGCTTCTCGGTGGGCATTCTTTCCGCGTCGGAAGTGGATACCGGATTGCGCTCCCAGTAGCCGCCTACTACACGTGGAACGGAACCTTTTTGGAGGGAAGGGGCGTAAAGCCCGACATAGAGGAGCCGTTCTCCGTGGCAGAGATACGCAACGGCCGAGATGCTCAGTTGCAGCGGGCAATCGAAGTGGCAAACGAACTGTAACCCACTATTGGAGGACAACGGAATAGGTTCGCCACTCATCGCCGCTCTTTCTGATCGCGAGGGTGTGGAGACCGGGCGATAAAGAACTGAGGTCGAGCTCAGCGACAGCCGTGACGACGTGATCCTGGAGCGTTGCTGTCACATGCTCCTTGAGAAGCGTGCGCAACTGGCCATCGAGCAACTGCAGCGCGTATTGGCCTTCGTCTGCGCCGACCGGGAAGTAGAGGGTGAGCCGCAGATGTTTTCTCGGAAGGATCAGTGGAGGCTTTGGCGGGTTCGTGCGTCCCTGCTCCACGCCACGATTCTCGGTTAACGGTCGAAGGTCGAGAGTGGCCGGAGTTGTGACGCTGGCGATTTGGACGGTGGGAGTTGGTCGGGCAAAGCCCGTCCAGTAAATAACGGCCCCCAGAACAATCGCGGCGGCGCACGCAACGGCTGCGATTCGAATCCGCATGACTCGCCTTTGGCGCATCTCCTGGCGGATCGCCAGAAACGTCTGAAAACAAGGCGAACAATGAGTGACGTGGTGCAGTTGGTCCTGCGTCATCTGTATGATTCGCCGAGACATACCTGCTAAGGTCTCGGCGTCGGGACACCCCACACGTTCGGGGTTGGGAAACTCCCTAAGCGCAGACTCCTGCAGTTCTTTGCGGACGCGGTCGATGTTCATTCGATAGCATATTATGCCTTAGTCTCAGTCAGGGTGGCGCCTTAATCCGCGTCGTAAGGCCCGAGTATATTACCCCGAGCTTAGCCTTGAACCGCTTCATTCGTGCCGAAGCAGCTTTTGCGCTGATGCCCAACCGCGGAGCGATGTCTCTGGGATCGTCGTCAGCGAGGAACGCGTCCAGGTACGGAACCTGCTCCGGTGGAAGCTGCGCCTCCAAAAGCGCCACGAGTTCTTGGCGATAGATGGCCTCGAAGGGATCTCCCCGCGGGTCGGCAATTCGCTCCAATGAGAGCCGGTCAAGGTAAACGAGTTTGCCATTTCGTCGCTGCTCAGGAAGGGCGGCAGACCATTGGGTCGGAGTCAATGCCTTTGTTTCGTTGGTGAGAGATTCGAGATCGGCGGAGCCGCGGCCACGGAGATAAGCCCGTACGCGCCGAACGGTATCCTTCGCCTGCGCAGAGATGCGCGAAAACCCTTCGGACGGCTTCCCGAACGAGTCGGGAGCCACTATTGGGGGAGGCTTGACCGGCATTTACGGCCCCGATCAGAATGCCCTTATTATACTGCCAAAATAGCGTTATTCGAGCAGGCGAATTTGCAAATTGTCAGGTCCAAACCGGGCAAGTCGTTTGGTTACGATTCGGTTAGCACCCGACACCCCACCCAGCGGCAAGCGAGGCAGCGAACACCTTGCAACCCCAAACAGTAGAACAGCTTGAAGGCGGTGCTAGGTGCGGGATCGCTTGCGCCAAGGTGGCGGCGACGAACCCAACGCCGTGCAAAAGAGCCGTGCGGCGCTACTTAAGAAAACTTTCGAATCCAAGCGGCGAAATCGGCCGTTCTGAATGGCTATTTATATAGGGGCCTTTTTTCCCGCGTGCGCGTGATACGCGTCGAGAGCGCCCTGGGTATCGCCGTTGAGGGGTCTACATGAACGCGAAACAAGGCGCGTCGGAAAGTGCTGCCTGGACAAGGGAAATCGAAGTCATCCTGCTTGATGGCGTCGAGGACAACAGGCAAGGGAAGGATCTGGCACACGAGCGAGTGAGGGCTTTGTATCCTCTGCCGCCGGGAAAGCAGCGCTACCCCAAGGATTTTGAGAAGTGGTTGACCAAAGTGTTTGAGAAACCATCTGAGGATGGGGTAGCTCCGTGGTTGTCCTTCGATTTCTGGCAGCAGCAAGTTGACAAGGTGCTGACCCAGGGAATCTTCGTGCGGAATGTGACGCAAGATGAAGTGGTACAGCGGGTCCGCTCGGTCTGGCCGAAGCTTTCGGTCTCGTGGCTCGGTGCCCGCATGGAGGAAGTCGCTCGGTCTGGGCTCCCCCGCTGGATGGATCAGAAGTTCTGGACCGCCCAGGTCGACCCGATCCTGACCAGCGGTTTACGGAATGCAAGCCAATGCCAATCCGAAGCGGTTGAAATGGTAGTGCAGGCGTTCCCGCAGTTAGACGTCGGCATGATTCGGGATCGTGTCCGCGGCTTGCGAAAACAACGGCCAAAAGATCTGCAAGAAGTGGTCCCGCAATTCGCGTTGCCGAATGGATGCGACGGGCGGGTGGCGGCTGTTGGTGGACAAGCCTATTCGAGTGCCGCGGCCGCAGCGGGTGGGCTGGCACCGTCCTCAAGAATGGACCAGAGGTTCTGGCGATGCGAGATCGACCCGATCTTGCTGCGTGGAATTCGGAACGCGAACCAATTAGAGCGCGAGACCGTTGACAAGGTGCTGCGCAGGTTTTCCGAACTGCGGATCGGCACAATCTGGGCGCGCCTTCGACGATTACAAGAACAGCAAAGAGAAAACGGAAACGCCGGCCCGCCGTTCCGATGGACAGATGAGTTGGATGAGCGGCTCATCCGCATCCACGAAGAGGCTGGTTTGAGCGCAGCCGTGTCAGGAGTGCAGAGCCTCACCGGCTGGCCGCGAAAGGCCGTCTTACGGCGGGCGCATAAACTGGGTATTCCCAGCCGACCTTCGGGCTCGCGCCGGCCTTGGACGATGGTTGAGTACCGTTTTGCTATCGAATCCTTGAACCACATGAGCGTGCGGGAGATCGCCGAAGAGATTGGACGATCAGAGAAGGCGGTTTGGGACATGGTTGGCCAACGCGGAATCCCGGCTAGATTCCAAGACGGATACACCATGCGCGAACTGGCCGAAAAACTTCGCGTGAGGAGCTTGAGCGTTCAGAAGTGGGTTGAGGCCGGCCTCCTCCATAGGAAAAGGAATGGCCGGATCGATGAAGGCTCGTTGCAGTCCTTCCTCTACAGTCACCCCGAAACCCTGAAATGGCCGAGGTTTGATCAAGACACAGCCTTTTGGGTGTCGGAGCTCGTGGAAGCCGAGAGAGCGAGGGTTAACGGTGGTGAAGCGAATCCTCGCGCCACGCTTCAAAACTCGGAAAAGTTGAGGGCGGCTGAAGCTTCCACGCCCGGCGGCACTGCTTCCAATACGCCCGGACCTGATCCATCCGGGGATCGCGAGTCGCGTAGTAGCCAAGCGCGTGCCGCCAGCCCTCGGCTATAGAAACGTGAAATGGTTTTTCGTCGGTCCACTCGAGAAAGCGAAGCCAAAGAAACTCCGCCTCTTGCGGATGCTCCTTCGCATAAGCGGCAGCGTAGTCCAGAAATCCTGGGCAGCGCTCCTGAAGAATCGCGATCGTCGGGTCAGAAACGAATCCTTGGGTCTCGACGGTCAAGCGCAGCCAATACGAAAACGCTCGCCACTCGATGAATTCAGTGATGGTCTGGGCGAGACGGTCCGGCTCAACCAGTCCGCGTTCATCCTCGGCAAGCCGCTTTGATCGCCGCCCCAGATCGTTTTCAGCCTTCCGAGATTTGGCAGGATGGTTCATCATGACGCTCAGGGCGCTTAAGATTGGCTCGCCCAAGCCAACACTCGCGGGTAGAAAAGCGCTCGTCCACTTGGGTCTCAAGATACGATACAACATCAGATCGGGATCTAGCGCGACTCCGCGTACTTTGGGTTGGATACATCGCCTGACCGGAACCCCTCCTAAAATGAGGCGTATATGCCGTTGGCTAATACGCTTCAACCCTACCACCATCGGATTTGCCCATGCAACGGCGCCAGAGGCAGATCCAGCCGACCGACTTGAAGGCAAGAGCCATTGGGGTCGTCGTGCGCGAACTCCGTGAGCAAGCCGGCCATTCTCAGGAACGCCTCAGCGGCGAGTGCGGCTTCGACCGCACGTATATTAGCCGAGTAGAGCGAGGGATCATTAATCCGACGGTGAGCCGTCTGTGGAAAATTGCAGACGCCCTGAAAACGCCGCTTAGCCAAATTGCCAAGAGGATGGAACTCTGGATAGTGAATCAAGAGCGAAGGGCAAAGAAACCGAGTTAAGGATTTGCTCTCCACTCCGTGAGTTTAGGGACGAGTTTGCGAAAGCCCCGCGTGCGGGAACAGGTCGCGCCTCCTAAGGTGACGCAGACCGAAGGCGAGCATTAGGCGGAAAGAGGACGATGACGTGCCCCTCATCTAATCTCGATGCCATGCCCGCTTTGCTTGGAAGCATCTCTGGGCGCGGGCAAGGAACCGGATCGACAGCCTCCATCGAGGACCATCTCCCGCCATTGTGCATAGAGGCTACTCTTTATCGCCGACAGAGAGGAGAATTCCTGCCTTCTGAACCTCGCTACCACTCAATTGACGGTTTTCGGCTTCCACGAATGACTTGGTCCCGACGAGGCCAATTGTTCTCGTCTTTGCCTGTGCTCCCTCTCCGGTTGTGGCGCCAGACGGGGAGAAAACATCCTTCCAGTTCTTTGCAGACGGGCCCGGAAGAGCCACTCCACGCTCTAGCGCTAACAGCAAGTCACCAGTATCACGGACGTAATTGAGGGCGGCGTGTGCATTCGGATGGACGGTGTTTAGATCCACTTGCTGAATTTGCTGACAGATTGCGTCGCAGGTTGTCTCGGTGAGCACTAGTCTGGTGTCGCTTTCGCCCTGCCTTCCGACAAAACGAACACCCCCATTCTGAAGCAACAGAGGTATGTCTAAGCGGCGGGGTCGTCTTTCGGCATCGGGCAAGTAGACATCCACGACAAGCGGGAAGGTGGCCGGCATAGGGGCTGTCAGACCAACACGTCCGAGATTTGAAAGCAACTTCTGTTGGAGCTCTAGAGCATGCGACTCGCGAAGCCGAGCTGCAAGAATGAACCCCTTGGGATCTTCAAAAAGAACTTCAAGCTCTTTGTGAGAGACTGTTTCAATGTATTTGAGGTCCCATTTGATCCATAGATTTTCACCGGATGGGAGGCGCATAACGGGAGTGCGTGTGGGCTCCTCCTTGTAAGTCCACGTTGTCGGCCCGAGGGGGCGCAATTCGCCCACGAGCAAAAGTACGCGTTTGGCTCCCTGGCGCTGTAGATCGCACGCGGGTGACAGAACCGCAACTACTTGCTCGCGCCCTATAGCCGCGAGAAGGCCCTGAGGTGGTTCGGCCCCTGCCTCAACAGGCGCGTCCCTCTGTTTACGCCAGAGCAAATCGCCAAACGCAACCTTGCTTTCCTCAGAACCCGGCAAGCGCAGCCGTTCCCGGTTTTGAAACAACGCGTGATTCACCAATTGCTGAAGATCCTTCGAGCCTTCCAAGTAAGGCGGAGGGTAGGAATCTGCTGTCAAAGAGTTCAGCCCAATTGCTGCATTGATGATCGGAGCCTGACTTTCGACCTCGTACTGAAAGGCCTTGTCGAACACGTCCACTAGATAGCTTCCTAGGGGAACACCTTCCGCATCCAACAACAATTGCCTCACCTGAGCAATGTCCGTCAGGTCCAAACGTCGAATCAACTCGGCGGCGCGGTCGCTCGCACGTTGGACACCTGTGCGCCACGCATTGAGAAATGTCGTCAGCTTCAACGAATCCCGATAGTGATACGCGAGGCGAGTAAGTACCCGCTTCAGTTTATTCGCGTCTGCGAGATCTGCCTTGCTAATAATTCGAAATGCGGATTCAAACAAGCCTGCACGGTCCCTGAAATCTGCACGCTTGCTTTCGAGTCGCGGACTACGGGACATCAGAATCACAAGCGGAGGAGTATCGCTCCTGGTAGACGAAACCCTGGCGACGCCTGAAACCGCCTGGTCAATATCGTCTGCCTGTTGCGATGAGCCTAAGAATAAATCAATGACGAGCAAGTCGGCAGTGACCGCTTGATCTACAAACTGCCGACCGGCCGTCTCACATTCGAGGCCGAGTCCCGTCAACTGCTGCAGTAACGTGTCCAATTGCCTCAGGTCAGCCTCGGTGTCATGCCGATAACGCGCAAACAGCGGCTCCAGAAGTTCAGCTCGAATAGTGCCCGCACTCCGCCACAGCGCAGCTATGAAGTCGTCGGATTCTCGCAACCGATCAGCACGTTCACCGTCGAAGCCTGGGTATACCGCATTTAGCGCCTCCCGGTCCGATTCATCAAGGTCTTCAAAAAAGTGAGTCCATTCACTGTCTTCAATAAAAAGGTCCTGTGCCTTGGGCACAGTGTCGAACGCGTCGTCGACAACGAGCACTTTTCGGATATTCTCTCGTTCGAGCAGTGCGGAAAGTTCGCTCATTTCACGCTCACGCTATCCGGCAACTCCAGCGTGAATCGATGAAGTCTGCCTGTGGCCGTGTCAATATGATCGTCTAGGACGAGCGTGCCGCCATTGTGCTCAGCGCATTCGCGCGCAATGAATAAGCCAAGGCCGCGGCGCTTTGCCTTTTCCTTGAGCGAAAAGAACGCACGGAACACCTTGTCTCGGTTCTCAGGTGCAATGCCCATTCCGTTATCCTCGTAAATCAGTGTAGGAGGGCTGCCATGCACCGAAATGCGTATTTCGGGCGAAAAGTTAGGCTGGCGGGTTTTGCGCATCGCTAACCAATACACCGAATTCGAAATCAGGTTCTCGATAATTTGGACAACCATGCCCTTGACCACGCGGATCCTCACCGGGGTCTCGGGGAGATCCGGTGAAACCGAGATTGATTCGCGGTTGAACTGCCCGACATGGCCCTCAAGTATCTCGCGTACAAGATCCTGGAGGCTGAACACTTCGCTGTGTTGCCGCCCCGACACGCTCAGTGGATCGAGCACACGAACCCGCTTCGAAAGGCTTTTCATCTCCGTACGCAATGATTCGAGGCGCGCGCGGACCTCCTCGGGGACATTGTTCTTCCGCAAGGCTTCAAGGTTTTCGAGCGCGTTCTCAGATGCTCGTGCCAACTCATGAGCCACTACCTCGACCATGAGCCCGACGCCGGCCATCTCGATCATCTGCCGGCTTTCATCCTCGACTTCAGCGATCCGTTGTCTCGCCCGTTCGGCAAATTCCGAGAACTCCAGAAGCGTCTGCTGCAGGTCGTCGACGGTTTCTTTGGCCTTATCCTCCCGAGCTATGCTGCGGAGGACGCTGATCGCGTTCTTGGCGCGCTTCTCGAGGCTCGTGACCTCGGACTTTGCGTCTGAAAGATCGATCTTCTGATGTTTGTACTGTCGTTCAACATTCTTGAAAAACGGGAACAACAGGTCCTGTATGACGTACTGCATAATGCCCAAGAGGACCTGTTGTTCGGGTGTTTCCCGTAATCCCTCTCGGTTCGTCTGGTCGATGAGCTGGGGATTCGCGGCCCTCGAAATCTCAACGCGCCCGATGAATTGCGTTTTGTTCAGCGCGTAACCCGATCGGCGCAGCGCTTTCCGGTCAAGGCCGAGCCAATCATCTTCGTCTTCTCCATAAGGAAAAACGCGGAAGCTATCGCGGAACAGTAAAATCCCTGACCATCGTTGCTGCAGCTCTCGGACCGTTTTCATCTCCCCGATGCTGTCGATTGCACCAAGACGTCGGCGGTTGTACCAGTGCGCCTCGAAGTGAAAGGGCCCTACGGAAACCAACGCCGTATCGGGCGCTTGTCCGGACGGGCCGATTAGCGTGCCTTGCAAATCCGGCGCCGAAAGGACCACTTCCTCAACCTCCTTGGGGTGATCGAAGCCGAGGTCTACGGCCTCGAGTCTGCATCGCAATCGAGGCTGACCCTCGATGATGTCGTACGTGCCGCTCACATGCGCATGGGCGTGGTCGATCAGTTCCTGGTTCATCCATGGAATTGTTAGCCGCTTGCCATTCCAAAATAGGATAATCCGTGGGCGTCGTTTTTGATCGAGAAAGGGATCCGTGATACGCGCGAAGTCATATTCGGCCATACGATCCAGGCGCTGTTTCGTCCAGTCCTCCGCCAACGCTGAGACAATGATCCGCGTTCCGGACCAGTCGGTGTTTGGCTTCGGGCCGCCCCGTTTCGGCGACAGCTTGATGTCTTCAATCATCAAGTCGAGACCATTAAATGCAGACCAGTCGATCTCAAGGAGGTTTAGAGCCGGGTCCTCCTGGCGCGCCGTCTCGACGCGCAAGCGATCTCCGAGCCGCATTGCGGACAATCGGCCGATACCTTTCTCTCCGAGGAATGGGGCTTTCGTAGCGCCGCGCTGAAGCGCCTCGTCGACCTCACGTTTCCGGCTCGGCGTACCGAGAACCAGAAAACATTCGGTTAGATCACGCTTTGACATTCCGGTGCCAGAATCTGACACGATGATCTCGTTCAGGAGGTATACCTCGTCGAGCGAGCTCAGCAGTGCCGAATTCCCGTGAGCTCTGCGAACAACATCCTGTGCGCTGGACAGGAGTTCGGAGGGGGCATCGGCGTTCAGTGAACCGAGCATCTCCTGACGAAGGGTGGTGGGATCGCCGTCGCTCTTGAGGAGTTTCTGCTTGAGGCTGAGATAATCATTCTTCCGTAAGACGACGTTGAAATGAATCTCCACGCCTCGTTTTGTCTTGGCGTCGAAACCGTTTTTGATCAGCTCATAGAACGCGATGATGTCGGAGCTGATCAGCTCTGATCCAAGCTCAAGAACAGTACGTGCCGTAATCCTAAACAAGGCGCTCCACGCTCTCCTAGGCGTACTAGATCTGGATGTGTAACAAAAGAGACCGGTTGCCGGTTTATATCGCTCATCACCATCCGCTGGGCGTTCCGCCGTTCGACGCGTACCGCGTTAGCTTTTGGGACAAATCAAACCAGCCTTTAAGTATAAGCGAGTGCGACGCGCCTCAAACTGCGAGAGGGCCTAGCCTTCGCTGGCGCTTCCATCCGCCACGGCCGAACGCCGGAGGCAGCCGCGGACCCCACCTTCGCCGCCTCCAGAATCGGCCGAGGGTTCCAAGCCCACGTCGGCGGCCAGTTCTCTCTTCGTTCCGTGTAGCCTGCGCGCTGCGCGGAAACCCGCGAACGGAGGTCATGACCGACGCACCACCAGAGGTCCGCACTCGGCGACAATTGGATGAGCGGAAGAATCCCCGGACCGGCGTGCTGCTCAATTGTCCGAGGATAAAAGAGGTCTGATTGTCGACCAAGGGATCAACTGAGCTGTGACCACCGATTCTTCAGAAGCACCGCTCGCCATTTTCACTCCTCTGGATGCCGCTCACTTTCTTGGCATAACCCCAGAACTCCTTTTCGCCTACGTCCGGAACGCCCCAAAGAGCAGGCTTGGGCACGACCGACGTCTTCCAACGGTGGAAGTGGAAGGTCACACGGCGTTTAGGCGATCCGATCTAGAAGACTTCGATTCCTACCTGAAACAACCGTGGTCGGAAAGCGGAGATGAGCGTCCACCCATTCCGACGTACATTTCCGAATACTTAAAAGTCGAATGCGGTGGCCAATGTCCGCGCTGCGGAAAAGGCTTCAAACTCGAGAACGCCCACATTGATGACTACGCACAGAGCCTCTCTCATCATCACCATAATTTGATCCGGCTCTGCTCGCACTGTCACGGTGAATTCGATTCAAAACGAATTCTCCCGCGGGAGCAGATCGCCGCGCTCAAGCAAAGACTCATCGCGACGAATCGCGAGCGGATTGCGCAACGCGCAACGGGTTGGCGTAACCTCGTTACATCTGCGCCAACGCCGTCGCCGATTTTTGTAGGCCGCGAGGCCGAGTTCGAGCAACTATCGCGGGCTTTCGCAAATTGCCGTACGGTGTGTATCCAGGGCCCGGCCGGGATTGGCAAAACAGAGCTTCTGCTGACCGCCTTACAGCGCGCCGACGAACCTCTCGCAGTGCTTTGGTTCGAGATCGCTGCGTTTGTCGATGTCTCTGACATCGAATTTTGCGTGCGAGCTGCAGCGGCACCTCCAGGCTCTACGGAGCCCAAGGCGCGCATCGGCAATCTTCTCGATCAAGCCCCAAGATGCGTCGTGTTCGACGGCGTTGAGGCGATTACTCCAGATAAGCTCGATGACCTTGAGGATCTGTTCGGCAACCTCATCCGGGAAACCAGTTCTACGAAATTCGTCTTCACGTCCCAGGTTGAACTTCATACTGTTGACATCGAAGCTCGTTTAGAGGTAGGACCCTTGGGTTGGCAGGAGAGCCTCGAGATCATCCGACGGTCGTCTGACGCGCCCGATTCCGAGTTCACGGAGGAAGCCAATCTATCGTGGCTTATCGGTTTCTGCGATGGACATGCGCTCACTTTAAGAATCGTGGCGGGCTTACTCCGATACTTCAAATCACTGGATTCGGTAGTGAAGAGAATCCGGAGACTGGGCACATCGGCTTTGGATAATCCGACCCGGCGAACCCAGACGAAACAGACATCACTGAGCATCTCTCTGTCACTCGCATACACGGCACTGGAGAAAGATCAACAGCGTCTTCTCTACATCGTCTCGCAGTGTCCGGCGGGCTGCTGGACTTGGAGCGGAGACAACTACGAGGTCCCAGATACTGACGCCGCCGTTGCGGCCCTCCGGCGATGGCATCTGATCAACGTCGGCCCGGGCCAGGGTGCTAGGAGACTCTTCTTACTGTCGCCGGTCAAAGCCTTTGTGGAGTACACCTATGAGCATGACCAATCCGCCGAAGCAAATGACGCTCTACTTTGCCTCACTCGAAATCTTGCTATCCAAGCCTTAGTGCTTTGGGAAAAACAATCCGCCGACGCTGCCTACGGCGTGATGCGATTCAGGCAGGAAGGTGCCAACTACATGCACGTGCTCTATAAAGCACGCGAAAGAAGTGAAACCCATCCGGAATACCTAGAATTCATCGGAGCACTCGCCTCTAGTCTTCAGGTCTTCTGTTTCGTCAGCGGCCTTACCAGCCGAGGCGTTGAAATAATGCGAATCGGTGCTGAAGCCGCGGTTCGCTTAGATAAGGTAGCGGCTGCCTCTGGTCTTCTGCTTATGTCAATAATGCTTCGGCGAAAGGCAACGTACAACCTGGAGGACATCCGGGGGACCGTGAGGGAGGTTGTAGATCTCACGTTAAGATGTAACGACCCACATGTTGCTGGCAATGCGGCGATGGCTCAGGCTGAGCTTGCGATTGCTGATGGCGAATTGCAGCGCGCCTACATTCACTACCAGACTTCGGCCAAATTCTACAAGACGTCTTTACTGGAGGCTGAGGCGGCTGCAGGCAATGAAAATAGTTTCCGAGAAGGAGGTGCAACCGCAAAGCCCTCGGATCATGATGACGAACACATGATCTCGTTAGCGTTAATGGGACAAGGGTTTGTTCTTGAGCACACTAAGCGATTCGGCGAAGCGCTTCAGATCTACCAGCAAGCGATATCGTTGATGGAGAAAGAACGCGACGAACTGAATCTAGGTTCTGTACTGCATCAAGTGGGAAATTGTAATGCCGACATGGGAAACTGTGTCGATGCGGCAAACTCATATCTACGCGCCGCCCGCATTTTCTTCAAGATTGGGGTTTCTGGACACTTAAGTAACAGTGTCAGTGAAATGGGTTATGTGCTTATTGACTACGATTCAGGGACGTCGTTAGATAAGCCGCTGTGTGTACACCTTCTGGGCGCCGCACTATCAGACACCTTGGACGAGCTAGGAGAGTGCTACGCCGGTCCCAAGCCGCTTCGCGGTCGGGAATGCATGAAGACGATCAGGAAGTTGTTCGGCGTAGCGGTGGCCGTAAGTTTCACTTCGCACAGCGCAATCCTTGGTAGTTGGGCAGCGACAATAAGGGAACAGATCGTGGCTCCTCTAGTCACTCAGATTGATGCCGGCATCAGAGACAAAAATGATGATGGCATACCCATCATGTATCTCGACATCATGTCAGCTCTGATTGGAAGTATTTCTGAACGCGGGTCAGTAAGCGAGACGGGATCGAAGACCTCCATAGAGGAGATCGAACATCTCGCGCGATTGTGCTACACAATGTACGATTTCGGGTGGCACGCATTTCGGCCATTCGACTGGCTGGCCGCTTACCTCACCCGTTGTCGTCATATCCAAGGTCTGACTTCAGACATTCTCCTGGGTGCCATTGAGGATGTCGAAGAGTACGCCTTGCCGTTCTCGTTGCCTGGCTTCGAAAAGGCATAGGGATATTCTGATCTATCGTGCGGCTGGTTGCGGTTAGATCTGGCTGGGCAAAACCACGTCTAAGCTTTGGTCGCGCAGCTGGTGCCCGACAATGTGCAGATGAGTTTCAGCGAGCAGACGGAGCCACTCTGCTTTGAAACCAATGTCGGGCCGCGATAGGAGGCCTCGACTTTCTTCTTGCCGAGTCAGTTCCACAAAAGTCGTGTAGTGCTCGTAAAGCGGGTCGACGAATGATTCCTTGCGGTGCAGAATCGGAGGATTCTCCGACGAAGAATAGTCTCGGATTACATATGACGCGCTAGGTAGGAAAACGCGGACACTGTGGAGCAGTTCCGGATGGGCCTCCTCATCGAAGTCCCTGTACTTCAAGAACGAGAGTTTGCGTCCATCCATCGCGAACTTCAGGATGTTGTAGTCAACCTCGCCAACGATCTGGCGTGCCGCGAAGATCAGGACTCTCAACAGAGCGGGAAGGGATTCTTCGGCGGATCGATGGAGATAGAAGTCCGCCGGGAGTCGCTTGCCAACCGGCGTCGAAAGGCATGATTCCCGGATCAGCTCGGGCTTACCAAGCTTAAACAAGAACTGCTGGCCTTCTTCTATCGCACTCTTGTAGGACGGCCAGAGCAACTTGATATCGGCTTGCGTTTCCGGTGGTAACAATCGAATGGGCGGAGGGCGGACTCCGCGGAGCTGGAGCATGGCGAAGTACGTCAGAATATCGTTCCTTTTCGCATCTCTCGCTTCGGCCAGCGTTTGGGGATTGAGTAGACCCAACACCAGGCGATCGATTCTCGAACGTGATCCAAAGCGCTCGAGCAAGGCCGGGTATCGATCGAACTCAGATGGAAGCGGTGAACGCCCAAGCTTTCTCGTCGTTTCGACCAGTTCTTGGCCATCCGGGTCAGCGGCAAACTGAGCGAAGAGATCAGCGCGCTCGCGCTTCAGGGGCGTAATGGAAAGCCGAGCTAAATGTGCTGACTCAACGGACTCGTCCTTAAAAACGTAAGCAATGCCTAGGCTCGCCATGTACGGCTTCCGGCCGAGAATCGTCTGCAAATATTGCCGAAACTCGGCCTGTGTGTAGATCTTTTGGAATGAGCCCGAATTCGTGACAAGACCGTCGGAGAATTCAGTTCCGCTATTGAGCGACTGATCCACACGGACCGAAACAACCAGGACTCGTCGGGCCAGATCGAAGGCCGCCTGCAAAGTTTGCTCCCGCTCCCGCACATCTTCGATCACATTCAACACGTAACCGAGATTGACGCAATCGGCGGTGCTGAGTGGGGTTTCAGACCGATAGTGGGGATCCCACCCTTCCGCTTGAATACCACTGTCCCTCAAGAGCTGGATGTCTTCGCCGAAGCCACAACCGTAATCGAAGAAGGAAAAGTCAGGAGCGATGAGGCCTTGCGCCTGGGCTAGGGCGACAGGGCGGGAATGGCCCAGGCGGCGAATGGCTGTCCGATAGCGCAGTATCGACGGCGTATCCATGCAACTTGACTCCTAACCCTCGCCGGCCTGTCTCGAACAGGCCCGGGCTCAGGGATTGGCGAGCGCCGCGACGGCCTGAGACAAGAACTCGCTGTCTACAAACGGCACCTGCGAAAAAATGATCTCCGGTTCGCCCTCCAGCTTCGCGGCCAGATGACCTTTACCGAGCAGTCGCTCCGCGCCTTTTTCGCCAAGCGCGATCTCGGATGTCCCTTCACCATCGACGCGAAGGACGAGGCGGTTTCCTAAATTGGCGCGCAATTGCATTGGCATGACGTTGGCATCGGGTCGCTGTGCCGCAAACACCAAGGAAATTCCCGCCGCACGGGCCTTGACGCCGAGCCGGGCCACGACATCGGCAACGGCATCGGCATAGTGCGGCGTGAGCATCCATTCGGCGAACTCGTCGTGAATGATCCAGAGGAACGGGAATCGCTCGCTGGCATTCGGCTTGTTGTGCAGGTCGAAAATATTGGAGACCCTGTTTTCTCGCAGGACGGCGTAACGCCGGTTCATCTCCCCCACGAGCTCGTTAAGTTTGAGGATGGCATTGTCCTGATCGTCGATGACTCCGTCCTGCAAGTGGGGCAACCCCTCGAAGGCGAAATAGTCCACGCCGAGCTTCGGATCGATGAGCGTGATGCGTGCCTGCTCCGTCGTGTTCGTACAAGCGATGCCCAAGAGAATGTTCTGCATCAGAACGGACTTGCCGCTCCCGGTCGAACCGGCAATGAGGGTGTGCGGCGCGTTGGCCTTCGGCGAGAGGAAAAGAAGACTGCTGTCCTCCTCCTTGACCGCAATCAAGAGCGTCTGGTTTCCGCAGGAGCAATCGGGATTCCATCGCTTCCAGACGTCGGGCAGCTGCAAGATGCGCCGGTTCGTGCGGGCGATGGCGATGGCGACGATCCCCGGCTCGGCGCGCACAGAGATCATATTCAGCTTGTGCGTGGTCAAAAACTCCGACCGACGACGCAAGACTTGATCAACCGTGAGGTTAGCACTGCCCTGGAATTTCAAGAGCGCAGCATTGGGCGTCAGAGAACTGCTGATGAGCTTGGACTGAAGCTGGAATTGCTGCAGGGCGCCTTTGCAGAGGTTCTCCACGCTTTTAAGCCATTCGGCATCCGCCGCGCTGTCCTTGGCGCCGCCCTGGTAGGCGGAGAGAATGGCGGCGAAATTCGGATTTGCCCAGGTAGTGGTCGCAGTCATATTCGTGGTGCTTTCTTCGGTTGGTTTGGTGGCGGCGGGAACCGTCGGGCCTCCTGAAACTGGCGGTGCCGGGCCCGGTCTTGGGCCTTGGTCGCTACCTCCATTTGAACCGTCTCCGCCCGGAGGATCGTCGGCGGGTCGATGCCGATAAACAATCTGCACCCGCTCTGAAGGTTTGCGATAGGTCTGTTCCTGCCAAATATCCTGATCTGCGACGGACCTGCGAATGGGGAGGGGGTCTGAACCGTTCCAGTAGCTTAGAACCAATTCCCGCAACCGCGCCCGAGAATAGACCTCCTGGTATGAGCCTTCCGACTCGGCCACGGCCGCAAAGTCGGAGCACTCCGCCGCGTCGGACGGTCCGGAAACGAAGATGTGGGAGTAGCCGCGCAGATACACACCGCAGCGGCCTTCCCGCACGGCGCGGCGCCATTCCGCGAGATCGATCGGCGCGTGGGCCGGAAACTGAATACCGTTGAGCATCAGGTCGGAGAAACGGGAGAGCCACAATTCCCGGTCCAGACGTTTGGGGTTGCCAAAGAGCGCATCGCCAATCCGGCGCACGGTGTCACGAAGCTGCTTCTGTGATTCCTTCCGCTTTGCCGCAAGGCTTGCGATGTCGATGTACTTGGCTTCGGAAATGATGACGGCGAGCTGCAACTGACCGTCGGGTGTCTGGTGGGGCGTGAGGGCGAGGAGATCGGCAATCTGTTCCTCCTTCTGCCCAAGCCATTCGGCATAGTCGTCCAGAAAATACCATCCAAAACGCCGGTTCGCGCCGAGCTCCGTCCGAATCATGTAGCGGCTCAAAACGACGCCCATGAGTTCGCTGGCGTTACGTCCCCGTTTGGCGGCGCGGAGAACGATGTCGCCGGAGACATCGTTCGCATCATCGATGAACTTCTCAGTGAGCTTGCGGGCGTCAGCGTCACTGAGCTCCAAGTTTAGGTCTTTGACGCGGCTCAGCACCATGGATCGAAGCAAGGTGAGCGGTGCGGTCGATGAGATGAGAATATTGCGGCCCTGCGTCGCACACTGCTTGTAACGGATGACCTTGATACTCTGGTTGATTAATTGCCGCCGATCGAGGAGTTCGTCATAGTTGACGACCCAGTTCCCCAGGTTGTGAATCTCTTTGAAGATGCTGGCCGTGCTTGGGTCATTGAAATCAAGCTTTCGGGCAGGCAGCAGTCGCGGGCTGTCGATCCCGTCCCAGTCGCCCTTAAGAAAACTGGTGATGGCGGTGAGGAATGACCAGCCTTCTTTGGTTTGGACCGGACAACAAAGATAGACCACCGATTTCATATCGTCGGTGGCCGAAGGTCGGCGGCGGGACCAGCGGGCGGGGATGAAAGTAGCGGAATCGACGGGACTCGCTGATTCGGCATACCATTCAACACCGGCATGGCGGGCGATGACGTCCTGCAGGAAAACGATGTCGGTGCTCGGGCCGTCTTTCGGGTCGCGCACCGGGGCCTGGTCGGCCATGATTCCGATCCGCAAGCGTGCCATGAAGTCTTTGGTTGCCTCGCTGGTCACAAAGGAATCAACGTCGGCGTCCGAAGACTCGATGATCTTCTCGTACAGCTCACGGAGCTTGACCCCGCTGTTGTGCCGAAGAATGATCTGGCACCGCATGTCTTCATCATCTTCGTGAAGCTCCGCGATCTTATCAACCAGGGCGTAAGGCAGCCGCGCCGAATCGCAGTTGTAGAGCACGACCGAAAGATTCGCCCGCTCATGCGGGTAGAGCGAAAGGAACCGCTTGGTCAAATCAACGATCAGCAAGGATGTCTCGGCGGGGCTTTCATTGGTGTCGTCGTTGCCGTCATTATTGACGACGGGAGACTCATGAAGGCTGTAGTCGAGGTGCTGGTCGGTCAGGGACAGCAACTCGGGCTTCGTGGCATTCCAACCCAGCACCAGCTCGGGGTAGTAGGCATGCGACAGCTCTTGCTGAAGCTCCTTGAAGAACAGGGGAGGATCTCCGAAATAGACTTCATCGGCGGTGAGGAGATGACGAACCAAAGCCGCAATCTGGCTGGCCTTGGCGGCCATGGCGGCGAGCCGAAGCGGGTGCCACGGTGTGACGATCGCGGTTACTCTCCCGCCTTCGACCGCGACCGTGCCAAGCTCCAGCAACGGCTGCAACAAGCTCACCCGATTCCTGTCGCCCTTGGCGTTCTTGCAGAGCGCCTCTATCAAGAGGCCAAAGTCTTCGGCCTGCTTGGCCAGTCCTTTGCAGGCAAGCCCCTCGCTAGCGAAACCCGAGACGGCCTCAGAATAGCTCTTTCGAAAGGCCTGAAATAGAGTCAGTAATTTCACCGCGCTCGGCTCGGAAACCCATCCCAAATCGCGCGCCCTGGCGACGGAGGCCGGCCAGCTCACGGAAACGTCCTGCTCCTTTTTGTAGATGGAGACGAACGAGCCGCGATCCCGGCCGTACGCCGGGTACAAGGTCTTGACGTTGTGAAGGTCGAGAGACTGAAACCGTCCTTTGCCGCTGACCGGTTCGCGGCTGACCCGGCAATGGACCAGCGGGTTTTCGGTCAGGCGGGACAAGTCACCGGGGAATTCGCTGGCGATGGCGTTCGGATCAAAGGTCCAAACTAGTTGTTTGGAGAATCTCTGGGTCGATCCGGTGGAAAGTTCCGCCTCCAGTTCGGCGACGAACTTCAACTGCAACGCGGCCCTGGCGTTGGAGTTATTGACGTAGGGCTTGCTGGCCTTTTTCCATTGTTCGCTGAGCGCCTCAAAGTTCATTAGATCGCCGAGATCCCAGGAGACCCGATTGCCGAAGAGCTCCCTGAGCCCTCGATAGCGTTTCGCGAAGAAGAGGCCGGCATCATAGTTGACCTCTTTGAGATCCTTCTTCGTACGGCGATCGCAAGAAATCCGAAGGCGGCGCTTCGAGGAAGTGATGTCCTGGTCAAACAGCGATTTCAGGCAGAGCGCGAGACCAAGCAGGAAGTCATCGGTTTCCACCGGAGTACCAAGAATGAAGCGGTCCCACTTGGCCTTGAGCGAAGGGAATTCCTTGAGTTCATTGCGGTGCTCCTTGTAGAAAAGTTCATCCTCCTCCTGGGCATCGGTGCGCTTGACCTCGCGCAAGCGCGTCAAGTAGTCGCGTTCGTCATTGGTCAGGAGCTCGGCCTCCCGTTCGTCGTAGAAGTCCAGCGTGGCCTTGCCGAGGTTGAAGGCCTCCCGCTTCAGTCCATCAAACAGCGGCTTGACCAGTTCCCATTCACATTCCGCGAGCGCGGCGGCCTGCTCGTTCCAACCGCTGTTGGCGTGAATGTAAGCCTCGACTGCCGGATGGATGTCGGCCGGAATGGTATCCCGCACGTGGTCGAAAGCGCCGAGCAGATCGTCTTCCAGCAGCAGGGTCTGCGTCGGTGTCTGCTTCATCAGGTAGCAGGCCCGCTTCTTAATGGCCTGGGTGTAGAGCGTCTTCCACTTCGATAGATGTCCCGCGGTCTTGTCGTTCAGGCTGCGAAAGAAGACGGTGTCTCGCGGGACGTGCAGCGCGGGGAACGCCACGCCCAAGGCGGACAGGATGGGCTGTCCCTCCTGGATCGCATCCCGCGTCGCGATGACGTAGTCGGCAAGCCGATCGAGGGCGAACTGTCGCGCCTCAAGAAGGGCCTGAATCGCCTTGATCCACCATTTGCGGTGTTGATCTGGGATCGGCAGGCCGGCCGCCGCGATACTGACCCAAAGCTCGGGATGGGTCTGCAATTCTTGCGCGCCGACATTAGTCAACTCTTTGAGCGATTGTTCTTCGTCGTCGCCTGTATTCGCGACGAGGAGCGCGGATTTGTCGCAGGCGGCGTTGCGGAAATAGGTGGTCCTTTCCGTGGTCAGGATTTCGGCGGGCAGTCCGTGATGACCGACGAAGTGCACTGGCAGCTTGATCTCGATCAACTGGTACAGGCTGGCGTCTGCGAGAATCGTCCTCGCGACGGCCGCCGCTTGGTCGGCGGTCAAGCAATCGAGCAAGTACCGCGCGACGCCGGACGAATCGTCTTCGACCAACGTGTCTCGCAGGTAAGATGCCGCGACCTTACCGATCAGATCGTTGCTGGTCATGGCATTCGCTCCCGGTACGGATTGATCACATAGGCGCAACTGTCAGAGAGGCGCTTTAGCACACCGAGGCTATCCAGGCGCTGTTCAAACCGGCGCGAGTTGCCCTGGAACGCCTTCTTGTCAAAATCGCCCTGCGCCAAAACCTGCTCGGCTTCCTTGTCCCCAAACAGCAGGCCGTAGCGTTGAAACAGCCTTTCCAGGAACCGGTGCAGTTCCACGCGCCTTTCGACGTTGGCGAAGAGCAGGGTCTTGAGCAGGGAGTCGTTTGGGGCGTAGCGCAGTTTGATCGTGCCACGCTTGGAGACGAGTCCAATGTCGCGGCCATAGTTCCGGTGAATATTGGCAACGTGCTGCCGGTGACGCTTCATAGCGGCCTGCTTGAATGCGAGCAAGAGCTGCTCGGGGTCGCTCGGGCCTTCGTAGTCGTCCCACCGAACCCGCTCGCTCAGGAGCTGCCGACATTTCTCGAAGGCGCCGTGGTCGTGGAGCGCCTGCTGCCACTGAGCGGAGGATTCGATCGCCGAGATGTAGGCCTCAACCGCCCTTGACGGAAGGAAGTTGTTTTCCTGGTAACCTTCCGCGGAAATCTCCCGCACCAGCGTCTTCTTCGGTGCGACGACCTCGCAAACGAAAATTGGCATCGCGCTGAGGCCAAGCAGTTCGCGGGAAACGGACAATTGGTATTTGACCAGGTGCAGGCCGGCGAGATTGACAAGGTGTGGCAGGACATCAAAGCCGGGTATGTTAAGGCGCAGGATGGCGAGCCAATCCTCAGCGAGCTGATCGAAGCACGGATGCTCGGCATAGGGAAGAAAGGCGTTCGCACGTTCGCTGCTGAGGTCTTCCTCCTCTCCGGGTTGAAGGCATCTGATGACCGAATCCCAGGTGGAATCCGTCTTGGACAGCGATTGCCGGAGGGCCGCGAGCAACTCTTCCCGCCGCTTGGCGCGGCTGAGCATCAGGTAGAGGATTTCACCGGTGCGGCCAAAAAACCGGCGGTCATTAGTGGACGCGTTGTTGTCTAGGTCCTCATAGAGACAGTTCTGGCCGTAGGGGAACACAAACTTGGACGTCCATCTCTTGTTGCTGTTGACTTCCAGGCTGGTCGAGCGGACGAGAGAAACGACCTCGCTAAAATCGTCAAACGAATCAAAGCGTCCTTTGAGATAGGCGAACTGGGGATGATGAAGCCCTGTAGCGCTGGACATGCGCTCCAGCCATTGTTCCCACCGGTTGGCATCGTGGGGGAACCGAACGCGAATCTCGCCGAGGTGAGGGTTGTTGAACAGGATGTTTCGGAGATAGAGCCGCCGCGCCGCCTTGTAGGTGAGGGTATTGAGCCCATTAGCCTCAACGAAGCCACGGCCCTTTCCAACCTCATAGTAAAAGACGTTCAAAAACTCGAGGAGCACCATCCAGGGCGACTGTTCATCGTAAAGCCGATGACCCCAGATCGCCTCATCCACCCACATGGAAGACGACTTGTCGAAAGTAGCCGGGATGGGAAGCGGCTGCGGAAGGGCGCTCATACCGCAACCTCGACGAATTTCGGATCGGGCATCCCTTGTTCCGTCAGGGCCAAAAAATTCAGGCGGACGCTGGAGCCGCCAACGACAACCCCGTCTTTTTCCTGGCGCCTGAGCAGACCGGCCACGAGCTGGCTTTTGTAGGCCAACAGGTCCTCATAACACTCCTTGGAAAAACTCGCCGGCAACGCCCCTTCGAGAGCGATCCGGGAAAGGAACTCGTAGCGGATGAGCGTGAGACTGAAGTCTTCGTGAATCTCCGGCGTGAAGAACACCGAAAGCAGGATGCTGCCATTCGACGAATCACGATGCAGGGCGATCCTCTCGCCCTTGTTGGGATCAACGGAGACGCGTTCGAGGAGAATGCGACTGACCTTGGCCTGGGAGTTGTTGCCGCTGGTCGCGAGGAAAAGCTCCCGATCGGCGTTGATCAGCATGCCCGTAAAGACGCGATTGAGGCCGCGGATGAGGCGGGCCAAAATCATCCTCTTGACGGCGACCCCTTTGAGGAGCGGTTGTACGACTTCTGCGAGGTACTCCCCGGCGAACTTGAACACGGTCAGCTCCCAGAGATTGAGCTCCTGCTCCCATTCCCTCGGGATCTTGAAGTAGAGCCCGCGGCGCTGAGCGACGAGCAGGTCCAGGAAGGTCTGGCTGTCGCTACCCTCGTCGGAGCCTTCTATGTATTCTTGCTTCGCGGCATAGAATCGGGGATCTGCGCCATAAAAAGCATCCTGGGCAACAAGGGTCTCAAAGTAGTGGGAGAGGTGGTCATCTTGCTCCCCGAAGATGAGCAGGTTGTCCACGCGATTGGAGGTTTCGTGACCAATCTGGAAGCGTTCCAGGTAGTCAAAGATCGTAATTCCGAGGCGCCGATTCTCGGGTAGATTCCCTCCAAAGACGTTGCTGAAGAGGCTCGCCTTTGAGATAGTGCCGGCGGCGATGACCTTGGGGACATCGGCGGCCGTCATGAGGCCGTCCTTGCAGTCCGTGTGTCCAAGCACGGCGTTCGTCAGCAGAATTAAGATCTGCCGGATCGGCACATGAAGGCCATTGCGGTCGCACAGTTCGAGAAGGGAGCGCAGCCGGGAACGCACCAATGGCGCCCGGAGGAGCTCGAAGTTGTGGCGGATCGGACAGCGCGCTCCAAACAATTCGTTTTCGCCAGCGGAGAGATTTAGCAGATCGTCCCATCCTGGATGCTTGAGAAAAGCGTCCAGCGCCCGATCGAACAGATCGGCCGAATCAGCCCGGCTCAGATTGAAGAACTTGAGCCGAATGCCAGAGCGCCCCTGGCGATCTTCGACCAACAAGTCTTCGAAGAGTTGACGGGCGAGTTGAACTTCCTCGGTCTGCTGCAACCTGCGCCATGATTCAATCAGCTGACCGTCATTGGCGGCGATCAAGAACAGCTCATTGGCGTCGGGGTTCACGAGGGAATGGCAAAACTTCTGCAGAAGGGCTTCCTTTTCCGGCTCCCATTCACCGCCCTGCTGAGGGGCCCAGCCGCTGAGGTCCCGGATGAAATGGATGTTGACCTGACGGCACAGCTCCTCGTCGTTGGATGTCGGCCATTCCTTCCGATCCTTCGGATATCGGAACGCTAAGGTCAGATAGGCACTGTCGGAGGCCCATGCCTTTTCGTCTCCGTTGAGTCTGGTCCAGACTTTGCGACAGAGGTGCGTCTTACCATCTCCCGCCGTGCCGGTGAGGATCACCGAAACGGGATCAACCGTTCGTTGATCGAAGCATTGCAAGAGGAGATCCTGCATCGGGTGTTCAAACTCGATTGGTGTGATCTTTTGACGCCGAGCCGATCGTTGGATCGTCTCATCGTACATGTTGTCATTGCGTGGTATCGGTCCGTAATGACGAAGGAACGAAAGCCATTTCATTCTCTATTCTCCCGACGGTGACAAAACGTGAGATCGGCGCGAATCATCCATTCCCCTAAGTCGTTACTTTTTCTTCCACATGGGTAGCTTCACAGAATCTTCCGGTCGATCGATGATCCCGGCCCACTCGGCCTTCAGCTCATGCGGCGTCGTCCTAAAAATGCCTAGGCTCCCACCCACGCCATGGAGGAGGAGTCGCGTCGCGACTTTCTGGTTCTCGCCGGATACAGTCATGCGGTGATTAGTAGAATCCCATAGCAACCCGTCCCACGGGTCCTCAGTCAGGAGCATGGGGGCAGAAGCAACTGCCGACAGCGCCTGCTTTAGAGTTTTCCCTTCCACTTGCAGAAAACGGATCACCGAAATCACCATGAGCAGTCCGACCGGTCGAAACATCAGATGTCCGCCAGAGCTCCGGTTCCTATACTCAAACGCAACTTCGTCCGCCGGGTCACTCGCCAGCAGTTGGTCGAGTACCGGAAAGTGCGCGACCAGTCCATCCCACAACTGTTCTGCGAATCTGTAGAACTCTTTCAGTTGGCGGTCGCTCGGGCGTTGCTTCTTAAAATCTCTCCAGTCCTTGCGCTGCCATCCGAAATATCTATCTAGCGTGTCATAGATCGTGACAATGGTTGTTAGATTTTTCCGGTCGTTGGCAGGAATACTCTTACCTTTCTTTATCGATGTAAAGTCGCGGAGCAGCCGATAACTTTCCAGCAATCGCCTCGTCACTAGGGCCACCGCATCATCCTCGTCCAGCGCAATGATCTCAGTCTTGTTTACGGGCTTCGCATAGCGGTTCAATGTCGTGAACAGCCGCCGAGTCCGTTGCAAGCCGGGTCGGTCGTTGGAATGCCCGACGAAAACAACACAGACCTCCTCGTCTCCGAGTTCCTCATTCTCAGCTATGGCGCGCTTAATGCCCACCACCCGATGCTGTCCGTCAACCGCGAACAGCTTCTCGCCACCGTTAAACACCAGGACACCCAACGCGCCATTCATGTACGACGGCAATGCGCCGAGGCCTGATTTTACGGTGTCGTCGATCTTTAGTTCAGCCCACGTCGGAGCACCGCCATAAATCGCGATGACGAGCGCGTTGAAGAGTCGTTGCCCTTGCTGCAGCAAATATCTTTTGATCGATTGGGAATGGACCGACTCATCCACTTCACGCTGGATGAGGTCTTTAAGAACCTTGCTCGTGTGAAGGTCCTGGGCAAGTGAGACGCGCTCCGCGATGTCTTTGAATCGCAAGAAGCTGATGTAGTAGATCCAGTCGCCCATGTGAGCGCGCAAGCCGGGGACCTTGAGATCGCCAATAGTGGGTTCGGAGGAAGTGGTCACGAGAAGGCTCCCACGATCCGGCGTATGCTCGCTGGGTATTCCTTGTTCATGCAAGGGACAAGGGTTTCAATCAGATGGTCTTCGACGTCTTTCGGCTTGGCAGGTGCGGCTACGGCCGCACAGTAAAACTGGACGTAACCGTCGTACATACGCAGCATGGTGTTAATGGCCGGCCGACCGGTCGGATTGTTCATCTCCTGCAAATACTCGCCGAACCGTTGCCGGAGAGGCCGGTCACTCTTGCCGACATACATCAGCACTGAGATAGTCAAACCCGGTGTGACGCCTGGTTCGATCACGAAGGCATACACGCCCGGGGAATTTGGGATCGACGTCCGCGAACTCGGTGAAAATGGCCTGCCTCGCCACTTCAGCGCGACAGAGGGGTTCCATTGTTGCCAGAGTTTCGGCCACAAAAGAATCATGTGCCTATGGCCGCGAGCGTCGATGCTCATGGCCAAGTCGTTGACGGGAGTCTTTTTCTTTTTTGGAGGTGCGCTCATGGCTGATTGAGATCACCGACGGACTACAGTTGGCAGATCAGACACGGTTTGGGACCGTCGTCGTCATCCTCCATGTCCGCAAGAATCTCCACCAGCTTCTTGTTCGCGCGATTTTTCCTGTTGCGCTCTTCGTTCTCGGCGAAGCGTTGCTTGATGGCGGCAACATTCTCGGGCTTTCGCAGTTCGCTCAGCGACATCTCCTGGTTCCAGGTGAAGTTCTTCCCTGGCTCACTACTGACTTTTTCGTAGTTCATCGCCTCCTCGAACTGGTCCGGATGCGTTTCAAGCAGTCGAACCCATTCGATCGAGCGCTGAAAGAAACAGAAGTAGCAGCCGGAATGGGTACGGCCCCATTTCAGGTAGGGAGGCAAGCCGATGCCGCTCTCCTCCAGAATCTTCATCACGCCAGCGTAATCGACGCCGTCCTCCTTGAAAGGGAAAACCGCTCTGATATTGGATTTGGTGCTGATGTAGCCGACCCGGTCTTCGTCCGCCCGCAGGCCGACATAACTGACGACTGGGTCATCGCCGACGTAGGCCTCAAACGGTTTCAGTTTGAGCATCTTGGTGCACCAGCGCATATTGGGAGACGGAAGATATCCTCCGTAGACCTCCAGCCAGTGGTCGAAGCCGGCCTTGGCGTTGAGCCGGACGATCTTCTTGCCCAGGAATGCCTCGACCCGATTCAAGTACTCGTAGGTCTCGGTCAATTCCTTGTCTGTATCGCAGAAGACGTACTCCATGTCTTCCTGGCGGTCCCGCATGTAGAGGGCGAGGGCGGTGCTGTCCTTGCCGCCCGACATGCAGAGGATGTGTCGTGTCGCCTTGGCCGGTGTTGTCCTAGCGTCCATTCGTTCCTTTCACCGTCGTCCAGACGGCCCGCGAGAGTGCGGCGAGACCTAGCCGCCGGTCCTTCGTTAACAGAGCTCCGAATGCCGCTTCGAGCTCTTGGATCCGAGCTACCTCATGGGCGGAAAAATGAACGACCTGTTCGTGTTCAGCACCATCCGAGTAGGTGACGGAGAACCGGACCCCAATCGCATCCTGGCTGGGCCTGCCATTGCCAAAGGCAATACTTTCGACGCGCTGGAAGCGAGCCGCGAACTGCACCAACTCCGAATTGAAAAGCTCCTCCTCGGCATCATGCCATCGCGAAGGTGGCTTGAGCGCCAGGTGGCTGCCGACCGATTCGATCCAGTCGGTCTCAGGCAGCGCGCTATCACAGAGCCGTCCGCAAAACGAGCGGAGCTTCGGTTCCGTGACCGAAACCATGATCCGCTGGGCGCGGCCTCCCAGAGCGGCCCTCATTTCCTCGGCCGCGTCGGAGAGGCTGAAGGCCTGCTTGAGCTGTTCCCGGATTCGGTCCTGGAGCGCCGGGAACGCGAAGCGCAGTTCATCTAGCTTGCTCTTCAGGGTCTGAACGAAGGCCTTGACCGGTTTAGACGGTGTTGCATCGCCAAGCAGCGAGTCGAAACCGCATGCCTTGGGTAGGTCCACAAACAAAAGGGTTGACGGCTCCCGTGCATTCAAGATTGCGTTCCGCACGCTCATAGTCGATTCGGGCAATTTCTTGGTATTGAGCACGTAGGCGGGTAGTTGCGCGACAAAGACACAAAGCGTCTTGACCACGTCAAGCAGCTCAGCTTGCCGTCCCTGCGAAGACTTGACGTCAAGGACAGTGAGGAGCCGTTCAAACAGCTCGGCCCGAACACCGTCGATCTTGCAGTACTGGATGTCGAAGCGCGCCGGGTCCTTCGTCAGGAGGAGAACAATACCACCGTCAAACTCTCGCAGGAAGCTCCCATCCTTATAAAAGGCGACATCGCGTTCATGCGTGATCGCAAAAACGCTCAACAGGATCGGCAGGAGGCCGTCCCGGACGCCAAATGGCGGACGTCGAAGCTCATCAAACAACGCCGCAACGTTGATGCGTCCCGCGTTCTTCGACTGGACAAGTTCACGAATGCGGCGAAGCGTCGGCAATACATTACATCGGTCGCCGTTGCCGTGCGGCTCAACGATCTGCCAGTGCTCGTCCAATTCGCGATGAAGGTTGGCTTTTTTCAATACCGAGAGATACATGGACATCTCGGGCGGTTTCTTGTGCTCGTCCATGCCGAGCCAAGGTTCAGTACCGTGCGAAAACATGCGTTCGATGAGCCGCATGCGAGCGGCTGCCGCCGCCGAGCTTAAGGAACGACGATTTACCAGCTCGTTCAAGATGATCGGCGCATCGGGGAACGTCCTGTCGCAAATCTGCGATAGGTTTTTGAGCAATTGTCGTCCGTTTTGAATCTCAAGCGCTTTGCCCTGATGGAACCACGCTAGGGAGGTCTCCTCGTTGAACTGATTCCAACCGACAAAATCGCGGATGCGCTTTTCCAGCGCGAGGTGAGCTCCTGACTTCTGGCGCGAGAGCTCTTCGCAGGCATACCTGTCGGCGTTCAGTTCGGGAACATTGGCGGAGATCCAGTCCCATCGTTGTACTTCTTGTACCAGGCCGGCCAGATTATTCAAGGGCATCGGTACAGCAACAAGGCAATTCTGGCGCTGCTTGATCTCCGAACACTGCGCAAACTGAAGGGCTTCTTTCTGTTCGGCCAATGTCTCGCAAAGCGGCACGACGATGACACCGTCATGGTCCGTCGAATCGAGAAACGCCAGCGTGGGTAACTCGCTCACCGCTGCATAGCGCACCTCGAAATGGCGAAGATTTCCGGTCTCGATGTAGTGACGGCGGGCTACGATCGGTCTGGTGGAAAGATATTCCTTGATAAGACCAGCCACGTGCTGAGGCGTGTCAGTTGCACCCGACGCATCCTCATAGGCTTTTTCCAAATCCACCGAGGTATAGGGCCAAAGGCAGAGGCCTCGTGCGTGCCCGCGATTGTAGAGGACGCGCTTGTTTTCCTGTAACGCCGCGATTGTGGCGCGGACCTGGTTCTGGTCTCGCTTGTTTGATCCGGCCAGCGCGCAGATGATCGATTCTTCGGTAGGCAACAGATCCGTATCGTTCAGGAGATTCAGGATACCGACGGTCTTTAGAACTTTGATTTGCTCTTCATCCTCGGTGGCGAAGCTCTCGATCACCGACTCGATGAGATTCCAATGGCTTCGATAACTCTGGCCAGAGAGGCGATGGCCAAAGTTCGTTCGCACGTAGTCATAAAGATTATGCAAACGGTAGCAATCAACGTGGCCGAGCGTTCCGGAGGAGAAGGCCTGTAGACCGAATGGTTCGTTGGAAAGCAGAAAGCTGAACAGCGACCGCTCACTTTGTCCAAAGCGCCGAAAGGCGCGAATGAGAATCGGAAGGACCGTCGGATGCAAGGGATAGAGTCGAAGGGCTGCATCCGATAGTCGCTTCGGCTCGGCAGCACCATACCATCCCAAACGAACGGTGCTGTTGATCGCCGCCTTGATGTCTTGATGATCTGGGCGGGGAATTTCGCTGGTAGTGACGTTCAGCGCCGACGCGATCAGGTGAGCAATCTGCTCAATCGGCTGGTTGAAAAGTATCTCTTCAAATCGCCCGGCCACCTTTTCCCATTCGCGTTGGGCTGCTTGATTCAGGTGACTGGCATAGGCAGTGAACCCCTGATGGAGCAGGCAGACAACATAGAGGGGTTTATCGCCGCTCCGGGACGCCGCTTCCGCCAAACGTTGCAGCAGGAAGACATCTTGCCGTTCCGGATAAAGGCTTGCGAACTCCAAAAACTTTCCAAGCTCGTCGAGAATGAGGAGCACGCCCTTGGCTTTGGAATCCGAGATGACTCGGCTATTGATTTCCAGGATCAGCTCAAATACTTGGTCCTCGGACGGTCCATCCTCGAAATCGATCAGGCGCTGGACCTCGGTGGCTATTTTGGATCTCGGGCCGCGATCGTAGATTTGACTCAGCGCCCCATGCAATGATCGGAGGATCGAGATTCCCAAGGGTTGCCGGCTGCAGGTGACGAGTACCGGCAAGAATTTCTGACGTCCAACTCCCTCGAAATCGACAAGCTGACGAAGTTCGGGAGGCAGGGTTTTCGTGTGGCCGGCAAAGCAGTGGGCGAGGAGGAGCGCAAAACTGGATTTCCCCGAACCGTAGTCGCCGGTCATCCGCCATGCGCGCTGCCCCGAACGGGGCTTCAGGCCATTCGCCATCCTGCCTAAGCAGGTTCGGGTGAAGTCCGTAACGACGTAGCTGGAAAGGGCGGACGGGTCCTGAAAATCCCGCTCAAGATGAGCAGACCGCAAGAAACGATTGCGGATGTGAAACAAATCCGAGATTCGTTTGCTAGGCATCTTTCCCCGCCTTGTAAATGGCCTTGAGTAGCGTCGTTCTGTTCGCCTCTTTGCGCCGGCGAACCTGCTGGAATTGTGCCGATTCACTGTAGGCGAAAAAGCCGTCGGCTTGGCGCGAGAGAAGATCAAGCCGAACGCGAACATCTTCTTCCGGCAGTTTGAAGATCTGGCCGGGACTGCCGTGTCCATGCGCGACTTCACGAAGCGGCAGAGTTGATTCCTTGTCGTGCCTCTTGCGCCAGAAGTCGTCCAGGGAATAGGAGAACAGCTCCAAGCTGATTTCCGGCTTCTCTTCCCTGCGGAAAGAATAGATTGTTTCCCGTTTTCCGGCTCCCCGTTCGCCCACTTTCAGGAGGAACTCCAATTCGACCAGCGGGCAGTCGAGATTATCTTCCTGCACCTGACCTTTTCGACCCCGCGTCGGCACATACGTGTGAAGGAAAGTGTCGAAGTGCTGCTCCAGCGTGACCTTCGATATTCCATCATCAAGGCGAGAGGCCTCTTTGAAAAGAACGTTGAGGGCCGTACTGCGGGCCAATTCAGGCTCGTGCCACCGATTGAGGAGATAATCCCATGCCAGGAGCGGGTTCTCCATGTCCGTCGAAAGACTCCAATGCAACAGCCAAAGTGTCGAACTGTCTTCTAGAAAAGGGTCAAGGCCGCGGTCACCGAGCAGCAGGCGCCCGAAGTCAGTGAGCGAGCAGGTGCTCCCTTTTTTTTCGGGGGCAGCCACGCCGGCCGCATGAATCCAAAACCGAATTGAGCGCACCATGTTCTTGCCCACGCCGAGTGTGACCATGGCCCGCTCATCGTCGGAAAAGAGGGTGGGTTCAGCGTTTAGGCCTCGGACGGCCTTGGGAAGCCAGGTGTATCGGCACGGAAAGGACTCGTGGCCGGAGATTCGGTAGTTCTTCTCCGCCGTCATGCACGACTCTACTGTGGCTCCGTTTTGCATCATTATTATGTGTCACCGCCTATCTTAGCGCCCGTTGGTATCCGCGCGTGAACATGCGCCAGCGATCGCGGAAAAGCAAGGCTAGTCCATGGCGCGGCTCCGTGCAACGTCCTTGGGTCGCTATGGAGCTGTAGGTTGTGGCAGATGGGCATCAAATCGCGATCCTTTCGACTTCGTCGAGTGAAATCTCATCCTGCCGCCGGTCGTAGAGCTTGGTCGTCCGCGGCGACTCGTGGGCGGCCATGTACTGTGCCTTTTCCAAGGTGCCGCCGTTCTTCAAGTAGTCGGTAATGCCGGTGGCTCGAAAAGTATGGTTGCCAATTCTGGCCTTGATCCCGGCCACACGGGCGTGCTGCTGGATCATCCGGTAGGCGTCCTGCTGCCACAGACGGTTCCGGGTCAAGGTTCCAGTCTTCCCCGCAGCAGTTCGGAAAAGCGGACCGTCCGCATCCGCGCCAATGCTTGCGGCGGTTACGTAATTATCAAGGTACTGTTCCAGTTTGTGATGGCACGGCATCTCGTACGCCTTACCTCCCTTTTCATGGAGCCGCAGCCATCCGCGGTGCCCCTTCATGAAGTAGTCACTGACCTTCATTTCCAGTACCACACTGATCCGGGCGAACGTATAGACCATGACGGCGATGAGAGCGCGATCGCGCAGTCCCACAAGCCGGGGACGTTCCACTTTCGTGCCGTCATCGAATACGGTGTCCCTGATGACCTCGATACCCTCAAGCAGCGCTCTGGCCTCGTCGGCGTTTAACACCGGCGTCTTGCCTTTTTCGACGACGTGCTTGGGGCCGCGGACCAAATGGGCGGGATTCACTTCGAGAATTTGGCCCATGACCAGCCAATCAAGGAGCATCCGCAGCGCGGCCAGGTGTTGCTTTACAGTCGGCGGCGAAAAGTCGCGTTGCAGGTCCTTGATGAAAGCCGCGACGTGGAAAGCTTGTACATCGGTGAGCTGAAGGATTCCACGCTCAGCGCACCATTTCGAAAATCGCCGCGCCGCGTTCCTGTAAGCCTTGCGCGTGTGGTCGTTGTTGATTTGAGCGGTGAAAAACTCCAGCGTCCGCCTAGCAGCCTTCCGCGTCGGGGCGAAGATCGGAACCTTGGCGATCTCCGGGGCCGGAGAGAGGATGACGTTGTTGGTCATGGCTTTACGCGATCGATCATCCGCAAAAGCTGACTGGCGAACATGATCACTTCTGATGCGTCCTCTGGGTGAGTTGGAACGTGCCGATGGCTTTGCGGATTCTTGAAAAGACCGATCGTGCCTGCGAAAAGATTGGCCATTGCCTCTTGTTCGGCAACGGGTAGTTGCTTGTCCGCAAGCGGTCCGCCAGTTTGACCAGAGTTGGCAGCTCGGAAAGCATCACGCATTAAAGGAACACCGATCGCAGTTGGCGGAAATCCTCCGGACTGGCGCACTGACACTTCCACTTCCCTGAACGACTGAAATACCGCTGTGTCGTACTCTCCACGCAGGAAGGCCGGGTAAACTTTGCTAGCAATCATTGGATGGATTTGCCGCTTGGGAAGTAGATGAGCCTTGAGGTAGGAAGCTACGTCGTCACGGGACATTATCTGCTTGCCGCGTCGGGAAAAAACGAGCCAATGGTCGGTGATTCCTTTTTTTACCAGCAGGCCCTCACTTTGCAACCACGCCCAAGCTTCGAGGAGGGCGGCGTCGACTTGTTCTTGCTGAGCGCCGTATTCAGGTGGTTTTCCCCGACGGTCATCTCTGAAAAAATTGTCTTGGCTTATTTGTCCGTTCTGCACGGCGGTGCAGTCGCCCTGCTTACAACTGTGGAGGTGAATTAGCAGAATGCCGCCGAGCTCTTCAACTTCCAGCTCTAGTAGATCCGTCGCATTTGGAACAAGGGACGAAAGCCTAACCATAGGGTGTCATAAAGGACGTTATCACACTCCAAAACAGAAATGAAGGCAATTGTTTTATCCGGATCACTAGCAAGCGGAGCGGGTCGCGATTCCTAGGGGATCTGATAGCAAGCTGCTCACCAGCTGGGCCGTCGTGCCGGAATTCGTTCATTGGCGAAATCAAGGCATCGTATCGAGCATTGGAAGGGTTTTGGCTTCCTGCTTGGCCCGACGACTCGCGCCAATCTCCGCCGTAGCGAGTTACCGCGCGCCCGCCATCAGTTCCGGTCAGACGCCCTATATCTGTAAAGAATACCGTGATCAGCGGGATCGAGAGGACAACCACAATTCCTGTAAGCTAGTCCGCTCAATAGGAAGTCCTGGGCAACTACCTCTTCCTCTTTACGCAGGCGCTCGAAGCTGACTGCGTCGGGCTGCGACGATGACCCCCGTCCGTTTGGGAATCCAGGATAACTTCGCACAACATTCCGGAGATTAGGCGGCAACGGACAGCACAAAGGACAGCAAGCAAAGGAAACTGACAGAAAAACAACGCGGGGGAGTAGAATCCCAGACTCTACCACCTGCCAGATTGAGGCTCATCAGCGGCAGAGTTCAAAAATGGCCGTCGCTTTCACTGCCTGATTGCCGGAGCAGCATTCCGAGAACAGGAAACCGAGCAGGGCCTGCAAGCTGACGGTGTCCGCCGTATACCACAGAAATTTCTTATCCCGCCGCACCTTAACCAGCCCCTCGTTCCGCAGCTTGTCGAGGTGATGAGAGAGCGTGGACGGCGCGATATCGAGTTGCGCCTGAATATCACCCACGACCATACCCTTCGGATGGGCGGTAATCAGCAGGTGCATAATGCGCAGCCGCGGCTCGGTACCCATCGCTGAAAGCATATCGGCGAAGCGGGCGAAATCTATCGCGACGCGCTTTCGCGCCGCCTTCCGTTGGACAGGTGCCGCTTCTTCGAGGCATGGCTCGCATGATCCATCGGCGCAAACAGTCGTTGGCCGGAGCCCATTCGATCTCATTCTACGATTCTACGACAATCGTATTGACAATGCTTCTACAATTCTACTATTCTCGAATTGATCGCAAGACGGTTTCGATCCGACGAAAAGGAAAGAGGGAGTATGACGCCGCGACACTTCAACGTTCTGTTTCTCTGCGTCGGGAACTCAGCCCGTTCCATCATGGCCGAGGCCATCATGAATCGCAAGGGTTTCCCGAACTTTACCGGCTATAGCGCCGGCAGCCACCCTACCGGCCATGTCAGTCCTCACGCACTCAAACAGGTTTCCAGCGGTGGCATGCCGGTTGAAGGACTGAGAAGCAAGAGCTGGGATGAATTCGGGAAGCCCGATGCACCAGAGATCCATTTTGTGTTCACGGTTTGCGATAGGGAGGTTGGTGAGCCGTGCCCTGTGTGGCATGGTCAACCGCTGACAGCGCAGTGGAGCGTTCCAGACCCAGCGCTCGTTTCCGGTTCGGATGATCAGATTGAACGCGCATATTTCGACGCTTACCGAATGCTCGATCGCAGGATCGCTTTATTTGTTTCCTTGCCGCTGGCAACGTTGGAAAAGGAAGTTGTCCAGCGGGAGATCGACAAGATTGGCCGCAGCTAGCGATTTAGCCGGCACATTTGAAATCCAATGGAACAGCTGCACTATAAACCTTCGGGGTTTAAGAGAACTCTTAACACGCTAACGTGGGTTCTCATCGCCTTGTTGCTCGCCGCGACTTTATGGACGGTCCTCTGGGCAGCAAAACAGCCGAGAGTCCATTCGATCTGGGGAGAGCCTTCTGAAAAGCCGCTAACACGGAATTACCGCCAGATGCACAATGGGTAGCCGCCTGCCGTTTTGATCTTCAGATTCTTAAGGACAAGATGACTCGAATTGGAATTAACGGATTTGGGCGTATGGGCCGCCTTGCGCTCCGCGCTGTTTGGGATTGCCCGGATGTGTCAATCGTTCATGTCAACGAAGTCAAGGGCGGCGCGGCGACGGCGGCCCACCTTCTGGAGTTTGACAGTGTTCACGGGCGCTGGACACGGAATACCACGGTCGCGAGCGACCATTTCACAATTGACGGACGCAAAGTGGCATTTACGGATGCCTCAAAGCCGAATGAGGCGCCGTGGGACGCGAATGGCGTTGATATCGTCCTCGAATGCAGCGGCAAACTCATCACGACGAACGCGCTGGAGCCGTACTTCGAGCGCGGCGTCCGCAAGGTAGTGGTCGCGGCTCCGGTAAAGACAAAGGGAGCGCTCAATATTGTGATGGGTGTGAATGACGATCTCTATTCACCGGACGAACACCACATTGTCACGGCGGCCTCTTGCACGACCAACTGTTTGGCTCCGGTGGTCAAGGTCATCCATGAGGGGCTCGGGATTCATCACGGCGTAATCACCACTATCCACGATGTGACCAATACGCAGGTGATCGTCGACCTGCCGCATAAGGATCTTCGGCGGGCGCGATCTGCGCTGATGTCGCTGATTCCGACCACGACTGGATCGGCAACAGCCATCGGTCTTATCTATCCTGAACTTCTTGGCAAACTGAACGGGGTCGCAATCCGCGTGCCGCTACTAAACGCCTCATTGACGGATTGCGTGTTCGAGGTGGCCAGAGATACCGATGTAGCCGAGGTGAACCGCCTGCTCAAAGCGGCGGCTGAAGGTGGACTGAACGGCATTCTGGGTTATGAAGAGCGACCTCTGGTTTCGGTGGATTATCTGAACGATCCTCGGTCGGCAATTGTGGATGCATTGTCGACGATGGTGATCGATGGCACGCAGGTCAAGATCCTCGCGTGGTACGACAACGAATGGGGCTACGCAAACCGGCTTGTCGAACTGGCCCGTAAGATTGCGGCATCGCTGCCGCCCAGGGCCTGAACCGCATCAAAATCGAAGTATGCAGATCAGAATCATCGGCGGAAGCGATGCTGGCATCAGTGCCGCTCTCCGGGCACGCGAAGTCGACCCGGAGGCGGACATCCGCGTGTATCTCGCGGACGATTTCCCGAACTACAGTATTTGCGGCCTGCCGTTCTTTCTGAGCGGTGAGACGCCGGACTGGCACAGTCTTGCACACCGCGCGGTTTTCGAAGGGATCGAAATACGGCGGTCGTGCCCGGTGCGGGATATCGATGTTCGGCAGAAAACAATAACGGTGCGCGGAACGGACGGAACCATCGAGCGTGTCTCATACGACCGTCTCGTGATCGCGACCGGTGCGGTACCCGTGCGACCCCGGATCGAGGGGCTCGACGTCCCCGGCGTACACGAGCTTCACAGCATGGAAGATTCGTTCCGCGTGAAAGCGCTCCTAGAGCGCACTGATGCAAAGGCGGCTGTAATCGTCGGGTCGGGCTTCATCGGAGTCGAAATGGCCGATGCGCTGACTCATCTCGGCATGAAAGCGACGCTGGTCGAGCTTGGGCCTGTGGTCTTCCCGAGTGTCGATCCGGGGTTCGGGTCCCTGATTGAGGACAAGCTCCGAGCGCATGGCGTTGCTGTCGTCACCGAAACGGAAGTAACGAAAATCCAGCGCGGCGTTTCGGGACTCGTGGTAGCTGCGAAGAACGGATGGCGACAGGACGTCGATCTGGTCCTTGTTGTGGTGGGTGTGAGACCGGCGACCGATTTGGCTCGCGAGGCCGGCATACCGCTTGGGGAACGCGGAGCGATTCAGGTGAATTCGCGGATGGAGACGGCGGTGCCCGGCGTTTACGCGGCTGGCGATTGCGCAGAAACATGGCATCGTCTTCTTCAGAGGTACACCTATTTGCCTCTTGGCACCACGTCACACAAGCAGGGGCGGGTGGCGGGCGAGAATGCTGCCGGTGGTGACAGGGAGTATGAGGGGTCGGTGGGGACCCAGGTGGTGAAGATCTTCGACATGGTAGTGGCCCGGACTGGCCTTCGCCAGGCGGAAACCATCGGTGCCGGTTTCCCCGCCGCCGTAACGACGCCCTCGATATTTAACGATCACAAAGCCTACTACCCGGGGGCGACCGAGATGCAGTTCCGAATTACGGGAGACCCGATCTCAGGAAAACTTCTCGGGGCGCAAATTGTTGGGCACTGGAGGTCAGAGGTTTCCAAGCGGATAGATATCTTCGCATCCGCACTCTTTCACGGAATGACCGTTGATGGACTAAACGATTTGGATCTGAGCTACACGCCGCCGCTCAGCAGCCCATGGGACCCGGTTCAAATGAGTGCGCAAGCGTGGCTCCTGGAAAATGTGAACAGCAACCCGATTCGGGATAGCGCTGCCACGCAATGACGCAACTCGCACGACAATGACCAGCATTCGCAGCTACGCCCTTGTCACCGGAGCCTACTGGGGCTTCACGATCACCGACGGCGCTTTGCGGATGCTGGTGGTGCTCCATTTCTACCGGCTCGGCTACAACGCAGTCTCGATTGCCTTCCTGTTCCTCTTTTACGAATTCTTCGGCATCGTCACGAACCTGTTTGGAGGCTGGATCGCATCCCGATCCGGCGTAAAGGTGACCTTATTCGGTGGCCTGGCCCTGCAGATTTTTTCGCTGCTGATGTTGGCCATGCTCAACGAGCATTGGACGGTTCTTATTTCCGTCATTTATGTCATGGTCGCGCAGGCGCTGTCGGGTATCGCGAAGGATCTGACCAAGATGAGTTCAAAGAGCGCGATCAAAGTGGTGGTGCCCGAAGGTCAGGACAGCGCTTTGTTCAAATGGGTGGCGCGACTCACAGGATCGAAGAACGCGCTCAAAGGGCTGGGCTTTTTCGTAGGGGGAGCGCTGCTGGGCGCGTTCGGATTTGTCGGAGCGCTGGTGGGGATGGCAGCGGCGCTGCTGGTGGTCCTGCTGGCCACGGCGGCCGCCCTGTCGGGCGATCTGGGCAAGTCGAAAAAGAAGGTGAAGTTCACGACGCTGCTTTCCAAGAGCCCGGAAATCAACTGGCTTTCGGCCGCCCGCCTGTTTCTGTTTGCATCGCGAGACATCTGGTTTGTAGTTGGCTTGCCGGTGTTTCTCAGTCAAATCGGATGGTCCGATTGGTCCGTCGGCGCTTTCATCGCGCTGTGGGTCATCGGCTATGGAGTGATTCAGGCGGTGGTGCCGGAGATTCTTCATCTGCTTGGTAACGAGACAGTGGATGGCTCGGCGGCGCGCCTCTGGGCTTTTGTACTCGTGCTGGTACCGGCAAGTCTCGCTTGGGCGATGCGCGGCGGCATGGACCGGGCCACGGTTTTGATGATCGGCCTGGCTGTTTTCGCTGTCGTGTTCGCCATCAACTCGGCTGTACATTCCTATTTGGTGCTCGCCTATACGGACAGGGACCGTGTGGCCCTCGATGTGGGCTTCTATTACATGGCGAACGCTGGCGGCCGCCTTCTCGGCACGTTGGCGTCAGGAGTGGTCTTTCAGTTTTATGGCCTCACAGGCTGCCTGTGGGGAGCGGCAATTATGGTTTTGGCAGCGGCTGTCCTCTCTCTCCGATTGCCCAAAGGGAATCCTATCGCGCTGGCGACCGCTGGCGCGAGCGATGGCGAATGAAGTGCCTCCGAAACGGGTTTTGATCATTTGCAGTGGCAACTCAGCCCGAAGTCAAATCGCTGAGGCATTGATCCGGCACGAGGGTGGCGGTCTGTACGAGGCTTTTTCCGCTGGGACAAGCCCGGCTGAAGTCCGCGCCGAAGCAATCCAGGTGATGCGGGAACTCCGGATCGACATCTCGCAACAACGTTCAAAACCATTGGCAGAGTTCGCCAGACAAAAGTTTGACTTCGTAATCACCGTATGTGACAGGGCGCGTGAGAGCTGCCCCGATTTCCCTGGGAATCCAGTAAAGCTTCACTGGCCCTTCGACGATCCTGCCGAAATCACGCAACTCGGCGATCAGCGGATAATCGCCTTTCGGGAATTGCGAGATCGCATTCACGCCCGCGTCATGTTCTTTCTTGGAGAAGGTGCTTACAGCTCCAATGACCCGCCGTCTGCCTCATAGAGAAAGAAGGGTGAACTACTGCGACGATTGTTCTTGCGATCCTACTGTAATTCCATTATTATGGAAGTACTGGAATAGGAGAATCCATTGGCGACTGCCGGCAAGAAAATGACTGATGAGCACGTTACCCGGTTTGCGGACATGTTCTCCGCGCTCGGAACGGAGCCGCGGCTGCGCATCATGCGGGTGCTGCTTTCGGCGCATCCGACGGGAATGGTTGTCGGCGATATCGGTAATGAACTCGGCATCGCCGCATCCACGCTTTCGCACCATTTGGACAAACTAAGGAACGAAGACCTGGTCAATGTCCGCCGCGAGGGGACTTTCCTCTGGTATTCAGCCAACGCGGAGGCATTACAGGAACTTCTGGGCTTCCTCTACGCCGAATGCTGCACTCGCAACAAAGCCGTTGAACCGAAAGCGATTGTGACGCTGTGCCGGTGATCGCCTCATGACGAACGGCGCACAGGATCCTCCGAGGTTTTCCCTCGAAGACGACTCAAGGAAAGGGCTCCATATGGAAATCAAAGAAGCAGTTAAAGAAAAATACGGGCAGGCCGCGTTGCGTGTCCATAGCGGTGGGGGAGCCTGCTGCGGTCCATCAGCGGGAACCGACTGCTGCGACCCCATAACCTCGAACCTTTATGATCGTTCGCAGACCGGCGCGTTGCCCGAGGAAGCCGTTCTGGCCTCGCTCGGCTGCGGTAACCCAACCGCCCTGGCGCAGTTGAATGCCGGGGAAACTGTGCTCGATCTGGGTTCGGGCGGTGGCATCGATGTTCTGCTCTCCGCTCGTCGCGTTGGCCCGACCGGAAAGGCCTACGGCCTCGATATGACGGACGAGATGCTCGCTCTCGCGAGGGAAAATCAGCGGAAAGCTGGTTCTGAGAACGTCGAATTTCTCAAAGGAGAGATCGAGAACATTCCGTTGCCGGACAACTCGATGGATGTAGTGATTTCGAATTGCGTGATCAACCTCTCCTCCGACAAAGATCGAGTATTGCAAGAGGCTTTCCGCGTATTGAAACCGGGAGGCCGGTTCGCCGTTTCGGATGTCGTCACACGCGGTGAAGTTCCGCCTAAAGTGCGTGAAAACATGCTGCTGTGGGTGGGCTGCATCGCCGGGGCGCTTGAGGACGAACAGTACCGTTCCAAACTCGCGAGAGCCGGATTCGAGGGCATCGAAATCGAGGCCACACGCGTTTACAACGTCGAGGATGCGAGGGCGTTTCTGAGCGGTCAGGGTGTCGACGTCGATGCGATCGCCGCTGCCGTCGACGGCAAGTTTATGAGTGCGTTCATCCGCGCCAAGAAACCGGCCAAAGCCCAGTGTTGCGAACCCGGTTGCTGCGCTTAATCACCAGACCGAGGGACGTTCGAAGGAAAGTCAAATGAAAACTATTCAAGTATTCGATCCCGCGCTTTGCTGTAGCACGGGCGTTTGCGGTGTTGACGTCGATCAGTCTCTCGTCACATTCTCGGCTGATGTGGCCTGGGCCAAATTGAACGGCGCACAGATCGAGCGCTTCAATCTGGCGCAGCAACCGGTGGCTTTCGCTGAAAATCCGGCTGTGAAGGGCTTCCTGGATCGTTCGGGCGCGGAAGCGCTGCCGCTGGTTCTCGTTGATGGCGAAGTCGCTCTGGCAGGCCGTTACCCAAACCGTACTGAGCTCGCCCGTTGGGCGGGAATTCTGGCGACAGTGACCGATATAAAGGGCGCAGGCAGCTGTTGCTCCGGCAGCAAATGCTGCTGAACTAAGGACAATATGATGCAGTTTCTGGAACAGCCACCGCGGTTCCTTTTCTTCACCGGTAAGGGTGGCGTGGGGAAGACTTCGATCGCCTGTGCAACGGCGATTCAGCTTGCCGATGCCGGAAAGCGCGTGCTGCTGGTCAGCACCGATCCGGCGTCCAACGTGGGCCAGGTATTCGGTGTCACAATTGGCAATCAAATTACCGCCCTGCCAGCGGTTGCCCGGCTGTATGCACTGGAGATAGATCCGCAGGCCGCTGCGCAGGCATATCGTGACCGCATCGTGGGCCCGGTGCGTGGCGTTTTGCCGGAGGCGACGGTCAAAGGCATCGAAGAACAACTTTCCGGTGCCTGTACTACCGAGATAGCAGCCTTCGACGAGTTCACTGCACTCCTGACTGACGGGGCACTGACTAACGGCTACGACCACATCATTTTCGACACCGCGCCCACCGGTCATACGATCCGGCTGCTGCAGTTGCCCGGAGCCTGGAGCGGTTTTCTGGATGAAGGAAAGGGCGACGCCTCTTGCCTTGGACCTCTTGCTGGCCTTGAAAAGCAGCGCGCGCAGTACAGGCAAGCGGTCGAAGCCCTCGCCGACCCGCTGCGGACGCGGCTGATTCTGGTCGCGCGCGCACAGCAATCGACTCTGCGCGAAGTAGCCCGCACGCATGAGGAGCTCGCCAAGATCGGCCTGTCGCAACAATATCTTGTTATCAACGGAGCGCTGCCCCGCAGTGAAGCAGCACTCGATCCGCTGGCTGCGGCGATCTGCACTCGCGAACAAGCGGTCTTATCCAATCTTCCCAATGCACTCCAGACATTGCCCTACGACCAGATAGCCCTGAAGCCTTTTAATCTGGTAGGTCTTGAGGCGCTACGGCAGTTGCTCACAGAAACGATTTCGAGAGAAGTCGCCGGTATAGATGACGCACTCGGATCTGAATTGCTAAACGACGCACCCAGCCTGTCGGCGCTCGTCGATGTCATTGCTGAAGATAAGCACGGTCTGGTGATGTTGATGGGCAAAGGCGGCGTCGGAAAAACGACGTTAGCCGCGGCGGTGGCCGTAGAATTGGCTCGGCGCGGTCTGCCTGTACACCTCACGACGTCAGATCCGGCCGCCAATCTCTCGGACACGCTGGAAGGGTCGATGGAAAACCTGGCGGCCAGCCGCATCGACCCACAGGCCGAAACGGAGCGCTATAGGCAGCATGTCCTGGAGACGAAAGGCGCGAACCTGGACGCCCAGGGCCGGGCCTTGTTGCAAGAAGACCTGCGTTCGCCCTGCACGGAAGAAATCGCGGTATTTCAGGCTTTTTCACGCATCATTCGGGAAGCTGGCCAGAAGTTTGTCGTGATGGACACCGCGCCCACTGGCCACACCCTACTCCTGCTCGATGCCACGGGCGCTTATCACCGCGAAATTATGCGCCAGACAACGGACAAGAAGTTGCATGTCCAAACGCCGATGATGCGGCTCCAGGACGACAAACAGACCAAAATACTGTTGGTGACATTGGCTGAAACCACGCCGGTACTGGAGGCTGCCAGCCTCCAAGCCGATTTGCGCCGCGCTGGGATCGAGCCTTGGGCGTGGATTATCAATAACAGCGTTGCCGCCGCTCATCCGCTCTCGCCGCTGCTGCGGCAGCGGGCGCGCAACGAATTGAAAGAGATCGAGGCGGTCGCTAACCACCATGCTCACCGCTATGCCGTTGTTCCGCTACTGAGAGAAGAGCCGGTGGGCGTTGCTCATCTGTCGGAGTTGTCCGGTCATCTGGTCGCGGCAGACTGCGTGTGAAAACGTGTTACCGAGAGCCAACGCATGCCTGAAGTAGTAGCAATGAAACCCGCCCGTTCGACAGGAGGGCTGGGCACTTTCGAGCGCTATCTTTCCGTCTGGGTGACGCTCTGCATGGCCGCAGGCATCGGGCTGGGAAAAATCGTGCCCGGCGTCGTTGCCGCCCTACGAGGCATCGAATTCGGCAAAGGCAGTCAGATCAACGCCCCGATTGCGGTGCTCATCTGGCTCATGATCACGCCGATGATGATGAAGGTGGATTTTTCCTCCGTGAAAAACGTCGGCCGGCGTCCCGCCGGCCTGTTCGTAACCCTCTTCATCAACTGGATTGTTAAGCCATTTTCGATGGCGCTGCTGGCAGGGGCCTTCTTCCGAGTAGTATTCGCCCCATTCATCACCTCCGCCGAAGCAGATCAGTACATCGCAGGTTGCATCATTCTTGCCGCGGCCCCCTGTACCGCGATGGTTTTTGTCTGGAGCCATCTCACAAAAGGGGACGCGGCCTACACCCTTGTGCAGGTGTCGGTGAATGACCTGATCATGCTGGTCCTCTTCGTGCCGATCGTTCAATTTCTCGTTCATGGGGCCTCGTCCCTGACTGTGCCCTTCAACGTGCTGCTCACCTCTGTTCTGGTGTTTATCGTCGTGCCCTTGCTGGCTGGTGTGCTTCTGCGATCCATGCTGGTGCGCAAGCGCGGCAGAGAATGGTTTGAAGATGTATTGCTGCCGGAGTTCGCCCCGTTAACGATAGCGGCGCTACTTGGTACACTCGTCCTGATCTTTGCGTTCCAAGCCGATAACATCACGGGCCGCTTCTTCCATGTCCTGCTGATTGCCGTGCCTATCACGTTGCAGGTCTATCTGAACGCCGGCCTCGCTTACGGACTGATGAAATGGCTCAAAGTCGACCATTCCGTGGCCGCACCCGGCGCTCTTATCGGCGCATCGAACTTTTTTGAACTTGCGGTGGCTACCGCAATTGCACTGTTCGGTCCGGAATCCGGCGCGGCGCTGGCCACGGTCGTTGGGGTTCTGGTAGAAGTCCCGGTGATGTTGTCCGTCTGTGCGGCGTGCAACCGCACGCGGCACTGGTTCCCCGCTGGGGAGGCGACATAGCCGCGGAAAAGCCTTGCTATCGGTTGCTGGCTAAGCGCGGGTTCTAGGCTCTTCGAGAGCTTTACCGAACCATGGGTATATTGCAGGCAGCACCAGAAGCGTAAGAAACGTCGACGTGGTGATGCCGCCGATGACTACTGTCGCCAGCGGACGCTGTACTTCGGCGCCCGCGCTCGTGGAAAGAGCCATCGGGAGGAAGCCAAGGCTGGCTACAGCGGCTGTCATGAGCACGGGTCGCAAACGGAGCAGAGTGCCCTGATAGACGGCTGTTTCAAGGGACTCGCCTTGTTGATGGAATCGACCGATGAACGCGACGAGCACAAGGCCATTGAGGACCGCGACGCCGGAAACTGCGATGAAGCCTACTCCGGCGCTCATGGAGAACGGCATGCCGCGCAGAAGAAGCGCCAGGATACCGCCGGTAACGGCAAATGGAACACCGGTGAAGACCAGTGTTGCGAGTCGTGCTGAATGGAAGGTGGCGAACAGCAGCATGAAGATGATCAGGAACGTGATGGGCACAACGATCAACAGCCGGTTTCGGCCGCTCTCCAGGTTTTGCCACAAACCGCCCCATTCCATGATGTAACCCGGCGGCAATTGCACGTTCCGCCCAACATCTGCCTGTGCCTGCTGGACAAAGCTTCCGATATCGCGGCCGCGGACATTTACTTCGACCGAGATACGCCGCTGCCCATTTTCACGGGCGATCTCGACGGGGCCTGTTTCGGTGCTGATATGCGCTAATTGGGCCAGAGGAATTCTCTGCCCGTTCGGCGCACTCACGAGAAGGTTCGCAAAGTCGCGCGCGTTCTGCCGTACCTCCGGCCTCAGGCGGACCACAAGCTCAAAGCGACGGAAGCCTTCGAGCACGCGCGTTGCTTCGGTGCCGGCGATGGCTGTCTGTATGACCTGCTGGACGTCGGCGACATTGATTCCATAACGCGCTATTGCCGCCCGGTCTATGTTCACTTGGAGCACCGGCTGGCCGCTCGTTTGCTCAACCTTGAGGTCAGCGGCCCCGGGCACTTTGGCAAGGATGCGCGCGGTTTGTCCCGCCTGTTCCCGAAGGGTGTCCAGGTCATCGCCAAATATCTTGATCACCACGTCGGACCGCGCACCAATTCCCTCGATCAGTTCCTGCATACGAAACTCGATTGGCTGCGAAAACGAATAGGCTTGCGTTGGAACGCTGGCTTTCAAGCGTTCGTCCATTTTCGAGACCAGTTCTTCGCGGCTCGCTGCGCTTTTCCATTCCGTTATCGGTTTCAGGAACACATACGTGTCGCCCATGTTCGGCCCCATCGGGTCCGTTGCAATTTCGGGCCTGCCGATTCGGCTGACAACGGTGTCCGTCTCGGGGAACTCGCGCACGACCTGCTCAAGTGCGTTCGACATTCGCACGGCTTCGGAAAGGGACACGCTTGGCAGACGGTTCACGTTGATCGCGATCGCGCCTTCATCCAACTTCGGCAGGAACTCGGCTCCCAGATAGGGATAGAGAGCGAGGCACGCGATGACGAACAGGAGCGCGCCCAGCGCCGTCAATCGCCGGTGATGGATCGCGCCGCGCAGGAGAGGAGCGTAGACTCTGGCGATGAAATGAACGATGGGATTGTCTGCCTCCAAGGAGGGTGCTTCAGCCTTCCGGTCTTTGGGAACGCGCCGGGGCTCGCGAAGCAGGAGGGCCGATAACGCCGGTATCAGCGTCAGGCTCAGCGCCAGGGCTCCTGAGAGCGCGAAGATGACGGTGAACGCCATCGGGCGGAACATCTTCCCTTCGATGCCGACCAGCGACACAATCGGCAGATACGCAGCGATGATCAGGATTTCACCAACCTGTCCCGCCTTTCGCACCTCAACGCTCGCTTCGCGGACCGTGGCGCGTCGTTCATCGCCGGAGAGCGTGCGGCCCAACTCGCGGCGCTTCTCGGCAAGTCTGCGCACACAGTTTTCGACGATGATCACCGCGGCGTCGACGATCAAACCGAAGTCGATTGCTCCCAGGCTCATCAGATTTGCAGAAATCCCGAAGTACCGCATGCCGATGATGGCGACCAGCATCGCCAGCGGGATCGCCGAGGACACGATCAGGCCGGCGCGGACTTGGAACAGAAAGAGGAATAGAACCGCCATGACGACCAGGCCGCCCTCAATGAGATTGCGGGTCGCGGTCCGGATGGTGCGGTTGACGAGTGTGCTGCGATCGTAAAAGGGCTCGATTTTCACGCCCGGTGGAAGCGCCTTTTGCACTTGTTGTAAACGCTCGGCGATGCGCCCGGCCACTGCACGGCTGTTCTCTCCCTTCAGCAGCATGGCGACGCCCATGACGGTTTCTCCCTTGCCGTCGCGCGTGGCAGCGCCTTGCCGGATCTGTGCGCCGCGCCGTACTTCTCCGACCGAGCTGACATATACCGGCGTTCCCTGGTGCGACGAGACAACGATGTTGCCGATATCCGCTTCGCTCCGGATCAGGCCAACGCCGCGGATCAGCTCCTGCTCGCCGCCGTGTTCCAGATATCCCCCGCCGGCGTTGAGGTTGTTCGCCGAGAGCGCTTCGATGACCTGACGCAGGGTGAGACCGTAGCCGGTCAGCTTCGCGGGGTCGACGAGCACCTCATATTGCTGCTCTTCTCCGCCGAAGCTGTTTACTTCGATGACACCGGGAACCGTGCGAAGCTGCGGCTTGATGAACCAGTCGAGCAGCGTGCGCCGCTCCATCAGCGAATAGCGGCCCTTGCCGGATACATCTTCCACGGTGAACTGGTAAATCTCACCTAAGCCCGTTGAGATCGGTGCCAACTCGGGCGCCACGCCCGGCGGCAAGTCGCGCTCTACGTCGTGCAATCGTTCGAGGACGAGTTGCCGAACGGCGTACAAGTCAGCATCGTCTGGGAAGACGATGGTCACCTGCGAGAGGCCGAACTGAGAAAGCGAGCGGAGAGCCTCCTTATGAGGCAGATTACTCATGGCAACCTCAATCGGGGAGGTCACGTACTGCTCCATCTCCAGCGGTGTGAACGCCGGTGCGACCGTATTGATCTGGACTTGGTTTGTCGTAACGTCCGGAACAGCATCGATGGGCAAGCCGATCGCCGCGTAGATGCCGGCGCCTATCAGGCCGAGCGAAAGCAGGACAACGAAGAGCCGCCACCGGATGCTCCAGGCAATGAGTTTGTCGATCATGGCCGCCTCATTCCTTCTCTTCCTTCAGTTCTTTGCCGAGAAGAACCGATTTGACGGCGAACGCCCCTTTCGAGACCACGGGCTCGCCTTCTTTCAGTCCTCGGAGGATTTCGATTCGGCCATTGCCTGAGGAGCCGGTTTCGACCTGGCGAACGGAAAACTGTGAAGGCGAGGTTCGCACGAACACTGTTGGTTTTCCCTCGATGTCTTGCACAGCGTCCTCGGGAACGGAAAGCGCCGACCGCTTCATTGCTGTCGGAAATTGGACGGAAGCCAGCATATCGAGCTTGAGACGCGCGCCCGGATTTGCGACTTGACAGCGCACGGCGGCGGTACGTGTTTGAGGGTCGATCAGGTCGCTGATCGAAGCCACCTGACCGGTGAAGCGCTCGCCGGGATAGGAATCGATGCTAATGGACGCTGTCTGCCCGGCGTGAACCTGGCCCAGGTCCTTTTCATATACCTGAGCCTGAACGTAGACCGTGGAGAGGTCGGCAACCGAGAACAGCTCGCTGCCAGCCTCAACGACATCGCCTGGCGCCGCCGCTACCCGAATGATCACCCCGGCGAAGGGTGCCCGTATGGCTGTCATCGGAGCCTCGCTGCTCGAAGGGTCCGTAATTCCAAAGCGTCGCAACCGTGCCGTCAGGCCAGCGATCGTGTTCTCCTGGGCACGAATACTCTCCTGCTGAGCCTGTTGCTCGGCGAGACTGAATTCATAGTCTTTCTGGGGCGAGGCGCCAATCTCGGCCAGACGGCGGTTCCGCTCGACCTGCCGCTGTTGCGCGGCAAGCTGAATCTTCAGACGCTGCAGCTCCGCCTGGGCTGTGTTGTACTGCGTCATGATTTCGCCGGCTTCGATGTTGTCCAGTTGTGCGAGCGCCTGGTTGGCCATGACACGGTCACCGAGTTTTACCAGAACATCCTGAAGCCGGCCGCGGGTCAGCGGGCGAATATGCGCGATGCTGCTGTCGATCGCCTGCACGGTTCCCGTCGCCTGGAGCTGCTGGGTCATGGGTGTGGCCGTGGCCGTCGAGACCACGATGCCGCTGCGTTGTTGCGCCTCGGGTGTGATTTCGACCGCGCCCGCCTCGCCCTTCGCTTCGCCCTTTTCATGCTCTTCCTGGGCTGATTTTGTCGCTTCAGCCTTTTCCTCCGGGCCGGAGGCCGTTTTCTGTTTGCCGCAGGAAACAATCACAAGCGCGCAGATGATTATCGACAAGCTCTTCATGGCAATAGTCCTCCTGTCAGGCGTTCCAGATCAGCCAGGGCGCGAGCTACTTCAACACGGGCATCGAGGTAGGTGAACTCGCTGTCGGTAAGGCGGCGCTGCTCATTGAGCACGTCGATCAGTCGCAACTGCCCGAGTTGATAAGCCTCTCGCACCACGGCAATATTCTTGTTCGACTGACCCACGACGGCGTCGCGGAGCAGGTCGCGCGTTCGCTGCGCCGCCGTCCAGCGTTCGTAGGCGCTTTGCACTTCAAGGGGAATCGTTGCTTCAAGGTGTTCGCGTCTAAGGCGGGCGCTGGCCGCCCCTGCGGCGGCGGCTTCGATGGCACCCTTATTTCGGCGTTCCGTCACCAAGGGCACGGAGATGCCGACACTCAAGGTGTTGAACTGGTCCCGAATCGGGGTAAGCACCCCGGACGAGGTGAGGCCAAACTTGTTTTCGAAGCTCTCGCGAAGGTATGTGTATCGGGCCGAGACCGTCACATCAGGATGCGCCTCCGATTTCGTAAGTGCCGTTTCCGCCTCCCCCTGCTGTTCGAGAAGCCGGGCGGCGCGCACGTCAGCCCGCTTCTCCAAGGCACGAGCCAGAAGCTGCTCCAGCGAGAGTGCTGCCCGGCCCCCTGTCGGAGGGCCGATGGAGGGTAGCGGATCACGCGCAGCCAAACCCGTGAGGCGGCGAAGCTCCAGCTCGGCGACGGCGAGCCGCCCGGTCGCTTCCGAATGTTGAGCATCGGCCCGTCCCTGTTCGACCGCGAGCAACTGCGCTTCGAGCGGCGCAGCGTCCCCCTCGCGCACGCGCGCATCTGTAAGCCTCCGTGATTCCCGTAGGGTGTCCGACACCCGGTCGAGCACGGCGATCCGTTCCCTCTCATAGACCGCTGACAGGTAGCCCGCCTCGATCTCGTAAGCGATTTGGGTGCTGCGCTGGTCGAGCTCGGCCTGGGCCAGAGCGACCGCAGCGTCGGCGACCCGCAGTCTATTCTTGCGCTTGCCGGGGGCTTCTATGGGCTTGACGAACGCCGCCGAGAATTGCTGATCGCCGGGGCTCCCGAGCGGTGAGCCGCTCATTCCTTCGGCTTCGATGCTTGGCGCAGGACGCACGCCGGCTTGTTGCGCCAGACCGCGCGCCTGAGTGACGCGCTGGCGCAGAGCAAGTACTTCGCGATTTCTGTCCAAGCTGGCGCGCGCCAGGTCCTCCAGCGTTACTTGCGTTCTTTCTTGCGGCTTTGCCGGGACGCACGTCAATAAGGCGCCCAAGCAAAGAGGCCAGACACAGGTCCTCTTCATGGAATCTCCTTCGAAACAGAATCAACGTCTTTGGTGAGGAGAACTAGAAGCGGGGAGGATGTTCGATAGCGATCGAACGGAATTCGGGGACCTGAACCTCGTCAAACGGAACGGCGCTTGAAACGAAGCCAAGGGTAGCCAGCGGCGTTACCGGTGGGACCACCACAATGTGCGCGCAGCAGCAGAGGCACCCGTCACCCGAACCGCCTTCGCTGGTATCGGGCGTGCTGTGGCTCGAAAAAATGCAGGAGTCCGGCGAAATGAGCTCGCATGCAAAAATCTCGGTCGCTGCCAGCAGCAGCACCAGGAGCGTGACCACGCGCCGCATTGTCGGCCGGCTTGCCATGAAGTCCTATTCTATAGCGATATTAGAGTCCTGTGTCCGAGCACTGGCAGCACTCGTCGCCTTCCCAGGCTTCCCGCCCTTCCTCTATCAGAAAGTAAACGACGGCGAGCGAGGCGAGTGAATCAATCCACCATGCCCCCAAGACGAGTTGGGCGACCAGGCCAAGGACGACGACGAACGATAGCCAGCCGCAGGTAATGCTCTCGATAGCGTCAGCTCGGAGCGCCCGGCTTCCAAGTTGTTCGGCCACGGCCAGCTTTCGGCGGGACAGAAAGTACATGACGGGGATGGCCGCCACGGCCAGAACGATACCGGGCGTGGAGAATTCAGCGCCGTGATGCAGCCAGAGCCCGATGCCGGCGGAAACAACCACACAGAGCGCAAGGGCAAAAAGCAGACCTCCAGCTATTCGGCTGGCCCGGCGCTCCGTGACCTCCGAAAATGCCTGCCCGTGGCGCAGTTCAACCGATAACCTCCAGACAAGGACGCAGGCCGAAGCGAGTTCGATGACGCTGTCTATGCCGAACGCTACGAGGAGCAGGCTGTGCACGATAATGCCCGAACCGAGCGCGACGGCGCCCTCGATGACCATCCAGGCAATGGAGAGCCATTCCAACTGGAAGGCATGGCGGATGAGCACAGCGCGTTCGGCCGGATCTGAAACTGTCGGCATAGGACCTTCGCCCATTTTCATCTTGTAGCCTTGGTGTGGCTACCGACGAGCACCTTACCAGATCGCTCGATTCTCAAGAAGAGGGTAGCCATGCGGGAAGGCGTGAGAGGGCGAGGCAATGAGCGATGCGCGACGTGGCGCACCGCTCCGGGTTTTTCATTTGGATTTTTTCTTATCCGGCTTGTCCGGCGGCATCACCATCACGTCGTGCAGGATGATTTCGCCCTTGTAAACGGTCGCCATGATCGTGTCGCCGACCTTGACCTTCTTGAGGACCTCGGGCTTGTCCACCGGGTAACTCATCGTCATCGCGTCCATCCAGCCTTCGAGTTTTTCACCGTTGACGGTCAGCCCCTTGTCGGTGACGGCCTCGACCTTGCCGTGAAACGTCATGCCCTTGCCCTTCGTCTTGTCCTGGGCATTTGTATTGGCCGCGAGCAAGCCCGTGAGGGCGAGTGCCGCGGCGAGAACGTGTCTTCGAGTGCTCATGCTTGTTTACCTTTCCTGATTTGAACTATTTTGACTACTGAACCTTCTCCTATTGCGGCTGCTCGGCTAGCGTTTCATCGGCGGCTCCTTTCGGCGGGGTCTCGGTGTTCGCGCCGCGTCGGATGGCACGACCCTTTATCATGGCGAAGAACACCGGAACGAGAATAAGAACGTGGATCGTGGACGTAATCATGCCGCCCACTATGGGCGCGGCAATGGGCTTCATCACGTCAGAGCCGATGCCGGTTTCGCGCAAGATCGGAACGAGGCTCGCCAGCACGACGGCGACGGTCATCAGTTTCGGCCGTAGTCGGTGTACGGCGCCTTCGATGATCGCGGTCTCCAGGTCGGCCTCGGTCAGAGGCACGCCTGAGGCCAGACGGCGCTCAAGCGCTTCGTGCAGGTAAACCACCATGACCACGCCCGTTTCGACGGCGATGCCGAACAGGGCGATGTATCCCACCCAGACCGCGACGCTGAAGTTATAGCCAAGGTATCGTTGAAGGATAAGCCCTCCGGTGAGCGCATAGATCGTCGGGAAGATCAGGACGGCGGCCTCGGTGACGGAATGGAACACCATGTAGAGCAGGACGAAAATCACGAAAAACACGATGGGGACGATCAGCTCAAGGCGCTCCTTGGCGCGCAGCTCGAATTCGTATTCGCCGGACCATTTATATGTGTACCCGGCAGGAAGCGCGAGCTGCTGCCGGAACACGTTGTCTGCCTGCGTGACGAAAGTGCCGTAGTCGGTCGTGTTGAGATCGATGTAGACGTAGCCTGTCAGAGCTGCATCCTCATCGCGGATCATCGAAGGTCCGCGTGAAAACGAAACCTTGGCGACTTCGCCGATGGGGATTTGCGCGCCGTTTGGCGTCGCGATCACGAGGCGGCTCAACGCCTCGACGTTATCGCGAAAATCCCGGCTGTATCGGACGTTGATCGGATAGCGCTGGCGGCCCTCGATGTTTTCGGCGATGGTCTTGCCGCCAATGCCCGACGTGACCACCTGCTGGACATCGGCGACGGTCAGACCGTACCGCGCGGCTTCTGTTCGATTGACTTCGACGTTTACGTAAAAGCCTTGGCTGACGCGCTCGGCGAAGACAGACCTCACGCCCGGAAGGGTGGACAGAATGCGCTGCACCTGTGCGCCCGCCTGCTGGATGCCGTCGAGGCTAGGCCCCTGGATTTTCATGCCGAGCGGGGTCTTGATGCCCGTCAGCTCCATGTCGAGACGGTTTTCGACGGGCATAGTCCAGGTGTTGGACAGCCCCGGAAACTGGAGTTTGGCGTCCATTTCCTGAATGAGCTTTTCGTAGGTCATTCCGGCCCGCCATTGCTCGCGGGGTTTCAGCATGACGGTCGTGTCGTACATATCGAGCGGTGCGTTGTCGGTCGCGCTCTCGGAGCGCCCGACGGTGCCGAAAACGCTCTGCACTTCTGGAAACGAGCGGATGACGCGGTCCTGCTCCTGCATGAGCTGTGAGGCTTGCGTGATGGAAATGCCAGGCAGCGCGGTCGGCATGTATAGCGAGGAGCCCTCGAACAGGGGCGGCATAAACTGACTCCCGATTTTGAAAGCTATCGGAAGCGTGACGAGAAGGAAGATCAAGTTCAGCAAGAGGGTTGTCTTCCGAAAGCGCAAGCAGAGGCGAAGGATAGGGAGGTAGATCGCCTGCGTGACGCGGGACAGAGGATTGCGCGCCTCCGGCCGCAACTTTCCGCGGATGAAGACGAGCATGAGCACGGGTACGAGTGTGATCGCGAGAAGAGAGGAAAATCCCACCGCGAGGGTTTTCGTCCAGGCCAGCGGCCGGAACATACGGCCTTCCTGCGCTTCCAGCAGAAAGACTGGCAAGAACGAAACCACGATAATGATGAGCGAGAAGAAAATCGCCGGGCCTACTTGCTTAGCCGCATCGAGCAGGATGCGGCGGCGTTGCACTTCGTCAATCGGTCCGTCTTTCTGAGCTTCCGCGAGATGACGGTACCCGTTCTCGACCATGACGATGGCGGCGTCCACGAGAACTCCGATGGCAAGGGCAAGTCCGCCCAACGACATGATGTTCGAAGTGACGTGCAAGTAGTACATCGGGATGAAGGCCGCGAGCACAGCGATGGGCAACGTCAGGATGGGCACGAAAGCGGAGCGGAAGTGAAACAGGAACACGACAATGACCAGGCTGACGATGACCGCCTCCTCCAGCAGGTCGCGCTTTAGCGTGTCGATGGACGCATGGATGAGGCCCGAACGGTCGTATCCGGCGATGATTTCAACGCCGGTTGGGAGCGAAGGCTTGATTTCCGCGAGCTTGGCCTTCACGCCGTCGATGACACTGAGCGCGTTCATGCCGTCGCGCATGACAATAATGCCGCCGACGGTCTCGCCCTCGCCCTGCCAGTCGGCCGCGCCCTGGCGGATGTCAGGGCCAAAGGCCACGCTCGCTACGTCACGGATCATGACTGCGGTTCCGTCCTTGGAGGCGAGCGGCACGTTCTCAAGGTCGGTCAGGGTGTGCAGGTAGCCGAGGCCGCGGACCATGTACTGCGCGCCGCTCAGTTCGAGAAGGCTGCCGCCCACTTCATTCGTGCTGGCGCGAATTTTCTCGATAACCGTCGAAAGTGGAATTCCATAAGCGCGGAGCTTGTCGGGGTCCAGGTTGACTTGGTACTGCTTCACGAAGCCGCCGATTGTCGCGACTTCGGCCACACCCGGAACGGTCGCGAGCTGATAGCGCAGATACCAGTCCTGGAGGCTGCGAAGGTCCGCGAGACTTTGCTGGTGGCCGTGATCGACGAGGGCGTATTCATACACCCAGCCCGCGCCGGTGGCGTCGGGGCCGATGCTCGGATGCACGGCTTCGGGCAGTTTGCCCTGTATCTGCTGCAAGTATTCCACGACGCGGGAGCGTGCCCAATAGAGGTCGGTTCCGTCTTCGAAAACGACGAAGACGTAAGAATCACCGAACATGGTTTGCGCGCGCACGGCCTTGACGTGTGGCGCCGCGAGCAAGGACGTGACGATAGGATAGGTGACCTGGTCCTCGATGATGGTGGGCGGCTCGCCTGTCCATTCGGTATGGACAATGACTTCAACGTCCGAGATGTCGGGAAGCGCGTCGAGGGAGATTTGACGCAGGCTCCAGATGCCGGCGAGCACGAGCATGAGCGTTCCCGTGAAAACGAGGAAGCGATTGCGCGCGCACCAGTCGATCCAGCGGGGGAGCATGTCACATCCCTCCCGTCGCGTTGACGCTGAACTGCTTGGTGGCGATGGTCTGGCCATCCTTCATTGCCGTGATGGTGACCTGCCAGGTTCCGCCGCTTGCGAGCTGGCCGGGTCCCTCATAAAGGCCGTTGCCTTTGTCGGAACACTTCACGTCCGTTCGCATGGCGGCCATTCCCATCGCGGGCATCGCCGCCATGAAGAACGTCACGGACACTTGAGCGCCCGAAACGGGTGCGCCCTTCGCGTCCGTGAGCTTCACGCGGAAAACATTGCTTCCCTTGCGCGGCGGGTCCGGCTGCGATGTTAATGCCGCATCCGCCTTGGGCGCGTTCATTGCCGTGGCATTGCCAGCACCCGGCGGCGGGGGCGCGTAAGAGCCGAGCGAAGCTTGCAACTGGCTCTCTGAATCGATGAGAAAATTGGCTGAGGTGACGATCTGCTCGCCCTCTCTGAGCCCCTTGAGGACAATGAAGTCGTCGCCGACGCGGGTGCCAAGCTGAAGCTCGCGCGGCTCCAGGTACCCGTTTCCGCGGTCCACAAAGGCAATCTGCCGGGTGCCTGATTGCAGGACGCCGCTTGCAGATATGACCAGTTGATCTCCCATCGGCACCTTGAGCGCGACCTTGACGAACATGCCCGGAGACAGGGGTGGGTCGGGATTTTGGAGGACGATTCGAACACGCGCGGTACGGGTCGCCATGTCCACGTCGGGGTAGATGAAATCCACACGGCCCGTGATGGCCCTGCCCGGATACGTGTCCGCAGTGATGGTCGCAGGAGCGCCAACCTTCACCGACCCCAAGTCGTTCTGGAACACCTGCGCATTGACCCAGATCGTCGAGAGGTCGGCGATGGCGTAGAGCCGCATGTCCGGCTGGACGGCGGTGCTCGGGTACGCCTTGCGCTCCATGATGTAACCCGCGGCGGGCGCGTCGATCTCGATCTCTTTCCCGACTTCTCCCGTGTTTTCGAGTCGGTCAATTTCGCTTTGCGGTACTTGCCACTGTTTCAACCGCTCGACGGCGGCGTCGAGAAGCGAGGCAGCGCCAGAAGCGACGCCGGGAACTGTGCTGTGCGCAACTTCCTTCCGGTTCTGCTTTGCGACAAGATACTCGCGCTCCGTCGCAACGAGGTCGGGGCTATAGATAGTGAACAGCGGCTGGCCCTGCCGGACGTATTGATAGGTGGCGTCAACGAAGACTTTCTGGATGAAGCCGGGGAAACGCACCTGGACATACGAGAGGCGCGTTTCATCGACGGCGACATTTCCCGCCGTGCGGATTTCGTCCGCGATGTCTTTGCGCTGAACGCGGCCATGCTTCACGCCGATGCTTTGCAGGCGTTGCGGCGAAATCTGGACAGGCACGAGTGCCGGTTCCGCCGACAAGGGTGGCGCGGGCGGCGGGGGTTCCGTGTTCGTCACGGTGGGCTGAAGGGCTGCCGGTAAAATAGAGCGGACCGCCTGAGGCAACATCGACGGAAGTTTTAGTTCCGCGCCGGGCGCATGGGAGCGCCACCAGAAAAAGCCAAGCGCTCCGGCGAGCAGGATGTTACCGGCGAGGGCCACGAAGAATGCGCTGCGGTAGGTCTTCATCGTCACTCCTTCTCCTTCGCCGTTGCGGCGAGAGACAGTCCCGTTATCTGTTCAACTCGCGCGATGGCAGTCTCGTGTTCAGCGAGAGTCTGCAGGTTCTCCTGTTCCAGGCGAAGGATGTCGAGATAGGACGTGAGTAGCGGCTGGAAATCCTGCCGCTGGTTCTGATACGCGGCGAGGCCCGCCTGAAAACCCGTTCGAGCCTGCGGGATGAGGCCCTGACGGTTGATTTTCAGTAACTCGGCGCTTTGCTCCGCGATAACGTACTGCTCTCGAAGTTCGGCGGCAAGCTGCTGCGATTGTGCCTCACGGTCGCTGCGTGCCCGGCTCAGTTCCGCTTGGGCCTGCGCCAGCTCGGCGCGTTGCTTGCCGTAGTGAAGCGGAATCTTCACGCCGAAAGTGATCTGGTAATAAGCGCGGAATTGCGTGGGGTCGGTGCGCTGCCACATTGCCTGGATGTTGAAGTCGGGCTTGAGGTCCTTGCGCGCCGCGTCCACTTGCAGCGACTGGCGTTCGATGGCGTGCTGCGTGGCCGCGAGGTCCGGGTTCTGCGCCTCGGCGGCGGCGATGATGTCATCAAAAGGCATATGCAACGGCGTTTCTATCAGCGCGACGGGCTGAATATCAGGCGACGATTGCGAACGGCTGACGAGCTGCTTGAGCCGGGCCTGAAGCTGGCCTTCTTCCAAGTGGTGCATCGAAATATCGCGCAGGAGCTTCGTCTGCTGCACCTGCGCCTGCAAGATGTCTTGTTGATTTCCCATGCCGGAGCGGTAACGCGCGTCTGCCGCTCGCTCCACCTGCTTTAGAAGCTGCTGGTCATCCTGGAGGATGGCGAGCGTCTGAGATAGATAGGCGAGCTGGTAATAGACTGCCTTGATGTCGCCCAAAACGCCGAGCGAGAAAGAGTCGGCGCGGCTGGCCGCAATGTCCGCATCGCGCTTCGCGATTTCACCCTTGAGACGCAGCTTGCCGGGATACGGAATGTCCTGCGAGGCGCCTAAACCGATGTAGGCGAATTCACTGTTGGTATATCCCGCGAAGGGCCGTGGGCTGCCGACATTGACCTGTTGAAGCTGGAATGTTGGGTCCGGAAGCGCCGTGACCTGCGCCGGCATCTCTTTCGCCGCCTGCGTGCCTAGATGCGCCGCCTGGATTTGCGGGTTGTTTTGTTCCGCCTCGTTCAAGAGTTCGGAAAGCGGCGTTGCTTTTGCCGCCTGATGCGCGGCTTCAGCGTCCTGGGCCAGTCCGGGGACGGCAAGAAGCGCCGAAATGGCCAGAGCGCAGGCAGCGCTCCTGACGTGGCTGGGCGCACCCTTTCGTAAATGTAAGATCATCGCTAAAAGCCTCCTGAAAATGCGCCTCCCCGCTTTGGCAAGCGGTTCAAGCGAGGATCGGCCGGATTAAGAAATCTGGAAAAAGAGGACGACAGCGCGACGCGGCAAACACCGCGACCGCTATTTCAGGAGGAGGTCTAAATCAGGAGGGCAGCGTAAACGATGTAGAAGTCCGGTGGCGAATGCTGCGGCGGATCGCTGCCGGGCGAAGCGCCTTGAGTGGGCTGCTCCACGTCAGCTAGAGGAACCCAGTCAATCGCAATCGCGAGCGGCGCGACGAAAGGAGCGTGAATGACCGGTAGCGCGCTCGGAGTCTGCGCGGAAACCATGTTCTTGCAGCAGTCATGAGCCTTGTTCGCCGGATTGCAGGGCATGTGATGGCAGCACTGCATTGACTGCTGGTCAAGGGACATGGCGTAGCAGTCGGCAAACTGCAAGAGGAGCAGTACGCTCAACGCAACGATGAAAGATGTGATCTTCCGAAACGTCAAACCGGGTCCCTTAACCGAAGTATCTTATTTGATTCTAGACTTGTTGGACGCGTTGGGCAAGAAACGTCCCCAGCGGGCGCTGGGTCCACTATATAAAGGTTTCTCAACAGCGGAACAGCGTCTCGAGGTCCGCCCGCATGGCGTGAGCTGCGGGGTCTCAGTCGGGTGCCAATACTACCCAGCCAAATCGCCCAGCCACAAACGCACTTTTGGTATCTAATTTGAACTTTCTTGCAAAAATATTTGTTCTATAATCATGGTGTTAGGGCCCCTCGCCTGCTTCACACGCAGGAGGTCACAGGTTCGAGTCCTGTCGCGCCCACCATACTTTCGGTATCGAACCCGCCTCCGCCGGCTGGCCGCCACCAGCCGCCTCTTGGCGCTAGGCACTTATCCCCTTCGAGTACCGCACGATCCACAGAAAACCACATCTGGACCCAACCCGGCACCGCATTTCGTACAGAAGGCGCTTGATGCCGATGCAGCCACTTGTTGGGACGCAGCAGTACCCTGTGGTGCCGCATTTGACGGGGTGGCTGCAGCGGTCGCTGATGTTTTTTGCTGATGAATGCTCTTCGCTCCGGCCATAATGACGGCGCCCAGGATGGCGCCTATTACCAGGTAGTTGAAAGACTCTTCAGCAGTAGATCGCAGAAGAATGTCCACACCATTAAGGGATGCACCCCTCGAGACGACGACACTGAGAGGCAATTGCCCAACAAGCGGGACATCCGGTCTGAACAGAAACCCCAGGACAGCCCCCAGCAATGCACCCAGCAAAGCGAGTCCTATCACTCCACCGGTCTTCAATTTGGTAGCCACCAGCAGCGCGGCGACCCCCGCTGCCGCCGCGATCCCGCCGTAGACCGCCCACTGAATCTGCCCCGTCATGAAGCTGCCCGGCAGCACGTTTGACGCCTTGCAGGAACCAAATCGCGCCGAAGAGCACCAGGAGTGCGCCGAGGATGTTCAAAGCGATTTTCACACTTCACCTTTCCAATGGCTGGTACCAAGGCCGGCTATGGGCTGACTACGATCTCATCGACCCTCTTAATCTTCCCGTCCGCGAACGTGAACCACTGGACGCCGCGAAGGCTAGCCGCGGCCGGGCGGACCGTGTTCAGCAATCTGCCTGTGTATTCTCGGTCCATGGGAAGCGGGTCGGCTATGTGTCCGTCTATATTACTCCAACGGCCGCTCGATGTCGCCGGGCTGCCGCCCGCACATTAATTCCGTTCAAGATTCGTTCCCGATGGGAAGCAAATCGCGAACTTCAGGGTTAGTTCAGTCAGGAGGCGATTTCCGTGAAGCAGTTAATAGCCGTTCTGATCCTGGTGTTCTGCATGTACGTAGCGCTGGCGAGCGCCGTGCCGAATGCCAGTGCCGCGATGCCCCTGGAACGTGCCGCGGACGAGATCGTCGCGTGCGTCCTCCGCTGAGCCAGTGTCGCCCTCGTGGCGCGGGCGCGGAGAGCGGGACGACTAAGTCTACGCGGGGACTGTGCTCGTCGCGGGTTTGCCGGAGGGCAACTGCATTGTGAGTATGGTGCCCCCCTGGGGCGCGGCCGCGATCTCGAACCTTCCGCCTCTCGACGCGGCTCTCTCCCGTATTCCCGCCAAGCCGAAGCTGCCGGCCTTGCTCAGGTCTTCCGCTCGGAGGCCCCGGCCGTTATCGCGGACCGTGAGCACGACGGCCTCCCCATCGTTTCTGAGAGTGATCCAGACCCGCGTGGCCTGGGCGTGTTTGGTCACATTGGCGAGGGCCTCTTGGGCCGCGCGAAAGATGGCAATGGCGGTTTGTGCGTCGACCTGAACAGCTTCCAAATCCGCGCTGCACGGGAGGCCGGAACCATTGTGGAACTCCTGGGCCAGCCACTCCAGAGCGGCCTTCAGCCCCAGGATGTCCAGCACGCCGGGCCGGAGCGCGGAGGCGATGCCACTCGCGACCTGGAGGGCGTCATCCAGCAGATGGCTCAGAGTTCCTGCCTGGGCCAGGGCATCGGCGCGGTCCGCAGCCAGATCCGCGGAAGCCAGATCCCGCGACAGCCGTACGACGCGCAACTTGACCGCAGTGAGCTGCTGGCCCAGATCTTCGTGGATCTCGCGAGCAACGCGTTGGCGCTCTTCTTCGCGAACTTGCTCCTGGTGCGAGGTCAGTTCGCGCAGGCGGTCGAACACGCGGCGGCGTTCCCCCAGGGTTTCGCCGAGCCAGGTCAAGGCCAGGTGGACGTTGGAAACCGCCATGACGACAGCTGCCGCCAGAAGAATCCAGGAGAGGACCGGGGGCGAAGGAAAAACGAGGGGAAGCTGTCGTCCCGAGGTTTGATAAATTGCCAAGCCCAGATCCAGAGTCATGAACGGGACCGCCATCAGCAACGTTCCCCGCAGGCCCAGAATCAGCGTGGCTGCCACGATCAGCGACATTTGGGGAAAGAGCGCCGGGCTTCGCATGCCGCCCGAGACGACCGTCAGCCCGGCGCTCAGCACCATCGCGGATGCGGCCAGGAACCAGCTCGCGGTCCTGAAGCGGCCTTGCTGCATCAATCGGCGGGGCAGGGCGACGAGCAGTACCAGCAACACGGCGACGAGGGCGAAGGCCCACAGTTTTCTGACGGCGAAGAGCGGAATCGTCACCACGCATTGCACCGCTAACGACCAAAGGAGGACACGCTGAAAGTTCCGCAGGAACGCGGCGGTCAACTCGGTCCGCAAATCTTCGGGAATTGCTCGCATATTGCTCTGGAATCAGGGATGCTGAACGGATCAATTTGTTGAGCCGAAATAGGGCGAACCGCGGGACTAGGTCAGAAACATCGGGCGGCTCGCGACTTTAGCGGGAGAAGGGCAAGTGTAACGCTTCTGGCCGGAGGCTGCAAGCTGTAATTTTTCGGGTATCGTTTTTCGGTTAAGCGCATGGCCCGTTGTCGCCCCATCCAGATTTCGTGCCTGGATGGGGGAAAAGTTCTCGTGAAATTACGCCTGGAGTTTTATCCAGGGCCGCGATACAGGGCGCCAGGCTACTTTGAAGTTGACCGCCGGCAAACGGAGCCCCGCCGGCGGACAACCGGGGGCCCCGGCATCGGTAGTCGAACGGAAATCAACGGACTGCGGTGGTCTCCAGTCCGGGGATCCCGGGCAGCGTTTCCGTGAGAATTCTTCTCAGAACACTGGACACGCCGGTCGCGCCCAGCGCGACTCGATTTGCCTCGATTCCTGTGTGAAACAACGACTCGTCCGGCCGGGAGTAGATCACATGACCGTACAGCGTGCTGTCCGCGATCTCTATTTCGACCATTTCGCCCGCCGCCAGTTGGAACGGCAGACCCACGCTGATTCCCGAGTTGGAGATGTTTGTTACGCGACCCAAGGCTGAACGCGCCCGGTCGCCGAGCGCGGTCACTCTGGCTCCGAATTGAACTTGATAGCGCTCATCAGATCGGCGTTCCATGATGGAAGGGTGATCGGCGGATCTATTGCCCGGCTTTACGGAGGGGCAATGTCCGCTACTGGCGCGGGGGTGGGCGCCCGGCTCCTTCCACATCGTCACGATCATCCGCAGGAGCAGTTCGATAACTGACTAACTACTGTGTTGTGTTCGGTTTGTGGCGGCCTGTGACGTTCATGTGACCCTCGGGGGAAGGATCTTTGCGGAAGCGTGTCCATGCGATTCGGAGCTAGCGGGTGAGTTGGGCCTTATGAGACAGCGATCATGTCGTAGTTTGCGCTTTTTCGCCCACGTGCCTGCACTCTGAACCCGCTCCGACATTGACGATTGGCCGGTGTCCGGCCCTGCGGCGTGGGGTTGACGGTTTGGCACGTCTCATGCACTGTACCGCGGCGCGGAAGGAGATAGACCGCGATGAAACTCAAATCGGCTTTGACGTTGGCGGACGGCGTCGCCGGGGGTGGAAGCGGCTATGGCCATGCGACCGAAGCTGCCGGAAAACGTTCCCCGGGCGAAAACTCCTTTCATTGGCTGCGGCAATTCGTGACGCGTCAGATCGTCGAGGTGGCTCCGGAAGACCTCGCGATTTGCGAGTTCGACTGCCGCAAGACACAGTGCACGAAAGCCGAATGGGAAGCCTGCGAGCGGCGGATTCGAAAGGGCGCTGGAGAATTGTTTCCGGGGCTGTAATCCGCCGCCGCGCCCACTCCTGCACCTCCCTGCACCTCCGGTCGATTCCGGCAGCCGTGGCGACGGCTGCTAAACTAGGGCTTCCAGGCCATCTTTCGACCGCAGGAACATGTTCAAATCACTCTTTGGCTCGACGCCCGAATCGTCCGAAGCCGCGCCGGCGAAATCCTCCAGCCTGCTGGACCGCCTGAAGGCGGGTATCCAGAAGACCCGTGCCGGGCTGCTGGAAAAGATCGACGACGCCATCAGCGGGCGCAAGGAAATCTCGCCGGAAGTCCTGGATGAACTGGAGTACGCGCTCATCACCGCCGACATTGGCGCCCGCACCACGGCTGAAATCCTCGAATCGATCCGGCAACGGGTCGAGCGGCACCTGGTGGGCGATGCCGGGGAGTTGAAGAACCTGATCCGCCAGCATCTGCTCGAAATCCTGCAGGCCACCGAGCGTGCCGTGCCGCTGGTGGCTGAGCCTCCCGCGATCATCATGGTGGTGGGGGTGAACGGCGCGGGCAAGACGACGTCCATCGGCAAGCTGACGCGGCGGCTGCAATCGGAAGGGCGCAGCGTGTTGCTGTGCGCGGCCGATACGTTTCGCGCGGCGGCGGTCGAGCAGTTGGAAGTGTGGGCGCAGCGCACCGGGGCGGACGTGATCCGGCAGCAGACTGGCTCCGATCCTAGCGCGGTCCTGTTCGACGCGCTGCAGGCCGGCAAGGCGCGCAAAGTGGACTACGTGATCGTCGACACAGCGGGGCGGCTGCACACTAAAACCAACCTGATGGCTGAGCTTGAGAAGATGCGGCGGACGGCGGGGCGCGTGATTCCGGGCGCGCCACACGAAGTGCTGCTGGTGATTGAGGCTACCACTGGACAGAATGGGTTGGAGCAGGCGCGCAAGTTCACCGAGTCGGCGGAGGTGACTGGGATTATTTTGACTAAGCTCGACGGCACGGCCAAGGGCGGCGTCGTGGTGGCGATTTCGCGGGAGTTGAATCTTCCGATTCGCTATGTGGGCGTGGGCGAGCAACTTGACGACCTGATCCCGTTTGAGGCCGAGAATTTCGTCGCGTCATTGTTCGATTGAAGACTGTTGAGCACGCACTTTTGCGTGCCACATCGGTACTTGTGCCGATGCCCGGCGGGTTGGCGAATGATCCGCCCTGCGTCGAGACGAGTCTCGACGTGGCACGCATGAGTGCGTGCTCCACGTTACTGAGGGAGAGGCTTTAAGGATGACTGCGGCGGCTGGCGGCGACTACCTGGCGCAGGCCTTGGACCTGGCGGAACTGGGCGTGGGGCAGACTTCTCCCAATCCAGCTGTCGGGGCGGTGATCGTGCGCGAGGGCCAGATCGCCGGGCGCGGCTATCATACTTGGTCCGGCGTGAAGCACGCCGAGGTGCTGGCGATTGAAGAAGCGGGTGAGCGCGCGCGTGGCGCCACTATGTACGTGAGTTTGGAGCCGTGCTCGCATCAGGGCCGCACGGGGCCGTGCGTGGAGGCGATTCTGGCGGCGGGCATCGCCAAAGTCGTGGCGCCTTTGGAGGACCCCAATCCGCTGGTGCGCGGCCGGGGGTTCGAATTGCTGCGCCAGGCTGGAGTGGCGGTCGAGATCGATGCGGGACAAGCAGCTCGCGCGGAGCGGATCAACGAGGGGTTCGTTCATTTCATGCGTACCGGACGGCCGCTGGTGACGCTCAAGGCCGCGTTGACGCTGGATGGAAAGATCGCGGCTCCCGAGGACAATCGCGGGTGGATCACCAGCGAAACGGCGCGGGCGCATGTGCAGACGCTGCGCCATCGCTCGGACGCGATTCTCACCGGCATCGGAACCGTGCTGGCCGACGACTGCCGCTTGACCGACCGCAGCGGGCTGCCGCGCAGCCGTCCGCTGCTGCGCATCGTACTGGACTCGCAGTTGCGCTTGCCGGCCGATTCCCAGATGGCGCGGTCGTGCCAGAACGATGTCTTGGTCGCCACGACCTCGGCAGCTTCGGCGGAGCGGCGGCGGCGGCTGGAGGCGCTGGGAGTGCGCATCGAAGTCCTGGAGCGGGCCGACGGGCGGGTCAGCCTGGAGGGCGTGATCGCGCTGCTGGCGCGGGAGAAGTATCTCTCGCTGATGATCGAAGCCGGGAGCCGCGTGAATTGGAGCGCGCTCGAATCCGGCGTTGTCGATAAGATTTTCTTTTACTACGCGCCCAAAATTCTGGGCGGGTTGCAATCGCTGCCGGTGGCCGGAGGCGCGGGACGGCAGCGGCGCAGGGACGCGATCCGCTTTCGCCAGGTGCAGTTGCACTCGATTGCGACGGATGAGTTCGCGGTGGAGGCGCATTTGGAGCGTCCGGATTGAAGTGATGTGGAGCGGGCTCTTAGCCTGCAACGGGTGCTTCAGCGCTCGGGCCGAAGCGGAGGCTGAAGCCTCCGTTGCAGGCTGAAGCCCGCTCCACGGCTTAACAGAAATGTTTACGGGAATCATCGAGGAACTGGGCACCCTGGAGGCGCTGGAGCCGCGCGCGGCTGGGGCGCGCCTGACCGTGCGGTGTACGACCGTGCTGGGCGATTTAACGGGGGGCGGGAGCATCGCGGTTAACGGAGTGTGCCTCACTGCGGTGGACCTCACCGGGACGTCGTTCTCCGCCGACCTGGCGCCGGAAACGCTCGAACGCAGCAACCTGGGCGATTTGATCGCCGGCTCGCGCGTGAACTTGGAGCGTCCCGTGACACCGGTCACCCGGCTGTCGGGGCACATCGTGCAAGGGCACGTGGATGCGGCTGGAGAAATCGTGGCGCTGGATGCGTTGGGTGACGGCAACTATTGGCTGAAGGTGCGGGTACCGGCGGCGCTGGACCGGTATCTGGTGCACAAGGGATCGATTGCGCTGGACGGGATCAGCTTGACCATCGCGGCGTTGGACCCGAGTGCCGCGCTCGACGCCGGGCCGGTGGTCGGCGTCACCATCATCCCGCACACGTTCGCCAACACGACGCTGGGCGGCGCAAGAGTGGGGTCGCGCATCAATGTCGAGGTGGACGTGCTGGCGAAACACGTGGAAAAGCTGCTGGCGGCACGCTGATGCCGCCGCCCGGAGGGCTCCACCCACTTAGGCCTGCTGCAGGGCCTGGTTCAAGAACGCGACGGGGGGCCCAGCGGAGCGCTCGGCGATCAGGGCCTCGGCCAGATCGACGCCCTTCATCGTTACCGTGTAGCGGGCGTTGTCGCTGCGCAGCACGTACTGGCCTTCCTTCAAATACCACAGCGTGAACTCCAGGTGCTCGCGAGGCACTCCCAGCAGGTCTTCGAGTTCCTTCAGGCTCAGGAAGGGCTGCTCCGCCTGGGCCACGCGTTTCCGGTACAGCGCGGACAGCACGCCTTCGCGTTTGCGTTTTTCCGCGTTCACGCCTTGGGCGGAATTGGCCTGGTCGAAGATCCTCCAGGTGAGCCGCCGGGCCTGACGGTGCTGGACATCGTAGGCGGCGCGCTTCTCCGGCTCGGAGAGAACTTTATAGGCCTGCGTGACCTCGCGGAACACGTCTGAACTTCCGCTCTCGCGGTTATCGGGATGATAGCGCTGGGCCAGAATCCGGTACACCCGGTGAATGGTATCGGCATCGGCGTTGGGGCTGATTTGCAGGGTCTCGTAGTGGTCTACGAAGGCTTCCTCCGTCATACCTTACTTATTGGCTGGAATGCTCTAAGGTTTAGCGCGGAACGAACGCAATCCCCGGGGGAGCTCTCGCGCTGGTGGATCTTTCGGAAATATTCTCGCCAAGGCGCTGAGGCGCAAAGAAAACAAACGATTCTGCGCGATTCTTTACGCCTTGGCGTCTTCGCGAAAGAACGTGAAGTTACTGCTTGGCCTGGGGAACCCGCACTACCTTCTTTTTCCCGCCTTTGTCTTCGGTGTAGTGATCCAGATCCGCGTTGCCTTCGACGCAGCCGAATTCCATTTGCTCGTAATCGCGGCTACCGTCGGGCATTTTAGCATTGGCGCGCCGCAGCGTGACGCGGGTGGTCCAGGGCTGCGTGTAGGCGGTCGGATCGGTCATGGTGGACTCTAGCGTGATGGTATTGGCGTCGACGGGGATGAAGCGCTCAACGACGTGCACCGTCTGGGGTTTAGCGGTGCCCGTGTCGTCGTACCAGTTCTTGTCGCCGTGATTGCTGGTTTCAACGATCAGCGTGTCGCCATCCCAGTGACCGATGGAATCGCCCTGGAACAGGTGAATGTTGGCCGGAATGTGGGGGCGGTTGTCGAGGTTGATGATGCGGACCTGGTGCATGATCTCGTGCAGGACTATGAAGTGGGTGGGGTCCTGTAGGATCTGGAAGCCAAACTGAATCCACATGTTCTTGGGCACGCCGGTCTCGAAGCAGTGCAGGGTGGGTTCGTCCACCGCGTCGTGCTCGCGGGTTTCCTTGATTCTGGCGGCCTCGGCCGGTTGAAACGGGATCTTGCCGTCCGGGGGATCGACGATGGTGCCGGGAGCTCCGCCTCTGCCCGGGGCTTGAACGTCCGTTACGGCCGGTCCATTCCAATAGCCCTGCATGTCGGGATGGCCATCGGGCAGGCGCGGCATGGGTCCGGCGAGGACCGCGGGGCCGCCTTTGCCGAATCCGCCTTTACCCCCACCTTTGCCCTTGGGCGCGTCGCCTTTAGGAGCAGCGTCCTGACCGTTGCCGGACGTGGGGAGCAGGAAGGCGATCCCTACGCCTAGCGCAACCGCCGCTACGAAAATTCCATTTCTCATGCGCATGATCGGATCTCCATTTTACTTGGGAGGGCTACCGCGGGTTGCCGCTGGCTTCATCCTCGCGATAGGACTGGCATTCGTACTCCAGCAACCGGGCGTTCGGTTCGGTATGCCGGAACATGGGTACGGTGATGGTGAAGGCTCGCGTGAAAACCTTGGGATCTTCGATGGTGGCCGTGTAGGTCATCGCATCCGCGGACGTGCGGCTGAAGCGTTCCACCACGTGCAGAGCGTCGCTGTGGTAGTTTCCGGCCTTGTCGAACCAGGTCTGGTCGTTGAAATTGGTGACGTCTACCACCAGGGTGTCGCCTTCCCAGCGGCCGCGTGAATCGCCGTCGTAGAAATCGACGTCAGGCAGGTGTTTGGTGTTATCGAGGTAGATGGTGCGGTAGGTGTGCATGTATTCGGAGGCGACGATGACGAACTTGGAGCTTTGGAAAATCTGGAAGGGATAGCCCATGTACATCAGACGCGGCACGCCGGGCATGTAGCATTTGTTGGCGCTGTCGAGCTGGGCGCGGTTCTTGAAGTTGGCGTTGCGCTTGGCGATGGCTTCGGGTTTGTACGGGAGCAGCCCGCCGGGGGGATCGGTCACCGAGCCCAGCGTGGCGCGGATACCCCAGGCGGCGTTGCGAGCTTCAATGCTGTCTCCGGGAGCGCCGAAGGCTTCCCAGATTCCGGTGAGATCCGCATGGCCGTCCCAACCCTTGGCGGGCGCGTAGGCGCCGCGGCCTTGTCCGGATGCGGCGGGCGCTAGGGCCTGTGCGGCCAGCAGAACCGCGACGGCAGTAAATCCGCCCATGCGGGCGATCAAACGATGGGTCATGTCCAACATGGAAGTGGCGTGGACTCCTTTGGCCTGGACTGCCTGGACTCTTCGGGTCTAAAATTCCGTGGCATGGGCAGCGTTTCTGCGGTGGGTCGGCGCGGCTAAACCGGCGTGCGACGGCGGATTGCCCGGCCGCCGGGAGCGAACTCCGGCGTTCCGGCGTCGCCCAACCGACATTCGCGATTCGCCGGAACGGTTCAATGGAGGCGGCGAGGCTCGCGCCCCGCTCTCTATTCTTTCTTCTCGAGGCCCGGGGGAGGCGAATTCAAAGTCAGCTTCGAACCGTCGGAGAAGGTGACCGACTGCGACCACATGATGTAGTCGCCGTCCTTGGCCATATATCCCTGGACGGTGATCTCGTCGCCTTCCTTCAACATGTTCTTGCGCCACCCGGAGCGGTACAACCCGTTCGGCGGGGGCGTTTCCGCTCTCCATTCGTGGGTCTTGCCGTCCGCGTCGGTCACCGTGAAGTATACCTGGGAATGCGGATTCACCCAATCCATTTTGGTGAACTTGCCCTTCAGGGTAACCGGCTTGGTGGTGTCGTATTCCGCTGCAAAAGAGTGATGAGCCAGTACCGGCAAGGCCAGCAGCAGACCCAGCCCAACCGCGCCACTTACAAGTTTAGTTCTCATGATTCGATCCACACCTTCCCCATGATTTCCAGCCACTTAAACGACGAACTATGCATCCCGGCCGGTTACGAGGTATCGCAAGAATTCTAGTATGGGCCGGGTTCGGAGTCAAGGAGCGGAGGGTTTCGGCGGGAGCCGATCGGGAGTTTCGACGAGCTTGACGCTCGCCATAAGGGGTCCGCTACCTTGGTCGGCGGCTCACGAAGCGGTTCCCCGCTATGAAGAAGCGCAGCGGCAGCTCGCGCGATTGCTGGATGCCGATGCGTTGCGAGACCGCGATCTCAAACGGCTGGGCCGCGGCGGGCGCGTGCACGGTGAGCGGGCCGCGGGTCAGGTCGGCGCCGTTGTGGCGGCGGGTGATAGCCATGGCCAGCGTGAGCTTTCCCGGCCCGTTGGCGAGATCCTCGAGGCCCCGCGCGGCAGGCCGCCGGCGGCGCATCTTCTCGATGCCAGCGAGCGGTTCGAGAGCGCGGATCAGTACGCATCCCGCGGTGCCCTCGGCCTCGGCGACCATATTCAGGCATTCGTACATGCCGTAGATCAAGTATACGTAGGCGTGTCCCGGGGGCCCGAAAATCACCCGTGTGCGCGGTGTCAACCCGCGGGCTGCGTGCGCGGCGGCATCGTCCGATCCCAGGTAGGCTTCGGTTTCGACGATGCGTCCGGCGGTCGACCCGTGCACCAGGATTTTGCCCAGCAGATCGCGCGCTACGTCAATGGTGGGGCGATTGAAGAAAGCACGCCCGAGGGTGTTGCGAATGCTCTGAACAGCAGGGGATATCTGCATGGTGCGAACGGTGGGGCGGCCAATTGTGGCCGCCGCCGGGTTTTCACCCGGCGCTCTGCGGATCGGCTCGACATCCCCAGAGCCGCCTAAAAAGGGGCTGCAGGCAAAATTGCCTGCCCCACCACTTGGAATAGTTACAAAGGGGGTATTTACTTGACTCAGGTGGCCCCAACCTGTAGCATGGCCGGCTGTGGAGGAGTATCCCCGGAGTCTGGCCGATTTCGAGGCTCGGTTCGACACCGAGCAAGCGTGTCGGGACTACCTGT
>Ga0209517_10000469_pt1 | contig 68271 bp, 69 predicted proteins | sample PeaSoiMetSII2010_FD_187695 | JGI IMG/M metagenome (GOLD analysis project Ga0209517, IMG submission 187695) | Peat soil microbial communities from Weissenstadt, Germany - SII-2010 (SPAdes) (version 2) | ecosystem: Environmental > Terrestrial > Soil > Wetlands > Peat | place: Germany... | reverse complement strand
GCGCCCGCGCCGCCGCCAGCGAAGCTGCCTTGAAGGCGCTGACCGACCGGCTCGCCGACGCGCCCGATCTCGACGTCCGCGTTATCCGCGCCGGCGCGCCGCCACCCGGGGGCAGCGATGACGGCACTCGCCTGTTCACCGCGCTCAATCGAGCCTTGTCGGATGTGCCGCGTCAGCGCCTCGCTGGGGTGGTGATGATTACCGATGGCCAGGTGCACGACGTTCCGGCCGCCGACGTAAAAACCGCCGCCGCACAGCTTGGCGCGCCGCTTCATGTGCTGCTGTCGGGGCACCCCAACGAGGGCGACCGCCGGCTTGTCGTCAAGGAGGCGCCGAGCTTTGGGCTGGTCGGCAAGGACGTGCCGATGACGATCCGGGTCGAGGACCTTCCTCAGACCACGGATGCCGGCGAGGTCATGGCCAAGCTCACCTGGCGCAAGGACGGCGGCCCGCCGCACCAGATGATGGTGCCGGTCGGTCGCGATGTGCCGCTGTCGCTGCCGATCGATCACGGCGGCCCCAATATCGTCGAGTTCGAGGTCGAGCCGGGGCCGCAGGAACTGACCCTCGTCAACAACCGCGCCGCAGCCGTCGTCAATGGCGTACGCGACCGGTTGAAGGTGCTACTGGTCTCAGGCGAGCCGCATGCCGGCGAGCGGGTATGGCGCAACATCCTCAAATCCGACCCGTCGGTCGACCTCGTGCACTTCACCATCCTGCGCCCGCCGGAAAAGCAGGACGGCACGCCGATCAAGGAATTGTCGTTGATCGCGTTTCCCACCCGCGAGTTGTTTGACGTCAAGCTCGACGAATTCAACCTCATCATCTTCGACCGCTACAGCCGGCGGGGCGTTATCCCGCAGGCCTATATCCAGAATGTGGTCAACTACGTCAAAAAGGGCGGCGCCTTTCTCGAGGCGACCGGACCCAGCTTCGGCACGCCGATGAGCCTGTTCCGCACGCCTTTGGGGGAAATCCTTCCGACCGAGCCGACCGGCAATGTCGACGAGGAAGGGTTCAAGCCAACGCTGACCGTTCAAGGTTGGCGCCACCCGGTGACCGCCGATCTCCCGGACGCCGGTACGCCCGACGGCAGTCCAACCTGGGGCCGCTGGTTCCGCCAGATCGAGGCGCATGTCCATCGCGGCACGACCCTGATGACCGGCGACAAGAACGAGCCGCTTCTGGTGCTGGACCGCATCGGCCAGGGTCGCGTTGCGCAGCTGCTCTCCGATCAGATGTGGCTGTGGGCGCGCGGCTTCGAGGGCGGCGGCCCGCAGGCCGAGCTGCTGCGCCGCCTCGCCTATTGGCTGATGAAGGAGCCCGATCTCGAGGAAAACGATCTGCGTGCGGCGATCGAGGGCGACCGGTTAATCGTCACCCGCCAATCGCTGGAGGCGGACGATAAGCCAGTGACGGTGACCGCGCCCGACGGGACGACCTCGACCCTGGCGCTGGCCCAAGAGCATGGCGGGCGCAGCACCGGCACGCTCGCCGTCAAACAGATGGGGCTTTACCGGATCACCGACGGCACTCGCACCGCGCTCGCCGCGGCGGGGCCGTTGAACCCGGTCGAGTTCGCCGATGTCCGGGCGACGCCGGAGAAGCTGACGCCGCTTTCGGCGGCGACCGGCGGCGGCGTCTTGTGGATCGCCAACGGGACGCCGGAAGTGCGTCGCGTCGCGGCCGGGCGGATGACCGCGGGCAGCAACTGGATCGGCTTCCGGCAGAACGCCGACTATGTCGTCGCCGGCTTCAGCGAGACGCCGCTCTTGCCGGGAATCGCCGCGCTTTTGCTTGCCATTGGCACGCTGATCGCCGCCTGGCGCCGCGAGGGGCGGTAACGCGCCCCTCGCAATGACGGCTGAATAAGATGCTCCGCCAAATCTTCGCCCCGATTCATCCTGACGGGTGGAAATTCGTCGCGATCGCCGCGGCGGTGACAATTGTCCTGTTTTTGCTGTGGCATCCGGCCGGCTGGGTCGCGCTGATCCTGACGTTGTGGATCGCCTATTTCTTCCGCGATCCGTGGCGGGTGACGCCAACCCGCCCGGGGCTCGTCATCAGCCCGGCGGACGGGATCGTCGTCTCGATCGCGCGGGTGCCGCCGGCGCCGGAACTGGCGATGGGTGAGGTTCCGACGACGCGGATCGGCATCTTCCTCAACCTCTTCGATGTCCACGTCGCGCGCTCGCCGCTCGCAGGGCGGGTCGTCGGCCGCACCTACATTCCCGGCCGTTTCATCAATGCCAGCCTCGACAAAGCGAGCGAGCACAATGAGCGGCTGGCACTGCGCCTGGCACCGGAACCGGGCGCCGAGATCGGCTGCGTGCTGATCGCCGGGCTGGTCGCGCGGCGCATCGTCTGCGCGGCGAATGAGGGCCAGATCGTCGGCGCCGGCGAGCGCATCGGCATCATTCGCTTCGGCTCGCGGGTCGATATCTATCTGCCGCCGGAATACGTGCCCCTGGTCGCGCTCGGCCAGCGCATGGTCGGTGGCGAAACCGTGCTTGCCGATCGCGAGGCCAAGGAGCCGGCGCGGCAAGGCTTCAGCCACTGATTGTGATAGACTGGCGGCGCTAAGGAGATCCTGACGATGCGCTCGCGTAAGATGCGGGTGCGCCGGCCGCAAATGCGAGGCATGCGGGTGCGGCGCATCCAGGAGCTGTCCTTCAACCGGCTGGTGCCGAATGTGCTGACCATGCTGGCGCTGTGCGCCGGCATGACCGCGATCCGCTTTGCGCTCAACGGCAATTTCCAGGCGGCGGTCTACGCGATCATCGTCGCCGGCATCCTCGATGGGCTCGACGGCCGCGTCGCCCGGCTGCTGAAGGTGACCTCGCGCTTCGGCGCCGAACTCGACAGCCTTTCCGATTTTATCAGCTTTGGTGTCGCACCGGCGGTGGTGCTTTATCTGTGGACGATGTCGGCGCTGCACAGTGTCGGTTGGGCGATCGTGTTGTTCTACGCGGTGTGCTGCGCTCTCCGGCTGGCGCGGTTCAACACCCAGCTCAACGTCGAGCCGGCGCCACAGATGGCTGGTTTCTTCACTGGCGTCCCGGCGCCAGCAGGGGCGGGGCTGGTGCTGATGCCGATGTTCGCCGGCTTCGAGTGGGGCGATTGGATCGCGCGCTCGCCCTATCTCAATGCGCTGTGGATAGCCGGGATCGCGGCGCTGATGATCAGCACGATCCCCACTTTGTCGCTGAAGAAGTTCAGCATCCCGCATCGCTTTGTCATGCCCACCCTGCTCGGCATCGGCCTGTTGGCGGCATTCGCGACCACGGCGCCATGGCCGACGCTCACCCTGATCGGGCTGCTCTATCTTGGCTCGATCCCGCTGACGATCCGCGCCGCCGCACCGCTGCGCCGCGCGGCCCGGGCCAGGAAGACCGCGGCGGCGGAGGCTCCGGCCCTACTCGCCGCGCCGCCCCCAGTGCCACCCACTATCGATGAGCCGGCCCCACCGCCCAACGAATGGCGGCATTGAGGCCGGATCGCTGTCGCCGTAGTCTGGCCCGAGTGTGCGGAAAGGCGACTTATGCTCAGCTTCAACCTGAAGGCCGAAGAAAAGTTCGACCCCCAGCACCACGTCGAGAAGATCCTCGGCGCGGCGGGCGGCGGCGATGTCACGGTGGCGTGCTGGGAACCGGGCCAGACCAGCCCCTATCACTGCCACCCGAACGCGGTCGAGCTCTACTTCTGCTTCGAGGGCGGCGGCACGATGAAGACCCCGACCGAGAGTGTCGAGGTGAAGCCGGGCTGCTTTGTCGTCCACCCGCGCGGTGAGTTGCACGAATGGCGGACCGGGCCGCAGCGCACGCTCCTCTTCCGAGTGCGCTACGGCGAGGAATTCTCCGGCCGCACCAAGGAATGGCCGAGCAACCCCGAGTGGACGCCGCGGCCGCAGGACATCGAGTACTTCGCAGCGAGGTAAGCCCATGAGCGATCGCCCCGACGAGTCGGACCAGGCGGCCGACCACGATGTGCCGATCCCCTATCGAGAGCGGATCAGCACCTATTACCAAACGCTTGGTTACGGTGCGCCCTATCGCTGGGCGCATTACGCCGAGGTGCCGTTTACGCCGCTGAGGAAGACGCTGGCCACCAGCCGGATCGGGCTGATCACCACGGCGGCGCCGTTCCAGCCCGACAAGGGCGATCAGGGACCCGGTGCGCCCTATAACGGCGGCGCCAAGTTCTATCGCGTCTATTCCGGCGACACTGCCTCAGACCACGATCTGCGCATCTCGCATATCGGGTACGACCGCGCCCACACTACGGCGAGCGACAGCAACAGCTGGTTCCCGCTGCCGCTGTTGCGCGAGGTCGCCAAATCGGGGCGGATCGGTGAATTGGCGCCGCGCTTTCACGGCGCGCCGACCAATCGCAGCCAACGCGTGACCCTGGAACAGGATTGTCCGGAGCTGCTCGCTCGGGTGCGCGAAGACCAGGCCGACGCCGTCATCCTCGTCGCGGTTTGACCCGTGTGTCACCAGACCGTGAGTCTGGTCGCACGCTACCTCGAAGAGCATGGTATTCCGACGGTCGTGATGGGCTGCGCCAAGGACATCGTCGAATATGTCGGCGTGCCGCGCTTTCTGTTCAGCGACTTCCCGCTCGGCAACCCGACCGGGCGGCCGCACGATCCCGAGTCGCAGGCATTGACGCTGGAACTGGCCTTGCGGGTGCTGGAAAGCGCGCCGGGGCCACGTACCACGGTGCAGAACCCGCTGCGCTGGAGCGACAACCCGGATTGGAAGCTCGACTTCTCCAACGTCGCGGTTTTGTCACCCGAGGAGATTGCCCGCCGCCGAGCCGAGTTCGACCGGCAAAAGGCGATCGCCAAGGGCATCCGCGAAGAGCCCGCGGTGGCGGAATAGGGCGATGACGGGAATCCCATGACCAAGCCTTTCGCCGGCGTTCGCATCCTCGACTTCACCCGCTATGTCGCCGGGCCGTTCGGCACCTACCAGCTGGCCCTGCTCGGCGCCGACGTGGTCAAGATCGAGCCGAAAGCCGGCGACGACATGCGCCACTCGCAGCTCTCGAGAGAATGGGCGGCGAAGGGGCTCGGCCCCTCGTTTCTCGGCATCAATTCGAACAAGCGCAGCTTGACGCTCGATCTGCAAAAGCCGAAGGCGGTCGAGATCGTCAAACGCCTGGTGAAGGACGCCGACGTGGTGTGGGAGAATTTCCGGCCCGGCATCATGGAGCGCTTCGGTCTCGGCTATGAGGTGCTCAAGGCGATCAATCCGCGGCTCATCTATTGCGCGGTCTCGGGGTTCGGCCAGAACGGGCCGGAGCGCGGCACCGCGGCGTTTGACGGCAAACTGCAGGCGATGAGCGGGATCATGTCGATCACCGGCCATGAGGACAAAGGCCCGACCCGCGCTGGGTTCGCGCTATGCGACACGATTGGCGCGATGACCGCGGCCTTCGCCGTCGCCAGCGCGCTCTACCAACGCAAGGAGACCGGGATCGGCCAGTTTGTCGACGTGTCGATGCTCGACGCCGCGCTGTCGTTTCTGTCGGGCCAGGTCGCGGAATACACCGTGACCGGACATATCCACCGCCAGTTCGGCAATCTGTCGAGCACCGGCAAGCCGACCGGCAACCGCTTCAAGGCCGGTGAGGGCGACCTGATGCTGGCGGTGATGACCGAGCGGCAGTTCGCCAATTTGATGAAGGGGTTGGGGCGCGAGGATGCGCTGGCCGACCCGCGTTTCGCCGATTGGCCGTCGCGCAGCCAGAACGAGCCGGCGTTGCGCGCCATTATCGAGGATGCGCTGGCCAGCGACAGCGCGAAGAATTGGGAACAGCGGCTAACCGCCATGGACGTCCCCTGCGCCGGCATCTGGACGATTTCCGAGATCGTCCGCCATCCGCAGCTGGCGCATCGCGACGTGCTGCAGAAGGTGCAATCAGATGAGGGCGAGCTGACCCTGGTCGGCTCGGGGTTCCGGCTGGCGCATGGCGGCGGCGGCATCGATCGCCCACCGCCGCGCATCGGCGAGCACAATGCCGAAATCCTCGCCGAGGCGGGCTACGATGCGGCGGAAATCGCCGCGCTGAAGGAAGAGGGCGTGACTTGAGGACTAGCCCAGCAGCTTCTGCAGCCGCTTGACGATCGTCTCCTCGCTGTCGTCGGGGGTGAAGGTCGCGGTGAAGCGGCCTTGCGGGTCCATTACGTAAATCAGCGCGCTGTGGTCCATGTCATAGCCGCCATCGGCGCGCGGATGCTTGGCGTAATAGACCTTGTAGTCCTGGGCGGCCTGTTTGACCTCGTCCGCCGTGCCGGTCAGCGCCACGATCGGTCCGCCAAAACTCTCGACATAGGATTTCAGGATATCCGGCGTGTCGCGTTCGGGATCGATGCTGATATAGACGATGCCGACCTGGGTTTTCTTGGCGCCGAGCTGGTCGAGCGCCAGCGAGAGGTCGTTGAGCGCGGTCGGGCACACGTCCGGGCAATGGGTGTAGCCGAAGAACACGAGCCGCCATTTGCCCCTGAGATCGGCATCGGTGAAGGGTTTGCCGTTCTGATCGATGAGGCTGAACTTACCGCCGATGACCCCGGCGAGCGGATTGCCCGCGACGCCTTTGCCTGCATCGCGGAAGGCGATGACGATCAGCACGCCGGCGACCAGCACCAGCACGCCGGCAAGCGCCGCCGCCATGAGGACGAAGCGCGGCGACCCGCTTGATGTGGGTTGCGACCGTGCCATCCCGGCCTCAGTGATGCATCGGCATGTCCATGCCGGGTCCCATCGAGCCGACTTTCTGCACCGTTACCGTCACCTCGCGCGTGCCCGCCTTATCGAAAGTGAGGGTCAACGGAAAGGTTTGTCCTTCGGTCAGCGGCTGGGCGAGACCCGTCAGCATGATGTGATACCCGCCCGGCTTTAGCGTTACCCCCTGGCCGGCCGGAAGATCGATGCCGTCCACTTGGCGCATCTTCATCACGTTGCCGTCCATCGTCATGGTGTGAAGTTCGGCCTTTTGCGCCACCGGGGTCGAGGCGCCGGTGAGGCGATCTCCCGTTGTCGATATAATCGTCACATAGGCGGCCGCCGTCTGCGCCGCGCCCGGGGTGGCGCGGGCCCAGGCATTGGTGATTTGCAGGTCACCGGTCTGCGCCATTGCGCCAGCGGCGGCGGCCAGCCAAAACCCGAACCCCGCGGCAAGCGCGCCAAGGTGCAATCGCATCGAAAATCTCCACGGCCGGCGTATCACCGCCAAGATATAGGCTCTTGCCTACTCCAGCAGCAGCGCCTCGACCTCCTCGATCAAATGCCGCAGGTGGAATGGCTTGGCCAGCACGCGTGGCCGCCTGCTGGTAAACCCTTCCTCGTGCATCGCCACCGCGGCAAAGCCGGTGATGAACATGACTCGGATGCCAGGCTGGCGCTCGGCGACCTGGCGGGCTAGCTCGATGCCGTCGAGACCCGGCATCACCACGTCGGCGAGCAGCAGGTCGAAATCGCAGGCGTACGCCAATTCCAGCGCCGCGGTGCCGTCGCCGACCGAATCGACCACATGGCCCGCCCGCTGCAAGCCGCGCGACAGGAACAGGCGCAGGTGATCGTCGTCTTCGGCGAGGAGGATGCGGGCCATCTGCGGGGGAGGCTTGTTTACCTAAAAAGCAAGGAAGTGGGCCGAGCATCTAACACGAGTTCCGCCCGGGGCAAAGCCGGCGGGACAGTTTGTCGCCACCGGGTTTTGCGCCGAACGGGGCGCTGCGCCCGCCCGCAACGCAGACGTTTCCTCGGGGAAAGATCATGCGTTAATCTCGCGTAGATGGATGGCTCGGCGATCATCGCGACCCCCACTCTCGCGCCGCTAGATCTGCGGCGACCCGGGGCGCGGGTCATGCCGCTCATCATCGCCTCGCCGCATAGCGGTTCGGACTATCCGCCCGAGTTCGTCGCCGCGTCGCGGCTCGATCCGCAAACGCTACGCCGCTCGGAAGATGCCTTTGTCGACGAGATATTCTCCGCCGCTCCGTCTCTGGGCGCACCGCTGCTCGCCGCACGCTTTCCGCGCGCCTATCTCGACGTCAACCGCGAGGCCTGGGAGCTCGACCCGGCGATGTTCGCCGACGTGCTCCCCGACTATGTCAACGCCCGCTCGCCGCGAGTGCGCATGGGGCTCGGCACGATCGCCCGGTTGGTGGCGAGCGGCGAGGAGATCTATTGCGGGAAATTGTCCTTCGCCGACGCGAAGGTGCGGATCGATTCGCTCTATCGGCCGTATCACGCGGCGCTTAGCCGGCTGGTCGAGGAGACGGCGTCCGAGTTCGGCTTCTGCCTTGTCGTCGATTGTCATTCGATGCCGTCGGGTGCGACCGGCGCTGGCCACGACTCACCCGATATCGTGCTGGGCGATTGCCATGGCGCGTCCTGCGCACCGCAGCTGGTCGAGGCGGCGCGAGACTATCTGAGCCGGTACGGGTTCGCGGTAGCGCTCAACGCGCCGTATGCCGGCGGGTTCACCACCGGCTATTACGGGCGCCCGCGCCAGAGATGCCACGCTCTACAAATTGAAATAAATCGCGCGATCTATATGGACGAGCACAGCTATCGGCGCCGCTCAAGCTTCGGCGAGCTGAGGGACGCGATGGCGGGGCTGGTCGGCCGGCTCGGCGACGCCGCGCGGGAGCACCTGGCGCCACCCCGCTGAACCGCGCCCGCACGGTCGCTTGATAAGGGTGGATGTGCCAGGGCATTGCGGTGCGAAAAAAACGGGCCGTGCTGGCGCACGGCCCGAGTTCAGGGAGGAAACGCCTAGAAGACGTGCGGTAGGACCATCAGACGACGATCGATACCGCACTGCACAAATTAATGTGCGGTGCGCTAATGTCAACCCCTTCTTGCCCTAACCTGCGCGTCACCCAAGCATTTTGTCGTGGATAAGTCGGTGGATGAAGGGGTGGATTGTCTATGTGCGCCGCACAAGGAAAACCGCAGAGCGCGGCACCTGCGATGAGCGGTTCGCAAACGCGAACTCCCTGGCTTGTTGGGGATATCGGCGGCACAAATGCTCGCTTTGGCCTGGTCGAGCCCGATGGCTCGCTGTTGCATTCGAGCGTGCTGGCCGATGCCGATTACGCCGGTCTCGGCGAGGCGATCGAGGCCTACCTTGCCGGGCGCGGCGGATTGCCACGCCCCCGGCAGGCGGCAATCGCGGTGGCGTCGCCCATCACCGGCGACGCGGTGCGGATGACTAACCATCCCTGGGCCTTCTCGATCTCTGAGCTGCGCTCGCAGCTCGGCTTCGAGCGGCTCGAGGTCATCAACGATTTTACCGCGCAGGCGCTGGCGCTGCCGCATCTCGGCCCGGGCGACAAGACCGCCGTCGGCAGTGGCAAGGCGCAGCCCGAGGCACCAATCGGCGTGCTTGGGCCCGGCTCCGGCCTCGGCGTCTCGGGGTTGATCCCGGTGGGCGAGCGCTGGATCCCGCTTTCGGGCGAAGGGGGCCACGCGACGATGGCTCCGGTGACCGAGCGCGAAAGCGCCGCGCTCGCATCGATGCGGCGTCATTTCGACCATGTTTCCGCCGAGCGCGTGTTGTCTGGGCCGGGACTCGTCAATCTCTACAATGCGTTGGCCGAGATCGATGGCGTGCCGGCGGTGCAGTACACGGCGGCACAGATCACCGATGTCGAGGTCGAGAACGAGGATCCGCGGTGTCGCGAGACGACCGAAATGTTCTGCGCGATGCTCGGCACGATCGCGGGCAATCTGGCGCTGACCTTGGGCGCCAAGGGCGGCGTCTATATCGGCGGCGGGATCGTGCCGCGGTTGGGCGAGCGCTTCGCGGCCTCGCAATTCCGCGAGCGATTCGAGGCGAAGGGACGGTTTCGGGAGTACCTGGCGCCGATCCCGACGTTTGTCGTGACTCATAAGCTCCCCGCCTTCCTCGGCTGCGCGGCGAAGCTGCGGGAGGATTAGCGCGGCGCGGCGGCGCGGCGCAGGCGGTCGTTGATCGCCAAGCCGAGGCCGTGCTCGGGGATCGGCATCACCGCGATCCCGGTGAATTCGGGCCGGTCGAGCCGGCGCAACATGGCGAAGAGATTGGCCGCGGCCTCGCCAAGATCAGCAGTGGAGGACAGGTTCAGCACCTCGGTGAACCCCGGTGGGGACACAGGGCCGAAGCCCAGCAGCGCTTCTCCTGGCCGCGCCTCCATTGCTTCCATTCTCAGCGGCAGACGCGGCGCGTAATGACTGGCGAGCTGGCCGGGCGAACGCGGCGCCGCCGGATCGGCGGCAGGCGTGCCGAGCGCGCCGAGCAAGGCTTCGAGCTCTTCCCGGGTGACGCCGCCGGGCCGCAACAACACCGGCTGTGGCCCGCTGAGATCGAGCACGGTCGACTCCAACCCGACCGGGCACGGCCCGCCATCGAGGATCAACGCCACGCGGCGGCCGAGATCGCTTGCGACATGCTCGGCGGTCGTCGGGCTGACGTGACCGGAGCGATTGGCCGAGGGAGCGGTAAGTGGGCGATCGACCGCACGCAACAGCGCCTGCGCGACCGGATGCGCCGGGACGCGCACCGCCACGGTGTCGAGCCCGGCGCAGGCGAGCAGCGCTACGCCGCTATCCGAGCGTCGCGGGAGCACGAGGGTCAGCGGGCCCGGCCAGCATCGCCGTGCGAGATCGCGCGCCCGGCCATCGACTTTAGCAATCGCCTCGGCCGCCGCCAGATCCGGCACATGCACGATCAACGGGTTGAAGCGCGGCCGTCCCTTGGCGGCGAAAATCCGCGCGACGGCGCGAGCGTTGGTGGCGTCGGCGCCGAGCCCGTAGACGGTCTCGGTCGGAAACGCGACAAGCTTCCCCGTGCGCAGCAATTCAGTGGCACGGTCGATCGCCTCTGGCGTCGCCGGTACGATACTTGCGTTCATAGAGCGAAGTTGTCGGGATAGCGGCGCTATCGCAAGGGCGGGATACATGGCGGCCCGGGTCATCACCATCGCTCAGCAGAAGGGCGGCGCCGGCAAGACCACGCTGGCGGCGCAGCTCGCCGTGGTGTGGTCGCGACAAGGGCGGCGTTTGGCGCTGCTCGACATCGATCCGCAGGCGAGCCTCGCGGCTTGGGTTGAACTGCGCCGCGCGCGAGTCGGCGATCTTGGCTTCGACTTCGATGCCCTATCCGGCTGGCGTGCGGCGGAATGGATCGAGCGTCACGCGCGCGGCGCCGATTTCGTCGTCGTCGACAGCCCACCGCATGCCGAGCTCGAAGCGAAGATCGCGGTGCGCGCGGCTGGGCTGGTGGTGGTGCCGCTGCAGCCCTCGCCGCTCGATCTGTGGTCGACCGCCACGACCCTCAAACTGGCGCGCGAGGAAGGCCGCAACGTGCTCGCGGTCCTCAACCGCGTGCCGGCGCGCTCCAGCCTGATCGACACGGTGGCCGGCGAACTGGGCCGCGACGGCGTCCTCGTCGCCACATCTCGCCTTGGCAGCCGCGTCGCCTTTGCCCAGGCGATGGCGCAGGGACGTGGGGTCAGCGAGAGCGCGCCGACGAGCCTGGCCGCCGCCGAGATCGCCGCTCTCGCCGCCGAAATCGCCCGGACCTAGCAACGTCCGCCTCCTTCCGCTTAAATCGCGGCGGGGAGACGCCTAAGGGCTCGCGCATGATCGATAAATTCGTCCGCTCGGTCGCCGAGGCGATGGCAGGGATCGAGGACAGCTCGACCGTTCTGGTCTCCGGCTTCGCGCAGATCGGCGAGCCGCGCGCGCTGGTCGACGGGCTGATCGAGCAGGGCGCGCGCGACTTGATTGTCGTCCATAACACCGCCGGGCGTGGCCGCGAGGGGGTGGCGCGGCTGATCGGCGAGGGGCGTGTCCGCAAGATCATCTGCAGTTTCGCGCGCAGCCGCGGTTCGGTGTTGTTCGAGGAGATCTACGCTCGCGGCGACATCGAGTTGGAGATCGTGCCGCAGGGCACGCTCGCCGAGCGCATCCGCGCCGGCGGCGCCGGCATCCCGGCCTTCTTTACCCCGACTGGGGGCGGGACGCTGCTTGCCCGAGGCAAGGAAACCCGCGTTATCGACGGCCGTGAATGCGTGCTGGAACAGGCGATCCGCGGCGACGTCGCGCTCGTCGAGGCGTGGCGCGCCGACCGTTGGGGCAACCTCGTCTACCGCGACGCCGGGCGGAACTTCAATCCCGTCGTGGCGGCGGCCGGCGACCTCACCATCGTGCAGACCCAGAACGTCGCCGAACTCGGCGAACTGACCCCGGAGGTGATTGTGACCCCCGGGATCTACGTCGACCGCGTTGTCCATGTGCCGTCCGGCGACCCGCCGGTGGTGATTTCCTAAAGGAGGCGGGCGATGCCGAATTGGAAACCCTGGACGCGCGAGGAGCTGGCAGTACGGGTCGCGCGCGACATTCCGGAAGGCTGGTCGGTCAATCTCGGCATCGGCATCTCGACCCTTATCGGCAACTACATCCCGCCTGGCCGCGAAGTGATCCTCCATTCCGAGAATGGCATCGTCGGGATGGGCCCGGCGCCGAGCCCGGAGAAGCTCAACCCCTGGCTGGTCAATGCCAGCCGCCAGCACGTCACCCTCGTCACCGGGGCCAGTTACATGAACCATGCCGACAGTTTCGGGATGGTGCGCGGCGGGCATCTCGATTTGTGCGTACTCGGCGGGTTCCAGGTGGCTGAGAACGGCGATCTCGCGAATTGGTCGCGTTCAGAAAATGACCGCGCTCCGGCGATCGGCGGGGCGATGGACCTCGCGGTCGGCGCCAAGCGCATCTGGGTGGTCATGGAACACACCACCAAGGGCGGCGAAAAGCGCATCCTCAAGCGCTGCACCTATCCGCTGACCGCGAAGAATTGCGTCAAGCGCGTCTACACCGACCTCGCGGTGATCGACGTGACCGAAGGCGGCTTTGTCGTGATAGACAAGATTCCCGGCATTTCGCTCGACCAGCTTGAGGAGCTGGGCGATGCCGGGTTGCGGTCGGAAACAGGTGTCGCCGGTCGGGATGGTCTGCGATAGTGCTCCAGGCTGGAGAAATGGGGTGACAGGATGTCGGCCGGAGGATCAATCGCCGAGGCGGCACCGTGCAAGGTGCTTCTGATCTGCCCGCGTTTCAACGGACAATCGTTCTGGAACTTTGATGCCGTATGCGCGGTGGTGGGGGCAAAGGCGCCGGCGCCACCGCTGGGGCTGATTACGGTCGCCGCGCTATTACCGCCGCACTGGGAGTGCCGCCTCGTCAACCGCAATACCGAGGAACTGGCCGAGTCCGACCTCGACTGGGCGGATATGGTGATGACCGGCGGAATGCTGCCGCAGCGTTTCGACCTGCTGACCGTCATCGACCTCGCGCAACGCCGCGGCAAGCCGGTCGTGATCGGCGGCCCTGACGCGACATCGTCACCCGAGGCATATGAGCACGCCGATTTCCGGGTCCTCGGAGAGGCTGAGGAGATCATCGGCGAGTTCATCGCGGCGTGGAGCGCCGGCATCCGCCAGGGCACTTTCGTGGCGGAGAAATTCACCATCGATGTCACCAAGACGCCGATCCCGCGCTACGATCTATTGAAGCGCGACCAGTATGTTTACTTGGGGGTGCAGTTTGCCCGCGGCTGTCCGTTCACCTGCGAGTTTTGCGACATCATCGAGCTTTACGGGCGGGTCCCGCGGGTCAAGACGGTCGAGCAGATACTTGCCGAACTCGATTGCGTGTATCGCCTCGGCCATCGCGGCCACGTCGACTTTGTCGACGACAACTTTATCGGCAACAAGAAGGCGGTGAAGGCGCTGCTACCACATTTGATCGCCTGGCAAAAGGCGCGCGACTACCCGTTCGAATTCGCGACCGAAGCATCGATCAATCTCGCCGATGACGACGCGCTGCTCGCGCTGATGCGCGAAGCGAACTTTTCTGTCGTGTTCGTGGGCATCGAAAGTCCCGACCCGCTAACGCTGATCTCTATGAAGAAGAAGCAGAACACCCGGCGATCGCTGGCCGACAGCGTGCACAAGATCTATGCGGCGGGGATGTTTGTCCACGCGGGCTTCATCATCGGCTTCGACAGTGAGAAGCAAAGCGTCGCCGAGGCGATGGTCGAATGTATCGAGGCGAGCGCGATCCCGGTCTGCATGTTGGGCCTGCTCTACGCCCTCCCCAATACGCAGCTGACGCGCCGGCTCGAACGCGAAGGCAGGTTGCTTCCGCTCACCTTCACCGGCGAGCTGGCCGAACTGGGCGCCGGCGATCAATGCATCAGCGGGCTCAATTTTCTCACGCTGCGGGCGCGCCGGGATATTTTGCAGGACTACCGGACGGCGCTCGACCGGTTGTATAACCTCGACGCCTTTTTCGGGCGGTTGCGCGGGGTGACCCGGATGCTCCGGCGCCCGCTGCGCCGTTCGCCGTTTCGCGGCCCGCAGCTTGGCGGCATCGCATTTCGCGACCTGCAGCAATTTACCCGCCTGATGTGGTTTATCGTCCGCCGCCAGCCCAAAGCGGTGCGTCCGCTCTGGTCTGCCTTCTGGGAGGCGCTGCGGCGCAATCCCGGAAGCATCAACGCGGTTTTCACCCTGGCGGCGTTCTATCTCCATCTCGGGCCGTTTTCGCGCTATGTGATCGATGTGATCGATCAGCGGATTGCCGCACTCGACTCCGGCGAAGACAAGATCGAAAACTTCATGGAGAGCCGCGCGGTGACGGTACAGCTGGCCGAATCTGCTGCGGGGAACTGATGCAGTTTGACAGTGAAGCCGATTTTATCGTTGTCGGCGCCGGCTCGGCCGGGTGCGTGCTCGCCAACCGGCTGACCGCCGATCCGGCGACCAAGGTGCTGCTGCTCGAAGCCGGCGGCAAGGACAGCAACGCCTGGATCCATATCCCGGCCGGGTTCTACCGCAACATCTTCAACCCCGAGATCACCTGGGTCTACGAGACCGAACCGCTGGAGGCTTTGGGCGGGCGGCGCATGCGCTGGCCGCGCGGCAAGGTGCTCGGCGGCTCATCATCGATCAACGGGCTCATTTATATCCGCGGCCAGAAACAGGATTTCGACCATTGGCGCCAGCTCGGCAACGCCGGCTGGGCCTATGACGACGTGCTGCCGTATTTCCGCTGCGCCGAGAGCCAGGAGCGCGGCTCGGACGATTTTCATGGCGGCGAAGGCCCGCTCGCGGTCACCGACATGAAGGCGGCGCACGAGCTGCATGACGCGTTTATCGCCGCTTGCCAGGAAGCGGGCCACAAATTCAATCCCGATTTCAACGGCGCCGAGCAGGAAGGCTGCGGCACCTATCAGCTGACGGTGCGGGGGCGGCGGCGCGCCAGCACCGCGGTGACCTATCTGCGGCCGGCGATGAAGCGGCCCAACCTCAAGGTCGAAATCCAGGCACTGGCGCAGCGGGTGATCTTCGACGGCAAGCGGGCGGTCGGGCTGGAATACAGGCAGAACGGCGCGGTGCGCCGCGCCCGGGCGAGGCGCGAGGTGCTGCTCGCCGGCGGCTCGCTGCAATCGCCGCAGCTCCTGCAGCTATCGGGCGTGGGACCGGCGGCGCTGCTCAAGGAGTTCGGCATCGAGGTCGTGCACGAGCTGCCTGGGGTCGGCGAGAATTTGCAGGACCATATCGGCTGCAAGGTCGTCTACAAGGTTCGCAAACCCAATACGATCAACGAAATCTCGCGCAGCTGGGTGCGCCAAGGCTGGGCCGGCTTTCAATATCTGACGGCGGGTCGCGGCACGCTGATGATGGGCGCGGCGCCGATCGGCCTCTTTGCCCGCACCCGGCCGGGTTCGGCCTCGCCTGATTGCCAATACCAGTTCCTTGCCGGCAGCCTCGACACGGTCGGCGAGCCGATGCATCCGTTTCCCGGCTGCCAGATGACCTGCATTCCGTGCCGACCGGAAAGCCGCGGGTGGCTGCGGATCAAATCGCCTGACCCGACCGTATTCCCGGCGATGCAGCCCAACTACCTGGCGACGCAGAACGACCGAGACACGCTGGTGGCCGGGATGCGAACCGCGCGTGCGGTGTTTGAGACTCCGACGATGAAACGGATTTGCAGCGAAGAGTTCTGGCCGGGTTCCACCTGTCAGAGCGACGAGGACTGGCTCCAACATGCGGCAAAGACCGGCTACACCACGTTCCATCAGACCAGCACGTGCATGATGGGGCCAGGGCCGATGTCGGTCGTCGACAACGAGCTCAAAGTGCACGGGATCGAGGGGCTGCGCGTCGTCGACGCCTCGGTGATGCCGACGGTGATCTCCGGCAATACCAACGCCGCGACGATCATGATCGCCGAAAAGGCGAGCGATCTGATCCACGCCGCTGGGAGGGCCACCGCCAAAGCCACTTGAGGCATCCGCGCCGGGCCGCCACTATGCGCCCGCGATAGCGGGAGGAAGCGGCATGGCGGAGTCGCCGTTGGCGGTTTATCAGGCGCATCTCGACAACGGAGAACTGGCCTATCAGTGGGACAAGGCGGCGGACCGCGCGGTGTTCTATCCGCGCGTCGTCAGCCCCTATTCGGGCAGCACCGAGCTCGAATGGCGGGTCAGCAAGGGCCTCGGCACGGTCTACGCGACGACGGTGACCTATCCGTTTCAGGGTGACGGTTACAACATCGCGTTGATCGATTGTGACGAAGGCTTCCGCCTGATGGGACGGGTCGAGGAGATCGATCCGCTCGCGGTCAAGATCGGCATGCGCGTCAAGTTCCGTGTCCATCCGGCGGCGGGCGACCAGCCGGCCTATCCGGTCTTTACCCCAGTGGGGGTCGGCCAATGAGCGAATTGAAGCGCGGCGGCGCGGCGATTGTCGGTGCCGCGGAGAGCGATATCGGCCAGGTCGGGCCGGGGTTCAACGTCATCGATTTGATGGCGCAGGGGATCACCCGCGCGCTCGACGATTGCGGGCTGGGTTTGAAGGATGTCGATGGGCTGATCAGCTCGTGTACACAGAGCCGCACCTCGCCATTGAACCTCGCCGAATACCTTGGGATGTCGCCTTCCTACATCGACGGGACGATCATCGGCGGCTCGTCGTTCATGTTCCACATCCAGCACGCGATGGCGGCGCTACAGCTTGGCCTGTGTAATGTCGCAGTCATCGCCTATGGCTCGACCCAGCGCAGCGTCGGACGGCAGCAGGCCTCGGTACGCGAGATCAACCCCTACGAGACGCCATACCGGCCGTTCCTGCCCTCGACCGCTTATGCTTTGGCCGCGTCGCGCCATATGCATGAATTCGGCACGACGCGCGAGCAGATGGCCGAGGTCGCGGTCGCGGCGCGGCAATGGGCGCTGAATAACCCGGTGGCGTGGGAGAAGAAGCCGCTGACCGTCGAGGAGGTGCTCGGCGCGCGGATGGTCAGCTATCCGTTCACGGTGCGCGATATCTGCCTGGTGACCGACGGCGGCGGCGCGATCGTGCTCGTGAGCCCGGAGCGGGCGAAATCGCTGAAGAAAAAGCCGGTTTACGTGCTCGGCCAAGGCCAGTGCATCACCCACGCCAATATCTCGTCGATGCCCGATCTCACCGTCACCGGCGCGCGCGAAAGCGGCCGGCAGGCCTACGCGATGGCGGGTCTCGCGGCGAAGGACATCGACGTCGTCGAGCTTTACGATGCGTTCACGATCAACACGATCCTCTTCCTCGAAGACCTCGGCTTCTGCAAGAAGGGCGAGGGCGGCGCCTTTGTCACCGGCGGGCGTATCGCACCCGGCGGCCGCTTGCCGGTCAACACCAACGGCGGCGGGCTTTCCTATTGCCACCCTGGGATGTACGGCCTCTTCCTCTTGATCGAGGCGGTGCGGCAGCTGCGCGGCGAATGCGGCGAGCGGCAGGTCAAGGACGCCGAGACCGCGATCGCGCACGGCAATGGCGGCGTGCTGTCGTCGCAGAGCACGGTCATCCTTGGAACGGAAGCAACCTTGTAATCACCACAGAGGCAGTGAGGCAGTGAGAGGCCGAGCCCATGCTCGTTTCGCGAGATAACGATCCTCTTACTGAGAGAATTATTGGCTTCGCCATTGAAGTTCATCGACAGCTTGGCCCGGGTCTCTTGGAATCCGCCTATGAAGAATGCCTCTGTTACGAGCTGCGAGAGAGCGGCCTGGTTTTCCGGCGACAGGTGCCGCTGCCAGTTGTGTACAAGACAATCCGCCTCGACTGTGGATACCGCATTGACATCGTCGTCGAGGAGAAGGTGATCCTGGAACTCAAAACCGTTGAGCGTCTGATCGCCGTCCATGAAGCCCAGTTGCTCACCTATCTCAAGTTAAGCGGTATGCGGGTTGGCTTGTTGTTAAACTTCAACGCGCCGGTGCTGAAAGACGGCATAAGACGGTTGATCCTCTAAATCATCTCAGTGCCTCACCACCTCTGTGGTGAATTCAATTAATGGAGACAGAAATGGCCGAAGGCGAGCTGGTCCGCTTCGAGACCGATAACGGCATTGGCATCATCACCGTCGACAACCCACCGGTGAACGCGTTGTCGCCGGGGGTGCCGCAAGGCATCGTCGCGGCGCTCGACAAGGGCAATGCCGATCCGTCGGTCAAGGCGATGGTGCTGATCGGCGCCGGGCGTAGCTTTATCGCCGGCGCCGATATCCGTCAGTTCGGCAAGGGCCCGGCCCAGCCGGCGCCGACCCGCCGCCATTACGACGTGATGGACCAGAGCCCGAAACCGGTGGTCGCGGCGATCCACGGCTACGCGCTGGGCGGCGGGCTTGAGACCGCGCTCGCCTGCCACTACCGCGTCGCGGTGCCGAGCGCGAAGGTCGGGTTGCCCGAGGTACTGATCGGCATCCTCCCCGGCGCCGGCGGCACCCAGCGCCTGCCGCGCCTGATCGGCCCGAAGGCGGCGCTCGAAATGATCACCTCGGGCCGGCACGTCCCGGCCGAGGAGGCGCATAAGTTCGGCATCGTCGACGAGATCGCGCCGGAGGGTGAGCTGAAGGCGGCGGCCATCGCCTTCGCCCGCAAGATCGCCGACCAGCGGCCGCTGCCGGTCATCCGCGAGCGCAACGAGAGGCTCGCCGAGGGCACGCCGGAGCTGTTCGACGGCATGCGCAAGTCGATCGCCCGTCGCGCCCGCAACCAGCGCGCGCCTTACGCCTGCATCGAGGCGGTCGAGGCGGCCTGCAAGCTGCCGTTTGACGAGGGCTGCGCGCTCGAACGCAAGCTGTTCGACGAGCAAGTCAGCTCGGAGGAGGCGAAGGCGCTGCGCTACGCCTTCTTCGCCGAGCGCGAGGTCGCGAAAATCCCGTTCATCCCGACCGACACCAAATTGCGTCCAACCGATAATCCGGCCGTGGTCGGCGCCGGCACGATGGGCGGCGGCATCGCGATGAGCTTCGCCGACAATGGCTTCGACGTGAAGATCACCGACGCGACCAAGGAGGCGCTCGACCGCGGCATGGCGCGGATCAAGTCCAATTACGAGACCAGCGTCAAGCGCGGCAGCCTCGCCGCCGATGAGATGGAGCGTCGCTTTGCCCGCATCCATCCGGTCGCCAGCTTTGATGACATCCAGGATTGCGACGTTGTCATCGAGGCGGTGTTCGAGCAGATCGCGGTCAAGCAGGATGTCTGGAAAAGGCTCGACGCGGTGATGAAGCCAGGCGCGCTGCTTTATTCCAACACCTCGGGAATCGACATCGACATCATCGCCAACGCGACAAAGCGGCCGCAGGACGTCGCCGGCACGCATTTCTTCGCCCCGGCCAACGTCATGAAGCTGTTCGAAGTGGTGAAAGGCACCAAAAGTGCCAACGATGTGCTGGCCACGGCGATGGCCTTGGGCCGCAAGATCGGCAAGGTCAGCGGGCTCGCCGGCAACGGCGACGGTTTCCTCGCCAATCGCAGCCGCGCCCCGTTCAGCATGGAAATGAGCATCCTCGTCGAGGAAGGTGCGCTGCCCGAGCAGATCGACAAGGTCATGGTCGATTACGGCTATCCGGTCGGCCCGTTTGTCGTGTCGGACATATCGGGGCTCGATATCGGCTACGACACGCGCAAGCGTCGCGCCGAGATGTATCCGAACTATCGCAAATCCCCGATCTCCGACCGCATCGTCGAGGCCGGGCGCCTGGGCCTGAAGACCAATGCCGGCTGGTATCGCTACGAGCCCGGCGACCGCACCCCGCACGTCGACCCCGAGGTACATCGCATCATCAAGGAGACGGCCGCCGAGTTAGGCTTCCCGCAGCGCGAGTTTCCCGACGACGAGATTCTCAAGCGGCTGCTGTTCGCCTCGGTCAACGAGGCGTGCAAAATCCTCGAGGAAGGCGCCGCGCTCCGCGCCAGCGACGTCGATGTCATGTGGCTGCATGGCTTCGGCTTCCCACGCTACCGCGGCGGGCTGATGTACTGGGCCGACACGATCGGGGTGCGCGAGGTGTACAACCGGATCGCCTCGTGGCATCAGCGCTACGGCGACCGCTGGCGGCCGTCGGACTATCTGCGACGGCTCGCCGAAGCCGGGACGGCGCTCAAGGAGGCGAAGGCACAGAAGCCGATGGCGTGAGCTAACGGGCTCCCAAATAATTCACTTGCGAGAACAGGTACGGCACGTTTTGCGGCTGGACCTGACGCAGGTAGGAAATCTGGTTGGGAATGCAGTCCCACGCGCCGTTTTCGTCCGAGGTGACCTCCAATGCGAATTGAGTGTTGGGGCCAAGCGTCATGGTCTGCCCGGTCCTAGCCTGAGGCAGGCAGTTCTCCACGGTAAACGCGTACTGGCCCGGAGCGAAATCGCGGTAGAACGCGGTCCCTTCGGCGCTGGCCGCAATCGGGGCGCCATTCACATAGATCATCGGCGGGTGGAACTGGGTCCCGGGAAGCAACTGACGCAGGAACCACACGCGCGATTGGCCGGGCGCGAGCGACGGCGCCTGATCGGGCGTCGCGGCGTTGGTCGGGATCGCGCCGGCGGCGAGGGCAATCAGGCCGCCCACGACAGCAGCGCGGAACGCCCGTACCGAAATCGTCGAATTCATGGCAGCATCCTCCGCCTTGCTAGTTGGTGTACGGAGGGGCGCGATGAAAGTGCTCAGTAACGCACGGTTGATCGACGGCACGGGCGCGGCTCCGCTCAAGGATGCGACCATCGTCATCCGCGACGGCCGGATCGAGACGGTCGGAGCCGGCAGTCAGGCCGATTTTCCTGCCGACGCCGAAATCATTGATTGCGCCGGGATGACGGTGTTGCCGGGCCTTATCGATTGCCACGACCATATGGCCAATCACAAATACGATCTGGCTCATCGCTGGGGCATCGACGAGCCGGAAAGCACGCGGCATCTGCGCACCGCCGCGGTGCTGCGCCAGACCCTCGAGGCCGGCTATACGATGATCCGCGACGCCGGCGGCCTCGACGCCGGGTTTAAGCGGGCGATCGACGAAGGGTTGGCGGTCGGGCCGCGTCTGGTGCTGTCGATCTCGATCGTCTCGCCGATCGGCGGTATTGGCGACCGGATGGCTCCGTCGGGCGATTGCTGCTGCGTGCCGGGCGACCCGCTCTTGCCGAGCGGGGTGGTCGAGACCCTCGCCGATGTCCGTCCGGTGGTGCGCCGAATGGTGCGCGCTGGTGCCGATTTCATCAAATGCGCGACGACCGGCGGCGCCAGCTCGCGGCCGGGGCACGGACCGCGCGACGGCGCCTTCAACCTCGATGAGATGCAGGCGCTGGTCGAGGAGGCGCATGCGCTCGATCGACGTGTGATGTGCCATGCTCTCGGCGGGCGCGGGCTCGACATCGCGATCGAGGCCGGGGTCGATTCGATCGAGCACGGCTGCTACCTCGACGAGGATCCGCGGCACCTCGACCTGATGGCGGCGCGTGGCATCGTTTTCGTGCCGACGCTCCTGGTCTACGAATTCCACCGCAAATCGCCGCAGCCGCATGTCCGCGAGCGGGCGCGCGACCTCTACGAACACCACATCTTGGCGATCAAGCGGGCGCTCAAGGCCGGGGTGAAGATCGTCGCCGGCACCGATGCCGGCGGGCACGGGCACCCGGCCAATGCCGGCGAGTTGGCCTGCCTGGTCGAGGCCGGCCTCACCCCGATGCAGGCGATCCAGGCGGCGACATCATGGGCCGCCGAATGCTGCGGCAAGGAGGCCGAGCTCGGCACAGTCGAGAAAGGCAAGCTCGCCGACCTCGTGGTCGTCAGCGGCGACCCTCTCGCCGATATCGGCACGCTGCGTGACCCTGCGAAGATTCGCCTCGTGTGGAAAGGCGGGGAAGCGGTTGCGCGCGCGGCGCCGCTGCGCCAGAACATCGCGCTCTAGCAGCGCGATTGGGAGTGGGGGTGGCTGCGGTCTGGAGCTATCTGCGGGCGCGCAAGCGGTTCTGGGTACCGATCGTGGTGATGACCGTGATTTTCGGCGGCGCGATCCTCGTCAGCGCGGGCCTCGGGCTGGTGCCCTTTACCTATACGCGGCTGTAGCAACGGCGTGACGACCGGAGCGGGGACAAAGACCCGCGGGCGGCTGTCCGCTCTCGTTGCGGCGGCCCTCGTCGTCCTCACCTATCTCGCGGTGACGGAGGTGGTGCTCCGCTTCCTGCCGGTCGCGACCGGCCTACACAGCGTCGCGGTCAACGACATGCAACCGATCTTCGATTTCGAGCCCAACCGCGACTTTGTCTATTCGCGCGGCTGGAACTTGCGCGATGTGGTGCATGGCCGGGTCAACAATGCCGGCTGGGTCAACGAGCAGGACTATACGCGAGAGGGCAAGCTGCCGCTGGTCGCGGTCATCGGCGATTCCTATATCGAAGCGCAGATGGTGCCTTACGCGGAGACCTTGCAAGGCCGGCTCGCGGCAGAGCTGAAGGGCCGGGCCCGTGTCTACAGTTTCGCCGCGTCCGGGGCGACGCTCAGCGAATTCGCGGTTTATGCCGCCTATGCGGTGCGAGAGTTCGGCGCCGCCGCCGTCGTGATCAACATGGCCAATTACGACTTCGCCGGCAGCGATGCCGCGTACAACCGACCTTCCGGGATGTGGGTTTATGACGGCGCCGGCGACGACAAGCGGCTGCGGCTGATCCCCTACCGGCCGGGCTGGCTGCGGGAGATCGTGCAGCGTAGCGCGCTCGCCCGCTACCTGCTGTTGAACCTGCATCTCGACCGGCCGCTGATCGCCGCGCACCTTATCGCGAGCCTGGCGCCGACCCGCGCGGCGGTCGCCGCCGAACCCGACAATGCTACTCGGCTCGCCGCGTCAGCCGCGGTCATTCCGCTGTTCTTTCGCGATTTTGCCCACCTGGTCGGTAGACCGCCGGACCGTGTGCTTTTTGTGATGGATGGCGTGCGCTACCCCGGCTCGTCCGATGACGACTACACCGACCGGCTGCGGCAAAGCTTTCGCGGCGCGGCCCAGGCAAGCGGCTATGAGACGGTCGACCTCGAACCGCTGTTCCTCGCCCGCTACCGGCAGCAGGCGACGATTTTCGAAATCCCGGGCGACCCGCATTGGAATGGCGAGGGGCATGGGGTTGCCGCCGAGGGGGTGATGTCGTCGCGGCTTATTGCCGATCTGCTGGCGCAATCGCGGTGAGCGCGTCGTGCGTGGGCGGACGGTGCGACCGGTAGTGTGGCCGAGCCGCGAGGATCGGCCGCTCGAAGTAGAGGTAGAAGATGGTGGTGAAGCCGAAGAGCACGGTCAGGAACAGTACGAGCTGGGTGAGGGCACCGAGGCGCGGCAGCATCGCGCCGATGAGTTCGATCAGGATAACGTGGAACAGGTAAGTCGAGTAGGACACGCGCCCGAGACAGCGGCCGAGCCAAGCCAAGGCGGGAACGTGCTGGATCGCCGTCTCGGCGCGCAGTGCGCCAATAATGGCGGCGCCGCCGAATAGTGCCGCCGCGAACGGGAAAAACTGCTCGGCGGCATGGTCGCCGGTCTCGGTAATTCGGTTGAGGACCAGATAGGCGCAGACCGTCGCCAGCGCCAGCGCTAAGGCCAATATCCAGCCGGGTATGCGGCGCAGCCGGTCGCCGAGTTGGTCGAGAGCGACATACAGTAGGAACCCGTAGCCGATCGAATCGAGCCGGAAGGCGACGACGCGGCGTACCGCAGCTCCCCAATCGCCGAGATCGCCGAACAGGGTGCGGGCGATGATGATCGCAGCGCAAAAGCCGATCCCGAACATAAGGGCGAAGCCCTTGTCGCGCCGCTTGGTGAGCCAGGCCGCCACGAGCAGCAGCGACGGAAAGCCGACATAGAACCACTCCTCGACCGACAGGCTCCAGGCGATCGCGAAATAGTCTGTCGTGTTGCTCTGGCGGAACAGGTTCTGGGCGTAGCAGAGGTAGCGCAGGAAATCGGTGCTGCCGAGCTGCCGCGACAGGATCGAGATCAGCAGCAGCGCGACCAGGTAGGGCGGGATCGTGCGCATCCAGCGGCGCATCAGGAACACGCCGAGGTAGCGTGGTTTTCCGGCACCGAGGCAGACCAGGATTTGCGGCGCTAGCACATAGCCGCTGAGCACGAAGAACACTTCCACCGCCAGCGCCGAGATCGTCTCGGCGGTGTCCGGGAACATGTTGCGATAGGCGAAGAAATGCGGCAGCGCCACGGAGAGGGCCGCGAGCCCGCGCAACAGGTCGAGCCCGGCGACGCGGCGACTGTCGGCGCCCGCTACGTGCTCCTCGACCATCGACCGCTGGGCTATCGCTTCGCCTGGGCCAGCACGAAGTCGCGCGCCAGCTCGGTCGCCCGGCGTGACGCGTTGGAAGCTGGGTCCCGCATGACGAAAGTATGCGGCTGGCCGTCGAATTTATGCAGCTCGATCGAGCCGCCCTTGGCGCGCCACGCCGTGACGAAGCGATCGGCCATGTCGGGGGTGACGTTGTCGTCGCCGGTGCCCTGGAGCAGGATCGCCGACGGCAGGCTTGCCGCCTCGCCGCTCTCGACGATCCGCTGCGGGTTGCCCTCCGCCATCTCGGCCTCGGAATTCCAATAGGCGTCGTGCGACTGGATGAGCGGTGTCCTACCCTTTTCCTTGACCATCCGGTAGCGCGCGAGCGGGTCGGAGATCGGCCAGCACAGCACCAAATAGGGCAGGCTCGCGTCCTCGCCCGGCGCCTCGGCGAGCGGCAGCGCGGCGTAGCGTGGATCGTTCGGCTTCAGCGCCGACAGCAGCAATTGATGCGCGCCGCTTGAGGTCGCGACCCCGGCGACGAGGTCGCGGCGGCTGCCGAACTCACTGGCATGCTTCTTGAGCCAGCGCGTCGCGTAGTGGATGTCGGCGATCGAGGTCGGGTAGCGGTGCTGCGGCGGCATCCGGAAATCGACCGCGAGCACGACGATGCCGCTCTTCGCCAGCGCTTCGTCGAGCGGGGCGTTGTTGAGCCGGTCGCCGGCGGCCCAGGCACCGCCATGCACGTCGATCAGCGCCGGGAACGGGCCGGGGCCTATCGGCCGGTAGAGCCGGGCCAGCAGTGGGCCGCTGGGGTCGCGCCGATATTCGAGGTCGCGCACCTCGATCTCGTGGGTGGCGGCGATGGCGATGTCATTGGGCATGGGACCTCCTGGCCGACAAGGTGCCCCGGCAACACTGCTTTGCCAATCGATTCAGAACGGCTTCAGCGCCGCAGTCCGCGTGCCCGGCGGTGCGCTGGCGATCTCGTTGACCAGCTTGCGCGTGATCGCGTCGGCGAAGGTCTCGAAATTCTCGACGACCTGCAGAAACGCACCGGGGCCGCCGATCACATTTTCCTTGTAGTAGTTCGGCAGCCCGCCGGGCGGCTGGGTGTGCATCGTGAAACCGGGCCTGGTCTGGGTGTTGATGATCGCCAGCCCGTTGATAGTGATGCCCTTGGCCACCGCCTGGTCGCGCGCCTCGGTGACCGGCGGCCCCGCATTGCTGGTGCCGTCGCCCGAAATATCGATGATCCGCCGGTCGGCGTTCGGCGCCGAGCTGGAGAACTGCCCGAGCGAAAAATAGATCGCGCCGCTGATCGAGGTGCGGCTGGCAAACGAGCGCGGCGCCGCCAGCATCGTCGCGCCGACCGCCGCAGCGTCCTCGCCGTCGCGAATGGTCGTCCAGTCGACGACGATTTTCTGGTCGAGCGTGTCGGACCATTCGATAAAGCATATGGCGATCGACCGATTGGGGCCGCTGGCGATCGCCGCCAGCACGTTCGGGTCGCTAAGCGCAGCCGCGTACCCCTTGCGCTGAAGGTTGAACTCGACGTCATCGATGCTGCGCGAAACGTCAGCGGCGAGGATCAGCAGCAGATCGACATCCCCTGCACGCGCCGGCGCGGCCGCGGCGAAGACGGCAACGAGGGCGGCGAGGATGAGACGCTTCATCCTCCAAGTTCCCGACGAACGATCGCGGCGCCATCGACCATGGCCTTGAGCTTGGCGGCGGCGCGCTGGCGCGGCAGATATTTCATGCCGCAATCGGGGGCGGCGACAAGGCGCTCAGGAGCGACGAATGCGAGCCCGGCGCGCAGCCGCGCCGCCACGTCCGCCGCCGTCTCGACCTCGGCGTTGCCGAGGTCGAGAACGCCGAGGAGGATGGTCTTTTGCGACAGCTCCGCGAGAACACCCAGATCGAGGTGTGGCTGCGCCGCCTCGAGCGATATTTGGCTCGCCAGCGAGTCGGCCAGTTGCGGCAGGAAGGCGTAGCCGCTCGGTTTGTTGCGCACGAGGTGGCCATAGCCGAGACAGATATGCACGACGGTCGGTCCGTCGATGCCGGCGAGCGCCCGGTTGATCGCGGCGACGCCGTAGCCCGCCGCTTTGTCCGGCGCGGCGCGCACCCACGGCTCGTCCAGTTGCACGACATCGACGCCGGTCGCCTTCAGGTCGCGCAATTCGGCATTGACCGCGTCGGCGTAGTCCATCGCCAGCTCGGCCTCGTCCTTGTAGAACTCGTTCTGCACCTGCTGCGACATCGTGAACGGGCCGGGCAGCGTGATCTTGGTCGCATGCGTCGCGTGCTTGACGAGGAACGCGGCGTCGTCGACCTCGACCTTGCCCCTGCGGCGGATTTTGCCGGTCACCCGAGCCACCGGGGTCGAGCGGCCGTTGGCGCCGATCACTGCGCCGAGCCGCTCGCTGTCGATGCCCTCCAGCGCCAGCGAAAAATAGTTCGAGTAGCTTTCGCGGCGCATCTCGCCATCGCTGACGATGTCGATGCCGATCCGCTCCATCTCGCCGATCGCTAGGATCGTCGCGTCGTCCTGCGCCTCTTTCAAATGATAGGGCGAGATGCGCCAGATCTCGTGGGCGTGGACGCGCGGCACCCCGTGTTTTTCAAGCGCGCCGTGATCGATCAGCCAATCGGGCTGAGGGTAGGAGCCGACGACGGTGGTCGGGATGAGGTGGGTTGGATAGGGCATCGTTACCTCTGGCCGCGGTATTGGTGCGGGATGCGGCGGATGTCTTGCACGAGGTCGGGAGGCATACCCTGGACGCCGTCGGCGCGTAGGGTCAGCGCATCGGCGAGGCCGCCGAACCGTTCGGTAATCGCCTCGACGATCTGGTCGTGGCGGCCGACCGCGGCGAAGAGATGCGCGACGTCGTCGGGCACCTCCTTGGCCATCTCACTCCATTTGCCCTGGCGCACCATGGCATTGAGTTTGAGGCCCAGGTCCTCGAGCCCGTGCACCGCGAACACCGGGTAATAGGCCGGGGTCGAGCCGTAGAAGGCGACGCGCTGGCGCACCCACTCAAAGCGTTCGGCGACCGCCGCGTCATCCGGCCCGGTGGCGAGGAAACCGCCGCCGGAAATCTCGTATTGGGCGCGGGTGCGGCCGGCCTTGGCCAGCCCGGCCTCGATCCGCGGCATGATCTCGTCGGTGAGGTACTTCTTGGTGCAGAAGCCGTGCAGCTTGACCCCATCGCATTCCTCGGCGGCGACCTTGAGCATCGCCGGACCGACCGCGGCGATGGTGATGGCTGGCGGCGGACAGGCGATCTGCGGCGGGGTGAAATTCGGCGTCATCAAGGTGAAGCGATAGTGCTGGCCTTCATAGGCTGGCTTTTCGCCCGTCTTCCAGCAATTCCAGATCGCACGCAACACCTGGACGTATTCACGCATGCGCGGCGCGGGCGGGGTCCACGGCACCGAGAAGCGGCGCTCGTTATGCGCGCGCACCTGCGAGCCGAGGCCGACGACAAACCGACCGCCGGTCGAGCCGGCGAGGTCCCAGCCGACCTCGGCGACCGCCATCGGGGTGCGGGCGAAGGCGATCGCCACCGAGGTGTGCAGCTCGACCTTTTCGGTCACGGCGCCTGCGACGGCGAGCGCGAGGAACGGCTCGTGCTGGTTCTCCATGGTGACGATGCCGTCATGCCCCTCGGCCTCGGCGGCGCGGGCCGCCTCGGGCACTTTCTTCAAATCGCCCTGAGGCACGGTGGTGAAGACACGCATCGCCGGCTCCCTGTTCCCGCTCGCTTGCTCCACTCGATCGGGCCATAGTTGCGGGCGAGAGGCAAGGAGGCTGTCATGCCGAAGAGGGTCGCGGTCGGGATGGGGATCATGGAATTTCCGTTCTCCGGCGCCGCCGCCTATTGGCGCTGGGTCGATATGCTGGAAGCCGGCGGCGTCGACTCGCTGTGGCAGACCGACCGCCTCGTCAGCCCGACTCCGTTCCTCGAATGCATGAGCGTGATGGCGGCTTTGGCCGGGCGCACGCGCCGGCTCAAGTTCGGGGTCAATGTGCTGTCGCTGGCGATGCGCGACGCGGTGCTGGTGGCGCGGCAATGCGCGACCATCGACTATCTGTCGGAGGGGCGACTCTTGCCGGCGTTCGGCATCGGCAGCCCCTTGGGTCCGGAATGGACGACGCTCAACCTCGACACCAAGACCCGGGGGCGCAAGACTGACGAGGGGCTGGAGGTGATCCGCCGCCTGTGGAGCGAGGACAAGGTCGATTTCGAGGGCGTGCATTATCACCTCTCGGGCGCGCAGTGTTATCCGAAGCCGGTGCAACCGGACCTGCCGATGTGGATTGGCGGCTCGTCGGAGGCGGCGATACGGCGGACGGCGAAATACGGCACCGGCTGGCAAGCCGGGCCGGAGACGCCGGCGCAGGCCAAGGTTGTGGTCGCTGCGATCCGCCAGGCCGCCATCGACGAAGGCCGCCAGATCGACGACGACCATTACGGCGCCGGCATCCCGTTTCGCTTTGGCCGCGCCGACGAGCCGGGCCTTCAGCCATTGTTCGACGCCTACCGCAAGCGCACTGGGCGCGACCCGAAGGATTATTTCGCCATCGGCGACGCCCGGGCGATCACCGACAAGATCGGCGAGTTTGTCGTCGCCGGCGTCTCGAAATTCATCCTGCGCCCGGCCGCCAAGGGCGATGACGAGATCATGGCGCAGACGCGGCGGCTGATCGACGAGGTGCTGCCGCTGGTCGCCGCGCGCTGGCCGAAGCCGAAGAAGCAGGCCATCGCGGCCGAATGAGCGCGCCGCCGGGTTCGTCTCCTCTTGGGGGCATCCACGCCTGTGTTTTCGACGCCTACGGCACGCTGTTCGATTTCGCCTCGGCGGCGACGAGCTGCGCCGATGCGCTGGGCGACAAGGCAGCGCGCCTGACCGTGCTGTGGCGCGACAAGCAGCTCGCTTACTCCTGGCTGCGTGCGGTGCAAGGGCGCCACGCCGATTTCTGGCAGGTCACCGGTGACGCGCTCGATTTCGCCATGGAGGCGCTGGAGATCGACGACGCGGCGCCGCGCGAGCGGCTGATGGCGGTCTATCTGAGGCTCGCTCCCTTTCCCGAGGTGGGCGAGACGTTGCGCCGGCTGCGCGCTGGCGGCATGCGGATGGCGATCCTTTCCAACGGCTCGCCGGCGATGCTGGCCCCGCTGGTCGAAAATGCCGGGATCGGCGGCCTGCTCGACGCGGTGATCTCGGTCGAGGAGGCCGGGGTCTACAAGCCGCATCCCAAGGTCTACCAACTCGCGGTCGACCGGCTCGGCGTGCCGGCGGGGGACATCGCCTTTCTGTCGTCGAACGGCTGGGACGCCTACGCCGCCTCGGCCTTCGGCATGCGCGCGATCTGGTGCAACCGCTATGCGCAGCCGAAGGAGCGGCTGCCCGGCGAGCCCGAGCGCGAAATCCGCTCGCTGGCTGAGCTACCGGCGTTGCTGGGGTTTAGCTAAACGGTCATTCAATGGGGGACCACACAGTTTCCATATTATGCGCTGCTCTCGCATTTCATTTTTTCTCTGGCTTGGCTGCCTCTTTAACAGCTCCCAAGGCCTCAATTAACTTTTCAAATACAATAATGTCGTCACGTTGAAGACGACGAGATTCCAGAATTTCCGTGGTCTCCCCTTGCATTAATTTTTGATCGCCTGAGTATATCGCCATTGCCTTTATAACATCGGCAGTGGGTTCGATAGTTCCGCTTTCGGCGAACATGGTAAGAACTACAAGATTTTCTTCGCGATGGCGTCGAACGCCATCATAATAGCGAAAATCATCCATCGCCGCCCGATGTTGTCTTAAAAAGAATAGTGCCACAAACTCGATAAAAAAGGCAATTATCACCTTGACGTAATATCTGCAATATGGTGTAATCCGGCCAGTTTCAAAGGATTGCGCTATGAGCGACTTGTCAAACCTGATTTTTCAGGATGAGGCCAAAGCCAGGGAGTGGCTTGAGGCGCGGATTTGGGCAAATGGCCGTTTTTGTCCGCACTGCGGCGTAGTCAATGAATCAACGCTGCTCCAGGGAAAGTCGCACCGTCCGGGTCTCTACCAGTGCAATTCCTGCCGTGAGCCGTTTACCGTCACGGTCGGCACCCTGTATGAGCGAAGCCATATCCCGCTGAACAAGTGGCTCGCCGCGACGCACCTGATGATGGCAAGCAAGAAGGGCATGAGCGCGATGCAGGTGCACCGCATGCTCGGCGTCAGCTACAAAACCGCCTGGTTCATGTGCCACCGTATCCGCGAGAGCCTACGCGAAACCAAGCTGGACACTCCGCTCGGCGGCAAGAACAAGGTCGTTGAGGCCGATGAGACCTACATCGGCGGCAAGGAAACCAACAAGCGCAAGTCCAAGCGCCAACCCGGAATGCAGGGCGGCAAAGGCAAAGAACCGGTCGTTTCTCTAGTTGAGCGCGGCGGTCGCATCCGTTCGCAGCACATGCCTGAAGTCAACGCCGCCAATCTGCGCTTGGCGCTGGTCACTCAGATCGACCGCAAGTCCTACCTGATGACCGACGAAAGCGGTTCCTACGTCACGGTCGGGCGCGAGTTCGCCGGCCACGGCACCGTCAACCACGGAATTGAGGAATACGTCCGCACCGGCGGTTTCCATCACACCAACACGGTCGAGGGCTATTTCAGCATCCTCAAACGCGGGATCACCGGCACCTATCACCACGTCAGCCAGCAGCACCTAAAGCGCTACCTCGCCGAGTTCGATTACCGTTACAACGAGCGCGCTGCGCTCGGTGTTTCCGATAGCGAGCGCATGGCCAAGTCAATCCCTGGCATTGTTGGCAAGAGGTTGACCTATCGGCGGCCTGACCAACCCCAGGCGATTGAAGAAGAAATCCCGGACTTCTAAGCCGGTCCTAACTCGCCGCCAGTTCCGAGCGATTCTCGACGCCATTAAGCGCGGAGCCAAGCCATGAAGCGCCTCGTCCTTGTGTTCCAACTTGCCGTGATCGCGCTCGGCATTGACCTCGCAATTTGCGCCTACCGAGACGGGTCAATGGGCCACGCTGTCATCGACATCCTTGATCAAGCACAATATGGAATAGATAAAGCCTTCGCGAGTCTCGGCGTCCTCGAAGCTAAGCAGGACTTAGCTAAACGGGGATGGCGATGACCCGTCTATTCGCCGCAATAATCGGCGCGATTGTCGTCGGTTCCGGTGCGCACGTTTGTCACGCTGCGGATTTTACCGTCCCGCATGACACCCTGGGCTGTATGGATGCCCATGATTATTCCGCGCTTCTCCACGAAGCGGGCAGTGTCAGAGCGCTCAATGCTTCGGCGGCGTCGATCGCCGCGAGATTGCCTCTGTGCACGGTGCTTCGGACCGGCGAGGTCGTATCTATCATCATGGGAAAACCCGGCGAGGATGCCGTCATGATCAGCCGACATGTGGGCGCCCCCACCTACTGGGCGAATTTTTGAGCAAAACCCCTAGTTCCGCGTCCTTCTCTTTGGAACACGCCCCTTTGACGCTGGCCGTTCCCTTACCTTCGGTGTCGCCGCAATCCGATGTGCCGCTGGTGCTCGCACGGCAGCGTCAACCGCTTTCTCGAAGCGCTCCCAACCGTCGGGGCGAAGCTCAATTTCTGTCGTGGGCGACACTGGAGATGCAGACTTAGCCATGGCTGATCCTTGGGACGTCCCACCGTTACCGACTCGCGGTGATGACAGCGACGATACCACGTATGCCGCCGTGGGTCGCTTCATCAGCTCTTGGGAGGGATGCGAGGTCACGCTCAGCCTTCTCCATGCGGCATTTGTAAAGCAGCCGTTCAGGGCGCAGGCCATGTGGGAATACGGCGGCGGAAGAATTTTTGCCGCTCGACTACAGATACTTGAGCGCGCGGGATGCGCGCACTTCCGCAGAAAACCAGATCAGGACGGCGAGGGCGACTTCAAGCTCCTGATGACGCGGGTTCGCGGCTTCAGTGATCGTAGAAACGAAATCGGGCACGGGATCGTGCAACCGATTCAATGGCACGACCACACTTTCGGCCCAGATCATCAGCGCGACAGCACTGAAGGGCCTTGGCGATACTGTCTCGTGCCGTCGCACTATACGATCAGGAAGTTTGATCTGGCACCCTATCGGCCGAACTACGCCTACACGTCGGTCGAAATACTTTCTTTAGAGCGCGGCGTCAGGGAGACGACCGGGGAGATAGCAAAATTCCGGCTGAGGGTTTTGCCGCCGCAGCAGCGATAGCCTTCCACATCTCACAGGCAAGGGCTTCTGCGCCGGAAAGGTTGCAGCAAGGCCCTGCGTAACTTTCGAGGCGCTCTCGCAGAACTTTTGCGCCAGCCAGGACCATCTCGGCAGTCATGCCCTGGGGAACCACAACGCCGCGGTCCCCAAGGGCATAAATCATATCGCCGCTCCCGGCCTGATCATTGGGAAGCGGCGCGCCGGCCTGTCTGGAAGAATCTACCATTTGTGCCTACTACGTTAAAGTGATAATTCCCATAAAAAACAGCACGCCGAATCCGGGAAGTAGAGAGAGTAAACGATCCACCAACACCGTATCAGTCGGCAAATTGATGCTGCGAACGTAGAAAAAGCCCAGTCCTCCCAGAGCAATAAGAACACCGACCATCAAATAGACGCCAGCACGGGTGTAAACGCGGCGAGCTAGGTCCGCTGACTCTTCAGCGTACCTGTAGAGGAGATCGCGAGGGTCTTTGCTTCTTGATGGCTGAAAAGATACTTGTTCTAGGCGGGAGGCCTGTTCGCTGACAGTGACTCCTTCGACCGATGCCGCAGATGTGGTCTCCCCAATATCTGCCGATCGTTTGATGACTACGCTTGGAGTCATATTTAAGGATTCAAGATTCCGCGATGAGATGCGCGCTCGTAATGCCTCTAACGGATATGCTCCAAAAATCATTTTGGATAAAAAAGGAACAGCCATAATCATCATGGCGTATATATAAGATGATACAAGATCAGGAAATGTTTCTCGATAAGAAACTATGCGGAAAGCTATGAGTAGGAAGGGTTTGATACCAGGTAATAACGCTATTAACATCCATGCATATAACTCTGCTATCCGAATGCGTCGCTGCCTGATCAGCGTTATTTTAATATCATCCGATATATGATTGTGTCCGATAGTTTCTTCTGGCACGGTTATCTTCGTTGTAGGTGCTTACGCCGTGGCCCTCGGAGGACAGGTAAGTATCTCCTGATCTATCAAATACAACCAACGGTTTCTGGGTGGGCTTTGGGCGAGATGCAACAGAGAAATGAGCCTACGTGATAATCCGGTTTTATTCGGCACCTGACATCAGGTTCTACTAGCCGCTCGCGAAGCGATAGTTGGCGCCGAGCGTCATTCCGAGAGCCGCTCGATCAGTGCCATCGCCGCGTGCGGGGCGCGGATTTTGGCGCCGTTGATAAAATAGACAAAGCAGTCACGGCCGGCCTTGGCGTGCTCCTCGAAGCGCTGGGCGATCGCGGCGAGGGCGTCGGGCGGATAGCCGGTCGGCTCGCTCTCTTTGCATTCCCGCAGCCGAGCATAGACGAAATCGGCGGTGATCGCCTCGATCAGCGGCACCTTCGGGTCTTCGACCTGGGCGATCGTGGCGCCGTGTTTCTCCATCAGTTTGGCGAAAGCGGGGTGGGTGAAGCTCTCATCGCGGACTTCGAAGACATGCCGCAACGGGCGGTTGCCGAGATGCTTGGGCAGCGCTTCGAGAAAGGCGGCGGTGTTGGCCTCGTCGAACTGTAGGCTTGGCATGAACTGCCAGATGATCGGCCCGAGCTTGGGGCCGAGTTCGCTCATGCCGCTGTCGAAAAAGCGCTCCATGAACGGCGCCGCGGTCGAGAGGTCGTTGCGGTAGGTGATGAAGCGCGGGCCCTTGAGCGAGAACATGAAATCGTCGGGCGCGGAATCGTGCCAGTTGCGGTAGCTCTTGGGCGTTTGCAGCCGATAGAAGGTGCCGTTGATCTCGATCGCGGTGACGTGGCGGCTGGCATAGGCCAGCTCGTCGGCCTGTTTCACCTCCTTGGGGTAGAACGTGCCGCGCCAGGGCGGGAACACCCAGCCGCCGATGCCGACCCGAATTTTTCCTTCGCTCATCGCCGCACCACGAAAACATCGGCCGGGCGGCGCGCCTCCCAGCCTTCGCGCTCCAAGACCGGGGTGTCGTCTTCGGCGGCCGGGTAGCCGAGACAGAAATAGCCGATCAGCCGCCAGGCCGATGGCACGTCGAGGATCGCGCCGACAGCGGCGGGATCGACGATCGACACCCAACCCATGCCGATCCCTTCCGCGCGCGCCGCCAGCCATAGGGTGTGCACCGCGGCGACGGCCGAATACTGGATCATCTCGGGCATGGTGAGACGGCCGAGGCCGCTTCCCTGTTCGGTGTCCGGGTCGGCGAAGACCGCGAGGTGGCAGGGCGCGTCGTCGAGCCCGGCGAGCTTGAGGCGGGCGTACTGAGACGCCCGGTTAGGGGTCTGGGCGGCGAGGGCGGCCGCGTTGCAGCGAGCAAAGTTTTCCCGGACCGAGCCGCGGCGCTCGGAGTTGTCGACCAGCACGAAGCGCCAGGGCTGGCTGAGGCCCACCGACGGCGCCAGGCAGGCGGTCTCGATCAGCTGCTCGACCGCGCCCGCGGGCAGTGGATCGGCGCGGAAGCGGCGGACATCGCGCCGCCACGCCAGCAACTCGTGCAGCTTGAGGCGGAACGCACTGTCGAACTCGGGGGTGGACGACATGGCTTTCCCTACGCGTCCGCGCCATCCGGCGCAACGGCGATACCGCGTCAAGCCCAACCGCAGCGCGAACGGAACGCGGCGAGGGGCGCCAACGGGGCCTGAACGGACCTGTTCTTTAGTGGAAATTAGCAGGAGAGGGGTCGCTGCTGAGCCGCGGAAATCCTCGCGGTTCGCCCGAAAGTTGGGCGAAAGATCAGGCCCAATCAGGTGGCCGTGCGGACGATATGAATGAATCCAAGTACTTGACGTGCGCATCGCGATCGCGCGGTGTCCAGCGGTTTGAACATGATGCAGTGTCAGGCTGACACATAATTTTGGCTTTTTTAGCGGCGACGTTGGGCGAGGCGGGCGAGCCGCGATTGCACCGTGCGTGCCGCGCCGCCTATGCTCAGTCTCAGTCAAATCGAGGAGGAAGCCATGCCAGTGAAAGCAGGGGTCATTCGCGCCGGGGCACGTCAGACGCGGCGCGGCGCCGCGGAAACTTTTACCGGCGTCGTGTTTCAGGACCCGGTGGTCGTCGCCGAGGCGCCGTCGCGCATGGGCGGGTCGGTCGTCAGCTTCACCCCGGGCGCGCGCACCGCCTGGCATAGCCATCCGGTCGGCCAGACGCTCTATTGCCTGTCGGGCATCGGCCGCATCTGCTTCAAGGGCGAGAAGCCGCAAGTGCTGAACCCGGGCGACGTCGTCAACATCCCTCCCGAAACGCTGCATTGGCACGGCGCCTCGCCCGACCGGCTGTTCTCGCACCTGGCGCTGTCGGAGCAAGGTGCGCAGGGCCAGGGCACATCCTGGAGCACGCACGTCACCGACGCCGAATACGCCGAGCCGGCGACGAGCTGAAATCGCCGCTGTACCCTCTGGCAGAGCCGGCAGACGCGCCTTACCCTAGCCGGTGATGACGAACCTACCTTCCGAGGTCGATGTCGCGGTGATCGGCGCCGGCGCCGCCGGGATCGCCGCGGGGCGGCGTTTGGCCGAGGCGGCCGGCGTCTCGGTTCTGGTGCTTGAGGCGCGCGCGCGCGCCGGCGGGCGCACCTGGACGGTCGAGAAGAACGGGCTACCGCTCGATCTCGGCGGCGAGTGGCTGCATTCGGCCGACCGCAACGTGCTGGCGCCGTTGGCCGAGGAGCACGGCTTCGAGCTTTATCACCGCCGGCCGGACTGGACGACGCGGCTCAGAAACAGCGGCGCGACGCTCGCCGAAGAACAGGAGTGGATCGCCGACCGCGAGGCGCATTACTGGGCGATCCACCACGCCGCGCAGGAAGCGGACGACCGGCCGGCGTCGATCGTGCTGCGGCCAGGCGGGCGGTGGAACGCCCTCTTCGACGCGACCAGCACCTGGGCCAACGCGGTCGAGCTCGAAAAGCTCTCGGTCCAGGACAACGACCGCTACGAGGATAGCGGGGTCAATTGGCGGGTGCGCCGCGGCTACGGCACGCTGCTCGCGGCGCTGGCCGAGCCGTTGCCGATCGCCTTTGGCGCGCCGGTGTCGCGGGTCGATCACCGCGGCCGGGACATCGTGATCGGCACCGCGCGCGGCCGGGTCGCAGCCAAGCGCGTCGTCGTCGCGGTGCCGACTGCGATCCTCGCCGAGGAGCGGCTGGCTTTCGATCCGGGGCTGCCGGCGAAGCTTGAGGCGGCGAGCGGGCTGCCGCTCGGCCTCGCTGACAAGCTGTTCTTCCACTTCACCGGCCACATGGACGACATCGACGCGACCGGCGACATTTTCCTGGTCGGCTCGACGACACGGCGCAGCACGATGAGCTATCAGGCGCGGCCGTTCGGCCGGCCCATCATCCAATGCTTCTTCGGCGGCGAGTTCGCCGCGGGCATGGAGCGCGAGGGGTTCGAGGCGATGGCCGCGTTCGCCACCGACGAGCTGGCGGCGCTGCGCGGCAACGCCATCCGCAAAGAGCTGACCCCGCTCGCCGCCTCGTTCTGGCGCACCGACGAGTTCGCCCGCGGCTCCTATTCCTACGCCCGGCCGGGCCATGCCGGCGACCGCGCGGTCCTGGCGGCGCCGGTCGACAACCGCCTCTTCTTCGCCGGCGAGGCGACCTCGCTCAATTTTTTCTCGACGGTGCACGGCGCTTACGAGACCGGCATCGCGGCGGCCGAGGCGGCGCTCAACAGCCTCAAGGCGGTGGCCGCATGATCGGCTGGCTATTGGCTCTTGGTGTCGTTGTCGTCGGCGCGATCGGCATCTTCGCGGCGGGGGGCCGCTTGCGCGGGCGGCGGTTCGTGATCATTCCGCCGAGCGAGCGGGTCAAACCCGACCAGCCGCACCGCCAGGCGATCCATCATTTCGCGTCGGGGGCCTTGCCGCCCTGGCGTTAAAAAGTATCGAGTAGGGAGGAAGGCAATGCGGGTCGCTTTCAGAAATCCCTGGTGGGTGGTGGGCGGTGCGGTGACCGGGCTCATCGTCTGCAACGGGCCGGTGCTCGCCTTTACCTTCGGCGTCTTCCTCAAGCCGATCATGGCCGATATGGGCTGGCAGCGCGGCACGGCTTCGTTCGCGCTAGCCTTTGGCGAGCTGTTCGGCGCCGTCACCGTGCCGGTGCTGGGGCTGATGATGGACCACTGGAGCATCCGCCGGGTGGCGCTGCCAGGGATCGTCGCGTTCGCCCTCTGCCTCGGCTTGATGGGCCTGACGCCGCATTCGCTGCCGATCTTCATCCTGTTCTTCGCGATGGTGAGCATCGCGGGCGCGATCCAGACGCCGCTCGGCTATACCAAGGCGATCGCCGCCTGGTTCGACCGGCGGCGCGGGCTGGCGCTCGGGATCGCGCTGGCAGGGGTGGGGTTGGGCGGCATCATCATCCCACAGGTCGCGCAGGCGTTGATCGGGCAGTTCGGTTGGCGCGGTGCCTATGCCTCGCTCGGGCTGTTGGTGCTGGTGATCGCGCTGCCGTCGGTGGGGTTGTGGATCCGCGAGCCGCGGCCGGGCGAGGGCGAGCACCGTGTCCACCATGCTGCCGGCACGGCTCCGGGTCTCAGCGCGCGCGAGGCGGTGGGCACGGCACGGTTCTGGCTGCTGGCGGCGGCGTTCTTCCTGGTGGCGATGGCGTTGCTCGGTTCGTCGGCGCATGTCGTGCCGTTGCTGACCGATCGCGGGCTGAGCCCGGTGGCGGCGACCGCAACATTCGGCCTGTTCGGGTTGGCGACGCTAACCGGACGCGTGGTGACCGGCTTTCTCGTCGACCGGATCTTCGCGCCCTATGTCGCCGCGGTGTTCTGGTTCGCGCCGGTCGCCGGTTTCGCGCTGCTGATGAGCGGCACCGGCTTCCTGCCGGCCACGGGCGTCTTCCTGATCGGGCTTGGGCTCGGCAGCGAAGTCGATATGCTCGCGTTCTTGAATTCCCGCTATTTCGGACAGCGCGCCTTTGGCCAGCTCTACGGCTATTTCTTTATGTCGTTCGCGCTCGGGGGCGCCCTGGGGCGGTTTCTCGGCGGCTACCTCTTCGACCTAGCGGGTTCGTATGGCCCGGCGCTGATCGGCGCCGGCGTGGCGCTGGGCGCCGCGATCGTGTTGCTGAGCCGGCTCGGCGCCTACGCCTACCCGGTCGAGCATCACATCGAGCCGGTATTGGCGCCCGAACCCGCCTGATTACTTCGCCGGCGGGTGCGGCCGCTGGTTGATCGCGGTGACACAGATGCCGGCCGGGGTGATGCGCGCGGTGCTGATCGAGCCGGTCCCGACCTCGATCCGCCCGTAGAAATCGAGCGGCATGCCGAGCAGGTAAACGAGCGCGGCGCGGATTACGTCGCCATGGCTGACCAGCACGACGCCGCCCTCGGGGTGGAGATCGCGCAGCTCGATCACCGTCTCGATGACGCGGCGCTGGACGTCGCGCATGGTCTCGCCGCCGGGGATCATCGACAGGCTGCGATGCGCCGCCCACGGCGCCCAGCGCGGGTCGCCGCGCACCGCGTCAAAGGTCAGCCCGGTCCATTCGCCGAAATCGAGCTCGTTGAGGTCGTCGCGTGTCTCGACCGGCAGCGTGAGGCGCTGGCCGACGATGGCGGCGGTCTCCTGCGCGCGCTCAAGCGGGCTGGCGTAGATCGCGTGGATTCCGGTTCCGGCCAGGCGATCTGCAGCGGCCTCGGCCTCGCCGCGGCCGCGCTCGGAGAGCGAGATGCCCGAGGTGCGCCCGGCGACGAGCTTGCCTTGCAGCGAATGCTCGCCGTGGCGGAGCAGGTGGAAGATTGTCATGGGGTCATCATTAGGCTGGCGGCGATTGACAAGCAACCGGGCGGCTGGTCTATCCGGCGGCGATGCGGGGGATCGCGATCATAGTAGCGGCGCTGCTGGCTCTGGCGCAGGTGGCGTGGGCCGAGGCGCCTGAGCTGCACGTCTATAACTGGTCGGACTACATCGCGCCCAACACGATCCCCAACTTCACCAAGGAGACCGGGATCGCCGTCACCTACGACGTCTATGATGGCAACGAGGTGCTCGAAGCCAAGCTGCTCGCCGGGCAGTCGGGCTACGATGTCGTCGTGCCGTCGGCGAGCCCGTTCATGGCGCGCGAGATCACGGCCGGCGCGTTCCTGGCGCTCGACAAGGCGAGGCTGCCCAATTTGAAGAACCTCGATCCCGCCATGCTGGGACTCGCCGCCGAGGCTGACCCCGGCAACGCGCACGGCGTCCCCTATCTGTGGAGCGTCACCGGGATCGGCTACAACGAGGCGCTGGTGGCGAAGACGCTCGGCGACGGCCCGCGCGATACGCTGGCGCTGCTGTTCGACCCGGCGAACGCGAAGAAGCTTTCCCAATGTGGCGTCTCGCTGCTCGACACGCCGCAGGAGGTGTTTCCCGCGGCGCTCTCGTTTCTCGGACTTAATCCGAAGAGCCGCGACCTCGGCGACCTCGACAAGGCGACCGCGCTATTGCTGAAAATCCGGCCCTACGTGCGCAAGTTTCATTCGTCGCAATACATCAACGATTTGGCGAACGGCGATATCTGCATCGCGCTCGGCTATTCGGGCGATGTGATCCAGGCGCGCAACCGCGCCGCCGAGGCGAAGAATGGGGTCAACATCGCATTCCGGGTGCCGCGCGAGGGCGCGCAGATGTCGATCGACATGCTCGGCATCCCCAAGGATGCGCCGCACCCGGACAACGCCCTCAAGTTCATCGACTACATCCTGAGGCCGCAGGTCATCGCCGCGGTCAGCGATGCGGTGTCGTATCCCAACCCCAACGCGGGGGCGACCGCGTTGGTCAAATCGGACATCCGCGACGACCCCGGCATCTACCCGCCGGACGCGGTGAGGAAGCTGTTCTATGTCGACCTGCCGGCGCCGCGCGACTACGAGCGCGCCCGCACCCGCGCCTGGAACCGGGTCAAGGCCGGCGAGTAGGCCGACGCGATGGCGCTGCTCGAGCTCGATGCGGTCAGCAAGAATTTCGGCGCGGCCGCCGCGGTCGATGGGGTGTCGCTGTCGGTCGAAGAGGGCGAGCTGTTCGCGCTCTTGGGCCCGTCGGGCTGCGGCAAAACCACGCTCTTGCGGCTCATCGCCGGGTTCGAGTTGCCCGACCGCGGCCGCATCGTCATCGATGGCTACGACGTGACGCAGGTGCCGCCCTATCGGCGGCCGGTCAACATGATGTTCCAGTCCTATGCGCTGTTCCCGCATCTCGACGTCGCCGGCAACATCGCCTTCGGGCTGAAACAGGAAGGTATGGAGCGAAGCCGCCGCGAGGCGCGGGTCGCCGAGATGCTCGCGCTGGTGCAGATGTCGGATTACGCGGGGCGCCGGCCGCACGAATTGTCGGGTGGGCAGAAGCAGCGCGTCGCGCTCGCGCGCGCGCTCGCCAAGATGCCGAAGCTCCTGTTGCTCGACGAGCCGCTGGCGGCGCTGGACCGCAAGCTGCGCGAGGAGACGCGGCTCGAGCTGATCGGCATCCAGGAGCGGGTCGGCACCAGCTTCGTGTTCGTTACCCACGATCAGGAGGAGGCGCTCGGCATGGCCTCGCGCATCGCGGTGATGGACCAGGGAAGGGTGGCGCAGATCGGCAGCGCGGCGGAAATCTACGAGCGGCCGAACTCGCGGTTTGTCGCCGATTTCGTCGGCGCGGTGAATTTGTTCGACGGGATTTTGGTGGCGGGTTTCAACGCCGTGATGCTCAAGGTGCCCGGCATCGATGCGCTGGTTCCGCTGCCCGAAACGACCGATTTGCCCGAGGGGACGGCGGTGGCGCTGGCGGTGCGGCCGGAGAAGCTGCGGCTCTCGGTCGGCCGGCCGCAAGGCATCGCTGTCGCCGGGGCGGTTGCCTCGATCAACTACCAGGGTGGCGTGTCGATCGTCCATCTGACGACCGCGTCCGGGCAGATGCTGAAGGCGCAGATGGCCAGCGCCGATGCCTCAACCTACGAGCGCGGCACTGCGGTGTGGGCGAGCTGGGACTCTGCCGACGCGGTGGTGATCGCGAGATGAGCTTCCTTCCATCCCGGCGAAGGCCCGCTCGATCTGCGAGGCTTGGCATGAATCGCCGAGGCCACGTCCAAGTTTCCGAACATTGCCCACAAATGGGCCCCGGCCTGCGCCGGGGTGGATGGAATTTTGGCAGGGCCTTCGGACGATGACAGGGTTCGGCTTCTGGCGACGGTGGGCGGTGATCGCGCCGCCGTTTTTCTGGCTCGCGGTGTTCTTTCTGCTGCCACTCGGGGTGGTGGCGGCGATCAGCCTGGCGCAGAGCGCCGATACGATCCCACCCTATACGCCCCTCTTCACCCGCGGCCCGAATGGGCTCGAAAGCCAGGCGACGCTCGACAATTACCGGCTGATCGCCGGGGATCTGCACGCCTATCTGAATTCGTTGGTTTATGCGGCGACGGCAACGATGCTGTGCCTCTTGGTCGGATACCCGATTGCCTTCGCCATCGCCCGCGCGCCGAAATCCTGGCGCAATCCGCTGCTGTTTTTCGTGATCCTGCCGTTCTGGACCAGCCTGTTGATCCGCGTCTACGCGTGGATCGCCATCCTGCAGCCGACCGGGCTGCTCAATCGCGCGCTCCACGCGCTGGGCCTCATCTCCGCGCCGATCCTCCTCATCAACAACGATTTCTCGGTCGTGCTCGGGCTCGTCTACGCCTACCTGCCGTTCATGATCCTGCCACTCTACGGCAGCCTGTCGCAGCTCGACGAAAGTCTGGTCGAGGCCGCGGCCGATCTCGGGGCGCGGCCGGCGCGGGTATTTCGCGAGGTGGTACTGCCGTTGTCGCTACCGGGGGTGGTGGCCGGCGCGCTCTTGGTCTTCATCCCGGAGATCGGCGAGTTCGTCATCCCCGACCTCTTGGGCGGGCCCGGGACGCTGATGGTTGGCAAGGTGCTGTGGCAGGAATTCTTCGACAATGTCGATTGGCCGGCGGCGGCGGCGGTAGCGTTGGTGCTGGTGGCGCTGCTGACCGCGCCGCTGCTGATCGCTCAGCGTGTTCTCGAGCGCCGAATATGAGCCGGCGTATCACCGCCTTCCGCGCCGCCGCGCTGGCGCTCGGCTTCGGGTTTCTCTATCTGCCGATTGCGCTGCTCGTCGCCTATTCGTTCAACGCCTCGCGGCTGGTCGCGGTATGGGGCGGGTGGTCGCTGCACTGGTATGGCGAACTGGTGCGCGACGACAAGTTCCGCGGCGCGGCATTGACCAGCCTCGAAATCGGGGTGATGGCGGCGAGCCTGGCGCTGGTGCTCGGCACTTGCGCCGGGTTGGCGATCGCGCGGTTCACCCGGTTCCGCTCCCGCTTCTTGTTCAGCTTCATGCTGATGGCGCCGCTGGTGGTGCCCGAGGTCATCCTCGGCTTGTCGCTGCTGCTATTGTTTGTCGCATCGCAGGCCTGGCTCGGCTGGCCGGCGAGCCGCGGCATCCTCACCGTAACGATCGCGCATGCCACGTTTGGCGCGTGCTTTGTCGCGGTCTTGGTGCGTGCGCAGCTCGCCGGGTTCGACCGCAGCCTCGAGGAGGCTGCGCTCGACCTCGGGGCGCGGCCGGGGGCCGTGTTGTGGCGCGTAACGCTGCCGGGGATCAGCCCGGCGCTGGTCTCGGGCTGGCTCCTCGCGTTTACGCTATCGCTGGACGACCTTGTCGTCGCCAGCTTCGTCTCGGGCCCGTCGGCGACGACCCTGCCGATGGCGGTCTATTCGAGTGTGCGGATCGGGGTGACACCCGAGATCAACGCGCTGGCGACGGTGTTTGTCGCCGCTGTCATCGCCCTTGTCGCGCTTGCCTTCGGCCTGATTGCCAGGCAGGAACGGCGCCGGATCGCGGCGGGCTGAGATGCCGCGGTTTCTTGCGCCGCTGCTGATCGCGCTGGGCCTTGCGGTATCGGTCCAAGCGGCATCGCTCGATCAACAGCGGATCGCCGCGATCGATCAAGCAGCGAAGGATTTTCTCGCGAAGGCGGCAGAAGCGCGCAAGACCGGGTTGGTGCCGCGTCAGACCGATCCAACCATTGCGCCGCTGCTCGACACAGTATTTGACACCGGTGAGCTTAACCATGGACGCATGCCTTACGAGGATTTCGAGAGGCTTCACGATTGGCTCAAGCAGATCGCAGCTGTTGGCGGCATCTACAGCGCAACCAGCCGTGCCATCCACGATTTCGGCATCCTGGCTCCGGAGTTGGGACGTTTCTTCGACGCCGTGGTGGAGGTGACGCGGGCTATCGCCGATTCCATGTCGGCTGAGCTGCTGGAAGGGCAGTCGGGCAAAAAGCCGTCGGCAGGTGATCTGCGCCAATTGGCGCAGACACAAACCGAAGCCACCGGCAACCTGATTCAGCTGGTTGGAGCGTTGCGCGTTCCGGGTGTCACCCTGGATTGGGTGCAAAAGCGGGCGACGGTATTGATCGGCGCCGCGCCCACCATTGCGCGCTTTCTGAAACCCGAACAACTTGCCCGTGTGCGCTCAACGTTGTTGCGGGAAGCCGAGGAGACGCGAGAGAAGACGACGCGCGCGATGCTTATGAACGTGGCCATCGCGCTGGCAGCGCCACCACCGCCCTCATTGCCGCCTGGATCGCCTGCTAGCGGCGAAATTTTGCTCGAAAGCGACGGCCAGGGTTACTCGGTACCGGTGAGCATCAACGGTGCGCCGGCCGTCAAATTTGTCGTCGACAGCGGTGCGGCCGTCGTTGCGCTGCCGAAGAACCTGGTTGAGGATTTGAAAAAAGCCGGCACGATCGCAGCAAGCGACTTGCGCGGCCGCGATGTCTACGTCACGGCCGATGGAAAACGGCACCACGGCACGTCGCTGATACTGCGCCAGCTCGAGGTCGGCGGTCATACGGTCACGAATGTCATGGCGAGTGTCGGGCCGGCCAACACCGTCCCGCTGCTCGGTCAGAGCTTTCTCGCCAAATTCAAATCCTGGACCCTCGATAACCAGCGCCACGTGCTGATCATCACCGAATAGAGTTGGGGGAGACCTGCGGTGCTTTATTCGTGCCTTTCGGCGATCGCCGTGATCGGCGGCACCAACCTCGCGGCGCCGGGAGGGTTTGATGCCGCGACGATCGCCACACCAAGAAAGCCGGCGAGGCGTTTCAGGCGCTCGCGCTCTAGGCGCGGATTATGCCGGCCGGATGGTGGCGATGCCGTTCGCGCGGTCAATAGTTGTGCCGAACGGCGCCGATAACGCCGCGAGGCGATCGATGATGGCAGCCGCCTCGTCGCCTTGGGCGAGCGACGGCCGGCCGCGGGTCGTCAGATCGCCCTCGACACCCTGCTCGTTGAGCTGCACCGGCGTGAGGGTCATCTCGGTAAGCGCTCCGCCGGCGAAGCGGCATTCGGCGATGACGCTTTGCCAGGCGCTCGAATCGTAGGCGCCGCCCTCAGTCGCGGTCTGGAAAACGAGACTGCCGAGATCATAGAAGATCGGCCGGCGGCGGTAGAGCTCGATACCGAGCAGCCAGGGCGCGCCATGGCTGACGAACAGCGTCGCGCCGGCGTCGAGGCAATGATGGGCAAAGTCTTGCTGCCACCGCGGCACGCTATGACCCTTGTCGGTCAGCACATGGTTGTGGTGATAGGCGATCACCAATTCCGCGTGGGCGGCGGCATCGCGGATCGCGGTCAGCATGCGCGCGACATCGTCGCCGTTGATCGTCGCGGCGGCGGCGTCCACACGCAGCTCGTTGACCCCGGCGCGCGCCGCCGTCGCCGCGCCGCCGTCGCGGATCGCGCCGCTCGCCGCGGCGACCAGCGCGATGGTGCCGTTGCCGGTCCGGCAAGAGCAGGGCGCCGCTGCGGCGGCGAGTTCGACACCAGTGCCCGCATGGGCGATGCCGCGTTTATCGAGCTCGCCGAGCGCGCCGAGAATGCCACCGGTGCCGAGGTCGTAGGCGTGGTTATTGGCGGTCGCGACCAGACCGATATGCCAATCCTTGAGGCAATCGAGCACGACCGGGTCGGCCGCGTGCAGGAAGACATCCTGGCGCGTCGGCGCTTCAGCCCGAGCGCTGCGGATCGCGGTTTCGAGATCGGTGAAGCACAAATCCGCCCTACCGAAAAGAGCCGCAAGCGCCGCGAAATCGGGCCAGGGGTGCTGGCGCAGGTCGTGCTGGATCAACGCTTGGCCCATCACCGTCAGCTGCAGGCCGGCCTCGCTCCGGCCCGGCCGGGGCATCAGCGCCACGCCCAGCGCGGCCGCGATAACCCGACGGCGGGAAAGGCGCATGCTGTCCTGGCGGGATGCTTACGGACGCGCCGGCCAGACCGGCTGGTGATAGCCGAGCGGCACGGTCGGGCGCGCCCAATAAGGCTGCGTTTCCGAAAGCTGCAAGGTCGGCGACAGGTGGCGCAGCTTGCCGGCCGGGGTCACGCTCTCGGTCGACCATTTGTCGAGCTCGGCGGCGGTGAACTCCTTTGGGATGTCGTGGAGTTGGGACTCGGGCACCTCGCCGCGTCCGACCAGCCAGCGCCCGGCCTGGGCCAGCGAGCAGCGCACCAGCCAGCTGCCGCCTTCTGTCGCGCGGCGCTTCAATGCGACCAGCGCGCCGAACGCCATCAGATAGCCGGTCAGATAATCGATCGCCGAGACCGGATAGAATTGCGGACCGGGCTCGGCGCCGGGGAAGAGCTGCCCCTGGCGGGTGGTGATGCCGCTGACGTTCTGCACCACGGTGTCGAAGCCGCGGCGCGAGGCCCATGGCCCGACATGGCTGAATGCGCAGAGCGAGACATAGACGAGGCCGGGCCGCGCCTTGGCCAATTCCTCCGGCGAGAGGCCGCGGTTGCTCAAGGTCCCGGGCCGGTAGCCCTGGACGAACACGTCGGTCTCGCGCGCCAGGCCCTTGAGCTTCGCAAGCTGGGCCGGGTCGCGCAGGTCGAGCTGGGCCGAGAGCTTGCCGTGGCCGGTATCGAATTCCTGGTAGCCGAGGTTGGGCAGATGCGCGGCGGTGATCTTCAGCACGTCGGCGCCGTGCTCGGCGAGGGTGCGGGCGCTGCTCGGGCCGGCTAGCACGCGGGTCAGGTCGAGCACGCGGATGCCGGCGAGCGGCCGGTCGCCGGCGGGCAATTTCTCCGGCGGCGCGTCACCAATTTTTACGATTTCAAACACCGGCAGGGTGGCAAGCGCCTGGGCCTGCGGGTGCTGTGCCCATTCCGCCATGCTGCGCACCATGCCGCCGGCGCCCTTGGCGGCGATGATCGCCTCCTCCAATTCGAGCGCGTCCCATTTGGCGACCGCGGCGCGCACAGCCGCCTTGTCCTCGGCGCAGCCGAGCACTTTCAGCGCGGCGGCGCGGTGGTTGGGGAAGTTCGCGTGGATGTAGCTCCAATGCCCGTCCTTGGCGGGATACATGCCCATCACCGGGTTGCGCTCGTGCGAGACCTCGGCCTTTTCCATCTTGAGATAATGGCCGCTGCGCAGCGACGCGGTGGCGCGGCGGGTATCGACCGCAGCCGATTGCTCGCGGCCCGTGCGCAGTTTCCAGAGGTCGCTGACCGCCAACCCGATCGCCGCCAAGCAGGCGGCGCTGGTTTCGCCGATCTTGAACGAGGTCGGCAGGATCGGGTCGAGGCCGCCGGTGAATTCAACCGCGCGGGCGCGATCCGGATCGAGACCGGCAACCGGCAAAATCGTGCGCAGAGCGTCGTGCGACATGGCTTTCCTCCTTAGCGCGCTTGCCTCAGCCGCGCTCTGGCGCCGATGATGCCCCGAATTCTGCCACGGAGGAAATGCCGATGAGCCGCCTCATGATCGTCGTCGAGTTCGAGCTGAAGCCGCAACGCACGAACGACTTCATCAAGCTGATGAAAACTCACGCCGAATTGAGCCGGAAGGAAGACGGCTGCCAGCAATTCGACGTGCTGCAGGCGCAGGAGGATCCGAACAAGGTCTTTTTCGTCGAGTCATGGCGTGACCAGGCGGCGCTCGACGTGCACGCCAAGGTGCCGCGGATGGCCGAAAACCGGGCGATCTACGAGCCTTGGCTCAACGGCCGCAAGGCGACGCGCTGCAATGTGCCGTAAGCCGCTCCGAAGCATGCATCCGGGCAGGGTGTCGCACCCGAAAACGTGATCTCCGGCGGCGGCCGGGGGATGCTTGCGGGTCGTTGGCTTTATATATAATAGACCCCGGCTATCGCGCGGGCATGCGCGCCTAGGAGGCCGTTTGGTATGAGGAAAGTGGTTGTGGCCGTCGCGGCTGTCGTCGCAACGGCGGGAGCTCTGGCCGTGGCCGTTCCGCAAATCCGCGGCACGTTGTGGCCGTCGGTGAAGGCCGCTGACGCCCCGCCGGCTCCCGCGCCCGGGGTGCCGGTGACGGCCGGCACGGTCGAGGCCAAGGACATGCCGATCTTTCTCAACGGCATCGGCACGGTTCAGGCGTTCAACATGGTCACGATCAAGAGCCGGGTCGATGGCCAGCTCGTCAAGGTCAACTTCCACGAAGGGCAGGAAGTCAACGTTGGCGACCCGCTGATCCAGATCGATCCGCGCTCGTTCCAAGCCGCGCTCGAAGTCGCGCAAGCGGCGAAGGCAAAGGACGAAGCGACCCTCGCCAGCGCCCAAGCCGATCTCGACCGCTATTCGCAGCTGGTCGGCTCGGGCTATCAGACCCGGCAGAGCTACGATCAGCAAAAGGCAACGGTGGCCCAGCTGCAAGCCGCGCTCAAAGGCGACCAGGCGCAGATCGACGCGGCGCAGGTCAACCTCGACTATTGCGACATTCGCTCGCCGATCGCCGGCCGGCTTGGCATCAAGCTGGTCGATATCGGCAACCTCGTCCACGCCTCCGATAACAGCGGCCTAGTGACCATCACCCAAACCAAGCCGATCTACGTCAACTTCACGATAGCCCAGGAGTTCCTGCACAAAATCCATGAAAAGCAAGGCCTTGGCGATCTGACCGTGCAGGCCTATGGCGCCGACAACGTGACGCTGCTCTCCGAGGGGAGGCTGGCGGTTATCGACAACGCGGTCGACCAGACGACCGGGACGATCCGGCTCAAAGGCCAGTTCGACAATAACGATGAGCGGCTGTGGCCGGGCGAATTCGTCGATGTGCGGCTGATCCTGTCGACGCGCAAGGGCGTTGCGACGGTGCCGCAGCAGACCGTCCAAGTCGGGCCCGACGGGTACTACGCCTATGTCATCAAGCCGGACAACACGGTCGAGCGGCGCGCGGTCGAGGTCGCCTCGATGCAGGACGGGATCGCCGTCATCAGCAAGGGCCTCGATGTCGGCGAGAAGGTCGTGGTCGACGGGCAGTACCGGCTGACCGACGGGGCGCGGGTCAAGATCTCCGGGCCGACTCCAGGCGCGTCAGGCTGATCGGCATTCTCATCGCCTGACGCGCTCCGGTACGAAAGCCACCGTTCGTGAACATCTCCGCACCGTTCATTCGCCGCCCGATCGCTACCTCTCTGTTGATGCTGGGCATTCTGGTGTTTGGCATCGGCGCCTATGGGCTGCTGCCGGTGGCGGCGCTGCCCAAGGTGGACTTTCCGACCATCGTCGTCTCAGTCAATTACCCCGGCGCCAGCCCGGACACGATGGCCTCGGCGGTCGCGACTCCGCTCGAGCAGCAATTCGCGGCGATCCCGTCGCTGTCGCAGATGACCTCGACGAGCGGCATCGGCTCGCTGTCGATCACGCTGCAATTCGACCTCGAGCGCAACATCGACGCCGCTGCTTCGGATGTGCAGCAGGCGATCAACGCGGCGAGCGGATTGCTGCCTGCCGATCTGCCGTCGCCGCCGACCTACCGCAAGACCAACCCGGCCGACCGGCCGGTGCTGATCTTCGCGGTGCACTCCGACGCGTTGCCGATCTATCGGGTCGACGATTTCGCGTACACGATCCTGGCACAGAAACTGTCGAACGTTCCGGGAGTGTCGGAGGCACGCATCTTCGGGCAGCGGCCCTACTCGGCGCACGTGCAGATCAATCCTGAGGTGCTGGCGTCTCTCGGGCTCGGGCTCGAAGATGTGCGCAACGCGCTCATCGCGACCACGCTCAACCGGCCCAAAGGAACGCTCGAAGGAGCGCGCCAGACCTTTACCCTCGACGCCAACGACCAGCTCTTCACCGCGGCGCAGTTCAACCACGTCATCATCGCCTATCGCAACGGCGCGCCGGTGCGCATCGGCGATGTCGGCAATGCCATCGATTCGGTGCAGAACGCGCGGATCGGTGCCTGGTTCTTCGATGAGCCTGCCGAAGGGCTGGCGATCCAGCGCCAGGCCGGCGCCAACACCAATCAGCTCGTCGACACGATCCAAGCGCTGGTCCCGCACATCCTGCAATCCTTCCCGCCGACGATCCATGTCGATCTGGTGTCGGATCGCTCGCTGGTGGTGCGCGCCGCGGTGCACGACGTCCAGTTCACGATGATGCTGACGATCATCCTGGTCGTCATTGTGATCTTCATTTTCCTGCGGACCTTGTGGGCGACCGTGATTCCCAGCGTCGCGGTGCCGCTGTCGCTATTGGCGACGTTCGGGGTGATGTACGGGCTGGGGTTTAGCCTCGACAACATCTCGCTGATGGCGCTGACGATTTCGGTCGGGTTCGTTGTCGACGATGCGATCGTCATGATCGAGAACATCGTCCGCTACATCGAGCGAGGCGAGCGGCCGTTCGACGCCGCGCTCAGGGGCGCGGGCCAGATCGGCTTCACCATCGTCTCGATCACCTTATCGCTGATCGCGGTGTTCATCCCGCTGTTGTTCATGGGCGGGATCATCGGGCGACTGTTCCGCGAGTTCGCGGTAACCGTGACGATCGCGGTGCTGGCGTCGGCGTTCATTTCGCTGACGCTGACGCCGGTCATGTGCGCGCTGTTCCTGAAGAGCGAACACGAGCGCCCGCCCGGACGGCTCAACCGGCTCGCCGAGCGTGGGTTCGAAGCGTTTCTGCGGGTTTATGATCGCGGACTGATTTTCGTGTTTCGGCACCAGCTGCCGACGCTGCTGTCGACGCTCGTCCTGATCGTCGTCACTGGCTACCTCTACGTGACGATCCCCAAAGGGTTTTTTCCCGAGCAGGATACCGGCTTCATCTTCGGCCAGGCGGATGCGCGCGAGGACAGTTCGTTCGCCGCGATGTCGCAGGTGACGCACCAAGTCGTCGATATCGTGCGCAAGGACCCCGACGTTTCCGGCATCTTCTCGTTCACCGGCGCCAACGCCTTCAATCCGACCGAGAATTCGGCCCGGGTGTTCATCCAGCTGGTGCCGCATGCTAACCGCAAGGCGACATCGGCTCAGATCATCCAGCGCCTGCGGCCCAAGGTGGCCGCGGTCCAAGGGGTGCGGTTCTTCATGCAGTCGGGCCAGGACATCAGCGTCGGAGGCCGGCTCAGCCGCACGCTCTACCAGTACACGCTGACCGACACCGACAGCGCCGAGTTGAACGAATGGGCGCCGAAGGTCGAGGCGGCGCTGAAGAAGCTGCCGCAATTGCAGGATATAGCCTCGGACCAGCAGGTCGCGGCGCCGCATCTGGCGGTGGAGATCGATCGCGATGCCGCGTCGCGGCTCGGCATCTCGCCCGCGCTGATCGACCAAACGCTCTACGATGCGTTCGGCCAGCGCCAGGTCGCGACCATGTACACCTCGACCAGCCAGTACAAAGTCGTGCTCGAGGTTCAGCCGCAATACCAGGACAACCCGGCGGCGCTGTCGAAAATCTTCATCGCTGGACCGGGTGGAACGCAGATACCGCTCAGTACCTTCGCGCAACTCAGCCCCAAGGCGGAGTCGCTGTCGGTCAACCATCAGGGCCAGTTCCCGGCGGTGACCTTGTCGTTCAACCTCGCGCCGGGTTTCGCGATCGGCCAAGCGGTCGATGCGATCCAGCAGATGCAGGCGGCGCTGCGTCTGCCGCCGACGATCGACGGCGCGTTCCAGGGCACCGCCCAGGCCTTCAAGGCCTCGCTGTCGTCGACCCCACTGCTCGTCGCCGCGGCGATCCTTGTCGTCTATATCGTGCTTGGCATCCTTTACGAGAGTTACATCCATCCGATCACGATCCTCTCGGCGCTGCCCTCGGCCGGCGTTGGCGCGCTGCTTGCTCTGATGATCCTGCACTACGATTTGAGCGTGATCGCGATGATCGGGGTCATCCTCCTGGTCGGTATCGTCAAAAAGAACGCGATCATGATGATCGACTTCGCGTTGCAGGCGGAGCGGCTTGAAGGTAAGAGCCCCCAGGATGCGATCCACGAAGCCTGCCTCTTACGCTTTCGGCCGATCATGATGACGACCTTCGCGGCACTGTTCGGCGCCCTGCCGATCGCGCTTGGCCAGGGCGCCGGCTCCGAGCTGCGGCGGCCGCTTGGTGTTGCCATCGTCGGCGGACTTTTGGTATCGCAGTGGCTGACGCTTTACACGACCCCGATCATCTATCTCTACCTCGAGCGGCTGTCGCGTTATCTCGGCCGGTCGCATCGCCCGTCGCGGCTGGCGACGGCGCTGGGCCAACCGGTGCCGCGGCCGACGATGGCGGAAGAGCGGGGCGGCGAATGATGGGGGTCAGCCGGTGAGCATCTCAGCGCCGTTCATCCGGCGGCCGATCGCCACTTCGCTGTTGATGCTCGGCGTGCTGGTGTTTGGCATTGGCGCCTACGGGCTGTTGCCGGTGGCGCCCTTGCCCAGCGTCGATTTTCCGACGATCACGGTCACCGCCAGTTATCCCGGCGCGAGCCCGCAGACGATGGCCTCGGCCATCGCCACCCCGCTCGAGCAGCAATTCACCCAGATCCCGTCGCTCGACCAGATGACGTCGCTGTCCGGTATCGGGACGACGACGATCACCCTGCAATTCGATCTGTCGCGCAATATCGACGGCGCTGCGGTCGACGTGGTCACCGCGATCAACGCCGCGACCGGGCTCTTGCCTAAGGACCTGCCGTCGCCGCCGACCTACAAGAAGGTCAATCCGGCCGATTTTCCGATCATGATCTATGCCGTCCACTCGGACGCGGTGCCGGAATACAAGCTCGACGATTACGCCAATCTGGTGCTCGGCGAGCGGCTCTCGACCGTGCCGGGGGTCGGGCAGGTATCGATCTTCGGCCAGAAGCTTTATGCCGCGCGGGTGCAGGTCAACCCGGCGGCGCTCGGCGCGCACGGCCTCGGCCTCGAAGACGTCCGTACCGCACTCACCAACGCAACGGTGAACGAACCGAAGGGTTCGATCGAAGGCGCCAATCAGGTCGTCGCGCTCGACAGCAACGATCAGCTGCTCGATGCGCAAGCCTACGGAAACATCATCGTCGCCTATCGCAACGGCGCGTCGGTTCGCGTCAAGGATATCGGCACCGTGATCGACTCGGTGCAGAACGCCCGCATCGGCGCCTTCTTCAACAACAAGCCGGCCGAAGGCCTCGCCATCCAGAAGGCGCCCGGCGCCAACACCGTCGACTTGGTCGATACGATCAAGGCGCTGATGCCGAAGCTCGAGCAATCGATCCCGCCATCGGTCCATGTCGACCTGATGATGGACCGCACGCTCGTCACCCGCGCGGCGGTGCGTGACGTGCAGATCACGATGATGCTGACGATCATACTCGTCGTCATCGTCATCTTCCTGTTCCTGCGCACGCTGTGGGCGACGGTGATCCCCAGCCTGGCGGTGCCGCTGTCGCTGCTCGCCACCTTCTCGGTGATGTACGTTGCCGGGTTCAGCCTCGACAACATCTCGCTGATGGCGCTGACCATCTCGGTCGGGTTCGTCGTCGACGATGCGATCGTCATGATCGAGAACATCGTCCGCTACATCGAGCAAGGCGAGCGGCCGTTCGAGGCGGCGCTCAAAGGCGCCGGGCAGATCGGCTTCACCATCATCTCGATCACCTTCTCGCTGATCGCGGTGTTCATTCCCTTATTCGCGATGGGCGGGGTCATCGGCCGGTTGTTCCGCGAGTTCGCTATCACCGTGTCGGTCGCGGTGGTGGCCTCGGCGATCGTGTCGCTGACCCTGACCCCGGTGATGTGCTCGCTGTTCTTGAAGGAGCAGGGGCTGCATCCAACGGGCCGCTTCAATAGGGCGGCCGAGCGGTTTTTCGACTGGATGATCGGGGCCTACGACCGCGGCTTGCGCTTTGTCTTCCGTCATCAATTCGCAGCGCTGCTGTCGACCTTGCTGCTGATGGTCGCGACCGGGCTCCTCTACGCGCAGATCCCTAAAGGGTTTTTCCCGCAACAGGACACGGGCGTGATCTTTGGCGAGGTCGATACGAGGCAGGACGCGTCGTTTTTGAAGACGGTTACGATGGCGCACCAAGTCGTCGACCTGGTGAAGGATGATCCGGGCGTCGGCGGCGTCTTCATGCTCGCCGGCGCCTATGCGTACAACCCGACGGAGAACGCCGCGCGGGTGTTTTTCTCGCTGAAGCCGTTCGATGAGCGCAGCGACTCGGCCGACCAGATTGTGCAGCGGTTGCGCCGCAAGGTGGCCGCCGTCCAGGGCGCCAAGTTCTTCATGCAGGTGCCGCAGAACATCACGGTCGGCGGCCGCCTCAGCCGGACGCAGTACCAATACACGCTGACCGACACCGACGATAAGGAGCTCAATCACTGGGCGCCGATCCTCGAAGCCGAGATGCGCAAGCTGACCGAGTTGCAGGATGTGGCCTCGGATCAGCAGAACGCCGCGCCGACCATGACGGTCGAGGTCGACCGCGATGTCGCCTATCGGCTCGGGCTTAACGCCTCGCTCATCGACCAGACGCTTTACGACGCGTTCGGCCAGCGCCAGGTCGCGACGATCTACACGGCGAGCACCCAATACAAGGTGGTGCTCGAGGTTCAACCGCAATTCCAGAGCGATCCGGACGCGCTGTCGAAGATCTATGTCTCCGGTCCAAACGGGGCGCAGGTGCCGCTATCGGCCGTGGCCCATATGGTGCCCAAGGTCGCGCCGCTTTCGGTCAGCCACCAGGGCGTGTTTCCGGCGGTGACACTGTCGTTCAACCTCGCGCCCGGCGTGGCACTCGGCCAGGCGGTCGAGAAGATCCAGGAGATGGCCGCGCGGGTGAACTCTCCGCCGACGCTCAATGCATCGTTCCAGGGCACGGCGCAGGCCTTCAAGGCCTCGCTGTCGTCGATGCCGCTCCTGGTCGCGGCTGCGATCCTCGTCGTCTACATCGTCTTGGGAGTGCTCTACGAGAGCTACATCCACCCGATCACGATCCTCTCGGCACTGCCCTCGGCCGGCGTCGGCGCCCTCCTCGCGCTGATGCTGCTGCACTATGACCTCAGCGTCATCGCGATCGTCGGCATCATCCTGCTCATCGGCATCGTCAAGAAGAACGCGATCATGATGATCGACTTCGCGCTGCAGGCGGAGCGGCTCGAAGGCAAGGGGCCGCAGGAGGCGATCCACCAGGCCTGCCTCTTGCGCTTTCGCCCGATCATGATGACGACGTTCGCCGCGCTCTTCGGGGCGATGCCAATCGCGTTCGGGCGGGGGGCCGGCTCCGAGCTGCGCCAGCCGCTGGGCGTCGCGATCGTCGGTGGCCTCCTGGTCTCGCAATGGCTGACGCTCTACACGACCCCGGTCATCTATCTCTACCTCGAGCGGCTGAGCAGCTGGCTCGGCGGCGCGCGGCGGCAGCCGCGCCTGGCGGCCGCTCTCGACGATGCGCCGGCGGGCGTGGCCCCAGCGGAGGAGCCTCGTGGCGCTGCCGAATGACATCGCGCGCATCGGGCGGCCGGACTGGCGCGCCAGAGGCGATACGGGAGCACGGCCGACGGTGGCCGAGTTGCAACCGGGTGTCGGCTACCGCCTGCATGCGGTTGGCCGGCTCCTGCGGCGGCGATTCGAGCGCAGCGTGCGCCAGGCGGGACTGCCGATCACCCGGCTTCAGGCGGCGCTCTTGCTCTACATCGCGCGCAATCCGGGGGTCGGGCAGACCACCGCGGCGAGCGATATGGGGGTCGAGCCGATCGCGCTGGTGCGCATGCTCGACCGGTTGCACGAGGAGGGGCTGGTCGAGCGCCGCGCCCACCCGACCGACCGGCGGGTGCGCACGTTGTGGCTGACGCCGTTGGCCTGGCCGGTCGTCGACCGCATCCTCAAGATCAATCTCGGGATCCGCGCGGAGGCCTGCGCCGGATTTAGTGGCGACGAGCTCCGCGTGCTGATGAACGCGCTGAGCCAGATGAAGGACAACCTCGACGCGGCCGAAGCCGCGTCGGGCGAGCCGGCCGAGCAATTGGCGGCCGGCGAGGGGGAGTAGGCGAGGGCGTCAGGCCGGGCCGGTCGAGACGCTCTCGATCACCTCGGCCTCGTGGGTCTTCAAATTGAACTTGAGCCGCGGCACGCGCTCGAGATCGGTGCCGGTGACGCGGACAAACCGGGCGCCGTCCGGATAATCGATCGCGTGGATGGCGCGAATGTCATAGGTGCCGGCGTGGCCGGGTTCGAGCCGATATTGGCGCGCCACTTCGATCTCGGCCGGACCCGGCCCGTCGCCCTTGGTGCGACGCCATTCGGTCATGTCGGTGTATTGGGTCGCCTGGCCGTAGACCGCCCATGACGCGCCGTGGTCGTGCGGCGGCGACTTGCCGGCTTTAGGGTTGACGTGCGACAGCACGACAAAGCCGAGCTCGGGGTCCTCGTAGAGCGTGTGCCGGCCGGACGGCATCGATAGAACGTGCTGGTCGAGGAAGGGTTTCTCGGCCAGCAGCTGCTCCAAATTCTTGCGCACTGCCTCGCGCCCGCCCGGGCCCTTGTCGGCCTTCAGCGCGTCGCGGCAATCGTGGCAGAAGGCATCGAGATCATAGGCCATTGGGTCCTCCTTAACCTCGCGGCGGAGCCGCAAAAGATTTTTACCACGGAGACGCAGAGATCACGGAGGTTTCAGCGGAACGGCATTTTCGTGCCCTCCGTGCCCCCGTGGTATTCTTTTGGCGCTGCGCGCCTCAAGTCGCCAAATACCCGCCGTCGACATAAAGCTCGGCGCCAGTGACGTAGGAAGCCTCGTCCGAGGCGAGGAAGAGCACCGCGTGCGCCACTTCCTCGACGCGGCCGTCGCGGCCCAAGGGCACCTGTTCAAGCATCTTGGCGCGGACCACGGGATCGGCGGTGCGGCCCGAGGTGCGCATCGGCGGCATCAGGCCGGGATGCACCGAATTGACCCGGATGTTGTGCCGGCCCTGCTGCACCGCGCCGACCTTGGTCAGCGTGCGGATGGCGCCTTTCGACGCGTTGTAGGCGGCGTGGATGCCGCGCTGGCCGGTGACGCCCGAGATCGACGAGATGTTGACGATCGAGCCACCGCCGGCCTTGCGCATCTCGGGGATGGCGTACTTCATTCCGAAGAACGCGCCGCGCGCGTTGACGTCCATGATCTTGTCCCAGGTGGCGGTGTCGAACAGGTCCTCGACCGCGCTGCCGCTGATCCCGGCATTGTTGACCAGGATATCGAGCTTGCCGAATTCGGCGATTGTCGCGGCGACGACATCTTTCCAGTTCGCCTCGTTGGTGACGTCGAGATGGTGAAAGCTGGCGGCACCGTTGGCGGCGACGATCTCGGCGGCGATTTTCTTGCCTTCGTCGTCGAGCTGATCGGCGACGACGACCTTGCAGCCCTCGCGGGCAAAGATTTTGGCAGTGCTGGCGCCCATCCCTGACGCGCCGCCGGTGACGATCGCAACCTTGCCGTCGAGCCGCATGGTTTCCTCCTTTTTGGACCCCCGCCTTCGCCGGGGTGACGATCAAGATCGTCAGTTTACGCCCACCGCCTCGCCCATCGTGTCGCCGATCGGGTCATGCAATACAAGGTCGGCGATGCGGTCGAGCGGCGTCTCTTCGCGGTTGACGATGACCAGCGCCGCGCCGTTCTCCTTGGCAATCTGCGGGAAGCCGGCCGCCGGGTAGACCACCAGCGACGAGCCGAGGACGATGAAGAGATCGGCGGCGAGCGTCTCTTGCTCGGCGCGCTTCATCGCCAGCACCGGCATCGCCTGGCCGAACGACACGGTCGCGGTCTTAACGTGGCCGAGGCACTTGTCGCAGGGCGGCACGTCGCCGTCGGCCTCGAAGATCGCGCGCAGATCGGCGATCTCGTAGCGCTCGCCGCAATCGAGGCAGGTCGCGTAGGTGGTGTTGCCGTGCAGCTCGATGATCTTGTCGCGGGAGATGCCCGACGCTTCGTGCAGCCCGTCGATGTTCTGGGTGATCACCGAGGAGACCTTGCCGCGCCGCACCAGCGCGTCGACCGCGCGGTGGCCGCGATTGGGCTCGGCCGCCTTGAAGATGTCCTCCATCGCGAAGCGGCGCCGCCAGGTCTCGCGCCGCGCCTCCTCGGAAGCGAGGAACTCGTCGAAATAGATCGGCGACATCTTGGTCCAGATGCCGCCGGGGCTGCGGAAATCGGGGATGCCGCTCTCGGTGCTGATCCCGGCGCCGGTGAACACGACGGCGCGGCGGGATTGGGCGAGCATCCGCTTGAGTTCGGCATGGCCGCTATTGGTCTGCATCTACCTACTTTGGCAAATGCGCCGGAGCCGGGCAACAAACGACGTTGCCGGCCGGTGCAGGTCGCATGATAGCGTAGGCGAATACTAACCGGAGATGGCGGGAGGGGCGAATGGAACTGGGGCTGAGAGGCCGGAAGGCGCTGATCACCGGCGCGTCGCGCGGCATCGGCCGAGCCTGCGCCGAGGTGCTGGCGTCCGAGGGATGCGACGTCATCATCGTCTCGCGCACCCAGGCCGATCTCGACACGGCCAAGGACAAGATCCTCAGCCAGAGCAACGTGTCGGTGCGCACCTTTGCAATGGACCTCAGCGACAGCAGGAATGTCGACACGCTCGCCGTCGAATGCCCCGACATCGACATCCTGATCAACAATGCCGGCGCGATCCCGCGCGGCACGATCGCTGAGATCGACGAGACGCGCTGGCGCGAGGCGTGGGACCTCAAGGTCTTCGGCTATATCAACATGACGCGGCGCTTCTATGCGCTGATGGCGGCGCGCAAAAAGGGCGTCATCGTCAACATCATCGGCGCGGCGGGCGACGCAGTGCAGTCGAGCTATGCCTGCGGCTCGGCCGGCAACGCCTCGATGATGGGGTTCACCCGCGCGATGGGCGGTACCGCGCCCAATGACGGGCTCAGGGTCGTCGGCATCAATCCCGGGCCAGTCGAGACCGACCGCATGGTGACGCGGCTGCGGCGCGAGGCGACAGCGCAGCTGGGCGATCCCGAACGCTGGCGCGAGCTGACCGGGCACATGGCGTTCGGCCGGGCCGCGACCGCGACCGAGATTGGCAACGTGGCGGCGTTCCTCGCCTCCGATCTCTCCGGCTACACCACCGGCACGATCGTCACCGTCGATGGCGGCGGCACCAGCCGGCGCTCGGCGCTGTAAGAATTCGGGAGGGCACCATGGATCTGGGTCTGCGTGGCAAGAAGGCGCTGGTCACCGGCGCGTCGAAGGGGATCGGGCGGGCCTGCGCCGAGGTGCTGGCCGAGGAGGGCTGCGACGTTGCGCTGGTGTCGCGCACCGCCGCCGATCTCGAAAAGGCGCGGGCGGAAATCGCCGGCAAGTACAATGTCGGGGTGCAGGTGTTTCCGCTCGATCTCTCCGACAGCAAGAATGTCGACAAGGTCGCGGCGGAAAATCCGGACATCGACATTCTGGTCAACAATGCCGGGGCGATCCCCGGCGGCAATCTCGACGCGGTCACCGAGGCGCGCTGGCGCGAGGCCTGGGACCTCAAGGTCTTTGGCTATATCAACATGACCCGCCGCTTCTACGCGCAGATGCGCGAGCGCAAGAAGGGCGTCATCGTCAACGTGCTGGGCGCGGCGGGCGAGAACCCCGACTTCAATTACATCGCCGGCTCCTCGGGCAACGCCTCGCTGATGGCGTTCACCCGGGCGATGGGGGGCACCGCGCCGCGCGACAATCTTCGGGTCGTCGGCATCAACCCCGGACCGGTGCTGACCGAGCGGCTGATCACCCTGACCAAGACCCGCGCGAGGGATGTGCTCGGCGACGAGAGCCGCTGGGAGGAGCTGATGAAGGGCCACGCCTTTGGCCGCGTCGCCAAGCCCGAGGAGATCGCCTGGATGGTCGCCTTTGTCGCCTCCGACCAGGTGTCGGGCTACACCACCGGCTCGATCATCACCATCGACGGCGGCGGGTCGAGCCGGCGCAGCGCGATCTAGGACACTAGGTGGCGGGCACCGCAACGATCTTAGGGTGCAGCGTACCAAGTACTGGCAATAGTGACGGTGTCCCCGGCTTTTGCGATCCCGCCGATAGTCAGTGTCGTAATGGAGTTCGCACCGGTACTGATTGTAGCGACTTCGGCGCTGGAGGTCTTTCCAGTGCTGTCAACGATGGTCGCAGTCAGCGTTGCCGGCGTCGACTTGGCGGTTGGAGTTAGGGTGACGCTGTGGCTGACGTTGCCCGGCTGAATGTCAAAAGACTTCGCGAGCATGACATTGCCTTGTAGCGCCGCGAGTATTTTGCCGAACACTGCGTCCGGCGTGTCTTTGTCGGCGATTGGGTACGAGATACTGGTGCTTTGAGCCGACCACGAAGCGACATCCATTTGGGCGTTGTCGAAATCCGCCAATTTAAAGCTGCCGGCGAGTAAATTTGTCGGGCAAGCCGAACCAACAGCGTTCCACAGCCCTGCATAATAGGGGTTGTTTTGTCCCTGTTGGTCAGGCGGTACGATGACATCCTGATTGGTTTGGGCATAGGAGGTCGCCGCGGTCATCATCGAGGTGACTGCCGGTAGGGCCGGCGGCGACCCCGAAAATAATTTGCCGAGATCCCCCGAAAGGTTAGTTACCAGGGTCGCGGTTCCGGCGAGCGCCACTGGAGCGGAACCGACAGCTATCCCGGCAATGCCCGTGGCCGCCGCGGACAGCGCCACCGTGCTGCTGCCGATGTCCTCCAAACGAAGCAACATGTTTTCGAGCTTGTCAGTCTTCGTCGTCTGTTTGAAACAGTAATCCATTGCGGCTTTTACGATCCGAGCCTCGCAAGGGGTGGGCACCCAATTGCCTTTGGCATCGAGGTTGTACAGCCTTGTAGACGGCTTATCGGGGCAAATCGGGACTGCGCCAGGCGACTGCGCCCCGTGCGCCGGTTTGGATAGGCCGCCGAACTCGGTGTACTGATCCTCGAACGGGGTTGTGCAGCAGCAGAGGCAAAGCAGGAGCCCAATCGTAGTGAAGCACTTGTTCGTGAGATTGTTTGCCATCGCTGGCCGCCGAGCGTGGGGGATGGGAGCGTTCCTGGATTGGGATCGGATGTTGGCAACAGGGACAAGCAACCGGGAGTAGCGTGAGTTGATAAATGATTGCTTACTTAGAGGAGTTGTTCAACCTCAAATTTGAGGGCGGAACAGGAGCCGAGTTCGTGCGGCCTGAGCAAGGTGTCGTCTGGGAATAGGATGCCTTACACTGAGCAAATGGCATTTTCTGGTGACGACAGTGGGCTTCCCGATCACGAGCGGACTCTGCTGGAGCGGGCGCGGGCGTTGGTGCCCAGGCTTGCTGAGCGCGCACCGGCGGCGACCGCGGCGCGAATGCTGCCGGCGGAGACCATCGCCGACTATCACCAGGCTGACATCGTCAATATCCTGCAGCCGCGGCGCTTCGGCGGGTTGCAGGGACGGTTCAGCCTGTTCTCGCGGATCACCGAGGAGCTGACCTATGGCTGCGCCTCGTCGGCCTGGGTCTACGCGGTGCTGGCCGAGCACCAGTGGATCATCGCCCAGTATCCCGAGCAGGCGCAGATCGACGTCTGGGGTGATAACCCGAACGCCGTCGCGTCGTCGTCGCTGGCGCCGCGCGCTGCTGCGAAGAAAGTCGATGGCGGCTGGCGATTGAGCGGCAAGTTCCCGTTCTCCAGCGGTTGCGATTACGCGCAATGGGGCATCCTCGGCGTCTTTCTCGGCGAATTGGGAGACGCGCGCAGCGTCGCCTACGTGCTGGTGCCGTTGACGGAGGTCGAAATCCTCGACGACTGGCAGGTGCTCGGCCTCGCTGGCACCGGTAGCAAGTCGCTGGTGCTGAGGGACGTGTTCGTGCCGAAGCATCGCTGCGTCATGGTCAGCGATCTGTTCGCCGGCACCGCGCCGGGCGCGAAGGTGCATCCCGACTACCCGGTGGTGCGCGCGCCGCGCGGGTTCCTCGTCTCGTATTCGCTGCCGCCTGTGGCGATCGCGCTCGGCTGCCGCGCGCTCGAGCTGGTGTGCCGCGATCTCTCGACCGCGCATATCGCGCGGGGTGACGAAGATGGCGGAGTCCGAGGTCGTACAGATGGTGATCGGCGAGGCGGCGGCGGCGATCGATGCGTCAACTCTAGCGCTGCATCATGGGCGCGACGCCAGTACCGATGCGGTGAGCACGGGCCGCCGCATCGCCGAGGCAGAGGCGCTGCGGGCCCGCCGCGATATGGTCTATGCGCTGCACCAGGTCGGCTGGGCGCTAGAGCAGCTGTGTGAGCTTTCGGGTGCGCGCTGGGTCTATGACAGCGACCCGCTCCAAGAAATCCGCCGCGATGTGATGACGATCCTCACCCATCACGCAGCGAGCCGGCCGGCGGCGTTTGCACCTTACGGTTACATGCTGCTGGCTCACGGCGCGTGACGGTTTGAGCCGCGCGACATGGTTCCCGGCGTCAATGCATCGCTGAACTGCTGCGGCCGTCGTGCCGTCGAGGTTGCCGGCGCAGCCGATTTTGGCTAAGTCTCTCGCCTCCTCTTACAGAGTAGAACGAGGGCCTGATGGCCGTCCCGAAGAAGAAGGTTTCACCGTCACGCCGCAACATGCGCCGTTCGCACGACCGGCTCACGGCCCCGGTCTATGCCGAGTGCCCGAATTGCGGCGAGCTGAAGCGGCCGCACCACATGTGCGAATCATGCGGCTATTACAGCGGGCGCGAAGTGGTCCCGGCCGAGCCGGCGACCGCCTGACAATCAATCGAGCCAAGGGCGGCTGCGGTGAGCGGCACGATCACGATCGCCCTTGATGCGATGGGCGGCGATCACGCCCCCGAAATCGTGCTGCGGGGCGCCGATATCGCGCTCGAGCGTCACCCTGACGCCCGGTTTCTGCTGTTCGGGGTCGAGAGCCAGGTTGTGCCCTTGCTGGCCCAGCTCCCGCGCGTCGCCAAGGTCGCGGTGATGCATCATACGAGCGAGATGGTCGCGGCCGACGACAAGCCGTCGCATGTGCTGCGCACAGGTCGCGGCACTAGCATGCGACTGGCGATCGACGCGGTCGCCGACGGGCGCGCCGATTGCGTCGTCTCGGCCGGCAATACCGGCGCTCTGATGGCGCTCGCCAAATTTGCGCTGAAGACGCTGCCCGGCATCGACCGGCCGGCGATCGCGACCTTCTATCCGACGATGCGCGGCGAGAGCGTGATGCTCGATCTTGGCGCCAATATCGAATGCGACGCCGAGAATCTGGTGCAGTTTGCGCTGATGGGCGACGCCTTTGCACGCAGCGTGCTCGGCGTCACCGAGCCGACGGTCGGCTTGCTCAACGTCGGCTCCGAGGATCTGAAGGGCAACGACGCGGTGCGCGGCGCGGCGGCGCGATTGCGCGGCGGGTTGACCCCGATCCGCTTCCACGGGTTTGTCGAGGGCGACGATATCGGCGCCGGCACGGTCGATGTCATCGTCACCGACGGGTTCACCGGCAACGTCGCGCTGAAAACGGCCGAGGGCACCATCAGAATGTTCGCCGAGGCGCTGCGGAGCTCCTTCGATCATTCACTGATGGCGCGGATCGGTTATCTCTTCGCCCGCGGCGCGTTGCAGAAATTCCGCGACCGGCTCGATCCCCGGCGCTACAACGGCGCGATGTTTTTGGGACTGCGCGGCATCGCGGTGAAGAGCCATGGGTCGACCGACGCGTTCGGTTTCGCCAATGCGATCGGTGTTGCGATCGACATGAAGGTGAACGGCTTTCTCGAAAAGATTCGCGCCGACCTCGCCCGGGTCAATTCGGCGATGCCGGCGCGGGAGCCGGCGGCGCTGTAGCCGGCCGAGATGAAGCTGCGCGCCCAGGTCGCCGGTTGCGGGGCCTATCTTCCCGAGCGGGTGCTGACCAACGACGAGCTGGCGCGCCGGCTCGACACCTCGGACGACTGGATCCGCCAGCGCACCGGCATCGGCGAGCGGCGCATCGCCGCTGAGGGCGAGCTGACCTCGGACCTCGCGGTCGCCGCCGCGCGTCGCGCGCTCGAACGGGCCGGGATGAGCGGCAGCGACCTCGACCTCATCGTGCTGGCGACGGCGACCCCGGACCATACCTTCCCGGCGACCGCGACCAAGGTGCAGGCGCAGCTCGGCATGAAGCACGGCGCCGCTTTCGACATCCAGGCGGTGTGCTCGGGCTTCATCTTCGCGCTGGCGATGGCCGACAATGCGCTGCGTCTGGGGCAAGCGCGCACCGCTCTCGTCATCGGCGCCGAGACCTTCTCGCGCCTCCTCGATTGGAACGACCGCGGCACCTGCGTGCTGTTCGGCGACGGCGCCGGCGCGCTGGTGCTGAACGCGGTTCCCGATACCGGTCCCGGCGGCCGCGGCGTGCTGTCGACCCACCTGCATTCGGATGGCACCCAGCACGACATCCTCTATGTCGATGGCGGCCCGTCGACGACCGGCACCACCGGGCATCTGCGCATGGAAGGACGCGAGGTGTTCCGCCAGGCGGTGCAGCATCTCTCGGAGGCGGTCGAGGAGGCGCTCGCCGCCAATGGCCTCACCGGCGCCGACATCGACTGGCTGGTGCCGCACCAGGCGAATTTGCGCATCATCGATGCGATCGGCAAGCGGCTTAAGCTGCGTCCCGGGCAGACCGTGATCACCATCGAGCGCCACGCCAATACCTCGGCGGCGTCGATCCCGCTGGCATTGGACGAGGCGGTCGCCGACGGCCGCATCAAGCTCGGCCATCTGGTGCTGATGGAAGCGCTGGGCGGCGGGCTGACCTGGGGCGCCGCTCTCGTCCGCTGGTAGCATAAGACCTGAGATTTTGCCTGGCGCAACCACTCCCAACGCTTTGGAATTTGACGAGGTTTTTCGGCCGAGCTAACCTCCGCGAAAGGACGGAGGGCGTCATGGCCGGTGATACGGTTACCCGCGCTCAGCTCACCGAAGCGGTTTACCAAGAGGTCGGCTTGTCGCGCAACGAGTCGGCCGAGTTGGTCGAGTCGGTGATCGCCGAGATCTCGGACGCGCTGGAGCGCGGCGAGATGGTCAAGATCTCGTCGTTCGGCAGTTTTGCCGTGCGCCGCAAGGGACAGCGTATCGGCCGCAATCCCAAGACCGGGCAGGAGGTGCCGATCAGTCCGCGCCGGGTGCTGGTCTTCCGCGCCTCGCATGCCCTCAAGAACCAGATCAACCAGGCGCTGACGGGCCCGGCAGTGCGCCGGACCGGCGCGAGCAGAACGCCCGCTTGACGTGAGCGACGCAGCAGAGACTCCTTCCGGCCGGCGGGCCAACAAGCGGGCCGCAGTATTCCGCACGATCGGCGAAGTTGCCGAAGATCTCGATCTGCCGGCGCATGTCCTGCGTTTCTGGGAGTCGAAATTCCCGCAATTGAAGCCGCTGAAGCGCGGCGGCGGGCGGCGCTATTACCGTCCGGAGGATATCGCGCTCTTGTCGCGCATCCGCCAGTACCTCTACCAGGAAGGCTATACCATCCGCGGCGTGCAGAAGCTGCTGTCGGAAGGCGTGATCGGCGCCACCGGCAGCATCGAGGCCGTCGAGCCGAGCCTGTTCCCGCTGGCGCCGATCCCGGCTCGCGAGGCGCCGCGACCAGCGCGCTCGGCCCGCCGCGTGGTTGCGCCGGCCCCCGCCGCTTCTCGGTCGCCGGCGAAGCGGGCCGCCCTGGAGGAAGCGCGACGCGAGCTGACCGCCGCGCTCGAGATGCTCGGCGGGCTGGTGCGCCCTAAAAGCTGACGCATTGCGGCGCCCGGCCGCCGCCAGTATGATCCGCCGCCTCGCCAGAGATGCCCCGGTCGGAGCGTAGCGCAGCCTGGTAGCGCATCAGCATGGGGTGCTGAGGGTCGAGAGTTCGAATCTCTCCGCTCCGACCAATTCTCTCAATGGCTTACGTTATTGCGCCCGTGGACCGATTGGCAGTTAGCAATCAAATAGCAATCGGGGCACTGCGACGAGATGTCGCTTCGCCAGCCGCCGGTTTGCACGGACGTTGGGCGAGTGGAGTCCGGAAGCGGGCTATGCTTTTCCTAAGAAATCAAGCCAGTAAACCTTACGGTGGGACAAACCCGTGTCGGCCTTTTCCACGCGTTCTCGGCGCGCGTGTCCCACCCTACGAACACGCTCACCGACCGATCCGGGCTCAGGTGCGGATGGCTTTGGAGAGGCCGCCGTCGCCCAAGCCGGTCGATTTTCCTCAGTCCGCTGTGGGTCAACTTGAGCTGTCCGATTGCTGACACGCGAATGGCTGGAATCGGCGTGTAAAACAGTCATCGGTGGCTCGTGCCTCGGTCGACCGGTTTTGCCCCCTAAAGAGACCTTGCCGACGCGATGGGGAGCGGTGCAGGTGGGTGGACAGCGGCCGTTCGTGTGCGCTCTGGTAACCCGTCCCCGGCCGAGCGGCACGTTAACAGCGCCTTAGCCGATTGGCCGAGGCCGCCCCAGTCTCGCCGCCCCTCAGGGTTCGAGAATGGCGTCGTCGGCGAGGAGGTCGAAGACGAAGCTCGTCACGACGATGCCGCCTCCATCGCTGCCATGCGGATCGGCTGCCGGCCGGGCAAGGCCAGGAACGCGGTCGCCACCGCGGCCATCGCTGCAAACACGCAGGCAGACAGGAAGACGTAGGTCGGCGGCAGACCCTTGGCCAGCATATACCCGCCGAGCGGCGCCGCGGCGATGCCGCCCAACCGTCCGATGCCGGTCGCGAACCCGTAGCCGCTGGTGCGCATGCGCGCCGGATACAGCTTGCCGCAAGCCCCGTTCAAGCCAGTCTGGCTACCGATTACCGTCAGCCCGGCCATCAGGACGACGGCAAGGATCGCCAGATAGGGCATCGCGACAAGCGATATCAGCGCGATGAACACGATGCCCACGGCATAGTGCACCGCCAGCGACCGCCGCGCGCCGAAACGATCGATCGCCCATCCGAGGTAAAGCACGGCGAAGATGCCGCCAAGCGGGTAGAGGCTGGTCACAAACACCGACTGGGCCGGCGTCATGCCGATCAGGTGGAGGACCTCCGGCAGCCAGAAGATGAACAGAAAGAGGTTCAGCAGGCTGCAAAAGAAAATGATCCATAGCAACGTCGTCTGCAGCGCATAGCCCTCGCTGAACAGCATCGCGATCGGATTGCCCCGGGCGACGTCAAGCGAATGCGCATCGTCCGGGCTGTGCGTGATGCCGAGGCGCTCCAGCAAGGTGTGATGGTGCGGCGTGAGACTGGCTCTCGCGGCGAGCAGCCGCGGCGACTCGGGGAGCCAGATTATCGAGATCGCGATCAGAACGAGCGGGAAGACGCCACCGATGACGTAGATGATCGGCCAGCCGAAACCCTGAGCTAGTAAAGCCGAGACCACCAGACCACCGACAAAGCCGCCGATTGGCGCCCCGGTAAAGGTCAGCATGATCATCAGCGCGCGCCGGTGCTGCGGCGTGTAATCGCCGGTCAGCGCCACCGTTCCGGCAAACCCGCCGGCGATCCCGGCTCCGGTGAAGAACCGTGTCCCTGCCAGGAAGCCGAGCGAGGGAGAAAAGGCGCTGGCCAGCGAGGCGAGGCCGAAGAGCGCGAGGCTGATCAGCAACAAGGGCTTGCGCCCGTAGCGGTCGCCGATCGGACCGGCGAGCAAGGCGCCCGCCATCACCCCGATATTCGACCACAGAAAGGCCAGCGCGAACGCCGACGGCACTATCTGCCAGGCATGGGTCAGCGACGGCACCGACCAGCCGATCGAACCGACGTCGTAGCCGTCGCACATTTGAATGAGGCCGCAGATCACCGCTACGCGGATCTGCAAGCCACCAAGCTGCTGATTTTCCAGCGCGTGCTCGGTCGCGGAGCGTGTTTGCGCCATCGTCAATCTCCCCTGTTCGCCCCGCGCCACCGGCGCTTTGACCAGCGCTGCCCATTCGGGCTAACGCGCATTTGTTATGAAGGTACACGAATAAATTTTCGCCCAATAGCGGCATCTCGCGATCGCCTGAGGGTCGGGTTGACCCGTTAACCCGCCGGCATCCCAACGGCCGGAATCGGCGCGACCCCGTTGTTGCCGCCGGTATTAACGAAGGGCCGAATTCCGCCCGAGGCCGTGGAAAAACGCGTCAGCGGAGGCGGCCGACGCGCTGTGTTTCGCAGGCGTGAGGGCCGAAACGGCGATAGACAGATTGGCGCGTGCGGCTTGAGCGAGGCGATCAGGTTGTGA
>Ga0209517_10000468_pt1 | contig 68272 bp, 70 predicted proteins | sample PeaSoiMetSII2010_FD_187695 | JGI IMG/M metagenome (GOLD analysis project Ga0209517, IMG submission 187695) | Peat soil microbial communities from Weissenstadt, Germany - SII-2010 (SPAdes) (version 2) | ecosystem: Environmental > Terrestrial > Soil > Wetlands > Peat | place: Germany... | reverse complement strand
TTCGTGATCCTGGCGCTGATCTTCCTGGCCACGACCCTGATGGCGCGCCGCCGACCCCCAGCCCCGGGCGCGCCCCAGACCTGGTCACCGGGTCAGACGACCACGACGACCACGGAAACGAGCGGCGGCGAGACCCAAACGCCGCCCACGACCTGAGGAAGAAGCAACGCGAAAGGGAAGGAGATCTCGATGGCGAGGGGCAGATCGACGGCCTCCGGTGAAGCCACCGGGATCTCCGAAGTCACAGAGGTGACCGTGAGGGGAGTCGAGGGCCTCTTCGAGAAGGTGGTGACGAAGTTCGGAACCGGGGCGAAGATCGACTGCCCGAAGAAGTACCTGGGCCGAGCCGTCTACGTCGTGGTCCGTCGGGGCCCGGGGAACGCTCCCTCCGGCGCGGGGCAAGAGCGAACCCTCCCGACCCCCCTCCGAACCATTTCCGTCGCCCACGACGTGGGCGATGTCGAGCGAAGTCAACCCCCGCTTCTCATGGCAGCTCGGAGCGGTGCGGACCGGCCCGCGCGCTCGACAAGGTACTTCCGGAGGACGATCATCCCTTCCCCAGCGGAAGCGCGACCCTCGAAGATGGGCAAGTCCCGATTCGGCGATGAGGGAAGGGCCGAAGGCGAGGGTTCCGATGCCTGCCAGCGAGACTCCGCCTCGCTCGTCCCGAACTCCTAGAGCTCGAACGAACAACGCGGGCTGGCGCGAGCGTCCTCGTGCTCAGCGCGCAAGCTGAGGAAGCGAAGGGACGCGGGACTCGGCCGGTGGCATCCATATCGGCGAGCCGCGGGTGGTACCCTTCAGCATGATGTAGGGAATGCTCCCGGCGGGATTCGAACCCGCGTTACGGCGTCGAAGGCGCCGAATCCTTGACCGGACTAGACTACGGGAGCAGGTCGCGCCGGCGGACTCGGGCAGAGGACCATTTGGCTATGGAGCTTTCGTACCGGTACGGATGGAGGGACGGTGTCAGGCTATCTCGGATCACCGTCACCAGCGGGTTTGCGAGGTGTTTCCAACATGTATGGACGGAATGGGTGCCGAGGTAGATACTCCGACCGTCGCTGGCCCGTGAGGGCGTAGATCGTCTTTTCTCCGACCTTACACGCATTGTCCGCGATCCGCTCGAAGTGTCGGGCGACCAGCAGGTCGCCGGCGAGACGTCGATTGGACGACGGGTCCTTTCCCAGGCCCTCCAGGATCATCTGGTTCGCTTCTCGGTGCATGCGGTCGATGCTGTCATCCCGCAGGAACAGCTGCCGGGCGAGCTCGGCCTGGTCGCGGTCCAGGGCGTCGATCGCCTGACGGACCATCGACTCCACGATCTCGTCCATGCGCTGGAGGAGGCTCTTGAGCTCGGAGGGCTCGGTGCCGGCGCCGGGCGTGGTGATCCTGGCCATGTCAAAGCCCAAGCGACCGATCCGGTCGAGGTGGGTCGTGCTCTTGAGCAGGCCGGCGGCGGTACGCAGGTCGACCGCGGTGGGCTGGCGCAGGACGAGAAAGGCGATCGCCGCGTGTTCCATGTCCTCATCGAATCGGTCGAGCTGCGTGTCGCGGTCGAGCACCGTCTGGGCCGCGGCGAGGTCCCCCTGGTCGTACGCCCTCCAGCCGTCATGGACCATGGCGAGCGCCCAGTTCCCCATCTTCACGGCCCGGTCCTTGAGGTGCCGCACCTGGAGGTCGTAGCCACGGGGCACACCGGTGTCGGCCAGCGGGTCTTCGTTCATCCAAACCTCCCGGTAATGTACGACTCGGTCAAGCGCTCCTTTGGCCGCTCGAACAGGTCCTCGGTCGGGCCGAACTCGACGAGCTTGCCCAGGTAGAGAAATGCCGTGTAGTCGGACACCCGCGCCGCTTGCTGCATGTTGTGCGTCACAATCACCTGCGTGTAGTCGGTCTTGAGTTGGCGGATGAGCTCTTCGATCTTGGCGGTAGCGATCGGGTCGAGGGCGGAGCACGGTTCGTCCATGAGCAGCACTTCGGGGTCGGCCGCGAGCGCGCGCGCGATGCAGAGGCGCTGTTGCTGTCCTCCGGACAAGGACGTGGCGGCCGCGTCGATGCGGTCCTTCACCTCGTCCCAGAGCGCCGCGTGCTTGAGGGAGCGGATCACCGCCTGGTCCATCACTTCCCGGGACGGTCGACCGTTGAACCGCAACGGCGCGGTGACATTGTTGTAGATCGACATCGTGGCGAAGGGGTTCGGTTTCTGGAAGACCATTCCGACCCGGCGGCGGACGAGGGTCGCGTCGAGCCGGTAGAGGTCCTCACCATCCAGCAGAACTCGACCTTCGACCCGGGCCTTCGGGGTCGTTTCGTGCATCCGGTTGAGACACCGGATCAGGGTGGATTTGCCGCACCCGGACGGGCCGATGATCGCGGTGACCTTCCGGTCGGGGATCTCGAGATTGATGTCCTCGATCGCCCGCGTCCCCCCATAGAACGCGCTGAGATTCTGCACCGTCAGCTTGGCCGCGCCGTCCGCGAGCGCCATGGTCATCCTCCCCGCATGCGACGGGCCATTCGATTGAGGACATAGCGCGAGGCGAGGCTCAGACCGAGGATCAGCACGAGCAGGAAGAGCGCGCCCCCCCAGGCGAGGTTGATCCAGTTCTGGTACGGGGTGGTCGCGAACGTGAACATCATGATCGGCACCGCGGCCACGACATTGTTGAATCCGGAAAAGCTTCGTAGGCCATTACAGACTAGGAGCAGCGGGGCCGCCTCTCCCGCCGCTCGAGCGACGGCCAAGAGGACGCCGGTCAGCACGCCGGGAAGCGCGGACACGAGCACGATTCGCACCGAGGTCTTCCACCGGGAGATTCCCAGCGCCAAGGCCGCTTCCCGGACGGAGTTCGGCACGGTCCGAAGGGCCTCCTCGGTCGTGCGCGTCACGATGGGCACCATGATCACCGCGAGGGCCAGCGACCCCGAAATGGTACTGAAGACGATGGCGGGGTCGTAGAGAAGCACCAACGCGTAGATGAAGGCCCCCACGACGATCGATGGGACGCCGGCGAGCACGTCCGCGGCCATGCCGATAATCCGGGCAATCCCCCGCTCACTACCGTATTCGACCGCGAAAATAGCGGCCCCGACCCCGAGGGGCACGGAATACAGCGAAGCGAGGCCGACCAAGATGAACGTCCCTTGGATCGCTGGCTCGATTCCGCCCTGCTGACAGACCACTCCCGCGCGGGGACTGCATGGGTAGGGAATTCCTTGAGTGAAGAACGCGAGGTTGAAGACGGACCCGCCCTGCACAATCGCCTCATAGATCACCGAGGCCAGCGGGACCATGATGGCGACGATTGCGAGACCGCTCGCCACGGTCATCCCGTGGCTGAAGATCTTTCGTCGAACCGCCCGGTCGAACTTCATTCCGCCATCCCTCCTCGTCCCAGCTGGAACCGTGCTAGGATGACTCGAGCGCCGATGTTGATGACCAGGGTGACCACGAGTAAGATAAGACCCGCCTCGATCAGTGCCGAGAGTTCGAACGGCCCGGCGTTCTCAAAGAAGTCGTTGGCGATGACCGTCGAAATCGTCGCACCCTGAGATATCAGAGATTTCGGTAGATAGGGCGAGTTCCCGATGACGAGAAGGACCGCCATCGTTTCCCCGAGCGCCCGGCCGAGCCCGAGCACGATGCCCGCGATGATCCCGCTGCGCGCGTACGGAAGCACGGCGTTGCGAGTCACTTCCCAATCGGTCGCGCCGAGGCTCAGCGCCGCCTCTTTCTGGCTCCGAGGTACGGCGGCAATCGAATCCCGACTGATCGCCGTGATGGTCGGAATCGTCATGACCGCGAGCACCACGCTCGCTGTGAGGTAGTCCAATCCGATTGGAGTCCCTACGAACAGACCCGTCCAACCGAGGTACAGCTTGAGGGCCGGTTCGATGGTCAGTCTCATGATCGGAACAAGCACGATGAGCCCCCAGAATCCGTAGACGATCGATGGAATGGCCGCGAGGAGCTCGATCAGCTGGCCGACCGGATCCCGCAACCAGGCCGGCGCTTGCTGGGTCAGGAAGATGGCGGCCCCGAGAGAGAGTGGGATACTGATGAGCAAGGAAACGGAGCTCGTGAGCAAGGTACCGACCAGGAACGGCACAACCCCGTAGACGTTCCCGACAGGGTTCCATACCGTAGTGTAGAGGAACGTGAAGCCGAGGACCTGGATGGAGGACTTCGACCCGTTGTAGAGTACCGCGACTAGCGCGACCAGCAAGGCCAGGATTCCGGCTGCGGCAATCCCGGTTAGTGCCACGAAAATACGATCTCCCCACTTCGAGACCTTACGGGTCCCGTGCGTGGGGAGGGAAGGGAAGGGGTTGGCGGCCGTCATCTACGGTTTCCCGAACCCGTGTCGTGGGGCACTCCACTAGCCCACTATTGACGGCACACACGCGGTGAGCTTCGCCCCATTATAATGGATTCCCGCGATCGTCACCAGGTCCGCACTGATGACGGCCGAGGCCAGCGGGATGTAATAGAGCCCCTCGGAGTACGTCTGACCTTGCGTTGCGTTGACAATCCACGCGAGGAAGTCCACTAGGTTCTGCGCCTTGCCCTGCGTATAGGACGACCCGTAGGCCGTTCCGAGGTCCGTGTAGACGAACACGTAGGTGAGCGTCGCGATCGGATAGTCGTGCGCTCCCGGCGCGTTCTGCACGGAAACGTTGTACCAATCTCCCGTCCCGGGCGGCAGGGTGGGGTTCGCGTCCTTGATGGCCGAGGCGATGTTCGAAACGTTGGCCAGGACGAAGTTCCCCGCGGGATTCTGTACCGACCCGTAGGAGACGCTGTTGGTCAGGGCGTAGTTGATGTCGACGTATCCGATGGCGTCTGCGGTAGACTTCACGGTCGTGGTAACGCCCGAGTTCCCTTTGGAACCCACTTCCCCGGCGGGCCAGTTGACGGTGGTCCCGAAACCGAGGGTGCTCTTCCAGGTGGCGTTCGCGCTGGAGAGGTAGCTGGAAAAGACAAAGGTCGTTCCGCTACCGTCCGACCGGTGGACCACCACGATAGCCGCGTTGGGCAGGGTGACGCCCGGATTGACGGCCTGCAGGGCCGTGTTGTTCCAGTTCGTGATGTCCTCCAGGTAGATCGCCGCGAGGATCTGACCCGTGAACTTCAGCGTGGCGCCGACCGTGGGCAGATTGTAGATCGGGACTACCGCACCGGCGGATTCCGGGATGGTGGCCACACCGGGAGACGGGATGGCGGCTCGCTGGGTGGGACTCAGGGGGGCGTCCGACGCGCCGTAATCGACCGTCTTGGCCGTGATATCACTGATACCTGCTCCGCTTCCGACGCTCGCGTAGTTCACGGTGCTCGCAGTGTAGGCTAGAGACCATGCGATCATGAGGGGCGCGACCAACGTCGACCCGGCACCCGACAGCGACGTTGCTGCCGGGAGTGTGCATCCCGTGGACTTCGTCGTGGTGCTGGAAGTCTTGAACCAACCCGCACCGTAGTAACCGGTGCCGAGGATGATGACGACGATCACCACGATGGCGATCGCCACATAGATACCCGTTCGGCTCGTTCCCTTGCTCCGATCGATGGTCTCGGGCAGCGTGCTCGTAGTGCTTTGAGTTCCGCTACTCATTTCTTTCCTTCTCCTATGTTTCCTTTCGTTAGTTTCGCTGTCGGCTCCGGAGGGTTGGCGCAACGATTCGCGCAGTACCGAAGTCAACAGTAATGTGAACTGAGGTGGGAACGAATCCAAGAATCGGAGGACTCAATCGCCGACGATGAGCGGGGTCCACGAATCTCGATGGTACCGCCCTTCGGGGCCGACTCCGGTCGTCGGGTAAGGCCCGGAGGTTGGCTGGGGTCCGCTCCGCGAGTCGCATCGACCGGTTCGACTAGTTCGGCGGTTATATAGAAAATGTCGATAGAATATAGAGATATACAGTCTCACTGGTACTCGACATAGACGAGCACCAAAAACCATTCGGCCCACTCTCCTCATTTCCGCCGAGGATCGGGGGTCGGACGAGCGGGGAAAGCCGCGACGCTAGGCCCACGGACTCTCGGGGGAATGCGCTATGGGCCGGCAGGGCTGCTCGCGGACACGACGCGTTGGGTGGTCCGGTTTGGGTACGACGGAACCGCCTTCTTCGGTTGGGCCCGTCAGCCCGGCCTGAGAACCGTCGAGGGGGAGATCCTCCGGGGTCTCGTTCGCCAGCGAATCGTGTCCTCGGCTGTTGGAGCGCAGCTCGAAGTGGCTAGCCGGACCGACCGTGGCGTAAGTGCCCGAGGAAACGCGCTTTCGTTGGCGGCCAGCCTGACCGGACCCAAGCTGCTGAAAGCGCTGAACGGGCTCTCCCCGGAGCTCTTTTTCACCTCGGCTACCCCCGCGCCGGACGGCTTCCGGGTGCGACACGCCGTGCGACGGGTCTACCGATACTACGAACCGGCCGCCGGCTGGGACCTCGACCGCTGGCGGAGTTCGGCCACGCTGTTCGCCCGCACCGTCGACGTCCGCTCCCTCGGTCGGGGACTATCGCCGCACCACCCGGTGTGGAGAACCATCGAATCGGTCACGGTCGAACCCTCCGGGACCGTCTTCGTGGTCGAGGTTCGGGCGCCGTCATTCGTGTGGGGTATGGTGCGCAAGATCTTGGGAGCCCTAAGAGAGGTGGATCGGGGACGCGTTACCCCAAGTCGCCTGGCGGGAGCGCTCGCCGGCGGTGAGCGCCTGCCGCTCCCAATGGCGGAACCCGAACGACTCGTGCTCTGGGACGTCGAATATCCGGTCTCGTGGTCCCATGCCTGGACCGGCCCCACCCGCCATCAGCTGCGATGGTGGCGGACGACGCACGATGCGCTCACCGCGCGTGCGATGGTGCTGTCCGCTCTTGCGGACGATCGGGGGACGCATCCCGGCCAGACCCCGTCGAAGGATTGAGCGGGTCTTACCCCACGCGTTCCCACCGCTCGAGCTTCTGGACCGCGCTGAGCGTGGAGCCACGCTGGATCTCCTCGCGAACGCGGTTCTCATGCTCGAGGACGTCCAAGGAACGGTTGGCGACCTCCGCAGCCCGCTCGCGGGGCACGACGACCACGCCGCTCGCGTCCCCGACGATCCAATCGCCGGGTCGCACCCGTTGGCCCCCGACCGTCACTTCGACGCCGATCTCCCCCAGGCCCTTCGGTTCGCCGGCGTCCGGGCTCACGTGCCGGCTGAAGGCGGGAAACCCGAGGTCGAGGATCGCGTCGACGTCGCGGATGGCTCCGTCCACCACCACCCCGGCCACCTTGCGACCGTGGGCGCTCCAGCTCGCGAGCTCGCCCCAGATCGCCGTGTGGCCTCCGCCCGCATCGACGACGATGACGTCGCCCGGGCCAGCCCGGTCGATCGCCTCGACCGGCTTCGCCCAGTCCCCGTCCCGGGTGACGACGGTCACCGCCGGTCCGGCCATGCGGACCGTGGGGTCCTTCAGACGAGGCAGGATACCGTGCATCGCTCCCTGTCGTTGGAGCGCATCCGTCACGTTCGGGCTCGATACCTTCAGGAACGCTGCGCGCACCTCGTCGCCGGCGTACCGCCGGAACAGCTCGGTCGCCACCTCCTTCTCGGTGGCGATCGCCTCCTTGATCCGCCGGGTGGCCTCGACCATCTGGGGGCTCTTCGTGATCGCGCCCCCGACGATCAGGATCTGGGCCCCGGCACGGACCGCTTGGGCGACCGTTTCACTGTTCAGGCCTCCCGCCACCGCGACCGGCAGCGACGATGCCTTCGCGAGCTCGCCCAGCATCGCGAACGGGGTCTTGCCCTGCATTTGCATGTCGATCCCGACGTGCCAGCAGACCGCGGCGGCCCCGAGCTCCGCGGCCCGGCGCGTGCGGGCCACGGGGTCCGCCACACCGAGGAGGTCGACCATGACCTCGGCGCCGTACAGCTCCCCACCGCGGACCGCCTCGGCGATTGTATCGTCGTCCGCTGCCCCGAGGACCGTGACAAGATTCGCGCCCGCCTTGGCCGCGATCTCGACCTCGAAGGCCCCGGTGTCCATGATCTTCATGTCGGCAACGATCCGCCGGTCGGGAAAGGCCTTCTTCAGCTGCCGCACGGCGTCCAGGCCCTCGCTCTTGATGAGGGGAGTACCGGCTTCCACCCAGTCGGCGCCCCCCTCGACGGCTTCCCGCGCGGCCGGCAGGGCCCGGGACAGGTTCTCGAAGTCGAGCGCCACCTGCAGGACCGGTCGCTCGAGCCGCACGAGCGTGGAGAGGAGGCCGGCCCGTATTAATCGTGCCTTCGGTGAGGTGAGTTCGTGTCCCGAGCCCCGAGCGCTTCGGTCCGTCTCGTGGCGGGCGACGCGCGCCATCTCGACTCGGTCGCCTCGGGGTCGGTCCAGCTCGTGGTCACTTCCCCCCCGTACCCGATGATCCCCCAATGGGACGGGCTGTTCCGGTCCCTCGGCGCGGTCGAGTACCCCGAGATGCTCTCGGTGCTCTCGGACGTGTGGCGTGAGTGCCACCGCGTTCTGGTCCCGGGCGGGATCCTCGCGATCAATATCGGCGACGCACTCCGGACGGGACCCGACGGCTTCCAGCTCTGGCCGAACCACGCCGAGACGCTCGTGGCGGTGCGCGGACTCGGGTTCTCTCCCCTCCCCCACCTTCTCTGGAAGAAGCCGACCAACAAGCCGAACGCGTTCCTGGGTTCCGGATTCCTCCCGCCGAACGCCTACGTTACCCTCGATTGCGAGTTCATCCTACTGTTCCGCAAGGGGAAGCTGCGAGCGTTTCCCCCTCACGACCCGGCCCGGGCCGCGAGCCGGTTGCGTCACGCCGACCGCGACCGCTGGTTCACGCAGGTCTGGTCCGACATCCGCGGGGTCCCCCAGCGTTCCCAGCGGGGCCGGTCGGGAGCGTTCCCCGCGCAGATCCCCGAGCGGCTCATCCGAATGTTCTCCGTCGTCGGGGATACGGTGCTGGACCCATTCGCCGGAACGGGCACGACGCTCTGGGCCGCGCTCGCGTGCGGCCGCCACGCCGTGGGCGTTGAGTGGGACCCCGTGGTCTTCGCCGAGCTTACGGCGACGGCGGCGTCTCGGGGTCTTCTTCGGACGGGGCGAACGCGACGGCAGACCGCTCGCGATGGGCGATCTCTTCCTCCACCGCGTGGCGAAGGTAGCGCAACGCCGAGACGCTGAGGCGGTCCATGTGGAGCAACAGGTAGTGCAGGTACAGTCGCTCCGGGCGACGCGAGGGGCCTGGAGGGTGCACGGGCCGGCCCTCCGAATCGGTCAGCGGTAGATGTCGCTCGAGGGTCTCGCCGTGGTGTTCGTTTCCCGGGCCGTGATACGTCCGACCCGTGGGGCCGACGAGGGGAGGGTAGAGGTGGGCCACCGGGTCGTACGCCGCGTCGCCCGCCGTAGGAGCGGGCGGGGAGGTCGGGTCGGCGATCTTGCCGCGCAGGTAGGGATGTACGGGCCGTCCGGGATCCTGGAGCTCGCCGATCGGACGACCCGCCACGTCCTCGACGATCGTCTTCAGGTTCCAGCTCGTCCGGCGACGGGCCGGACCGTCGACCGTCGCCTCTTCTCTCACGGCCTCCCTCCGGTTCGCGCTCCCGTATAAACCTCGCTTTAGACGGGCAGCCGACTAGTGGGAGCCCGCCCCGGGCTGCCCGAGAGTTCCCACGAGAAACTCGTACTCGGGCGTGGAGGCAACGAGCGCCAGCGGCAGGTGGAACGGTCCGATCCGCCACAGGGATTCAGAGTAACCGGCGTCGCGGGGCAGGCGCGCCTTGGGGAGCCATTCGGCCTCCGCCGCCGTGAGCCCGAAGAACTCCCGGGTCGCTCGGGAGACCTCAGGTAGGCGCAGGAACGCCGTCGCGTAGAGATTCCGCAGCAACGAACGACCGCTGGCGCGCTCGAGGAAATCATCGGGATTCTGGGTGAGGACGAGCATCCCGGCGTTGAAGTGGCGTAGGTGGCGAACGATGCGTTCGAGGACTTCCTCGGTCGCGGCATGTCGCGCGAGAAGATGCGCCTCGTCGATGACCAGCAACTTGGGTCCGGCTCGGGAGCGCAGGCGGCCGTAGGCCCAATCCAACACGTAGGTGAGGTGAAACGGGAGCTGCTCGTCTGTAACGCCGCGGAAATCGACCGAGACCGGCTCCTCTCCAAGCCGAAGCGTGGTAGGTCCGTTCAAGTTCTGAAGTGAGCCGGTGCGAAAGACCTCGAGCAGGGTGGCTAGCCGAGGGTCGCCCGTTCGACCCGAGAGGACCTCGCGCTGAAGGTCGTTGAAGGTGGGTGCGTCCGGGCCCGCTTCATACAATCTAGTGACAGCCGAGTCGAGGACGGCCAGCTCGTCGTCCCGGAGGCTCGGGAACAGCGAACGGAGCATCGCACCGACTCGGGCCGCTTTCTCGCGACGATCTCCGCCGGTCGTCACGGGGTCGAGCGGATTCAGCCGCCCAGTTTGACCGTCGGCCAAGGGGACGACCGACCCACCCAAGGCTCGGACGAACGCTCCGAACTCCCCGAGAGGGTCGAGGACGGTGAGCTGGAGGTCCGGATGCATCCAGCGGGTCCGCAGCAACGTGAGCGCGGTCGCGAAGGTCTTGCCGGACCCGGTCGTGCCGAAGATGCCCCAGGAGTGGCTGCTGTGCGACCAGCGGTCGAGGAATACCGGGCTCGCGTCGGAGAGCGCCAGACCGACCAGAACCCCGCGGGGCTCGAGGACGGTCTCATCCCCGAAGGGGAAGAGCGCAGCGAGTGCGTCCGTCGGGAGCGTCTGCCAGTAGCCGAGGGGCCGGGACGTCGCGGCGGACAGGTCGACCGTTCGCAGAGTCTCTTCCACCTCGTACCGAGGTATCCGAGTACGGAAGCCGAACTTAGAAAGCCGTTCTCCCAAGCGCGCCCGCAACGCCTCGACGCGAGGGCGGGACGAGCCCCGCGTGACGAACCGGATCCCTACCTTCCATAGCTCCTGGGTCCGGCGGGCCACCTCCCGACCCAACTCTTCGGCCGAGGCCCGTTCGATCTCCAGCTCCGACGCCTGGGTCCCTTCTCCTCCGGTCGCGAGCTCCGCTTCGGCGACCGCCCGGGCGTTCTGAAGTACCTGAAGTGCTCGATCCGGGGCCAGTCGATGGGCCTCGAGCGAGAGGTCGATGGTCTCGGTGGTAGGCAGGGCGCGTCCCAGGAACCCGAACGGAACCTCCGGAGGAAATTGCCGGATGAGCAAGGGGGCCCGGTATCGGTGACCGGTTCGTTCCCAGGTCGCTCCCTCGGTCCGGTCCGGCCGCCGCGAGAAGGGGGTCATCCGCCGTTTCCTGACCGGGGCAGGCTTCGGGTCCGACCTCGTTCGACCCACCACAACGGCAGCAGCGTCAGCGCGAGGACGATTCCCCGGAGCGGGACCAGCGGCCCCGAGGGGAGAAGGAACAATGCGGCGCCGACCCCCAGGATTCCCAGCCCCAGCTTCCGGGCTGCCGTCAGGAACTCGCGCCAGGTCCCGTTCCGCTGGCCGTGGAGCACCACCCAACTCGTTACGGCGAGCGCCGCCAACGTGCCCGTCAGAGCGGTAAGGAAAGGCGCCAGCAGCGAGAGACCCCCCGCGACCAGCGCGGTCGCTACCGCGACGCCGAAGGTGTCGAACCCCATCTCATCCAGGTGGCGGCCGGGAGCGCTCACGAGTCGGCCTCCGACCCCGACCAATCGAACCGGCGGGCCGCCTCCCGAAGGGCGCGGTCGGTGAGCCGGACCGGACGCAGTCCCAGCCGCGCGAGCCGCTCGATCATGGAGCTAGCCTGGGCCTCCAGCCGAGACAGTGCGTCCGGGCCGGCCTCGGTGTTCCTGAGGGCGAGGTAGACGCGACGGACCGAGCGTCGGCGGCAGAGAAGCGAGGCGAGCTCGACGTAGCCTCGACGAGCCCCCTGGTCCGCTCCCAGGGCGTCGGGTCCCGCGGGCAGGAGCGGCGTCGCACGGATCGGCACGGTCGTGCACAGGATCGCAAGATGGCCGGCCGACGCACGCAGCAGGTCTCGGTAGAGTTCGAACTTCTGCTCCAGCTCTGCCGGGGGAAGGTAGGCGATGGGACATCCTCCCGCCCGCACGACGGCGAGGTAGTTCGACGGCGCCAACTGCACCAGCGCGTGGCGGGTCACCGTGTCTCCCCGACCGATCAATCCGCTCCTCCCGGAGATCCTGCGGAACCTCCAGAGCACGTAGACCAACGCTCGCTCGTCGGCCGGACGACCGTCCGGCTGCCAGACCGAGATCCCGAACCCGATTCCGACCAGCGGAATCCAGAGGAAGGCACTGACCCAGGGAGCCACCAAGGCGGCCGCCGCAGCGTAGCACAGGAACTTGGCGGCATCGTGGGCGGAGGGAAACGGGCCCAATCGGGATCGACGGTCCACGCGCTCCGGAAAGCGGACGACGAGGTCCCCGTCCGTCGACTCTGCCATCTCATCCTGACCCCCGACCCCGGATGGGTGGCCACTTCGTCGGAGGTCCCTCGTGGTGTCGGAGCGAACGGACGTGGCGCATGAGGTGCAGCGCGCCATGGCCTAGCAGTTCGGACACGGCCAGGGGCGCAGCCGCCGGCATCGCGGCAGTTCCGGCTACCCGGACCGCCCCAGAGACCGCGCGACCTCCCGCTCCCGCCGACTGGAGCGCGCCGGTGAACGGGCGAGCGGAGCTCGCGGCTGCGGCCGGTGCGCTCTGGAAACCGCGTTGGGTTCCGGAGTGGAGGGGACTGTTGCCGCTCGGGAACCCGAACGCCACGAGCTGGGTCCCGGCCATCGAGAGAAAGTACGGGGAGCCGATCGCGACCGTGAGGTACGCGGCCAGCATGATCGGGTTGGGGCTGTGGACAGCCAGTTCGAGCGGCACGACCAGTACGCACGGCAGGAAGGCCAGCTCGGCGAACAACAACCACGCCCTCCGCGCGAGGTTCGACAGCGGACGCAACGGCCAGAGCAGCGTGAGCATCGGCAGGAGGACCACCAGGGCCGCGAGGAGCGCGTCCCGGATTCCCACGGCGAGAACGAGCGCGAAGACGAGGGCGAATTCCGCGAGCGACAACACGAAGGCAACCGCGCCGTTGTCCCAGGAGAATGCGATCTCTCCCCAACCCGCAAGGTGGACCCACTGCTGCCACGCCCCCCCGTCCCACCCAGCGATGACCGGGTAGAGCGAGCCGGCGACGCCGAGTACCGCCCCCGCGATCGGGACCGTGAAGTTCGCCCCGATGACGGCGATCACGAGTCGGGGCAGCAACCCGTCGAGCTGGGTGGCCCACCGGGCCACCCAGACCTTCGCGAGATAGGCGAGGGCGACTCCGAGGGCCAGCAGGGTGATCGCGGGGTCCACCACGTTCGCGAGCAGGTAACTCGAGAAGTGCGCCGCAGGGGCGAGGAAGTTCGACGGGTCGCCGCTGGGAGCGACGAGGGAAGGATAGAGTGATCCCGGGCTCAGTTCAGGGACCAGGAGGTTGTCGTACGTGGGCCCGATGATCGCCGCGACGATCGCGGTCAGGTCCGCGAAGAGCAGGAACAGGATGGTCCGAATCAGGTCCCCCAGGTCGATGCCGAACATGGGGCCGTCTCCGTCGCCTTCAGGACCCGGTGACTACCCAGTGAGCGAGGCCCCAGAATAGCCCCGTGATGGCGGCCGTGAACAGCAAGGTGCCGACGAGCGCGTCACGCGCACGGTCCTTCGCTTGGACCTTCTTCGTGATGTCGTTGGAAAACCAGCTCAATGCCACCCGCGCCCATACCAGCGCCAGGAGCCCGCTGCCCGCGATGGCGACCAGCCCGACCAGCCGGTTGATGGCGGCGGAGAAATTCCCCACGGCACCGGGGGAGGACGCGGCGGGTGCGCCACCGAGCGCGAACTCGCCGGAATGGGTCGGGAGGAGCGACGGGCCGACCAGGGCTAGAGCGAGCACCACGGAAAGGGCCCAGGGACCGGCCCGGGAACAGGTCCGCAGCGGCAGTCCGTCTAACCAGGGTCGGACCATGCCAACACCTCCTCTCCATCGGGTCCGGATTCCGCTCGAAGCGTGCCGGCCGAGATGAGACGGTCGACGGTAGAGCGAACCACGTCGGGCGACACTCCCGCCTCCTCGGCCAGCAACTCCACGGTGGACCGTTCCGCGCCTTCGGCGGGTTCCACGATGCGCCGAAGGACCTCGATGGGATCCGGCTCGGGTGCGGGGTCCTGGGCGGACCGCTTTCGGCGGCGCCAGAGCAGTATCGCCGCACCGGCCAGCGATAGTAGAACGACGATTCCTACCGGTCCCACCCAGGCGCTGCCGCCCGGTTCGCCCGACGGAGCGGCGGGGAGAGGCGCAGGGGTAGAATTCGAGGGCAGAAACGTCACGGACTGGTTCCCGGCCCACACAACCCCGACCCCGTCTCGGATGCGGATCTGGAGCTCCACGGTACCAGAATCATTGGTGAGAACCGTCCACGAGGAGGTACCGTCCGTCGCTACGGATCGGTTCCAAGCCTCCAGGTGGCTCGTGGTCAGATTCAGCTGGAACGGCGGAAGCCCCCCGGCGATGGACACGTTGAGAACGATCTCCGGGCCGGTATCCGCGGAGGAAGCAATCGCCCGAGCGGTCACGGTCATTCCTGGGACCAGGGCCACGGGGCTCGTCGTGGACCATGCGGCTCCATACTGGTCGACGAGCAGGACCGAGACCGAGGAGTTTCCTTCGATCGGAAAAACGCCGGTCCAACCGAATGGGGCGACCGAATCGAGGGATCCGTTGCTGGCGCTTTGGTTCGACGGATACAGGGCGCTAACGACCCACCACTGGAATGGCGGAGCGCCGCTCGTGACGGTGCCAGCCACTTCCACTGACGCACCCTGCGGGGAGAGCACGCGGTCCGCGCTCGCCGCAGCCTGTAATGCCGGGTCCACTTCCAGTCGTGTCGAGCCGTTCTCCACCAGCACCCCGACGGCGTCGACTACCCCCACCGTGACGGCGTAGGAACCGGCCTGAGATGGCCAGACGCGCAACTCTACGAGTCCGTCCGCGTAGCAGGTGCGCTCCTGCCGGCTGGAGTTGCCAACCATACTCCAGAACACGTTGAACGGAACCACCCCCCCCACGACCTGCGCCGTCACCACGGTGGGTACGCCCACCTCCGCGTTGATCGGTCGGAAGCTGACATTGAGCCCGAGGGGAGGAACCACCAACTCCATCAGTTGGGCCTGAACGGGCGGCAAGTCACCTCCGACCGGGTCCACCTGGAAGTCGACCTCGGCTACGCCCGGTGCGGCGAACGTGCACGAGAAGTTCTCTTCCGTGGGGTCCGCCGACCGGTAATCCGCCGGACCGGAGACGGAATCCGAACAGGCGCTCAGGTATCCGAATACCTGCGGCGCATGGAGGACGACTCCGGAGAATTCGACGGGGACTCCCACCTCCGCGACGCTCGTGGGGGTGTCCACCGCCACCGCGAGTCCGCCGCTCACTGCGATCGGTTCCTCGACGGAACCGTTGGCGACCAGACCGGCCGCGTCATTGGCAAAGATCGTCGGGGTGAAGGACCCGGCCGGAAAGAGGTGCGGGAACGAAACGGGGCCCGGTTGCGTGACATTGTAGAAGGAGACATTCCCGTCCCCCCACTCGACGCGGAGCCGATACGGCGGTTCCCCGTTCGCCAGAGTGGTAGACAGGTTCGCCCAGCTACCTACCGCGACCGGGTTCGGCGAGAGCGTTGGGTCCTCGAGGGCCAGTGGCCCCACGACCGTCAGGTTCGACGTGGCGTCTCGGATGGCCGTCTGACGCGAGGTGGCACAGTTCAAAACGAGGGCCGACCGGACCTCGACGCGGGTGGTGCCGGATTGTTCCGCGGAGGCAGTGAAGTTCACCGCGGGACCCTCGGACGCTGAAAGGTTCCCTCCCGCGTACCCACCGCTGATACCCCACCGGAACCAGAGCGGCTCTCCGGTGCAGCCGGGTGGCACTCCCGTCCAGGTGGCCCAGATTTCCGTGGAGTTGCCGGCCAGCATCCACCAGGATGAAGGGTCGAGCGCTAGAGCGAGAGGGGAAACCGTGGTCGGAGCATGGAGGGGCGCGCTGTTCGCCCCCGTTCCTTGGGCGAACGGTGAAACGTTCCCCCCGCCAGTAACGAGGATCACCAAGATGACCAGGATATCGGTCGACCAGGCAAGCCCCCGTCCCGCCGCGGATGGCACGACCCGCATTCGCTCCCCTCGGTCGAGAAGGAGCGACGTCGCCTACTTGCCCGTCCATCGTCCGGCGAACGATGGAGAGTGACCTCAACTCTCGACCACGAAGGCCACGTGGTCCCGCGAGAATGGCGCGAGCGAGGTCTCGCTCTGGACGCGTAGCCCCGACCGAGTGAGCTCGGACCGCGCCTCTCGAACGATGGCCCCGGTCGAGCGCTGCTGGGTGACCGAACGGACCTTGAGCATGAGAATCCCGACCTTCCCTGGGGCGAGACAAGCCCGCGCGTTCTCGGCAAAGATCGCCGCTTGGGTGCGCTGGGCGACGTCCTGATAGAGAAAATCGACCCGACCGACGTCGGCTTGGTAGCGCTCCGGCAATTGGGCATCGGCCAGCAGGGGCAGCAGGTTGGCGCGGCGGCGCGACAGCGCGAGGAGGGGCGCGAACGCCGTCGGGCTCTTCTCGACCACGAAGATCGCAGCGTGCGGCAGGGCGTCGGAGACGTGGCTCACGGTGGTACCATGGGCTCCTCCCAGGTAGAGTACGCTCCGAACGTTCGAACCGATGTCGACCGAGGTCCCTCGCAGGAGGAGCGCAGCGAGTTTGGAACGGAACGGGTCCCATTGCCGGTACTCGACCCCGCCGATCGTCCGCAGGGATTCTCCATACACCCGCACGCCCGGGGTCAGGTTGGCGGTGTACAAGTCGCGACCTTCTCGCAGGACTCCCGGCCAGCCGGAGCTCTCCACGTGCGTTCAGTCCGTCGCCGCAAGCAGGTCGACTTCGACAGGGGCGTTCAGGGGAAGGCCGGCCACTCCGACGGCGGCCCGGGCCGGCCGTCCCTCCTCGCCCCAGATCTGGGTCAGGATCTCCGTCGCTCCGTTGGCCACTTCGTGCTGTCGGAAGAATCCGGGGGAGGAGGCAACGAAGACCGTGACCCGAATGAACCGCCGCACCCGGTCGATGGAGCCGAGCGCCGCCGCCAGCGCGCTGACGCCCTGCAGGCTCGCCCTTTTCGCCAGCTCGCGCGCCGTGTCGGCCGGCACATCTCGGTCGACCGACCCCGGGTGCACGACGACGCCTGCTTCCGTGACGATCTGCCCGGAGACCCACGCTTGCCGATCTACGAGGACCACGGGAGAATAGGTCCCCGCGGGGCGAGGCGGGGCTGGCAGGTTGATCCCGAGCTCCCGAAGTCGCTCGGACGGAGAGGGAGGCACAGTGGGGGTAGGAGCATGGGGAGAAAAGCGATATCTCGACCGGGCTGCCGAAGGAGTCAAGCGCCCGACGAGGGTGACTGGGGTCGATGTCGATTTTCCGCCGTCGTCGCGACAAGGAGGAACCGCCGCCGGTGACCCCGCTTCCCCCCGAGCCGACCCCACCCGCTCCTCCCCCAGTGGTTCCCGCCCCGCCCGCTCCCATGGCTCCGCCCACCTCCCCGCCCCCCGAACCCATGCCGGCGCCGCCGGCGGGTCCGCCGCCTCTGCCGGAGAAGGCCCCGGCGGAATCGAGCCAGCTGGTCACCGAGCGCGGTCCGTTCGGGGTGTGCTTCGTCTGCGGCACGCCGCTGGAAGGCCGCCTCTGCCCGACCTGCCGAATGAGCTGGGTCGAGTGAACGGCCCCCTCGGGTCCGCTCCGGGCGTAGGCTTTTGAATCCGGCCCGCTCCCGGACGCCGCGGTCATGATCAATTCTTCCGCCCCGCCTCCCGGATTCGACTCCCTAGAACGTCGGGTGATCGACCATCTGTTCGTGCTTCAGCCGAGCTATGCCGTGAGTCTCGGGCTCCACGAGTACGACGGGCGAGTTCCCGACCTTTCGAGCCCCGCCACCGGCCGATGGGCCGCGGCCGCCGACCAACTGCTGGCCGAGCTAACGACCGTAGACCCATCCTCCCTTCCGCCCCCACGTCGGATCGATCGGTTCCTGCTCCGGCTCCTGCTCGAAAGCCCGCTGTTCGACCTGCGGGAGGCGGTGGAGCTGGAGCGCAATCCGATGGCGTACGTGGGATCGGTTTCCCTTACTTCCTACCTGGCTCGGGAGTACGCGCCGCCCGACCGGCGGGTGGCGGCGATCGTCCAGGTGCTCGAGAGCGTGCCCCGACTGCTCGACTACGGCCGGCAACGCCTGAAAGGGCCCCTTCCGAAACCGTTCGTCGACCTCGCGCTCGCGATCGGGGGAGGACTCCCCTCCCACTTCGCCGAGGCCCAATCGTTCGCCGACCGAACTCACCTGGGCGCGAGGGTCACGGGCGCGCGGAGCGTCGCCGAACCCGCCGTCGCGCAGTTCCTAAGCTGGCTGCGCGACGAGCAGCTGCCCCAGGCCACCCCCGAGTTCGCCCTCGGAGCTCCACGATTCCAGCGCCTTCTGTACGTCCGCGAAGGCATCGAGTCCCCGTTCGAGGAGATCCGTCGGGCGGGACGCGCCGACCTCGCCCGCAACCAGGCCCGCCTCGATGAGATCGCCCGGCAGGAGAAAGTGTCGCTTCCCGAGCTGTTCGGGAAAATGAACCGTCACCATCCGGCTGCGACCGACCTGCTCTCCACCGCGCGCGGCTATGTCGAGGAAACCCGCGAGTTTGTCGTGGCCCACCAACTCGCTTCCATTCCCGAGCCCGCCGTCTGCCGGGTCGAGGAGACTCCCGTGTGGGGTCGTGCTCTCTCCACGGCCAGCATGAACCCACCCGGCCCGTTCGATACCTCCTCGTCCGAGGGGATCTACTACGTGACCCCCGTGGACCCCGCCTGGACGCCCCTGCAGGCGGAAGAGTGGCTGCGCTCGCTCAACTACGCCATGCTGCGCAACATCACCGTGCACGAGGTCTACCCCGGCCATTATCTCCAGTTCCTGCACTTCCGTCGATCCTCCGGAACGCTCACACGGAAGGTGTACCTCTCTCCCTCGTTCGTCGAAGGGTGGGCCCACTACACCGAGCAGCTCGCCATCGAACAGGGGCTCGGGCGCGAGAGCCCCACCGCCGAGGTGGCGCAGATCCATGACGCCTTGCTGCGCGACTGCCGGCTCCTTTCCTCCATCGGTCTCCACACGGACGGGATGAGCGTGGAAGAGGCCACCCAACTGTTCCAGAGGGAGGGCCACTTCGAGCGCCTCCCGGCCGAACGCGAGGCGATCCGGGGGACGTTCAACCCGGAATACTTCTGCTACACGCTCGGAAAGCTCGCCATCCTGGGCGCGCGCGGCCGGCTGTTGGCTTCCCGGTTCGCCGGTAATCTCGGGGCGTTCCACGACACCCTGCTCGGGTTCGGCTGTCCGCCCATCGGACTACTGGACACGTTGTTCGCGGACGGGTCCTCCGCCTGAACCGCGCTTTCCGCTACGGACCGGCGAGCTTCCGCCATCCTTTTCGGCGAGAACGGTTCCCGCGCGCCCATGGCAGTCCTGGAGGCCCGGGGCCTCTCCAAGACCTACGCACGGCGAGGCCACTCGACCCGCGCGCTGGACCGGGTCGACCTCGACATTCGCCAGGACCAGCTGTTTGCCTTTCTGGGCCGCAACGGGGCCGGCAAGACCACGTTCATCAAGATCGCCTCAACGCTGCTCCTGCCCACCGAAGGTGAGCTGCGCCTGTTCGGCCACGACGTGGTCGCCGAGCCGTCGACCGTCCGACCGCTGATGGCCCTGGTGCCCCAGGAAGGCAAGCTGTTCTTCCACATGACGCCCCGCGAGCACATTCGCGAATACCTGCGAGTGCGGGGCACCTCCCGCGAGACGGCCCAGAGTCGGGCCGACGAGATCCTGGAGGCGATGGGCCTTCTGGCGTACCAAGACACGATCGCGCTGAGGCTGTCGGGCGGGCTCCAACAGCGCACGCTGGTCGCGATGGTCCTGGCCACCCAGGCCCCGTTCCTGTTCCTCGACGAGCCGACGCTCGGCATGGACCCGTTCGCCCGTCGCCAGGTCTGGGAGGTCATCCGTCGGGCGGCGCGGCATGGCTCGACGGTGCTTCTGACGACGCACTACCTGGACGAAGCGGAACAGCTCTCGGACGAGCTGGCGGTCATCGAGGGCGGGCGGGTGCTGTACAAGGGCACGGGGGAGGCGCTGAAGTCGACCCTGGGTCGCGAGGTGCGCCTGCAGTTCTCCGGAGGGTTCCGGCCGTCGGACCTGGAACCGTACGGCAAGGTGTTCCGGGAACGGGACCGGCTCACGCTGCTCACGACCCGGTCCGCGGTCCGGGAGCTCACCGACCGTGCGTTGAGCCTCGGCAGCGAAGTGACGGTGGGTCCGGTCACGCTCGAGGAAGCGTTCCTCGAGCTCGTCGGCCGGGGGATCGAGGAGGACGAATCGTGACGATCCGGTCCCAGGCGTACGCCGCGTTCCGCATCTGCTACTTCAACGGCATCATGCCGTTGTGGCGCTCGCCGCTATTGATCGCCGCGGTGTTCCTCACGCCGTTCAGCTTCCTGTTCTTCCTCTACGTCATCGCACCGCGGGCGCTCTTCCCTTTCGGGGTCGTGGGCGGAGTGCTGTTCACCGCGCTGTTCACCGGCAACGGGATGCTGAACGACTGCGCTTACCTTCGGTTGGAGCGCCAGCTCCAGCAAGTGTTCGTCGCGAGCCCGGTGAGCTCGCTCGCCTACATCCTGGGCATGGCGCTGAGCGAGCTGGCGTTCGCGATTCCGGCCTCGGTCCTCTTTCTCGCCATCCTGATCCTGGTGGCGCCCGTCGGGCCATTGGGGGTCGGGGCCCTGGTGGGGGTGCTCCTTCTCACCTGGCTGATGGCGACCACGCTCGGGTTCTTCGTCTCGACGATGTTCAGCCAGCTTCGGGAGATCTGGCCGATCGGCACGCTGATCTTCTCGCTGCTCTCGGTGCTGCCGCCGATCTTCTATCCGGCGACCGAGATCCCGGCCCATTGGCGGTGGGTCGCGTACCTGGCGCCGTCGACCTACGCCGCCCAGCTCGCCGACCGGGCCGTCGGCCTCGGCGGAGCGATCACCACCGGGGTCGGCGTCGTCGACTCCCCGTACTTCGACCTGGGCATGCTGCTCGCCGTGACGCTCCTCTTCGGGTTGGCGGCGCTGTACCTGGCGCGCTGGCGCGAGCCCTGAAATCCACCGGAAGTCGCTTACCCCGCCCCCAGCGAATCGTTATTCGTCCGGCGGGTGCTAGGGAGGCGATGGGGATCCCCAAACCGCTCGTCGACCAGCTCCTCGAGGAGAACGAGGACCACGAGTGTCCCGGCGCTCCGGAGATCTGCGTGCGTCTCCGGGCGATCGCCGACCTCCCGACCCGGTTCGGGCACTACCAGGTCGTTGCGTTCTGGAACAACTTCGACAAGAAGGAGCATGCGGCCTTCGTGCACGGGAACGTCTTCGACGCCGAGCGGGTGCCCGTGCGTCTGCACTCCGAATGCCTGACGGGCGATGCCATCGGCTCGTTGCGCTGCGATTGCCGTGACCAGCTGATCGAATCGCTCGAGACGATCGGGAAGATGGAGAACGGGATCATCCTGTACCTGCGCCAGGAAGGACGCGGGATCGGGTTCACCAACAAGATCCGGGCCTACCAGCTCCAGGACGCCGGCTACGACACCGTCCAAGCGAACGAGCTGCTCGGCTTCAAGCCGGACGAACGGACCTACGGCGTCGCGGCCCACATGCTGGGTTCGCTGCACGTCCGCTCGATCCAGATCCTGACCAACAACCCGTCCAAGGTGGCGGACCTCGAGCGCCACGGCGTGACCATCGTGGGCCGCATCCCGGTCTCGGTCCCTCCGAACGAGTACAACCGACCGTACCTCGAGACCAAGCAACGCAAGCTGGGCCACCTGCTCGACCTGGAGCAGAACGACGACCTGGTCGATTACGGTGAGAGCACGGCGAAGTAGTTCGCCGACCCCGCGACCGGCGACGCGACCCGGCGGCATTCCCGGTGAGGCAAGCATCTATACCGAAGTGCGGTGACCCGAACCAGCCGACCATGAGCGCAGAACTCCAGGCGATAGCGGCGCAACTGACCCGACAGCTGGAACTCGACCGTTCCCCCGTCCAGGTCACCTACCTGGACTACGCCCCGACCGGGGTGGTCGAACATCCCGGCGGCGTGCCGTCCGTCTGCACCTTCTTCGCGTTCGGGACACAGAAGCCGTTCTACGCGGGGCTCCCGAAGCACGAGGATTGTGAGATCGGCGCGTTTGTCCTCGGGGTGCCACCCCAGGGGGAAGTAGGAGGCCGGCTCATGGCGACGATCGGCAACATGCAACGGGAGGGGTATCTCAACCCCGGCGAAGAGGCGAAGGTGCCCCACAATGCGGTCGCGCCGAAGTTCGTCGCGTACGGACCGCTGGGTTCGTTGCCGTTCGCGCCGACCGGGGTCCTGCTCTTCGCGAACGCGAAGGGAGCGATGCTCGCGGCCGAGGCCGCCGGATCCGGTCCGGACACTTGGACCGTCCCGATCAACAGCCGGCCGATGTGCGCGATCATGCCGATCCTCAACCAGGGTGCGCCGGTCGCCATGTCGTTCGGATGCACCGGTTCGCGCATCTACACCGACATGGGGATCGACAAGATGGTCGTGGGGATCAAAGGCGACCGTCTGGCGGAGTTCTCGCAGAAGCTCGAGCGCATCGTGCGCGCGAACAAGTTTGTGAACGCCGAGGATTCTGTCCGCAAGGAGAAGTCGCCAAACTCATTCCACGCGCGATAGCTGGGAGCGCGGGGCTCCGGCTCGCTTTTCGTCGTGCCGGAGGGCGGGCTGTTCGCGGTCGGTCCCGACTTATTCGGGGCTAGCCGCAATGGTGTAATGGACGAAGGGACCTTGCATGTACTCTAGGACCTTTTCTTGGCCGAACCGGTCTCCGAGGTCGAACGCGAGTCGGAGCGCGGCGCCGCTCTCTTCCGGGGTGGGCGGTGGAATCACGGCGGACGTCGTCTCCACTGGGGTGGCGTGTCGATTGATGCAGACCAACACCGCTTGGAACTGCGGAAAGGCCAGCTGGAACAGCCGGACCTGCAGGGCCACCTCCGGAGGTGGGGGGATGGCCGGGTAACTCTTCATCTCGAAGAATCGCGCGCGGCCGTCCCAGTAGTCCGGCTGAGCGTAGACGGCGACCCGAGCGTTGATCACGATTACATGGGTTCTCGGACGCGCCAGTCCGAAGATCTCGCTGCGACGGTAGGCTTGCAGCACCCCGTGGAGCTGCGTCAACGTCTTCGCTTTCTCGGGGGGCGTGATCGTGACGGCGGCCTCCTCGAGCGCGCCGTCCAGGAGCGACTCCGCCAACGCGCGCATGGCGGTCGCGGTCGGACGGCGACCCTGTCGGAACTCGTGGCCGAACTGCGTCAGCGCCCCGTCAATGGCCCGGCCGACGGCCATGGCCACCTCGTCCTTCTCCTGCGGGGGCGGTCGAGGATAGGTCCGTTGGACGATCTCGTGGACGGGAAGGGTTCGGATCGTGGTCATGGTCGAATCCGTGACCTCCCCGAGGACGGCCCAAATAAAGGAAGCATGGACCCGTTTGTAACGTTTCGACTACGTCGCCGGCGTGGCGGACCGCAGTCCTCAGGACCCAAAGTCGTCGGATCCATGTTGACGGCCGAAGAAGACACGGCATTCAACGATCTGACCCGCGCGAATTCGAAACGCGTTCACGCTCTGGCCCTCGACCGACCGACCTTGGCGGGTCGCTAGATACGTCGCCCGCATGAACGCAGCGTCGGCATTCGCGACGACTTCGAGGAGCTCCTCCTTCCACGTCCCACCGCTCCGCTGGAAGAGTTGGGCCCCCCAAGCTAGGATCGCGTCAAATCCGTTCAGTTCCCCCGACAAAGGCCCATGGCCGGAAACGCGCCGATTGACCTTCGGGTCGAAGATCGAACGTAGGGGCGCTACGTCACCACCCAGGGACGCCTCGAACGCCTTCCGGAGGAGTGCTTCATTCGGATGTCGTAGGTCGACCTGAAAGTGCAGGGCCCTAGCAGGTTCCACCGCGAGGGAGCGCAAGGAACTTTCCGTCTCCTCCGCAAATCGACGTGTCACGGGCCGGCGCGCACCTACGGAGATGGCGATATCGTCCGGGTTCGAACCGAGCCCAAACTACCCCCGGTCGAGCCCCAAGAGGAGCGCGTGCGGCCGAGGACCGAATGCGAGGAACGCGCTCGCGATTCTGACATGGACCGGGGACCGAGTCCGGAAGCTCAGACCATGATCACGGCATACCGGGCGCCATCAGTCGTACGAGCTGTCATCGGTCATTCGACTAATCATTTCTCCGCAGTGAGGGCACTGGACCAGCCGCCACTCGCGGTCGACGGCGACGACCGTGTGGCAGGTCTGGCACAGCACCTGAAGTTCCGTATCGCTCATCTCCCGCCTCTCTCCCAGCGGCATGCACCTGGAAAGTATCCGTTTTCGCAGGTTCTATTCGCCGCTAGGAAACCCTCCTCCTTCTCATAGTCCTCCATGGTTGGTCTTGGCGCGGCCGTGACTGCTCCCGAAGCTCCCAGAAAGGAAATACCCGAGTCACCACCACGAGTTCGACCAAGGATCGAGTCGCTTTCCGACATGGTATTCGGGCTCGCGCTCTCTCTCGGGGCGATCGCGCTCGTTGCGAACCCCCCGACCGACCCAACGACCCTCTACACGGACCTGGCCACCTTCGGCTTCAGTTTCCTGATTCTGATCGTCGTGTGGCTCTCCTACACCCGGCTCATGACGGCATTGACGTTGGCGAATCACAGTACCATTCACTTGAACGTCGTCCTCCTTTTCTTCGTCTCGATCGAGCCGTTCCTTTTCAACATCCTCGAGAGGCCCAGCATCACCGCCGACTTCTTCGCGACGGTGAGCCAGGCCTACGCGGTGGACCTCGGCATCATGACCACGCTGCTCGGGATGTTCGCCTGGGCCCTCTCGACCACCACGAGCCCGGTCGTGCCCGCGCGGATTCGGGGACTCTTCCGTCGCGAAGCCCTGAACCGCTGGCTGGCTGCCGGATTGTTCTTCGCCAGCGTGGCCCCAGTTTTCGCGCAGGTGAAGGTGCTCGGAGAGACCCTTCGCGTGTTGATTTGGCTTGTCGCGGTCGGCATCGTGTGGACGACCCGCGTGGGCCGGGTAGGTTCACTATCCGAGGACGAAATGGATTAGGGTCACCCTGGCTCGACCCGAGTTGGTGCGGATTAGGTTGGGTCTATCTACTGGAGCGCGGCGCGAAAGAGGTAGGGACGGTTCCCCCTCAGACAGCGTCGTCGTCGTGCGCGGGAAATCGTAGGGAGTGCGGCTCCAATCCTGAACGTGCGGGTGACCGTGGCCGGACCTACAGACCCCCCAACCCTCCGGAGAGGGCGGGGGGGGGCGATCCGAGCGGCGAGGCGGGCCGGTCTCGAACGTTACAGCTTCTGGGCCAGCTTCGAGAATTCGCTCTCGGTCCAACCTTTGAGGGTCAGAGTCCGGACGTTGCCCTGCATCCCTAGGCGGAGCGCGAGTTCGTTGCCCACCTCGTCGGAAGGTAGCTCGGTGACGGCGACCAGGTCGTAGGGCCCCATCGTGAAGAGCAACGTCACGACCTTGCCACCGGAGGCTTCGACTGCTTTCCGAAAGGTCTCGCTTCGCTTCGGGGAATCCTTGACGGTCCGGATTCCCTGCTCGGTCCAATTCACCAGGCTGACGTAGTGAGGCATGCTGACACCCAGGGGCGAATCAGCTCAGGGTAGATAGAAATGCCGTCGCGAGCGACGTGCGACGGCGGTCTTCAATGTCGTTGGACCGATTCTCGGCTGGGTGGGACTGTTGCGGAAAGAAATCAGGTCACCACTTTCGCAGTGCTTGGGCCACTTGCTTCCGCGCGGCCTTCGTCTGGTGACCGGGGCCGCTGCGCGTGTACTCGGTGCAGCCACATGCCCGGCAACGGCCATCGGGCCCGTGCAGCCGCTTCTGGTGCATGCAGCCTGCAGTTTCACACTCGGTGGTCATGTCGCCATTCCCTCACGTCGCAAGCTTGCCATGTAGAAGACCGTCGGAGGCTATAGGGCAGTCGCCCCGGTCGCTCAGGTCTCGTCCGGCTTCGCACTAGGCAAACTCTGGTGGGCGCAAGCGCGATCGCACCCCGCTCCGCGCGAAGCCGAATCTGTCGAGGACCCCGATTCCGAGATGTTTTCTACTGTGGACCGATGTGGGCCACATGGTGTTCGTGGCGGACTGGGGAAGCGTCTTCGACGCGCCGATCGATGTGGTTTGGAAGTATCTGCAGTCCGATACGGATCACGGGAACAGCCACAAGGGCCGGCGGAATTTCGATCGGAAGCCCGTCAATGAGAACACCGTGATGCTGTCGTGGGAGCAGGACATCGACGGAAAGTGGGTCCGGATGTCGAACCGGCTCACCTTCCATCCTCCGGTCGGCTTCTTCGTCGAACCCCTCGAGGGCCCGATGGCTGGGTCGAAATTCTTCAACTACTACGTTCCGAAAGGAAAGCAGACCGAAGTGGTAGTGGTCGGCGAATGGGCTTCGAAGACGATCCCGGCGGCCCAGCTCGAGCAAGCGGTGATGGCGAACCTGGAGAAGGTCTTCCACGAGGACACCGCTGGAATCAAGGAATTCGGTCGAAAGACCTAGTCCGGGCCCCTGGGGCACATCCTCGACCCCGCGTGACCATCGACAAGGCCGGTGTGTCGAGGGCTTAGGTGCAATGTACCTAGCAACTTCTCGATTGACGAGGAGGAGCGTCCAGCCGCGAGCGTCGCTATCGCACGGGGCACGACTTTAACGTGGAAATGAAGTATCCGCCGCATGCCGGATGGCTTTCGTCAGGGATTCGTCCGGGTCCGGGGACACCAGTTGTTCTACCGCTCTCGGGGGAAGCCCGAGAAGGGGACCTTGCTCATCGTTCACGGCGGGCCCGATGCCGGCCACATTCTCCTGCTGCCGTTCGCCGACCTGGCCCAGTTTGGATATCGAGTCGTCTGGTACGACCAGTCGGGTTGCGGCCGCTCCCAACGCCCCTGGGATGCAGCGAATTATACCATCGAACGACGCGCCGAAGAGGCCGAAGGCGTCCGTCGCGCCCTTCACCTGGGGAAAGTGCATCTTATCGGAACCAGTTTCGGGGTACCGATCGCTCTGGAGACGGCCTTGCGATTCCCGCGAAGTCTCGTGAGCTTAGGTCTGGCGGACGGGTTCTCGAGCTCGAACGAATTGCATGAGCTCGAGCTCCAGTTCTTTGCTCAAGCTCCAAAGAGGATCCGGTCGGTTATCGAGGGATTCGAAACTCGAGGCGACCTGAAAGACCCTCGCTACCTGAAGGCCCGAAAGGAATACGAGGCGATGCCGCGGCGGACCTCGGAGGGCCGGCCGGCGCTTCTCAGCACGCTCCGCGTCCGTCCGTGGGAGGCGGTCGAAATGTGGGCGACGATGAACCCTCGGATGAGTCGGCTCTTCTACGGTCCCGACACCGGCGTGCTGAGCCCGGTGGGCGGCTCCATGAAGAACTGGGAAGCCACCTCGAGGTTGCACAAGATACGGCTCCCCACGCTCGTCCTGGTCGGCCGGTTCGACTTCATAGATATCCGATTCTCCCGTCGCATCCACCGCGGTATCCGAGGGTCAAAACTCGTGATCTTCGAAAAGAGCGCCCACGGCCCGATCCTCAGTGAACGGGATCTCTACATGGACACCCATCGAAAATTCCTGGACGGAGTGGTCCGTCGAGCCAATTCCTAGAGCGGTCGCCCTCCCGGGTGGTAGCGAGGTGGTGGGACGCCCGATCCAACTCCTGACCGAGCCACGGTCCGGACCCTTTCCGTTTTCGGCTGTCCCCGGGTGGAATCAGGAAGTTAGACGACGCCGTGTACCGCTTTCTCCGAGAGTGGCTCGGGCGAGTATTACTCCGACGAGTCCCTTCTCATCATCGAGGGGAACCCCGAGGTGACCGAAATGATGGGAATGGGTCCGGAAGCGTTGTTGTTGAAGTCGAAGGTCGATCCCCGTGCAGAACTCGCGGAGTACGCCCGGCTCGGGTATTCCCGCATGGAAGTGCGGGCCGTCGACGCGATGATTCGACGCGAGCTAGAGTACCTTCCGGTCCGACGTTCCGCGGTCCAACGCCTCCTGGGCTGGGGGAAGAAGCGGCTCCGACACGACGAGGTTCTCCTCGCGGGTGGCCCGGCCATCTGGGCGAAGGGGGTCGAACGCCCGGTGGACCGGGGGTCGGAGGTCCGGGCAAGCGCAGCAACGAGCCTGGCTGCCATGCCCGCGATCCGTTCCGAGGTCCAGCCCCGTGGGGCAGCGCCCTCGATCTCGGCGACCCTCGTCTTCACCCGGGATGTCCGGTAGCGGGTCGTAACTCGAAAGTTCGGTCCCCTCGGAACCTCTTCGTAACGATCGGGTCGGACCGCCCGAGTCTCCCGCTCGAGTGCTCCCTCCAGAAGCCGCGGTGCTCCGGGCCCTCCAAACAACCTTAGGGAGCTCTCCCGTTCGAGAGTCCGGTCGAACGGAATGGACCTGCTGGACTTTGCCATCTATCGCGCGCTATCTCCCGACGGCGAGGCAAGATTCTGGGCCGGGCGCCGGACTATCGACCCAACGATCCCCGCGCGGGCGATCGCCGAACGTGTTGGGATCAGCGAAAACGGGGTCCGGGCCCGGCTACGAGGGCTCGCCGAGCAGGGATTCCTTCGGGGGAAGCAGCTGACTCCCAATCCTTCCCTGTTCGGCGTCCGTGTCTTCGTGATGGAGCTCCCGGTCAAGGAAGCCGGCGAAGTCGAGAAGATCTATCGAGACCTGGCTCTCGTGGATGGTGTCGTGTTCGCTCGCGACACCCTGGACGAAGGCGACCGCGAGGTTCGCGTGCATTTCGTGTCCGAGAGCGACGCAACGACCACGCGACGGGCGGCCCTTCTCCGCCGACTTTCCCCTTCCGGTCGGGTGGTCGTACCACAACCGTACTGGATCCCCGCCTGCGACCGCGCTCTCACCCCACTCGACTGGAAAGTCCTCCAGGCTGTTTTCCAACGTCCGGACGCTTCGGTGTCCGAGATCGCTCACCACGTGAGGATCAGCCTCAAGACGGCCGCACGGCGTCTCCACCAATTAACCGAGTCACGGGCTTGCTGGTGGACCCACGGTCCGGATTCGGAGGAATTCCCTCTCGCCCTCGTCCGTGTCGAAGTCCGGGACCCGGCACAGCGGGAATTCGTGGCGGGAAAGATCCTGGAAGGGGCACCCGCCTGGATGCCCGTCGCGAGCGACGGTCTCGGGCTCGAACCGGAACGGCTTACGACGGTGATCGCCGGGCTGGTGCCGGCCGATGCCCCGACGATGCTCGAGCGGTTGGTACAGAAATTTGTCGCCATCCCCGGAGTAGCGAACGTCCGACGCACGTTCGCTCTCGGTTCGAGGACGTACCCTGCATGGTTCACTGACCGAATCGCGGGTCGTGCGGTCGTTGACGCATGAAGCGATGGCGCTGGGTCAGTCGGTAGCCGCGTCGTAGAGGGCGCGCAGGAAGGGTCTCACTTCGAGCCGATCGCCGGCCTGAGTGCTATCCCGGTTGCGCCTACCCAGGGAGGACCCGACGGCGCCTCAGCCGAGCCCCTCGCCGGTCGAGATTGGTGGACGATACTCTGCATCGAGAACCCACCCGAGATCGAATCTCTCCTTGAATGGAGTGGCACGGAATCCGAATCCATCACGCGAGATTCATCTTCGCCAACAACTCACGGAATCTCGGGTCCCGTCGCACGTCGTCCCGCCGCGGGTCCAGGCGGAACTGTTGCAGGGGAAGATTGCGATTCCGAAGCGCCCGGTCCAGCCAACGAAAACATTCGTCGAGATCGCCCAGCTCGGCATACGTCCAGCCGATGAGCCACGCGGCGGGGGCGAACTCCGGCAGGGTGTCTTCGAGCCGGAGAAGGACAATCGCCTTCTCCTTTTCCCCCGAGAGGGCGTGGTATAACGCGTGAAAGACCGGCTTCAGGCGCGGTTCCCCGGCCGTTTCCTCCATCTGCTGGACCTCGTGGAGGCTCTGCGGGAGGTCCGCTCGAGCAAGATGGTAGCGGGCGAGGGCGTTGTGGTACCCACGGCCCGAGGGCTCGAGCGTGCCGAGCTTCTGAATTCTAGGGAACGCTTCGTCCAGTCGGCCCAGCCAGACGAGCAGGCAAGCCAGCTGGAAGAGATTCTTCGACGACAGTGGGTCCGTCCCCTCGGCCAGAGTCAATTCTCGGAGCGCCTCGTCGGCTCGGGCCTGGTCTTCCAGAAGCGCGGCGTACCAGAAGTGCCCCAGGGAGTAGCTCGGGTTGAGCGACAGGGCGATCTTGAACTCCTTCTCCGCTTCAGAGTACTCCAGGTCGTCCCAGAGCAGCAGTCCCAAGGACGCGTGGGCTTCCGCGAGATTCGGGTCGAGTTCGATCGCTCGGGTGGTCAATCTTCGGGCGGCCTGCTCCCAGGTCGTCCGGGGACCGCTATGGTAGTACCAGCCGATCTCACGCGTCGTGTCGGCCAAGCCGGAGTGGGCCGCAGCATTCTTCGGCTCAAGTGAGATCGCGAGCTCGAACTGTTCCTTCGCCCGCTCGAGGGAGTCCCTGGAGATCACCTGTTGGAGCAGGCTCCGCCCCTTCAGATAGGCGAGGTAGGAATCCGGAGGAACGGGAGGCTGAGCTCCGAGGCGTGCCTCGTCCGCCGCCCGTACCTTGACCTTCAGCTGTTTCGCCACGCGCTGGGCGATGTCCGACTGGACGGCGAAGATGTTCTCGAGCCGACGGTCGTACGTGTTCGCCCAGGTGTGCTCCTGGGTGCCGACGTCGATGAGCTGCACGGTGATGCGAAGCAGGTCGCCGGCCTTGCGTACGCTGCCTTCCAGCACCGCATTCACGCCCAGTTCGGCGGCGATCTGCGAAATGGTCTTGGACGTCGACTTGTATTGGCTCACGGAGGTTCGAGCGATCACGCGAAGCTCTCGAAGCCGGGAGAGCACCGTGATGAGTTCTTCGGTGAGGCCATCGGCGAAATAAGCGTCGTTCGGGTCGGGGCTGATGTTCGCAAACGGAAGGACCGCGAGCCGGGTCGGCCCGGAGCTCGGGAGCAGGGCTCTGGGTGCCACCCAGGTCAAGGCGAGCTTGTACACGTCCATCGGGAAACTCACGTTCTTCAGGACTTTCGGCGCCAGCTTCTCCAAGGAGTTCGGGATCTTGTTTCGGACCTGGCCGAACACCGGCTCGGAGATGCAGATCCCCCCCGGCTCCGCGAGGGGCTCGATGCGCGCCGCGAAGTTCACGGAGTCGCCGAAGATGTCGTTCCCCCGTTCCTCGATGTCGCCGAGGTGGACCCCGATCCGCAGCTGGAAGAGTCGGGGCCCCCGCTTCGCGTTTCGTTCCTGCAGGCGCTCTTGTATCTCGATCGCGCATTGCACCGCATGCAGCGCGCTGTCGAACGTGACTAGGAACCCGTCACCGGTCGACTTGATCTCGCGCCCGTGGTGCTGGGCAAAGAGAGGACGAAGGAGTTCCTCCTGCTCTCGGAGTAGCTGAAGGGCGTCCGCTTCGTTGGTCTGAACCGAGGCCGTGAAGCCGACCATGTCGGTGAACATGATGGCAGCCAGACGCCGGGTCGTCGACACGGCCCGACATCGGGTCGGGCCAGATTAAACCGCCCGGCTCCGGAATGGACCTATAGCCCGGCGAGCAGAAAGAGCGACCGACCCAACCGCCTCGCCCACGATTCCACCTCCCGCAGTCGACCAGGTGGTGGAGGGTCTTCTGAGCCGCCAAGGTTTCATCGAGAAACGCCGACGATTACGTGGGATTACCGGGACAGTTCTCCCATGGCTCGGAGGCGCCCGAACTATGGTCACCTCGGGTCACGGGGGACGCGCAGGTCCCGCGAGTCTGGGTCAGAAGGGAGTGAGAAGATAGATGTACCGAGCGGGCCATCGGGCGGTGGTCCCATGTCGAGGAATGAGAACCTGGCTGCACTAGCGTGGTCCGCAAGTTCGGTTCGGCTCCCGGCGATGCGCCCAACGTCCCCGGCGGTTCGTCCCGAGAAGGACCCGGAGAAGCCGCCGATCAAGGACCCCCCCATCAAGGACTAGTCGAGCTCTCGGTCGGCCTCCCTGGGTTCGGACGACGGCGAGCCCGTGCCGGTGGGACAGTCGCTAGCGTGGGTGCCCTGGTAGGCGCGACCTATCCGTGACGAAGGTCGGAGTAGATCTCCACGAGGTACCCGTCGGGATCCCTCACGTGAATCGTCCGGAGTCTCCAATCGGGGCGATCGGTGGGGCCTTGAAGCAGCCGGACCCCTCGCCGGCGCAGTCGCTGCGCCAGCGCATCGACATCGTTCACCTGAAAGGTCAGCGCGGACTTTCCAACACACCCCGCGGGGTAGCGACCCGGGTCGAGGCCGACGGCTTGGGCCATCAACTTCCTATCAAAGACCGCGACGACGACCCGACCCTTCGAGACAAACTCCCCATACGGTGGCTGGCCGTGTCCTTTGACCGGAGTGAGACCCAGAACATCCCGGTAAAACCGCCAAGATCTGTCGAAGTCCTTGACGAGGAGGCGGACGGCGTAGAACCGGAGTGGGTCCGAGCGGGAGGTCGCCATAGTCGGTCACTCTCCCCGGCTGTTATAACGAGAATCTCAGCGAACCGAGCGTGACCGCTCTCATTGGCGGGTGGTCGCTCGAGGCGTAAAGCCGATGGGGCCCATCGTTGAGACTCTCGGCTTGCAGCGGGTCTCCGACGGAAGAGACGCGTACTCGCTGTAGGGCTGCTCCCAGCAACCCACGCAACGTGACCGGAGGAGACCGAGCCAGGCTCGGCGCCTAGGCGTGAAGTGTTCGCCCGGCACCACAGCCACGGGAACGGCGGTACTCCCAGAAGGTGTTGTAGAACAATCGCAGGAATCGATTCACGGGGCGTGCCCTCTCAGCCACTAACCGGGCCCGATTCCCCCCAACGAGCCCAATCCAGACCGGCATCGCGTCCGGGCCCGTCCACGTCTTCCCCGATTCCACGATGTGAAAGGAACCATAGCGAGTCTCGGACGACATGGACTGGAGGGCCCGATCCGCTTCCGGCCCGTCGAGGGGGAACACTCCGAGGCCCGTGGGAGAGAGCCCTGCCGTAAGGTGGGCCCAGAACGTGCACGGCCCGCAACTCGCATCGAAGAACATGGAGCTGCTCGGCGAGGCCGTCACACTACGTCGACCGGAGGCGCGGGGAAATCCTTTGTGGGTTCTCCGAAGCCGGATCCCCGCCGCGAAGTCCGCGCATAGCACCAATCTTCCGGGGTCATCACTGTGCGTCTACCACGAACGGAGGTAAGTCGCGCTGCACCCACTCATCCTCCGACGGGCGGTTGGCTCGGGCCGGGATAGGACGATGGCTCGAGAATCCCCATATAGCATTCTGAAATCCAGAAGCGTGCAATGACCATGGCCGAATCACCACCCTCCCGGTACGACACGCGTTTGAACGTCCTCTACCGACCTCTGGAGATCATTGAGACCGGCAAGCTCGCGGCCGAATCGATCCATCCGTGGTACAACCAGACCCTGTGCGAGGTCAATGAATCGGTAGTGCGTCTCGGAGTGGTCCGGGGTGACTACCACTGGCACCACCACGACACGGACGAATTCTTCTACGTGGTCGAAGGCCACCTCTTGGTCGACCTCGAAGGTCGCACCCTGGAGCTGCGACCCGGGCAGGGAGTAGTGATCCCCAAGACCGTGGAGCATCGTCCTCGGGCCCCCCTGAAAACCGTCATCCTGATGGTCGAGAACAAGGAAATCGTGCCGACCGGGACTTAGCGGGCGAGGGCGACAGTTGCTACCGCCACCGCGATCCCCCACCCGATTCAACCTCCTGGGCCGGGATGGCTTCTCGAATTGAGGTGCTCCCGTCGAGGTTCTGCCGTGGCGAGCTAAGTTCGATCCCGGTGGGCCGCCGAGCGGGTGCTCGGTCGCTCCAGTCTTGTTGGTTCGGTTGCGTGTCCCGTGTGACGGCGGGACTTGGTCCTACTTATCCCCTTCGGCGGCGCTTATATAGTTGAGGAGCAACAAATGACACAGCTGACAGAGCAAGACGCTCGCCAAATGTTCGCCGTTGCGAACACCCGAAATGTCGAAAAGGTCGTGGATCAGTTCTCGGAAGAGGCAACGTTCCAGATCCCCAGTATGGACAAGGCTATCCGCGGCAAGCAAGCCATCCGCGAGTACCTCAAGGGAGCCTTCGAGGCGTTCCCCGACTGGTCCAATGAGATCAAGCAGGTCTACGTCTCGGGAAACGAGACGGTCGTCGTAAACTCGGTTCATGGAACCCACTCGGGGCCACTGCGGGGAGCCGACGGCAAGTCGATCGCCCCGACGCACAGGAAGTTCGTCCAGGACGAAATGACTCGAGTGGTCCTCAATGAGAAGGGCCAGGTCCTTTCGCTTCGGGCGTACGGCAACCCCTCGGACCTTTACCGGCAGCTCGGCCTCCCGGCATAGGCCGGGTCGCGCCACCGTCGCTCGGTTCGAATTCGACACCCACCCCAACCCCTTCCCCGGCCCTTCGGGCCGGGTCCCAGACCGGGTCGCCTAGGTGGCTTGGTCGTCAAGAAGTCGAGTAATGCCGGCGTAAACTCGGCGATGAGATCTTCCACCTTCAGACCTGGCGTCGTTCTTGCGAATCTCGACTTTGAGTTCGCCAGCTACGTTCCTCTTCCTCACCAATTCGGGCAAAACGCGTGAGGTACTCCGATCGAGAAATCTCGCCATGCACGAAATGTCGATAGGCGATGATCCGCTCATACTGGGCGCGTGTTATGCTCTCAAGACGAAGGCGCTTGCTCGCTCGCCGCTCCTGGCGGTCGGCCAGCCGTGGTGCCTCGTCGGGATCGCCTTGAGGGTACCCCTGCCCAGACCACCAACGGTTGACGAACACTCGGCTTCGGCCCGAGCGCAGTACGACGAATGCTATGCTCACCATGGTTAGCGCCACGACATCGACGACGAACAGCAAGAGCTGGACCCCGGGGGTGCTGGGTTGAGCTTCGAGATTGTAGAATAGTATCGAGAGGGGAATGCTAACGGCCCAGACGATCGCCAGGACTGCCCAGCTGGGCCATCGCGGCCCGATCGGCGCCGGAGGGCGGTCGAAATCTGCCTCCACGTCCATTCGCCAGTCACCGGCCGTAGTTAATCGAATTGTTCTTCCAATCGCCGTGGGAGGTCAGAGGACGCCCTGTTTCGCGAGCCGAGTGCTTCGGTCCGCGACCGAAGTGGATGGCTGGCGCCTTCGCAAGGATGGTATCCAGTGACTGGTCCGACGCGGGCGTCGTTGCATTTCGCAAGCTATCGAAACCGGGACAGAACGGACCAGATCTCGCTAGAGCTTCGGTCCGCGGATGGCTCATCAGGTCTACGCATTTCACCGACTCCTTCTCCCGACCGCAACTCGATTGTCCTGAGACAGAAGGCACAATTGCGATTGCACCTCGTGTCACTCAGGATGGGGGGCCCACAGCTCCCTTCGACAGAGACCTCGTTGGCCTCGGAACCCACCTCGACCCGGATGCCTGCCGACAGTTGCTCCCAGCTCCCGAATTTCGGAAGCTGGGGGTCCGGGTGCCGTTGGGATCTCTACGGCGCTTTGCTCGCGTGGCTGATGGCCTCTTCGGCGACTTTCGGCGTTTCCGACAAGGGATGGACGGGGGTCATTTCGGTGTAGTTCCCGAACCACCGCGACCAGAGGATCATGAACTCCGCTTGCTTGGCAGGCGTCTCAAAATCCACCACGAGGATGACCTCGCGCCTCTCGTAATTGCTGTAAGCGCATTCGGGCTTGAATCGGGTCATGACGTGACCGATGATCTTTCCCGGCCCTCCCGACGCATCTAGTTTGTTGCCGACTTCTGGCGGGACTATTCCTCGCACGAGATACCGCATGTCCGGGCGCACCGCCCGTGCGATATAATTGTTTGTGGGGCGAGATTCCGCTGCCGACCGGAACGATGTTCACACTTTCGACAGTTTGCCGCCGGCGTACCTGTACGCTGTTAGCACCAGGTCGAACAGGACGTCCACTTCGTGAGCGTCCCGTGGTCCGTAGATCATGACCAGGTTCGAGGGTGCAGCTCCGGCGCGGGCCACCGGATGCACTTCTGCCCAGCCAGCCGAGACCGCCTCGCGGGCCTCGTCGGGTGGCAACGCGATGTGCATACTTCGGTCCCAGGGATGGAAATGGCCGATTTCCCTCTCGTTGATGAAGGCGTCCGCCGGCCCGGCGCGGAGATCGTCCTTGAGCCAGAGTGTACGCTCGGGAGGGTTGGGAGGGCCGGCGCGGTCGATCGGTCGCTCCTCGATGTCGGGCAGTGCGAACACCCGCTCGGCGAGGGCATTCATCATCGACGGGGAGGCGGTCTGGTCCAGTTGAATGTGAGGCGCCCAAGGGGTGGTCTTGGGACGCGATCCCGTGCGCCGGGGGAGACGGATTGACGGTGAACTCCTCGGGCCCTCGACCATGTGTCTTGTTCCTCCGAGTGCTGGACTTGAGCTCGTCTGCCCAACCTCAGAATCCGCCTTCCTCTGCGATCGCATAGCTGCCGGCCAATACAACTGGGAGTGCAATGACGCACGCCACGGTCGCAAACCAACCGGAATCGCGTATGCGACCCCCATCATTGAATCTGGGGGATATTCCTCCTGCAAAGTGCGCCGACCAGGAGTGAGCCGTTTCTTGCGCCAGGAGATAGAAACGCAGCGACCAAGAGGCCACACCGTGAGCCCGGGCGACTGGGATCGGGTCCTGGGGAAGGTGAAATGGAACTGACCTCCAGTTCATCCTCCGGGGGCACTGACAAGGGGCTATCCTGGCGGGGGAGCCTCACGATGCGAGACCAAGGTTGGTTCAACTTGGTGGCCGGGATCGCCGCGGTCCTTGTGGTGGTCTTGGGGGCTGTGCTGATGGCCTACCCGAGCGTGAACGGACTTTCCCCGGCAGCTCGATCGGGAACGGTAGGCAACCCAACGGTCTACCGTAATCTCACGATCGCGCTGAATCCATCTACCGGCGAATTCGACTACACTTCGACCCTGCTCGCCGCGCCGCTCGGCGTAACTACGGTCTTCACGATCACAAATTATGACCCGGGTATCGCCTACGTACCCGCCTCGTCAGACGCTCGCGTGGTCGGAACCGTTGGCAACGTGATGTGGGTCGAAGCCGGCGGTCACGGAGTTCAGGTCAGCTCGATAGCCATGAGCGACACGAGTCACACATTCTCGATCTCGAGCGGAGCGTATCACCTGAATGTGCCGATTCCACCGGCGGGCATGGCCGGGCAGCCTACGAAGGTGACCTTCTCCGTAATCTTCACCCTTCCCGGCAGTTTCAACTGGGGCTGTATCGTCCTATGTGGGCCCATGGGAATGGTGGGTCGGGACGCGATGTGGGGCACCATTTCGGTGTCCTAGAACCCCCCGCAGGCGCACCAATAGGTGCAACGTCGGTTGAACGCAGTCTATTCGCGTCGGGTCCACCGCGGCCGGCGCTCGGAATTCAGTAAACATTCTTAGGACGCGTCCAGTTCCGGAGCGGCATGGAGAGCCGGGGTGCGCGAGGCGTAATCGATGTCAGAGAAACCATCGTGGAGGTCGCGGTGAGCGACCTCGAGAAGTCCCGGGCGTGGTATTCGCGCCTCTTGGGAAAAGGGCCCGACTTGGAACCATTTCCGGGGAATGTCGAATTCAGGGTCGGTCGCGCGTGGCTTCAGATCGTGAAGGGAGAGGTGCAACCCTCGAGCTGGAACCTTCAACTCGAAGTCCGCGACCTATCCCGTGAACGAGAACGACTGCGAGAGGCTGGCGTTGAAGCGGCCGAGATCAAGACGGTACCCAATGTGATCAGTTATTTCGGAATCAAAGATCCCGATGGCAACCCGCTGCTGTTTTTCCAGGTCTTGACTTCTGATCCGAAGGTCACTGGCGTCCGGGATTAGGTCGCGAGTTGCTCGCGAAGAGCACCTTGAGGGCTGTCTATCCGTTCCGCGATCGATCGCTGCACTCGACGCGAACCGATCACACCGGTGGTCCATCAACCCGGCCGGCCCACGTCGACGAGACATTTTCGACGCCCTAAGTCCGGGTGACTCCTGTGCCCATGAGGAATTGTTATCGTCGCATCCAGTCCTGGCCAGTCGAGACCACTTGCGGGCGATCCGGTTCGTTTCCGCAACCTGATAGTCTCGAGCGAGTGTGCGGTCCGAGATGGATCACGAAAGTCGCCTGTCCGTTGGGTCCGCGGATTCCTCGCGTCCGGAGGGCAGCTCGTGAGGGCGTACCTCCTCGCCCTCGGCCTGGCGACGATCGTGCTGGGACTGTTTCTGTTGTTCGCCGGGTTCGTCCACATCGGGTGCACGGTCGGTGGAAGCAGCACGAACCCGACCTTTTCGAATTGCGGCGGAGCCACCGACCTCGAGATCGGCGGGGCGATCTTGACAATCGCGGCCGTCCTGATGTTTATCGGATCCGTCGTCCCAGACAGCTCTTCTCGGTACAAGTGACGACTCACCGGACCGCGCTCGAACCGGTTCGGGCTTCGTGAGGCGTGCGCCGTCGCGCCCCCGCGCGTTGGCGTCCTGACAAGGCCCGGTCCTTGAGTCCGGTTCAGGGGGAGTTTAACCACCCCGCCGCACCTCAGTCCAACTGAGGGATCAGAATGTCGATCAGACAGCGTGGGAAGAAGTGGGAACTGAAGGTCACCGGCGGTTCGGAAACGATCGGCCACGACGTGTAGCGGGGGATGGACCGGGCAAGCACGAAGCTGGCGCATGGCGCTCGGACCGTGGGCCGTGACGTCGAGCGGGCCGGGAAGACGGTTGGCTGTGCCGTCCGCCATGGCGGGCAGCGCGTCGGCGACCGCATGAAGCGGAGCCGCCACGCCTAGGCCAGTACGCTGTAACGTGGAGGTCAGGACGATGCTAGGATGGATTATCGTAATCGCAGTTGTCGTTGTGGTGCTTGTCTACCTGGGCTACGTCTCGGTCTGAGAGGTAACCGGAGGGGACCCCGGGCGGTCCGAGGTGGCTCCCGCAGGGGAGCCACGGTCCCCTCTATATTCTCCGTCGGGACCCCAGAGCTGCTTCGGGCCGGACGGCGCATGCGCGTCGTGAGGGTGGTCCTGATTCCGGTCGAAACTTGGACCCGATCGATCGGCCGACGTTATGGGTCCCGAGCCGCGCTCCGCGAACCTCGAGCTGTCGTACTCGACCCGCCGATGGCCACGCGAAGACCCAAAATCCTACTCAGCGGTGCGGGCGAGTGAGTCGAGATAGACCATGACCGCTCAACCCTCCGCCAAGTTCGATCACCTCGTCGTGATCATGTTCGAGAATCGATCTTTCGACAACTTGTTGGGGTATCTCTACCGGCCGGGAGAGGTCCGATCGTTCGAAGGAGTCCTTGGGAGGCAGCTCAGCAATCCTATTCCCCCCCGATTGGAAGGATCCGAGCGTCGGTCCGTGCCGGTGCACCCGGCGAGCAACATGGACACGCCCGATCCGGATCCCGGTGAGGAGTACCCCCACGTAAACACCCAGTTGTACGGAACCTTCACTCCGTCCGAGAACCGGTTCAAACCTGCCCGAGACATGCTGTCACCGTTCAATGTCCCTCCCCTGCCGAATTCAGTCCCGACGATGGAGGGGTTCGTGGCCGACTACGTCAATGCGTTCCAGGGGGAGATAGGCCGGCTGCCGGCCTACGACGAGTATTCGCAAATCATGGCCTGTTACACTCCGGACCAGCTTCCCGTTACTTCCACCCTCGCCAAGGGATTCGCGTGTTTTGACCGCTGGTTCTGCGAAGTTCCTACGCAAACGTTCGCCAATCGCTCATTCTTTCACGCCGCATCCTCGTCCGGATATGTCTTGGACTTTCCATCGGAGAACTTTGTTCTGCGGAACGACGCCTCCACGATATTTGAGCGCCTGGAGGATGCCAAACTTTCCTGGAAGGTCTACATCGATCCCGAGCAAGTCGTGTCGGTCACCGGGTTGATCCATGCCCGCCGGTTGGCACCGTACTTTGCGACCCACTTCTCGACGATTCACGACTTCTACGCGGAGGCAGCGGGTGGCACACTGCCGGCGTACTCGTTCATCGAGCCGAACATCGTGCATCCCCACACCGACATGCATCCCCCCGGGTTCGCTCGTCTCCGACACGACCTTCATCTTCCGCCCCCTGCGGCGATGCGCGGAGGTGAACAACTGTTGGCCCGGGTGTACGAGTCGATCCGGCACGCCTCGAGCACGAACGGGTCAAATTGGAAGAACACCCTCCTCGTCGTCACCTTCGACGAGCACGGGGGAACCTACGACCATGTCCCTCCGCCCCGGGTTCCTCCTCCTTCGCCCGGCGCTCCGCCCGGCGAGATGGGATTCACGTTCGAGCGATCGGGGGTCCGAATTCCGACCCTGGTCATCTCTGCGTGGGTAGATCCGGGCACCGTGGTGAACTCGGAGTTCCGAAGCACGTCGGTGATCCGAACCCTACGCGAACGGTGGTCTCTCGGCGGTCCGCTCACGCAACGCGACGCGGGCGCGGCCGATCTTGCTCCGGTCCTGACGCGAGCCGTTCCGCGTCCCCCGGAGCAGTGGCCCGAGGTCGCCGCCCTTCCGATGGCCTTCGGGACCGAGCTATTGGATTGGATCGACAAACCGATGGCGAACTTGGGAAGACATCTCCTGGGCGCGGCCGTGGCTCACGAGGTCAGGGTGACGGGTCGTTCGATCAACCTCGACCCGTCGACCGTGACTCACCGGCAGGCCAAGGCGCACCTTCGCGAGTTTCGTGCGGCGACGTTTCCCGGCGTTCGAAATGGAAGGCAGAGTTGAAGATATTTCGCCCGATCGGCACGGATCGTGACTGGGATGAAATCCGATTTCGCCCTGGGAACACCTTCCGTTCCTTGAGGCGAGTTAAGGTCGGTCAGATGTAGTCTGAGTCCGGTGAAGAAACCATGGCGAAGAGGACGCGCGGAGCGAGAATGGTAGCAGCGAGAAAGCGGTCGGCGAAGCGGTCGGGCGGCAAGGGGCTCATTGCGCGGCGCCCGGCCGGCCGTCACATCATGAAGACGTGAGACCCCTGCTCGAGGTCGGTGACGCCGGCAACTTACGCCGGTAGTTCTGAGAAAACGCGAGCGTCCGGCCGGAGAGCGAGACCGTCGGCTGAAGTCGACGGTCAGTGATCGCCGGTCGGGTGCCATGAACGGTCGTCCGAGCCCAAGATCATCCACCAGTCGACAAGCTTCGAAGGCCTCCTGCTTGGAACGACGTCAGAGCAGTCGAGGTGTACGCAGATCAACCTGCCAAGGGCCCCGTGGGTGGAGCTCTTCCCCCGACTCGGCACGCCCCGGACATCCGAGAGGCGGAGATTCACGAGGAGCGCTACGGCTACGGCTTGGGCCAGGCTATACTTGCCGGTCGTTCGGGTGCGCCCATGGAAGCGACCGAGTTGCTCTACGAGTATGTGCTGCGCACGACGGCGATCATCGCGTACGGGGCAAGCTTGCCGTCCATCGCGGGGGGAAGGTCGCTCCGCCTCCCGAGGGCGCTCGCTTCGATCTGTCGTTCGAAGGTTCGATCGATGGCCCCAAGCTGAAAGGGGCGGTCCACGGGGTTGACCACCTCAACTTTCGTGCCGATGGTCGGATCGAGCTCCACATCCACGCCCAGCTCGACCTGAAGGATCGCGGAAAGGTGGCGTTCTTCGCCGATGGGTCGGGAGCCTTCGACGCGAAGGGGCTCCTCCACATTCGGGAGAACGTGACGTTGAAGTCCAACTCACCCGCCCATGCCTGGGTGAACTCGACTCATGTGTGGGCGACTGGTACGGCCAACCTAGCGACTGGAGAGATCCGGGTCAAGGGTTACCGAGCCTAGATCCGAGAGAACTCGAAGAACTCAGTTGTCGGTCTAGCTCTGAACGCCCACCCTTTTCCGGAGGGGACACAACTGAGTAGGTGAAGGAGGCATAGGGCCTGGGGCAGTTCTCCTTCGAAGCGGTGTAGAGATGTCCACGCTCACACGTTTTAGAGCGGTGATTGCACTTGTTCCGCGAGGAAGGGTGATCACTTACGGCCAGGTGGCTGACGCCGCCGGATTCCCTGGCGCAGCCCGTCTGACCGTGTGGGCGTTGCAAGGCGGGAAGGGATTGCCCTGGCACCGCGTAGTGGGCGCGGGTGGTCGGATCGCCCTGCCGGGGGAGGACGGCCAGGAACAGCGCCTGCGATTGGAGATGGAGGGCGTGACTTTCCGGGGCGGCCGGGTCCGTTTGGATATTCATGGCTGGACTCCGAGAGGACGCACGAGGCGTCAAGGCCCGTGAGCCCCGGAACCAACCGAATCAATTCTCCTGCAGGTTAGGAGAGTTCGAGGTAAAGATCAGTCCGGAATCCTGCCGAGCGGGAGGAAGGTGCAAGAGACATTTCACCCACGGCTACGCCCGCGCCCGTAGGAGCAGCATCACCTGCACCTTCCCCTGGATCGGATCCAAGCTCTCGGAAGGGCCCGCGTCGTGCGCCCGCGCTACCTACGTGGGGGATACGGTTTGGACCGTCGCGAGAGGAAGCCAAAGTAACTCGGAGGCTCCCCCGCCTCCCGGCCGAGGCTAAATCCCACCCGAGTGAACAAGAATCGGGACTCGAAGACCGCGGTCACCTCCTGGAGGGAGGGACGATGCGGAGGACCCATCGGGCCGGTATGCTCCCGCGCAACCCAGGCGAGAACGAAACTTCCTCCTGGCCGGAGAACTCGGTGAGTCTCCCGGGAATAGTCCTCCCTGCGAGATAGGGGAAGTGTGTGAAAGCAGCCGTGGTCGACGATTCCGTCGAGGCTGCGGTCAGGAAACTTCAAGGCGAGCGCGTCCCCCTCCTGGATGTCCACCTTGAGACCAGACTCTGACGCTCGGGCACGGGCGGCCGCCACCGCCCCCGGCGAGAGGTCGATCCCGTGCGCGCGATATCCACTCTGGGCTAGAAAGAGCACGTTCGATCCCGCACCACATCCGATGTCGAGCACATCCCCACCTTTCGGTAGGAATCCCTCGACTACGGCGAGCTTCACGGGTGGGCTCGGCCCGCGTTCGAACCAGGGTAGCTGATCGTAACTGTTCTTTTCGTAGGTCGCCTGCCACGCAGCTCGTTGCTCAGGAGAGCTGCCCCGTCTCGCGTGTCGCGAGTTCTTCGCCCTTCGTTCCCCCATCCTGGTGTTCGCCCCCTTGACCCCTCCAATGAAATCAACCTCATGAAAGGCGCGCGTAGTCCGTCAGGTACCGCGAAACCGTGCCACGAGGCTCAAGGAGCATTGCTGCTGTGGCGAAGATGGGGGGTAGGTGCGGCTCCCCCCATCTCGTCTTGCCCCTCGTTAAATAACGGTTCCGGTTCCAAGCCCCGTGGCGGAGCCCCCAGTGGGGCGACGTCGCAAGTACCTCGGGGAACAGCACCATGAAAGTCGGGATCCTAGGAAGCGGAGATGTGGGTCAAGCCCTCGCTCGCGGAATCTCTAAGCACGGGCACCAGGTCACGATGGGGACCCGCGAACCCAAGAAGCTCGAGGCCTTCGCCACGGAGACGAATGTCAAGGTCGGGAGCTTTGCGGACGCCGCGAAGTTCGGTGACGTGGTCATCCTGGCGCTCAACGGTCAGGGGGCCGAAGCAGCCCTCGACCTCGCAGGGCCCGCCAGCTTCGGGGACAAACTGGTCCTCGACGCGACTAACCCGCTCGATTTCTCGAGGGGGATGCCCCCGGGCCTTTTGCTCGGAACGACGGACAGCCTGGGCGAGCGCATCCAGCGCAAGCTCCCTCACGCGAAGGTCGTGAAGTGCTTCAACACGGTTTCGAACACCGTGATGATCGACCCACCATTCAAGGAACCCGTCCCGATGATCATCTGCGGCAACGACGCCGCGGCCAAGCAGCGGACCGAGGTCCTTCTCAAGTCCTTCGGCTGGCACGGTGTCCTCGACGTCGGCGCCATCGATGGCGCGCGGTGGCTGGAAGCCCTCGTCCCTCTGTGGGTGCGCGCAGGAGTCGCTCTGAACCTCTTCGCGCCGGGCGGCGTCCGCAAGGGGAGTTGGGCATTCAAAGTCGTTGTCACGTAGGGTCGACCGTTCGTTCCAGGGCCGCATCAGCGGAACCCATCATGTCCACATTGCACCGAGGACTCTGCCATCATGTTCACTGACACGGTCGGCTTCACCGCTTCGACGCAGCGCGACGAAGCTCTGGCACTCGAGCTTTTGCGACGCCAACGAGAGATCATTCGCCCCCTCGTCGCGGCTCATCAAGGGCGCGAGATCAAGTCTACCGGGGACGGATATCTCGCAGATTTCAGCAGTGCACTGCAGGCGACGAACTGCGCGATTGAAATCCAGCGACGAATCGGAGAACGGAATGCTGAACCGGGGGCCGCTCCGTTCCAGATCCGGATCGGAATTCACCTGGGAGACGTGGTCGAGCAGGGGACAGATATCGCAGGAGATGCAGTGAACATCGCGGCCCGAATTGAACCGCTGGCCGAGTCGGGTGGAATCTGCGTGTCGGGAGCCGTCCGCGAGCAGGTCTGGAACAAGATTCCGGAGCCCCTCGAGAAACTCCCGCCGACCCATCTGAAAGGTTTGGAGATCAGTCTGGAGATCTACAGAGTAGCCGTCCGCAAGGAATCCCTGACGGAAGCCCAGCCCTGAAAGCTCACGAGCGGAGCTAATCGATATTCCAAGAAGGGGACATTTGAGTTTTCAGATTCCAGCCGCAATCTGAGGAATTGCTGGTGGCAATCACGATTACACCGATCTTCGTAGGATCGTCAGAGCCGGCGGGGCGCGAAGGTTCCACCGCTAGCCTGCTTCCCCGACCCGCTTCAGTACTCGGAGTGCCTTCAGAGTGATCCACTTGCTGGGCTTGCCCGGCTCCTCGGTCACGAGCGGCTTGATCTTCTCCTTGTCCGGATGGATTGTCGTCCTGGGCCCAATGTCCGGATGGAGACGGTCCATGAGCCACATTCCGTCGCGCTGCCGCTTGTCCGTGAGGATCTTCAGCGCGGGTCGGAGCCGTCGGTCGCCGGCGAAGCCGAGCTGGGTGAGCACATCTAGCCCAACCAGAATGTCGTAGTAGTAGTGGTTCGGATAGTGGAGACGGAGCCACGGGGGGTACGGTCGTCCTTCCTCGAACAGCTTGCGTTCGAGGTAGAACTCGGCCCCCCTCGAGATCGCTTCCTCCATCCTGGGTGTGCGCTTCGCCTTCGGAAGTGACGCGAAGGCGGCGAGGGGCTCCCACACGTCCAGGGTCCCAGGCGTGCCCTGGGAACAATTCCATCCACCGTCCTTCCGTTGGTCCTCGATCAACCAGTCGTAGAGCTTCCGGACCCGGAGGTCGTCCGCGTAGCCGAACCGGGTCAACATTCGGGCGGTATTCGCCGAGATACACATTTCCTCATGGAAGAAATTGAACGGCGAGCTGAAGCGGAGCTTGTACTCGAAGAGGAGGTTCGCGATTTTCTTGATCCGGGGGTTCGTGGAGTCGAGCCCAAAGTCCGAGAGGACCAAGGCCCTCCAGTTCGTTGCGCCGAAGACGGGGAAGTAGAGGAAGTCGATCCACTCCTTGACGTTCCTGGGCTCGCGCGCCTCCCAGAATCCCTTCGGTCCCTGGCGACGCAGTAGATCGAAAGCCCACCCCACGCGGGCGATCCTCGAGCGGGTCGCTCGGACCTCGGTGTCGGATTCCTTTCGACCTAGCAGATCGACCAAAGCAGCGTAGCGGACCGCGGGCTGGTCTTCCTCGAGGAGCCGCTCAACGACCTTCGCGTCTTCGGGATGACCCGTTAAATCGAGACTCTCGGTCATAGCTCGGTAAGTCTCCGCTCGGTACTGACGGTGTTGGTATTTGAGCGGAGCCAGAGGACGTGGAACGGACCACCCGCCGAGCGCTGCGAGAGTTGTCCTGAGAGGGACGACCCTCCGCTCCGTACTCCAAGTCGACTAATGAGGAACCGACGACTTCGGCTTACCTAGAAAACGTAGCTCGGGGGCGCCAGTACTGTTGCACCCACGCCATATGTAGTCAGGGCGGGGACCGTTCTGCGTGGCTCAGCGAGTCGGGCCTTCGACGGCAACCACTGTCTTCGTCGTCGCTCCTTCCTTGCGGAGCTTGAGCACTGGGGCATATTCTGGAGAGGCGTACCAGGCTCGGAACGCCTCCGTGCTCGGAAACTCGAGAATGACTACTCTCGCCGGATTCCAGTTCCCTTCAATCACTTGAGGAGGTCCGGCACAGAGGGTCTTGCCCCCATACTTTTCGAGAGCCGGACCAAACTTCTCCCGGTACTCTTTGGCCTTACTCTGATCCTGCCAATCGATCTCGAAGAGCGCATATGTCGTCATAGTCGATTCCAATGGTGGAACGGGCAGGGGGAGTAATACCGTACCCCTACAGGTACTGGCGCCGTCTGTCTCATGCCAGGCGATTGACGGGCAACTTCGGTTTCAGCCCCTCTTCGAGGGAGGTCCAACGTTATTGCGCAAGACCTCATTGCACTGCCACCGATAGGAGAGGTCTAGGCTGCAGCCTAGGTGGTGGGGATGGCGGTTCCGGGACAATCCGAGTCAGAGACCCACCCTAACACTACATTACGGAGAGTCAACTGGTCGCAGGACCTCGAAACCGTTCGCCGGCTCCTCCGAGATTATCGGCAGTGGCTGGCCGACCACGTGGTGGCGGGCGTCGTGACCAATTCGACCTTGCCAGTCGGGCTCGACATGATCGACAAAGAGATCGCAGATCTCCCTGGAGTGTACGGCCCACCCCGCGGGGAGGTCATTCTCGCTTTCGACCGCAAGGCGCTCGTGGCATGCGGGGCTCTACACGAACTCGCGCCTAGAATAGGAGAGATTAGGAGAGTCTACGTCCGGGCCGACCATCGGGGACGGGGGTTTGGGCCTCGCCTCACCGGTGCGCTGATAGCGCGGGCGCGTGAGCTTGAGTACGAGCGACTGCGGGTCGATACGCTCCCGACCATGGCCGCCGCGATCCAGTTCTATCAAGAAATGGGGTTCAGGCCCATCCCCGCCTACTGGCCACACCCCGTTCGGGGAGCGCTGTTCTTCGAGTACGACATCTCGAACCGGGGGTCGACAGAGAAACCTGGCCGGGCTCCAACGCCGGGGGAGACCCGAAAGTAGCTTGCCTGACTGAATGCAATGCTGATTGCACCCACCATTGAGCTCGCCCGGGGCAATGGACGAAAGGCGCGTTGCACACCCCGCCTCCGAATCGAGTCTGTGCCTGTAGCGCTCTAGTGCCGCTTCTGGTTCGGCATCCGCCTTGGATAGGTAACTAGTTACAAGACCAACGGTGTGAAGAGGGCGGTCAACCCATCTACACACTAGGAAAGCCGCGTTCTAGCGCCACACACGGCTAATCTACTATGGCCCGATGTCAGGCCGTGGCATCGGACCGGCAGCTCGCAGCCATCATGTTCACTGACCTGGCGGGGTTTACTCAGCTTACCCAAGCGGACGAACCGCTCGCTTTCAAACTCGTCGAGGAACAGGAGGCGCTCATCCGCCCGATTGTCGAAGCGCATCACGGACGCCACGTCAAGTCCCTGGGGGACGGATTACTCATCGAACTTCCGAATGCTCTCGACGCCGTCGAATGCGCTGTGGAGATCCAGCGTCGCGTTCACGAGCGCAATCTCGAACGTGAGTCACAACCACTACAGTTGCGGATAGGGGTCCATTTGGGGGATGTCCAGCGCCGCGGCGGGGACATTGTTGGCGACGCGGTCAACGTCGCCTCTCGCATCGAACCCCTGGCGGAGCGCGGAGGAATCTGCCTATCTGAGCACGTCTTCGCCCAGGTACGGAACAAGATTCCCTACCAACTCGAGAGCCTGGGCTCGAAGCATCTCAAAGGGGTCCGCGACCCCGTCGAGATCTATCGTGTCGTCTTGCCCTGGCTGGCAAACCAAGAGGGTTCGGGAGCCTTGCTCCCCTCGCGTCTTGCCGTTCTACCCTTCTCGAACATCAGTCCCGACCCAAATGACGAATACTTCGCCGACGGTCTTACCGAGGAGTTGATTTCTGTTCTATCGAGAATCCGTGGGCTGAGAGTCATTGCCCGGACCTCTGTGAACCAGTACAAGTCCAGCCCCAAATCAGTTCGTCAGATCAGCGCGGAACTTGCCGTGGGGACGGTCCTGGAGGGCAGCGTCCGAAGGGCCGGGACCCATCTGAGGATCACAATCCAGCTCATCGACGGTGCGACGGAGGAGCACCGCTGGGCGGAAACATACAATCGGGAGCTGAGGGACGTCTTTGAGATCCAGGCCGAGGTCGCCGAGCGCACAGCCGAGGCGCTCCGTCTCGAACTCCTCGGTGCGGAGCGCCAGGCTCTGCATCGTGCCCCGACCCGAGACATCGAAGCATACGACCTCTACCTCAGGGGAGTCGCCGCGTTCCAACGGACCGCTGACGAGGGCTGGACCCGGCCCGGAGTCGACGAAGCGTCCCGGTACTTCGAGGCGGCGATTGCCAAAGACCCGCGCTCTTCGGCCGCGCACTCGAGTCTTGCTAACCTCCTTATCGCAGCGATGGGCGAGGTCTACTCCCGCCCGGAGGTTGAGTCCCGTATTCGGCAGCACGTCCATCGGGGGCTGGAACTGGATCCGGACTCGTCCGAAGCCCACACGGCACTAGGGAACTTCGCGTTGCAGGTGGAGTTCGACTGGGATCGGTCCGAGGCGGAGTTCATCAGAGCCGTATCGCTCAACCCGAGCAACGCCCCGGCCCATGCCTGGTACGGGATTCTTCTGAGGACGCTGGGGCGGTTCGACCAGGCACTCTCCCAGTTTCGACTCGCCGCCGAACTTGACCCGTTGTTCCGACAGCTGACGTACTGGCAGGTTCGGGTCTTCGAGAGCGCGGGGGACCATGAGGGAGCGCTCGGAGTAGCCACGGAGGCGTTGGCCCGCTACCCGGGCAACCGATTGCTGCACATCCAGGTTGGAAAGGCCCTCCTCTCGCTGGGCCGCACCGAGGAGGCACGCCAGCACGCTGCGATGGCCGCCGGTCCGATCAACGACGCCGGCACAGCCATCGGTCGAGCCGAGCTGCTCGCCCTGCTCGGTGACCCCAGCGAGGCGGAACGCCTCGTGAAATCGTGGGAAAGCAACCCCTCGGAGTTCTATATCCGAATGAACTTCATTGCCGCACTCCTCACGGTCCTCGGTCAGAAGGACCGGGCTTTGGATCTTCTCGAGCGGGATGCTCGGGAAGGGGAACGGAGTTTGTGGATCGATTTTCGTCGCCCGATCTTCGACCCAATCCGTAACGACCCACGGTTCGTCTCACTGCTGAAGGAGATGAAACTGCCAACAGCTCCTCCCGCGCCGATGAGCAGCCGTCCGATCGGAAACGAGGCGCCCACTGGCCAGTAGCCCACAGAACTGGCCAGGCTGAATCAGTTCCGGCAGCCGCGCGCCAAAGGTGGGCGCGAGGCGCGTTGCAACCAGGCGGACTCTGACCGTGGCTGCGCCTTGGGCCTGCCAGCTCAGTTGCACCAACTCACTTTCAGTTGAGGGCTCGCACTCTGAGAAGCCGGAGGATACATGCGCTTGACCCAGATGCTCGATGACGAAGAACCGAGATGCAATCCCGGTCTCGATGAGCTCGGCCTGGAGTCATTGAGCTCTGAGCTTCAAGGTGGTTGTCACGTCACCTACGATGGGACAGAACCTGACGCGGGTCCGGTGAACGTTTGAAGATGGGTCTTCCATCGCGGAGCAGGCTCCACACATGTTTCCAGACCTTTAAGCCAGTAGAGTTTCATTTGAATTCACGATGGTTGGCGATCGCCGGGCTCGGACCTATTTTGTACTCCACGAGCCGAGCTCTGCGATCAAGGTTCTTCGAGTGAGTCTGATTTGGGTCGTCATCGGCGTCTTCATGGCCACGGCCGACGCGCTTTCCCCGCAGACATTCATCCAAGTTTCGGCTTGGCTGTCGCTATTCTTCCTTGGTGTCCTACTCACATTCTGGGCCCTGTTCAGTCTCTCCCGGGCAGCCGCCGCGACCGGGGCACTTATCGGAACCTTCCTCGGACCGTACAGCTTGACATGGCAGCTCTGGGTTACTTATGTCAAGCACTGGAACGCGTTCTTCCCTGTCCGTCTATATCCGTTCACGATTGTCCTAGACGCCGTCGAGTGGTATGCCATGATGGCTTTCGGGCTTACCTTGTTCGCCGTGTCGATCGCGGCTCTGGTTCATCTCTCTCGTCCTCGGCCGACGTTCATTCGTATCCATCACGACTCAGGGAAGGCCTATCGGATGAGCGATCCACCATGACCACTGCAGTCTGTCGTCCCGCGCTGGAAACGATGTTGAAGATCGGATCTTGATTGGACGCGTGCGACCGTTGATGAGTCCGCAATCGCCGCGCGAGAGCGAGGACTGGTGCGCGAATTGGCCGACCTGCTCGCAGGAGACAGGGACTATGAGGCTGCCCGGAAAGCGGAACCAGCCGGGCGGCGACGAGAAACGTGAATTGCTGCCAAAGTTTTACTTATGGGATATCCTTCGGGCTACAGCGGATGACCTCATCCACGACCTTCCGAAGTCCTGCGCGGATCTTCGCAGCAGTCTTCGTTGTGAGTGCCATCCTGTTACTGACATCGATTGTTATCGTCCAAGCTCCGCATTCACCCAGCTCGAATCTCCGGTCCAGCTCGATTCTGACTCATCACGATTGGGTCGGTTACAAGGGCAATGACACCATCTATCCCACCACAGACACCCAGGTCTTTCCCCTTCCGCTTCAACATGACTTCAGCTACCAAACCGGAGCCAACTCCAGCATCTCGTGTGGATCTGGGGGCTGTGGAATCGCCAACTCCAACCTCCTAAACGTTAGCTCCTTATCGTACGAGTACCCCCGCTACGGCGATCTCGGATCTAGCTGGGCCAACCAGTTCGATATCTGGGTCTGGGCAGGTGCCACTGGTGGCGGTACAGCCTTTGACGTTTTCCCACAGGGATGCAACGATGCGGCCCAGGTCTTCTTGCCCTACGCAATCGACCTTGCGGCGACGCCGAAGGGGCTGCCATCGGGAAACACAAACTTGTTTGCCGTGGGCAACAACTCGGGCATGAACGCCACGGCGGGAACCATTGGCGGGGACACCGGAACGGGGGGCACAGCGGAACTCAAAACACTCATCGGTCTAGGCCTCGATTTTGCTTCGCTGGTGTTTCCTCCCGATATAGGAGTGGTTCTTACCCTGGGTTCCATTGGACTTGATCTCTCTGACTTTACGGGCCCCGATGGGCCCACTTCGAACAGCTTCGTGACCAGCAATCCAGACGTGCCGGGGGATCAGACGGCGACGGAAGTAGCCCTCGCCACGGGTGGCAGCATCAGTAACGGTTGCCAACAGGTCAAAGGCGGGCAGAATGTGTTTTCGCACGCGGGCCTCATTGAAGAGCAGATTCCCGCGTCCGGTCTCTCTACCGTAAGCTCCTCCGCGTCGTTAACCATCTCGTCAAGCACGTACATTGAGTTCAATGACAACAGCTACGACCCAGCTGCTACCCAGGTATCCGCCGGGGCAAGCTCCTCCTTGAACTATCCAATCGCCCCGGCCGTGGGAATCGGCGGCTTCGTGGACCTCTATCCGGGAGGCCCATCGGCCGGCGATCCGGGAGTATACGGCGCAGTGGTGACGCTCCAGCAAAGTTGCGGGGGAACCTTGACCGACTTCGTTATCTCGGCGAGCGAGAGCACCGGATACTGGCACTTCTTTGCCGACCCCGCCTGCACGTACTCTTACAGCGTCAGTCTCAACGGATGGTGGTACGACTACCCGGTTTCGATCACGCGAACCGGATCCATCTCGCCGTCACTTACCGACCAAGTGGGGCAAGACTTCGAGAATCTCAACATTGGGCTCTGGGGTGGGGCGGTGAACTTCGTTGAGTCCGGGCTGCCGAGTTTCACGACCTTCTCAGTGACTCTCAACGGGGCAGACGAGAATTCGGGCGGAGGCACGACGGTCTCATTCCTTATCGCAAACGGGACGAACTATCCGTTCTCCGTTGGGCCGATCACCGACTACTCGATTTCGCCCTCGAGTGGGACCGTCACGGTCCAAGGTGCGGCAGTGACGAAGGACATCACTTTCACGCAAACCGGATCGTACACGGTGACGATCTCTGAAACTGGACTTCCGGGCGGCGATACGTGGAGCGCTGGTGTGGGTAGCACGGAGAAAACGGGCTCCGCTGGCTCCACGCTGACTTTCACTGGGTTAGCGGGCTCTAACTCGTGGTCCGCCAGCACTGTCATTGTTTCCGAGTCATGCTCCGGCAACCTCTGCACGATCAAGGAGTACGTTCCCAGCCCCGCGACTGGTACCGTAAACGGGGCGACAAGTATCAAAGTGACCTACACATACACGATCAAAACGTTCCGAACGTAGCGCTCGACGCAGTGGCGGGTCGCGTCGCTACCTTTACGCTTTCCGAGCGAACCTGTCTTCGGCGGGAGGCATTGACCACGAAACCGACACAGCCCGAAGCGGTTGCGACAGTCATTGCACCAACTTCAAAGGGGATCGTTTCGGAAGGCAAAGTCGTCAGCCGCGAACGCCATCGCCACACCAAGCGCGGCCATGCACATTCGCGCGTCGTTGAGGGCCATAACCGACGATTGATTCGGGGAGGGTGGAGCGAGTGATGTCCGATGTAATCGAGGGCATGGAAGCGGTGACGGTCCACATTCGAAATATCCGGCGTGCACGGAAGTTCTACGCCGAAGTGCTGGGCCTCAAGGAGGTCTCCTACGCTCCGGCGGTGTCTCGGGCAGCTTACGCGATTCCTGGCACGACGACATTGCTAACGATGCATGTTCTCGGGGAAGACGAAGGGGGCCGCGAACCAGGAACTGTCTCGGGAATCGTCTTCTCGCATCACGATCCCAAGGCTGCCTGGTCCGAGATTGAGGAGCGAGGCGGATCGATCGTTGATGAGCCGGAAACTTTTCCGACCGCAATGGGAACAGTTACTCTGGGTGTGTTTGCCGACCCGGACGGCAATCAGTTTGTGCTACGTAACATCGACAAGGGACCCGCACTCACTTCCTCGTAACCCGACTTAGTAGTGTGCGAGAGCCGTTGGCCGACCCACCATTCTAGGTGCATTGTTGATTACACCTATTGTTAGAAACCTGGGTCCATGGCACATCGCACCCACTCCTCACCATGAGTCGAAGAATGGAGCTCGCGATAGGGTGACGCCCGGAACCAAGATATACCATTGCTACCATGATGGCCATGATGTCGACCCCAGACACCATTACGAGCATCCCGCTCCATCAGTCGACTCTCCGCGTATTGCAACGGGTGAAGAGTGCCGCAGAGACCTGGGACGAGTTCTTGATTAACCTCACGGACGATTATCTCTCGCCATCACTTCGGGCTGAACTCGATCGACGATTGAGGACAGATCGAGTGGTAACTGGCGCCGAAGCACGCCGGGAATTCAGGGAGCAACGGAAACGTGCCCGTTAAGGGTCCGGCCCGGAGCGGTTGGCCGGACTTTACCGAAACTGCGTGGCGGGAGTTCCTCTCCCTCCCTCCCGAAGTTCAAGACGCATTAGTGGAGGTCTTTCCGGAATTCGTTGCCCATCCGACTCGCCCTTCCCCAAGGCTGGATGTCGTACCGGTTCGAGATGACCCGATCCGCTGGCGACTCAAAATTCCTGGCTACCGAGTTCTTTTCCACGTCCGTCACGGACATGCATTGGTAGAGGAAATCGAGCCGCGCACAGGTTCTACGTACCTGAGGTTCGGCCGTTACGGGTCTGCACATCCCGGGAAACGTTGAAGGGTGGCCGGCTGCCCCGGGTATCCAAGGGATTGGGGTATCCCCCTGTGGGTGTGCGTAGCCTTAACCCACCACTAACGGAAGGACCCACCCTTACACAACCCCGTCGTTACAAATCGGTCCGATGGGTTGTAACGGGGCCCATCCACCCGGAAACCAGCCCGTTTGGGGTTCGGCTTCTCTACGCGCGCGACTTGCGCCATTCCCCGTCTGCAAAATGCTCAATATAGGCCGGCGTGTCCATTGCGCGGACATGAACGAAGTCTCCGCAAGGACGCTTCGGAAGTACATCTTCGACTTCTTTTTGGAGACGACCAGGGCTCCGCTCGCGGAAGAGATGATGCCAAAGTTTGGTTGGAGTCGGGGCGAGGTTCTTGCGCACCTCCAGGAGCTCCAGGCCGCCCACCACATCTTTCTCCTGCCTGGTACGGAACGGATCCTGATGGCGAATCCGTTTTCCAGCCTGCCGACACCATTTCGTGTATCGGCGGGCCGGCGGCAGTATTTTGCGAACTGTGCTTGGGATGCGATTGCTCTGCATGTGGTCCTGGATCAGGACGTCCGAATCTCATCCTTCTGCCACCACTGCGGCGCACCGCTCGAATTTGGTCTCAGCAAACGGACAGTCTCTCCTGAGGGAAGAGGGGTCCTGGTCTTCCTCCAGACCCCCGTATCCAAGTGGTACGACAACCTGCTTACTACGTGCTCCAACACGATGATGTTCTTCCTCTCTGAGCCGCATCTCGCCGAGTGGAAGCGGGCTCACCCGGGATTCACCGGCGCGGAGCTGACGATCGACAAGATGATCCAAGCGGTCACTCCGATTTCGATGGGCCGAGCCACCCTTGAGTACCAAATGCCGTCAAGAGATCAGCTGATGGCCCACTGGGAGTCGATTGGGCTCGAAGGAACGTTCTGGAGGTTTTGAAACCCGAGGCGGCCACGCCTATGTAATCCCACCCCTTTCCGGACACGAGGATTGATTTGGATTATAGGGAGGGAACGTCGACCAAAGGCCGCCGCGACCTTGATGTTGGGCGCGCGCGGGCGATGACCTGACCACAATCAGCGCGCGGCACGGACACCGACCGCGAGGAGCGCGAGGGAGAGACCGCGCCGGTTCACCGCCCTAATGTATCAGCTCGGTCTTCCTGCGATCCGGTGGATCCGCCTCTGACGCCTGACGAAGCGACACGGCTAGGGAGGCAGCGAATGTGACCGACGGACTGGTGCTCTCGGCCGGCGAAGGACGCAAGATTCGAGGATCTGGATTGACGCTCAAGTTGGGCGCAAATCGGTCGAAGAAGTGGTCGGTGTTCGAGGCCGAGGTTTCGCCCGGGTTCGACGTGGGGGCCCACCTCCACCGCGAGGCCGAGGAACTTTTCTACATTCTCGATGGCGAGCTCGACCTATTCGCGTTCGAGCCGCGCATTCGCACGAAGGGCGACTGGCGCGCTTGGGAATCGAAGACGGGGGCCAAGGTGGTTCGAGGCAGCCCGGGAAGCGCCATGTTCGTTCCCGCGGGATGCCCACACGCGTTCACCAACCCAGGAACCACGACGGCTCGGATGATCTTCCTGGTCACCCCGTCCGGTCACGAGCACTACCTCGATGAGCTCGGCGAGTTGCTCGGAAACCGAGGACCACCCGACCAGGCTGCCATCGTGAAGCTCCGCGCTCGTCACGACATCGAGCAACTCACACCATTGATTCCGGGAAGCGCTTCCGGACCACCCGGCCGGCCCCCGGCGTAGTGTTAATCCGGGCTACGCGCGGTCGGTGACCGACCGTGATGAGCGCGCGGCGAAGATGGTTGGGAGGCGGGCTATTGACCCTCTTCGAGCGGGCTAACGCCCACGGCCACGTTGCCTCCTCGGCTCTGAACGGCGTACGTTCGAACTGGATGGGTCGAGCGACGAACGAACATGTTCCCGCCGACCACGGCTCCGGAGTCCAAGCGGAATTGCGCGCCATGTTTGCTACATGAGACTACCCCTTCCTTGACGGAACCATGTTCCAAAGGGGCGCCCCTGTGCCCGCATTCCGATGCGAGTCCGTAGAGGCGACCGCCTACGTTGAAGATCGCGACGGCTCTCCCCTCGACTACGACCCGGGTCGACTCCCCCGGCGGCGGGACCAAAGTGTCGGTCAGGATCCACCTCGAGCGAGGTTCGTCGGTCGGCACGTCGTTCGTCGGGTGCTGCGAGAGATCTACCGCGGCCATCTCGTCTATCGTGTCCATAGATACCTGTAGACCGTCCCGAGGGTCAGATCCGCCGACGAGATTCTGGTCCAGACCCGACCTCGCTTGCCATGGATTGTCGGGTTCTTGCAGTTCGGCGACCAAGGTCGGAATCCTCAAAGGAGACACCGGCACTCGCGAAGCGACGTGACCCCGCCCCCGTTACAACCCGAGACACTCGACATCGACATGCTTCGCGAGATGTACCGCGAGGGGGCAATCGAGTTCGCGGGGGTCGACCCCCGCCTCAACGCGACCCGCATTGCCCGGGAACTCGGCGTGAGGCGAGCCCGGGTCTCGGCCCGACTGAAGGCATGGCGCGACAGCGGACTCCTCCGGCGGTACGACGTTTGGGTCAACCCCGCGCTGTTCGGCTGGCAGGGAGCCGGGTTTAACCTCCGAGTTCACCATCCGCGTGCGAAGGCCGACCTGTTCTCCCGTCTCGCGGCCCTGGAGGGGGCCGTCTCGGGTGTCGAGTTCCTCGGTGAGTGGATCACGTTCGGCGTGGTCACGCCTGACGCTGCCGCCCTCGAGCGAACGCTGAGGATCATCCGCGGGCTCGCCGGAGTGCGGGAGGTGGACGTACCGGCGCCTTGGAGGATTCTGCCACCGAGGCGGGAGCTCTCGCCCCTCGACATACGGATTGTCCGAGCCCTCCGCGAGAACCCGACCGCGATGCTGAGCACGACCGCCGACAAGGTCGGGATTTCGAATCGGACGATGACGCGGCGGTATGCGAACCTCGTCGAGGACAGGGACGTTTGGTTCCATCCGATTTTTGATTTCCGAGCGTTCAGCTGCCCAGTGGTCGCCCTGGGGGTGACGGTCCGAGCGGAGACCGACCGCAACTCCATCCTGCGACGCATCCAGACGAAGTACCCTCTCTCCCTCGCGTTTCGAGGGATGCCGGAACGACCCGGACCGGCCGCGGGCGGGCTTCTCGGCCTTGTCATGCCTCCCTCGGCGGCCCACTTGGAGGAGGTCGAGCTGTACGTCGCGTCGATCGAAGGTGTCGAGGAGCTCGAGGCGAATGTAGTGGTCCGGCTGCACTCGTTCCCCGACTGGTTCGACCGACAACTCGAAGCGCTGGCGCAACGGCGCTCGTGAGGCCCTTTCCCGGAGCGGCGATCACTACCTCCAGGAGCCCGCGGGTCCCGAGGGGGTCCCCGAGATCCTGGCGGAACTCGCAGCGAGAGGAGTACGGTTCCACGAGGCGACGGAGATCGAAGAACCCTCTCGAGAAGCCGTCCGCGTGAGCCGTTAGTTAGCCGTAGGTCTCGCCCTCACGGATTCTCTCGGAGCGGGAGCCGGGGATCAAGGCGGCGGACTTCGTTCACAGCGGGTCATTAGTCAAGCTACGCTTTTCCGGACAGGATCAAATGAGTAAGTGCAAGAGAGCTTGCAACCCCGCCTCTCCGAAACTCTGTAGGGTCAGTTTGGATGCAAAGTGAATCGCAGCCCCAGATACAGGGTCGATCCACAAATGCGCCCAATCTTCGATGAGTGGGGAGCGGGCCACATCAGTCCCGCCTGACTGGCAGCAGGTCTCGATCCAAGGGCCGGTGATCTTGGGCTGATTCAACCTTCATTCATTCGAGATCGAGTTCAGCCTCGCGACGCAGCAGGGCGGCAGACTCTTCTCGGTTCAACTCCTCAATGTTGGCCCCTTCCCCGATTTTCTTCCGGTCAATCCGCTGGACTACGCCGAAGACCCACTCGAACTCGTGCATCACCAATGGATCCTTGAGAGCGTCGCGAGCTCGTCCGATCACATCTACGGGAGATCGAAGTGCGGAGTAGTAACCGCTAATCCAAGTTCCGAAGGCCTCCCACACGAGATGGCGGCTCAATACACGAGTGTGGGTGAGCGAACCCACCAGCTCGAAGAAGGCCGCCACCTCGAGGTTCGTGATGTCTGCGTGTTTGCCCTCAAGAAGGCGTTTCGCCAATAACTTGCGGCGGCGTCGGTATGGCGGGGAGTCGAACCGCTCACGAAGGCTCAGCACCGCGTTCGCACTGTTTAGGTGTTGAGTGACTCGAGTCTGCCACCAGAGCAAAGCTACCGTGCCGATGGCCACCGCCCAAGCGGCTCCGGCGGTGATGGTTGTGATGTCGATTCCCATCGGGCTGCCGACTGCTCGCAGTCCTCGGCGGCTATAACGCGTCGGACCCAGGGCACATCCGCCCAGGGCGTGGAGCCGATGAGCCATCAGGCGCGGATTCTCGCCAAGTCAGATTCTAGCATCACCGGGGGTCTGAAGTGAACTCCCCGCCTGAGTGTGGTTCCAAGTAGCCTTGCAACCACGGAAACACTGCATTGGTGGTTGCAAGAGCGATTGCACCCACATGATTGCCTCGAAGGAGTGGGTTCCCGGACGGAGCGCAGCGTCTCCCTGCGCTCGCCTCCGCGCTCCTCGCAGCCAGTTAGCGAGCGCGCGCTGGGAAACCGATTCATCCAACCTAGTCGCTGATCATAAATCTCATTCTCGATGTTCCGTTGATGCTGGATTTATTAGACCCGCGATCCGATTCCGCGTCGCACCGCGACTGGTGGAGGAGAGCAGAAACAAGTGATGATAGATTTCGTCCTGAAGAGTACGCCGAGTTACCGCGTGGCCTCAATCGTCCGGAAAGGGCCTTACGTGGAGGACAATCTTAGACCGGAATTCCGTGAGCTCACGCGGTGGGCAAGGAAGGGTGGAGTCCCAACAGCGCACTGGATCTTCTTTGAGCGAGATCACGACCGTTGGGAGGCATGTTTAGAAATCAAGGGGAAGGCGCAAGCCGAGGGGCGGATCCGACTCAAGACACTACCGGCCACCGACGCTGCAAGCGTCGTCTTCAATCCCGATTCCCTCGCATCGCGGGTGGTCTACCACGGACTAAGCGAATGGACGAAGTGGAGGAAGAAGTTCGGGGAGATCAAGTCGGTCACCGGAATCCGGGAGGTCTATTCGGGAGATCCTTGGACTGACAAGAAAGCATGGGCCCGCTGTGAGGTCCAGTTCCTCGTGAGAAAGTGATTATTGACGCGTCCGCTTGAAGATTCCGGTCACCACCTCACGATATTCAGCGGACCAACAGTCCCCCATCATCGGAGTGACCTCAGCCCTCGTTCGGCGTAATCATCCGCCTGCGCAACTCGCGGTCGATCATCGGACGCGCGATTGCCAGGTTCTCGCGGAATTGGGCAGTCGGCCCGTCAGCGGCGGGGGTCCGTTCTTAACCACCATGATTCTCGCGGTGGCGTTACCATGGCCGGTCCGGAGAATGCGGATACGCTCCCACCGCCCGCGCTGATCTCTTGGAGCAGTGGAAAGGATGCAGCCCATGCACTTTGGGAGATCACACGCACCCGCGTCGCGAAACCTGTCGGACTCTTGACGACGGTAACGGAGGTTTTCGGACGAGTCTCGATGCACGGCGTCCGCGAAGGGCTCTTGCGAAAGCAGGCGGATGCCCTCGGCCTTCCCCTGACTATCGTTCGCATCCCCTATCCCTGCCCGAACGACATTTACGAACGCGAGATGCGGCGAGCCCTGGAAGCCGCGCGGGCCGGTGGGATCCGTCACGTGGTCTTCGGCGACCTGTTCCTCGAGGATATCCGACGCTACCGTGAGGCATGGATGTCGGAAGTCGAGATGGAGTGCCTCTTCCCGCTCTGGCACCGCCCCACGAACGAACTGGCGAGAGAGATGCTACGGACGGGCCTTAGAGCCCGACTGGTCTGCGTGGACCCCCGCGTGCTTGCTCGCTCCTTCGCGGGGCGTGCGTTTGACGAACGTCTGCTGACCGACCTGCCGCCCGATGTCGATCCTTGTGGAGAGCGCGGAGAGTTTCACACATTCGTGACGGACTCTCCGCTGTTTCGCTCGCCCATATCAATCCGCTTGGGAGAGATTGTCGATCGTGACGGGTTCGTCTTTGCAGACCTCCAACCGGAGTGATTCGCGACCTCGCGCGCACATCGCCGTTGGCAGTCGATCACCTAAGGTTGGACTCGCTCTTCATGAGGGGTTTGGGATAGTAGGCGCAAGTATCAGCTATGTTGATTCCGCTGGGACCTTCGACTGTCTGACCGAGGCGTTCCTCGGGACGAACTGATCGACTCGATAGCTCCTCCGACGGTGCGCGTGTCCACCCCGCACTCAGCTATTCGCGCCTTAACGCGCAACAAGACGGTCCGCGGCGATGGACCCCAGAGCGGTCCCCCGCACACATTGCCATTGCGGCGACCCGGAAGGGTCCCGCACCACTTGCATCGCGGCCGGCCGCTCCAGAGCGTGAGGACGATAGGCGCGCTTCTCCTTGAGAATTGCGTAGATGATCTTCAGCAGCTTGTGGGCCGCTGCCACGGTACCCTTCCCCTTTCCCCGACGGCGGCTCACTCGGGTCCCCAGCTTGGCCACGGTGCCTCGGGGAGCCTTCTGCCGATGCGTCCAGGAGAGCTCGATCAACAACCACTGGAGCAGTTCATTGGAGTCCCACTTGAGCTTCCCCTGATAACAGAACTCTCCGGACTGGTGGGTCGACGGAGCCAGGCCCACATACGAGGATAACCGATCGATCGTGGGGAAGCGCTCGATCGGACAGAGGAAGGCCGCCAGGGTGACCGCGGCGAGCTCTCCGACCCCGGGAATGGTCTTCAGCCACTGGGCCTCCGGCATCCGAAGGTACGCCGCGTGGACCTCACGATCCAGTTCCTTGGTCTTCTCTCGAAGGTACTCGATCGTGTCGATAGCGCGGGTCACGTCGGGAAACCCGAGTGTTCGCATGCGCGTGCGACCCGAGATGGTCCGAAGCACTCGATCCGGGTAGCTGATTCCTCGACGGAGGAGCTGGGCATAGGTGTGGTTCATCATCGAGGCCGCCTTGCGTCGGTAGAAGTAGCGCTCGCGGACCAGGTGGCGGAGGGCGCGTCCTTCCGCATCGGGCACATGGACTCGAGGGATCGCCTCGAGACGGAGCAGAGTGGCCAGCGCGCGAGCGTCCACTCGGTCGGTCTTGATCGTAGCGTCCGCGATCAGTCGAGTGCGCAACGGGTTGGTGAGAATCGTCTCTACCCCCTCTTTCTCGAGCGCTTCGTAGAGCGGTTCCCAGATCGTGCAGGGCTCCATCACCACGCGCTTGTCGCCGGGCAACGCCCGGAGGAAGTCGGTCAGCTCAGTGGTCGAGGGACCAATCTTCGCCTCAGCCAGAGTCTCTCCTCGAGCATCGAGGGCAATGGCGACGATCGACTTTCGGTGAATGTCCAATCCGACGTAGGTGTTCGCTTCCATGGAGCGCCTCCGAGAGGGAGAGAGGAGGCGCCTACCCTGAGACTTCCGCTGGACCATGCGGAGTCATACATGTCCACATTGCGCCGACTCCCGCTTCCAAGTCGTGTGTAACATCGGTTGCACCCGTCAACCTCGCCCGCCAGATGATCGAATACCGAGGTGAGATCGGCGCGGATAAGGATTCAAGAGAGAGTTCTCTGCCCTGCCAGGCATGAACGAGTGGGACGAGACTGCAGGGAAGGTCGAGATTACCCGACTCGTGACTGATTTCGAAAAGGCGAAATCCGACGGACGATACTCTCGCTTTAGCGAGGAGGAGACCAAGAAGGACTTCATTCTCCCACTATTCAAGGCACTTGGATGGCGAGTCAACTCCGCGGAAGTCTCTGCTGAGGAGCGAATACTGCGTGGACGCGCGGATTACGGATTCAAGATTGACGGAGTCACTAAATTCTATGTCGAAGCTAAGCCGCTCTCCACCAATATTTGGGAGCGGCAATTCCTTCAGCAAGTAATCGACTACAGTTACGCTAAGGGAGTCTCGTGGGCAGTCCTAACCAATTTTGGTCGCACAGTTGTCCTGTACTCGGAGAATAAGGAACCCAATCCTTTCAACAGTCGGTTCCTTGACCTCTCAGCAGACAAATACCTAATCGAGTTCGATCGTCTCCGGCTACTCAGTCGCGCGGCCGTCGTGAACAAGGAACTCGACGCGAACGCCGAAGCTTTCGGCCGGAAACCCCGCAAACAACCCATTGACAAGCAGCTGCTCCAGGACCTAAACTCGTTTCGCCTCAATCTCGCAAAAGACATACAGCGACTCAATGGGGAACGATTCCGAGAGTCCGATGTCGCGCTCGAGGAGACGGTCCAACGGATCCTCGACCGACTCATATTCATCCGGGTTGCCGAGGACCGTGGATTGGAAGACCGTCAACTCGCACTCCTATCGAGGGTGTCCGAGTCAACCGTACTGAGACGCCTTCGCGAGCTGTTTGCACGTTATGATGAGAACTTCGATAGCAAGCTGTTTCAAGCCCACACTGCCGACGATGTCAGGATTGACGGAGAAGTTCTCCAACGGGTTCTCCGGGGCCTGCACGAAACTGAGGATGGCGCCATCCGCTACGATTTCGGCGCAATCGACGCGGACGTTTTGGGTGTGATGTACGAGCAGTACCTTGGGCTCATTCTTCGGCAGACTGCGAAGCGAACCAAACTCCAAGACGGGGCAGTAAGTCGCAAGGAACAGGGAATTTACTATACACCGACCTGGGTAGTTGACTACATTGTCAGAGTCGCTATTGAGGAGGCGCTAAAGCGGAAAGGGGCGAAAGCAGAGAAACTGCGAATTCTCGACCTGTCGTGCGGCTCGGGAACCTTTCTCCTGCGGGCCTTTGACCACATTATTCGAGCTCGAAACCCAAGGGGGGTCAGTGTTCAATCCAAATTCGACCCTGACACCGCGGGGCCTCTTATCGCTCTCCGGGCCTCCGTCCTTACCGACAACCTCTTCGGGGTGGATCTGGACCCCCGCGCTGTGGAAATCGCTCAACTAAACCTGATGATCCGCGCCGCCGAGAGTCGGCATCGGTTACCGACGATAGAGAAGAACGTGCGTGTTGGGAACTCGCTGGTCTCGGACGTTGAGGTCGACCGTACAGCAGTGGATTGGACCACCGAATTTCCGCAAATCGGAGGCGACAAATTTGACGTCATCGTGGGAAACCCTCCGTATGTGCGAATCCAAACTTTGTCCAATGAGTTGGTTGACTATTACAACTCCACCTTCAGTTCCGCAGTTGGGGACTACGACATCTACATCCTATTCATCGAACAAGCACTGAAACTCCTGAGGGAAGGTGGGGTTGCCGGGTTCATCCTCCCTAACAAGTTTCTGACGGCGAAATATGGGACCAAATTGCGTTCACTCCTGGCCAGGGAAGGCGTTCTTTTCAAGTTGCTAAACTTTGGAGACTACCAGGTGTTCGACGGTGCCACGACCTACACCTGCCTGTTGTTCCTGAGGAAGGGACAACGGCCAAATTTTGCCTACGGAGCCTTCGTCGAGCAGTCCGACCCAAGAGTGACTCGTACCCTCTCTGACGCTGACTTCGAGATGTCGAAGGTTAATCCCCCAATCCCTCCCAACCGAGCATGGACCTTTGTCCGTTCTCAATCGAAGCCGCTGTTCGACCGATTAGATGCGGAGTATCCGAAGCTTGGTGAGATTTCCAGTGACATATTTCAGGGATTCAGGACAGGATGTGACAATGTCTTCATCATTAGACCTGAATCTGAAGACAATGAATTAGCGACCTGCCACAGTGAGTTGCTCAGCCGGAAGTTTCAGATCGAGACGGCCATCCTTCGCCGAATCGTGCGCGGCGACGAAATCACAAGGTGGTCACCCGCCTGGGGTGGCCAGATGGTAATCTTCCCTTACTCGGTGAAGGGAACCGAAGTATCACTTATCCCACTCGTCGAATTCCGTCGTCGGTATCCTAGGGCATTCGACTACCTCCATGCGCACGAGCAGTGGCTGAAAGAGCGTGAGCGCGGTACGATGGCCAAAGAGGAGAACTGGCACCAATTCAGCCGGCCACAGAATCTAGATAAACTCGGGGCATCGAAGTTGCTCGTTCAAGAGATCAGTTCCAGGAATCGAATCTGTCTCGACGATGCTGGGGTGTACTGCTTCATCACAGGGTATGGGATCCGCCTGTCCGACACATCTCGCTCGAACTCGCTTTTCGTTGAGGGAGTCTTGAACTCCCGAACTTCAGAGTTCTTCCACCACGCGGCTAGCACCAGACTTCGGGGAGGATTCTACTCGTACCGGGCCCAGTTCCTCCGACCGCTGCCAGTTCCGATCGCAGGCAAGGGGGAGCGCACGCAAATTGCGAACGCAGCCGAGGCACTCAATGTGGCCCATTCACGATTGCGGCAACTTGTGGAGGGAACCGACCGCTACCACGAATCTCTTGCGGCGATCGAGGGTCTCGAGGCTCAACTCGATACTCTGACTCTTGACCTGTTCGGCATCACACCCAAGGAGGAGAAGGTTCTCCCACCGCTGTATCGCGGAAGCGGTCACATATAGATTGATTTGGTTAGGTTCGAAATATCGCCCGAACCCGGAGCGAATCCTGGTGCTACTTGGAGCATTCCGTATCCGGCGGGGGATCCTCATACGCAGCCAAGTTCATTCAATCGTTCAGGCGACTCAATCCAAGCTTTGAGCTCCAGTAATCCACAACTGAAGGGGCATCGGGCAGCGACGAACAGCTTGATCCGAGTCGACCGGCCGACTGTGGGTGAAAGAGGCGTTGCACCCACTGCCTGAGAGGCCCGCCCTATTCGCCTCGGGCAAAGTGTTCCAGGGGGGGATGCTGTCCCCGAAGTGGGGGCGGGCTCGGCCGCACCCTGATGGTCCCTGTGACCTCTCCGATCCAGTTCAACCACGCAACTACAGACTGTGTTCGCCTCCGAACGGTAGTCTCATTGTACCTTCCGTGAGAAGTTCGCAGGATCATTTTAGGGATCTGGTCCTGATCTACGGTCGGGTTGCCTGACTCAATTGCGCTCTCCGCGATTTCTCTAAAAACCGGGAGGGTGAGGATTCGCTCGATAACCTCCCTAGCGGCCACGTCGGTGTCCTGTTTCACGATCTTTGCACCGAGGCCCGTGAGTGAGAAGCCGCGTCCTCGGTCTCTTGCTAGCATGCCCAACTCCTCGGCGGCTTCCCCATAGTAATTGGACTGACGCGGGTCAAACTGGAAACGATCAGCAAGTTGATCTGCGGTGGTGAAGCCCTCTGCCACTCCCTCGAGGAGAGCGACCAGCTTGGATGGATCGTCTGCCTGCGGGACGTACGTAGTGTGGGCCTTCTCTAGTTGCACGAGGTCATCAAGGAGGCGAGTAGGAGAACACGACTTCGTCTGGACCAACCTGTAGGCATGCTTCTGAACTAGCCGCAGATCGGAGTAGTCGTGCGGGTCTCCGAAAGTGTACTCCCAAAATCTGTAGGTGGATGAGTCGGGTTCGACGTTCAAGAAGAAGCAACGAGGCTTCAGTTTGAGACCCCGTGCATTGAAGTCCTCCCAGGCTTGGACCTGGGGAAAGAATAACTGACGGACGTTGAAGTCTTTCAGAGTCGCGTGGGACCAGACTTTACACTCAAATAGAAAGAAGTCACCGTGATTCTCGAAGCCTGCATCCACTTCGGCTTGGGCCCCCTTGAGTTGCAACGACCAGTGTTTACCGTAGTGGATCTCTGCGTCGCGGATTGTTACCTTGTCATTATGGAGTGTAGATCTTAACTGAGGAACACCGACCACCTTCTCGAGCAAACCAGAATAGAGGGCGGTTTGAATCGCGGCGGATTCCCCCGACTTGAGTGCAATTGTAACCGGAATATCTCTCTCGGGGGTGAATGATCTTGGCCGTTCGTCGATTCCCTCTAAGTCATGATACCCTTCGCCCGGAACGATAGCGTAATTGCGAGTGCTTGTAGGGAGCAAGAAGTAGCCTCGGTCTGCCAGCATTGGCGGGAGCTGCTCTCGAGTGTCCATCTTCGCGATTAGCCGCGGTTCAGCTCCACCAAGAGTCTTCAATTCCGCAGACGTGACCTGGTATGTTTGAACTCCATCGAGATCGAAGCCCTTGTGCCGGATCACCCTATCCAACCTATCGTGAAGAGTAAGCCTCTGACGGGGAAACAGAAGCATCTCGCCGACTCTGCCCCGCTTGCTTCCATTACAATTGATGGCTCTGGGCACAAGGACCATCTCGTGACTGAGGTCCGAGTAAAGCTCTCTAATGTCGGGAGTTGGAGAGTTGCTGATTACGACTCGACAGCCTCTTTCGATTAGTTGGTGCACGAGATTCGACAGCTGCCACTGATTCTCCGCTCCGAATCCCAACGAAGTATAGCCGGTGAAATTTGCTGTCCCTCCGATTGGATCGTAGGGGGGATCGATGTAGATCTGATCCCCCGGACGTGCGCTAGATAGAGCGGTCGCGTAGTCCGCGCACATGAGATCCGCGTGGGCGGCTCCGAGCGCGCGGCTAGCATCTCGAAGGTTTCCAGGGTCGAAGATGAACGCATCTTTGTAGTAACCGAATGGCACGTTGAAGTCTCCGTTTTTGTTTTCCCGATAGAGGCCATTGAAGCAGCAGTGGTTCAGCCAGATGAACAGAGCCGATCGACTGATCGAATCAGACCGAGTTCCGGCACGTCCAAGTCTGCGGAGACTGTTGAATTCTTCGCGAACCTCCTCGTAGGCCACTCGGGTCGACGGAGGAGGCAATTTTCCTAACTCTGAAATCAAATCGTCGACGTTAGTCTTGACCGCAGTATACGTCTCGATGAGCGCGCGGTTAAGGTCGGACAAGACCGCATGGCCGGGTTGAAGCCGAAAGAATACCGCCCCTCCCCCTAGGAAGGGTTCAAAGTAGGTCGATGCGGGTTCCGTTTGACCAAGGCGGGCAATCACCCGAGGGGCAACTGTGCCCTTGCCTCCCGCCCACTTGAGGAAAGGGAACGCACGGTTTGTTCCGGGCCGGTCGTCGTTAGTAGAAAGTGGGGCCAAGTCCGATCTCACCCCGGCAGGACTCGGCCCCCCTTATGATCCCTCTGTTGGGTCCCGCATGGAATCTACACGACGATGGACTTGTCATCCACTGGCCGGAATCGGAACCCTTCTGGCTCCATTTCGAGGTCATGGCTGTACCGGTGCGCGCTGGTGGGTGCAAGGTTGATTGCGTCGCGTCGGATTGATTGAGCGATTGGGTACAACAACCGCTGCACCTCGCAGTCAGTTGGTACAACGAACCTTGAAACGTCTAGCAACAGCCTAAACCCCGCCGCGGTGATGCGTTAGGAACGCCTTCCTATAGCGTAACGATGGCTGCGACGCTGGAGATCCCTTGAATCCCCCGAGGTCGAGAGTACTACGCCGCTGTAGCTGGGCGGAGAGCGACCCGCTTCTCCGCGTCTACCACGATGAGGAATGGGGCGTTCCGGAGTATGACTGCCGAGCGCTTTGGGAGAAGCTGATGCTCGATGGTTTCCAGGCAGGTCTTTCCTGGATTACCATCCTTCGCAAGCGCGATGCATTTCGCAGGGCGTTCAAGGGTTTCGACCCGGAAAAGGTCGCACGTTTTCGGGAGGAGGATGTGACCCGACTCCTTGGAAACTCCGGTATCGTCCGATCTCGAGCAAAGATCGATGCGACCATCGCCGGTGCTCGCGCAATCCTCGCGATGAAGAAAGCAGGCGAAGATCTTTCGACCTTTGTATGGGATGTCGCCGGTGGGAAGCCGATTCAGAACACCGGTCGCGTGCCGGTAAGAACTCCGCTCTCGGATCAGATATCCATATCCCTGAAGGAGCGCGGATTCAAGTTCGTAGGACCTGTGATCGTGTATGCGTGGATGCAGGCGACCGGGATCGTCAACGATCACGCCATCGACTGCTTCCGTCGCCCCGAGGTCCAGAGATTGGCGCGACGCTGAGGATTGGGCCCAAGTAAGTGGGTGCAAGAACTGGCCCTCCGACCCGTGGGCGTGTCAGTTCTTGATGACATGTTGACTTCCGCCCGATGCCGGGCAAGAAGCAAGTCTCGCGCCTCTCTTCCTCTCCCTCGAGGCGCCGCATGGAGCAGGAACTATTCGTCGGACTCGACGTGCACAAGAAGTCGG
>Ga0209517_10000467_pt1 | contig 68342 bp, 57 predicted proteins | sample PeaSoiMetSII2010_FD_187695 | JGI IMG/M metagenome (GOLD analysis project Ga0209517, IMG submission 187695) | Peat soil microbial communities from Weissenstadt, Germany - SII-2010 (SPAdes) (version 2) | ecosystem: Environmental > Terrestrial > Soil > Wetlands > Peat | place: Germany... | reverse complement strand
CGCATATCAAGGCTCGCGGCTCGAAGCTCGCGGCTCTAGGCCTTCTCCAGCTGGGCATACCTCTCCACCAGCTTCTTCAAACCGAAGCGAGGGAATTGTACCGTAATCTTGGCGTCTTCCCCATCTCCTTCGCGCTGATACACCGTCCCTTCCCCATATTTCGGGTGCTTGACCTTTTGCCCGGGACGGAATCCCCGCCTGCCTTTAGGCTCCTCGGACGGCATTTTCGGAACATTGAACTTCTTGCCGCCTGAGGCGAAGAATTCGGCAATGTTGTCGAGGGAGTTGTAGTTCCCGAGCGGAGTCGCCCTCTTCGGCTTGACCCGCGCCGGATTCCAGGTGGCGCTCTGGTCTTCGTCTTCGTAGGAGTAGTGCGTGCTTTCGCGGTGGAAGGCTGCGGAGCTTCGCCGCGCTGGACGGGCGAGGGCGCCCGTCGCTCCACGATCGCGCGGACGACTCGCCCGCGATCCACCCAGCTCTTCCACCAACTGCGGCGGCACTTCTTCCAGGAATCGCGAAGGCACACTTGCCTCCGGCATGTCAGTGCCATAACGGCGGCGATACACGGCGCGCGACAAAATCAGCGTGTCCATGGCCCGCGTCATGCCGACGTAGCAGAGCCGCCGCTCTTCTTCGATCGAATCGGGCTCGGGCATGGTGCGCGAATGCGGAAACAGCCCTTCTTCCATTCCGGCGAGAACCACCAGCGGAAACTCCAGCCCCTTGGCCGCGTGCAGCGTCATCAGCGTGATCTGCGCGTGCTCGTCGTACTGGTCGGCATCGCTAACCAACGCAGCGTGATCGAGAAACTGATCGAGCGTCTCTCCACGATCGCGCGCGTCCATGGCCGCGTTCACCAGTTCGCGCAGGTTCTCAATGCGCGAGTAGGACTCGGGCGTGTCTTCCTCTTCCAGTTGCTTGATGTATCCCGTGCGGTCGATCAGGAATTTGAGAATCTCGGCCGTATTCGCCGCCGCGCCCGGAGCGCGAAAACCGTCGACCGCCTCATCGTTAGAGGCAGGGGCGTCCTCGCCCGCAGAATCATTGGCCGCGAAATCAAAGCTGAAGTTGCCAGGATCGAAATCGGTATCGGCCCCAGGTTGTGTGGGGACGGGCACCTCTCCCGTCCAAGCTGAGCGAAGCTCGGCAGCGTCGGCCCCCGCATCGCCGCCCGTCTTCGCCGAAGCCGTCTCTTCCAACTGCTCCACATACGTTCCCGCCAGCATCGCGCGCCCGTCTTCGATCAGCGTACGGAAGCTCTTCAACGCGGCCAACGCCCGCGCCGGCAACAACTGCCGCGTAATCCCTTCGCTAACCGCGCCCCACATCGACAACCCGGTTTCGAGCGCGAGCCGCTCGATCATCTCGATGGTCGTCTTGCCGATACCGCGCACCGGCGTATTGATCACGCGCAGCAGCGAAACCGAATCATCCGGGTTCTGGATGACCTTCAAGTACGAGATCATGTCCTTGATCTCAGCCCGCTCGTAGAACGAGAAGCCGCCCACCACGTGATACTTCAACTGATAACGACGCATCGCCTCTTCGAACAATCGCGATTGCGAGTTCGTCCGGTAGAGCACCGCCGCTCGGGCGGTTTCGCCGTTTTCGCCCGCCTGCCGCACGTAGCGGTTGATGGTATCGGCCGCAAACAGCGCCTCGTTCTCTCCGTCCGGAGCCTCGTAGTAGCCGATCTTCGCTCCGCCCTGCCGTGCCGTCCACAGGTTCTTGCCCTTGCGCCGGACGTTGTTACGGACCACCGCCGACGCCGCTTCCAGAATGTTTTGCGTCGACCGGTAGTTCTCCTCCAGCCGCACGATTTTCGCCTCCGGAAAATCGGCCTCGAACTCCAGAATGTTGCGAATATCGGCTCCCCGCCACGAGTAGATCGACTGATCTTCATCGCCCACTGCGCAGACGTTGTGCCCGCCGCCCGCCAGCAACCGCATCAGTTCGTACTGCGGACGGTTCGTGTCCTGGTATTCATCGACCAGAAGGTACTGAAATCGCCGGTTGTAATATTCGCGCACCGCCGCCACCGACTTGAGCAGGCGCATGGCTTCGAGCAACAAATCGTCGAAGTCCATCGCGTTCGCCTTGCGCAGTTCCTTGCGGTACTCCTCGAAAATGTGCGCGATGCGCTCGGTCTTCGGATCCGCCGACTGCAGGTAAATCTCCTGCGGATCCAGCATGTGATTCTTGGCCCAGGAAATCCGCGAAAGCACGTTGCGCGGCGTGAGTTGCTTGTCGTCTAGCCCCAGCCGCCGCATGATGCCCTTTACGACTTGCTGTTGATCGCTCTCGTCGTAGATGACGAAATTCTTCGTGAGCCCGATCGGCGGCTGTCCTGGCACGGTAGAGGGAATCCGCAAAGCCTCAATGTTCCGCCGCAGCACGCGCACGCAAAACGAGTGGAACGTCGAAATCACCGGCTTGGCAACGCTGAGCCCGCCGACGAGTTTTTCCACCCGCTCCGCCATCTCCGCTGCCGCCTTGTTGGTGAAAGTCATGGCGAGGATCGATTCCGGCATCACGCCCATCTTCTCGATCAAGTAAGCAATGCGGAATGTGATGACGCGAGTCTTCCCGCTGCCCGCGCCAGCCAAAATGAGCACCGGCCCCTCGGTAGTCTCGACCGCTTCGCGTTGTTGCGGGTTTAACTCGTCCAAGAACGACAAAAGAGAATGGCTCCAATGATGCGCTCAATAAATTCTAAATGATGGCGCGATGAGCGCTCTCAAATGGGATTCTAGCGCCGACCCCATGCCTCCAATGGAAGAAGATCAGTGGGAAGAAATCGAATAGACGAAGAAGCCGATTAGCGCCATTGTGGCGATCGTCTCAAACCCAACCCAAGCAGCATACTGTCGGCTGTTCGGCACGTCAGCCCATCGTCGCCAAGCTTTGTAAAAATGGAGTGGAGTCACAATGACAGACGATACGACCCACACGATAGCGATAACCGGAAGATAAGCTTTTGTAGATGTCATCGCAGCCACAATCAAAGAAAGTAACGAAACCGCCCACAACATTCCCTCGCTGTGTCGCTTCATCTCGTCCTCTCGGGCAAACTCAAGTGTGATCGCGGCTTTCTACGGGCCGACTAAACTAAATCCTCGCTACTTCCCACTGGAACGCTCGGAACTCAGCAAGTTTGCGGAAATCTCGCTCGTTGGCTGTAATGACTCGTGCTCCGATCCGAGCCGCGCTCATCGCAATCAGCGCGTCATTTGCCAGACGTCCCTGCCCGATCTTCTCGAAGCCGTACTTGGCCGCCAAGCGCGCCAGCACTCGTCCGGCTTGAGTCCAGTCACCGAGGTTCGGAACCAAGATCCGTTTCACCCGGTCGAACTCGCGCTCCATCCGTTCCAGGGATTGCCGAACATGGCCCGACGCGCCCGCATATAGTTCTTCGAGCACGACAGCACTGAGCCAAAGCGGAGTATCAACTGACAATCGTCGCAGCGCCAGAACAGTCTCGTCGCCTCGCCGCATTCCGGAAATATAGACGGAAGAATCGAGCAAGGCTGCCCTCATCTAGCGATCCAATTTTCCGAAAACGTCTTTAATCTCGCCGCCGCTCCTGAGGAAACGCTCGGTGGCTTCAAGTGCCAATCGATTACTCTCATACTCGGTGATCGCGAAATCCAGCGCGCGTTCGATAGTTTCAGTCTCGGTCTTCGCACGCAAAGCCCTTTGAGCGCGTTTAATTTTCAGAGAGTCCAACTGAAAGTGCTTGTGTGCGCGCCTGCTTGCCGTGGCCATGGAACCACTCCTTTACTCAGACAGTATACCATGGAATGTACATATTCGCAGCTTTTGTGTACATCCGAGTAAAACCTATGCATACCGCGCAATGTATTGGAAAACGCCACAAACCCTCTCCTCGTAGCGCTGCTATAATCAAGAATTGCGCTCATGAATAAGAACACACTAGTAGGAACGGCCGCTAAAGGCGCCATAGGAATCCGAACTCGCCGCCGAATCCGTTCGACCACCGTCCTCTGCGTCCGCCGTGACGACAAGGTGGTCATGGCCGGCGATGGACAGGTCACGCTCGGCGAATCCGTCATCAAGCACGGGGCGAAGAAGATTCGCCGCCTCTATCAGGATAAGATTCTTGCCGGTTTTGCCGGCTCGACCGCCGACGCTTTCACTCTATTCAGCCGTTTCGAGGCCAAACTGGAGCAGTATCACGGTAACATCGGCCGCGCCGCTGTCGAACTCGCGAAAGACTGGCGCACCGACAAGTTTCTGCGCCATCTCGAAGCCCTGCTGCTGGTTTCCGATAAGGAAACGACGTTCCTGCTGAGCGGCCAGGGAGATGTGATCGAGCCCGATACCGGCATCGCGGCGATCGGCTCCGGCGGCCCGTTTGCGCAGGCAGCAGCGCAGGCCCTGGCCGATCACACCAAGCTCTCGCCGCGCGAAATCGCGGAAGAAGCAATGAAGATTGCCGGCCGCATGTGCATCTATACCAATGACAGGATTACGATTGAGGAACTCTAGCTGCCCGTCGTTCGCTGTTCGTCGTTCGCAATACCATCCGCATCCTGGCGCGAACAGCGAATAGCGAAAGGCGAACAGCGAAACAAGCATTTATGGCAATCTATCTACCCGGAACCGCCGAAGAAGAACAAGTCACGCTCGACGAACTGACGCCGCGCGAAATCGTCACCGAACTCGACAAGTATGTTGTCGGTCAAAAGGACGCGAAGCGCGCCGTCGCCATCGCCCTGCGCAACCGCATGCGCCGGCAAAAGCTCGCGCCCGAAATGGCGGAAGAGGTCATCCCCAAGAACATCATCATGATCGGCCCCACGGGCGTGGGCAAAACCGAAATCGCCCGCCGCCTCGCCAAGCTCGCCAACTCGCCGTTCCTGAAGGTCGAAGCTTCCAAGTTCACGGAAGTCGGCTACGTCGGCCGCGATGTGGAATCCATGATCCGCGACCTGGTTGAGATCGCCATCGAAATGATCCGCGAAGAGAAACTGGAAGACGTCGCGGATAAAGCAGAGCTCAACGCGGAAGAGCGGCTGCTCGATATTCTTCTGCCGCCGATCTCGCCGCGCCCGTCGGATTCGAGCTCGGGTGGCGTAGTCATCGACGCCAGCACCAGCTTGTCCGAATCCTCCAGCCGCACCCGCGAGAAACTACGTCAGCAGTTGCGCGAAGGCAAGCTCGACGACCGCACCGTCGAAATCGAAACCCGCGAGCGCAATTTCCCGTCGTTTGAAATCATCTCCAACCAGGGCGTCGAGGAGATGGACGTCAACCTCAAGGACATGTTGCCCAACATCTTCGGCCAGCGCACCAAGAAGCGGAAGATGAAAGTCAACGAGGCCTTCGAGTACCTGATCCAGGAGGAAGAGCAGCGCCTGATCGACATGGAGCAGGTCACGCGCGTCGCCATCGACCGCGTCGAAAACTCCGGCATCATCTTCCTCGATGAAATCGACAAGATCGCCGGCCGCGAAAGCGGCCATGGACCGGACGTCTCGCGCGAAGGCGTGCAGCGCGACATCCTTCCCATCGTCGAAGGCACCACCGTCAACACGCGCTACGGCATGGTGCGCACCGACCACATCCTGTTCATAGCCGCGGGCGCGTTCCACGTTTCGAAGCCGAGCGACCTGATCCCCGAACTGCAAGGCCGCTTCCCTATCCGTGTGGAACTGCAGTCGCTCACCATGGAAGACTTCGTCCGCATCCTGACCGAGCCGAAGTCTTCGCTGACCCGGCAGTACATCGCGCTGCTCGAAACGGAAGGTGTAAAGCTCGAGTTCACACCCGACGCGCTCGAAGAAGTCGCGCGCTTCGCCTTTCGCGTGAATGAAGGCACGGAAAACATCGGCGCCCGCCGTCTGCACACCATCATGGAGCGCGTGCTCGACGAGATCAGCTTCGAGGCGCCCGAAAAGAAGGGCCAACAGTTCAAGGTAGACGCGGCATACGTGCAGAAGATGCTCAGCGAGATCGTGAAAGACCAGGATTTGTCGCGCTACATCCTGTAGAGATTCTCGACCACAGAAGTACACTGGGGAAAGCTAGAGCGACCTCCGTGTCCTCTGTGGTTATCTTCTTGTTTTTCTCGCCATCGCCATCTCTTCTCAAGTCGGCGCTGGCTAGTTCGCCAGCGTGAGCTCTCCCGATTCCGAGAGCAACCTTCCCTCTCGCAGCAGAGACTCCAGTCCGTCCAATAGGGCGTTGATTTTGTCGACGATCTGACGATCGCCTCCGGGTGGCGTAGTCAGAAGCTCGTCGATCGCCTGCTGAAAATTTCCTGGCAGCCGGGGGCAGAGCCTGGTCGCGAACTGCACCAGTCGCTTTTCCCCGGGATGCGGCTGCTCGTTCACGGCAAACAAAATGTCGGAGTAACTCGCCAGCAGCGGTGTCACACGGTGGCTAACGCTGATCCGGTCGTCGCGAGCAATCGCCAGTTCGATCTGGTGCACATACGACGACATGTTCCGTCGCAGGATCGGAAAATTCTTGGCAATCACGGCGCGCTTCAGTTCGCGTGGATATGGCCGCTCGGCTGTTTTCTGCAACGCCAGAAACCAGCCCTGCCGGTCGAACAAAATCTGCGAATTCAAAACGTTGTACCAGAAGCACGTCGAAAATCCGACCGAGGTCCGATGCTTATTTAGCACGCCGTCCAATCGCTCCGTGATCCATTCGACATGTCGGAACATCACGTCCACGCTGACACCGGTTCCTGCGTCGATCCATTCGTCCCCTGGCTCCCAGAAGTCGTTGCCGATCTCCGCGCGCGTGGCCGGCGCGGCAATCTGCCGCCGGACTCCCAGCGAAACGGGCTCGTGATAGTAAACGTAGAGGTCAATGTCGGAGTTGGCATCGGGCGCCTCGGAAGCACGCGAACCGCCGAGAGCAACCGCCTCGACCTGCGACAATTCCGCGTAGCGAAGCGCAACTCTCCGCGCCAGCGCATGGGCGGTTGATGAAGCCGAATGAGTCTGCACCATAGCCTAAGAATCCCATCTGAGGTCAATCGACCGCAAGCCGCGTCTCCACGGGAAGTCAGACGCTTGCTTTCGACACCTCTCGCGTACAGCCTCTGATACTCTTTCCTTTTCTGCATGAAAGTAAATCTTGGAAACTTCATCGCGCCGACAGCGCTCTGCCTGCTGCTGGCCAGTTGCGCCCAGACCGGACCGCCGCTGCCGCCGTCGCTCGAACTGCCCAAGCCGCCCACGGATCTGCGCGCCAGCCGCAAAGGCAATCGCGTCACGCTGAACTGGAGCGAGCCCATGCTCACCACCGACCGCCAGAGCATGCGTTACCTCGGTCCAACTCTCATCTGCCGCAGCCTCGAATCTGACCGCTCCGAGACTGCGATGACCGAATGCGGAAATCCCGCCGCCAAGTTGCCAGCGCCATCTGCCGCCCCGCAGAAGTCAGCAACCTCACGCCCCGCCCCGCAGACCTACACCGACACTCTGCCCTCGCCCATGCAACAGCAAGACTCTGCCGCCGAAGCCACCTACGCCGTCGAGGTCTTGAACCGCAACGCCCGCGGCGCAGGATTATCGAATCGCGTTCACGTGCCCGCCGTCTTGACCCTGCCTCCGCCGAGCGATCTGGCCGCCGAACTGACCGGCGATGGCGTAGTGCTCACCTGGACGAGCGCCGGCGAATCACAGAACCTCCCCGGCAACTCCCCCTTCATTCAACATCGCTATCGAATCTATCGGCGCGATGAAAGCTCCGGCAAAGACGCGATTGCCGGCGAGGTCTCCTTGGGCGAGCCTGGCCCTGCGCATTTCACGGATTCCAGCTTCGAATGGGAAAAGACCTACCTCTACCGCGTCACCGCCGTGAGCGTCATCAAACGGCCCGACAGCGAGGTGCGGGTTGAGGGAGACGACACTCCGCCCGTGCGCGTCATCGCCCATGACGTCTTCCCGCCCTCGGTACCCGCTGGGTTGCAGGCGGCGTACTCGGGCGAAGGACAAAAACCATTTATCGATCTCATCTGGGCGCCGGTGACGAACGCCGATCTCGCGGGATACAACGTCTATCGCAGCGAAGCGAACGGCGCCGCCGTCAAGCTGAATTCCGCGCTGGTGAAATCGCCGTCGTATCGCGATAGCGCGGTCGCCTCCGGCAAAACCTATACCTACTCAGTCTCCGCAGTGGACGTGCGTGGCAACGAAAGCCGCCGGTCCGAGGAAACCAGCGAGCCCGTTCCGTAGTGTCGTGTTCCGTAAGTTCGCGACATAAGAGTGGGGTGTCACCTGAGTGAAGCGAAGGACCCTTGTATTTGAACTCGCAGGGCATAGATCCTTCGCTTCGCTCAGGACGACAGTGTGGATTGATGCCCAAGCACTTGCGGGACCCCACACTAGCAAGTTGCCACCAGCGTGCGGTCGTAGATTTTTCTTTGGCGGTCTTTCTACCCTTTGTGTTTAGATAATGCTCTGATGAAATACTGCCGATTCGAACTCAACGGTTCCGCCCACCACGGCCTGGTCGAGTCCGTCGCGGGCAACGACGAAATCACTCGCCTGCTCCTCCAGGCTCCGCAGGATAGCGATGGCGACGTCGAAAGCCTTCCCAGCCGCCGCATGGACCGCATCCCGCTCGCACAGGCATCTCTGCTGCCGCCGGTGCGTCCTTCGAAAATCGTCTGCGTCGGTCGCAACTATCGCGAGCACGCTGCCGAACTCGGCCACGAGGTTCCGCAGGAGCCGCTGCTATTTTTCAAGCCGCCCTCTTCCCTGCTGCCGCCGGGCGCAACGATTCTTCGGCCCAAAGTTTCCGAGCGTACCGACTACGAGGGTGAACTGGGCGTCGTGATCGCCCGGCGCTGCCACCGGCTCGCTGACAGCGAAGACGTACGCCCTTACATCCTCGGCTACACCTGCGTCAATGATTTCACCGCCCGCGATCTGCAGAACAAAGAACCGCAGTGGGTGCGCGGCAAAGGCTTCGACACCTTCTGCCCGGTCGGTCCCGTGGTCGCCGACGGCCTCGATCCCTGGACGGGCGTCCAAGTCGAAACCCGAGTCAACGGCGATGTGCGTCAGTCCGGCAACACGAAGGATTTTATTTTCCCGCTCGATGTCGTCATCCGTTACATTTCGCAGATCATGACCCTCGAACCCGGCGACCTGATCGCCACCGGCACGCCCAAGGGCGTCGGCCCGGTGGTCGCCGGGGATGCCGTCGAAGTTTCGATCGAAGGCATCGGCCAGTTGCGCAATCCCGTAGCCGACCAACCCTAGTGAGTTGCTTTGCTTGTGTAGGGACGGGCGCCCTCGCCCGTCCAGGGTTGCGTAGGGACAGCCGCCCTCGGCTGTCCAAGCCGAACGCAGCTCGGCCTCGCGCACGAACTCTTACTTTCTCCCTGCACTCTGCCCCACGGCTCGCTCCATCAGTTCCGCTGCCCGGAGCAGGGTGTCCATTTCCGCATCCCTCAGGCCGCTGAGAGTCTCCGCCACCAGCCGGACTCTCCGCGCCCTTGCCTGCTGCAGCAACCGTTCCCCTTTGGGCGTCGCCGTCACTCGAATCCGCCGCGCGTCTTTCGAGTCGGTCTGAATTTTCGCCAGCCCGGAGCGCTTCAATCCCGCCACGATGCGGCTCATGGTCGGGGCTTTCACTTGCTCGGCAGCTGCCAGTTGCCCGAGCGCCATCGGGCCGCCGAACACCAGGACGGAAAGTGCCGACAGCCGCGCCGGACCCACGCGGGCAAGAACGTCCTGTTTGCGGGCATGGCGCAGAAGATGGATCGCAGCCGAGTGCAGGCGATCCGCTACTTCCAACCGGAATGGCTCTTTCGAACGCGGCATACGACACAGCTTAGCATTGCGATCGCTTAGCACTGCTAACATTTTTCTTGACAAGTGGACAGGAATTCTATAATTAGTTAGCAGTGCTAAGTAATCAGGAGGAAACACCTATGGAAGACTCCCAGCGTGGCTTCGAACTCTTGCAAGCAGGCGACACAGACGGCCTCCGCCGAATTCTGGACCAGGACCCCGCCTCTTCCGAGGCCCGCGACTCGGCCGGCGTGAGCCTGCTCATGCATTCCCTCTATCGTGGCCGCCGCGACTTGGCGGAACTGATCGCGAGCAAGAAGAAGGCCCTGGATATTTTCGAAGCCACCTCGCTCGGCCGTCTCGATCGCCTCCAGCAGTGCCTCCGCGAAGAGAGTCTACGCGATGCCGCCGCTAACTCCCGCTCGAAAGACGGCTTCACGGCCCTTCACTTCGCTTGTTTTTTCGGCCAGCCCGAAGCCGCCCGCCTACTGATCGAAAGTGGAGCGGCGGTCGATGCCGTGGCCGCGAATCCGACGCAGGTTATGCCGCTGCACTCCGCCGCCTCAGCCCGCAACCTGGAAGCCGCCCGCCTTTTGCTCGAACACGGAGCGCCCGTCAACACCCGTCAGCAAGGAGGTTGGGTTCCGATTCACGCCGCGGCCCAGAATGGAGATCGCCCCATGGTGGAACTAATGCTCAAGCACCACGCCGATCCCAAACTAGCCAATGACCAAGGCAAGACCCCAGCCATGGTAGCCAGAGAAAAAGGCCACGAGGAGATAGCCGCCCTGCTGGAAAAATAACCGGGGTCCTCTTCAGTCCCCGAGCGGAGTCTCCTTGCAAACCCATGATTCCACTGGGCAGGGGCGTACCCCCCAGTCTGCTAACCAGTCCAACAGCGGCGGCCAGGGCCGGAGAGCAAAAATGCCTTTTCTGGGTACGGAGGACCTCCAGGACTCTGCAACCTTGCGGTATTCCGCTCGCACGTTACCCACGACTTCGCCCCTGCAAAGCTTGCTCGTCGATTCTATGCATCAAACCGTCTATAATGAAGCAACAGTTCCTTGGGAAGAGCCTGTCTGTTTCCTTGGAAGACCATCAAGCGAAGATAAAAACTATGTCGACGAAGTTGAAAGTCACAATTCTTGCCAGTTCGCTGGCCATTCTGCTGTTCACCATCGTGGGCGGTTTTGTCAACGTTCGCGCGTCTTCGAATGAGGGCGCGTATCGCCAGCTATCGGTATACAGCGAAGTGCTGTCCCGCATCCGCCTCGAATACGTGGAAGAGCCCAATATCGCCGGAGTCACCGATGGCGCGCTGCACGGTCTGCTGGAGTCGCTCGACGCCAATTCCAGCTACCTGTCGGCGGATGAGTACAAGCGCTACAAGACGATGAAGAGCGACGGCAAGGCCGATATCGGCGCCACCGTCTCGAAGCGCTTCGGATACGCTGCCGTGGTCGCGGTGATTCCTGGAGGCCCGGCGGACAAGACCGGTGTCGAGAACTCTGACATCATCGAGTCCATTGAGGGCAAGAGCACGCACGACATGTCGCTGGCTGAGATTCACGGCATGCTCTCCGGCGAGACCGGGTCTACGATCACGGTGGCGGTGGTCCGGCCACGGCGAGCCGAACCGCAGAAGATTGTGATCACGCGCGATATGGTCACCATCCCGCCGGTTAGCGACAAGATGCTCGCGGACAATGTCGGCTACATTAAGGTGGACGCGTTCCCCGAAGGCAAGTCGCAGGAGATCGCCGGCAAGATTCGCGACCTGCAGAAACAGGGAGCGAAGAAGTTCGTACTCGATCTGCGCAACTCCGCTAGTGGTGCGGAGTCTGAGGGCGTCGCCACCGCCAATCTTTTCCTTGACCATGGCACCATAACTTATCTGCAGGGGCAGAAGTATCCCCGCCAGGCTTTCAACGCCGATCCCGCCAAGGACATCACGAAGCTTCCCGTAGCCGTGCTGGTGAATCGTGGCACAGCGGGTCCAGCCGAGATTGTGGCCGCCGCAATCCTTGAGAACGCTCGTGGCGACCTGGTCGGAGACAAAACCTTCGGCGACGGTTCGGTGCAAAAACTGATCGAGATGCAGGACAACTCTGCCCTGATTCTTTCGGTCGCGAAGTACTACTCGCCGGGCGGAAAAGCAATTCAGGATGCGGCCGTCACGCCGAACGTCCTGATCGCTGACACCGCTGAAGACGACGGTGGATTGCCCGACGAAGATCAGCAGGCAGCCCCCGGCGAAAAACCCAGCGACCAGAAAGACGAGAAACCGAAGAGCCAGCAAGACGAGCAACTGAACAAAGCGTTGGAAGTGTTGAAGAACCGGGAATCGAAAGGATAAAGGTTTCAAGGTTTCAGAGTTTCGGATCGCTCGCCTTGGCGGGCGATTTTTTTGTTACTCAGAAGACTTGAGCGCAATACCTGATGCTTCCGGTCACATCGAAACCTTGAAACTCTGCAACCTTGAAACCTGCTCTTTTGCGTTAACATTGAAACCTTGAAACTTTGAAACCTTGAAATTTGGCCTTTGAAAGTCATCTATCAACATCTTCCGAGTGTAGAAATTGGCGGACGGAAGTTGGTCGGACTCGTCCTGTTCGGATTGCTCGTCCTGCTCTCCGCCGCGGTGGGCGCGGCCGCTGGGCTGCTGCTGGTCTACTCGACGGACCTGCCCCAGGTCGAAGAACTCGAACGTTACCGTCCCAGTTCCGTCACCGAACTCTATGATGGACAGGGCAGAGTCATCGGCACCTTTGCGCTGCAGCGCCGCGTCATCGCTGCGTATGACGACTATCCGGAAGTTCTCCGCAACGCGCTGATCTCGATCGAAGACAAAGACTTCTACCGGCACGCGGGCATCAACATCTGGCGCATCGTAGGCGCGGCCTATCGCGATATCGAATCCGGCGGGAAAGTGCAGGGAGCATCCACGCTCACCATGCAACTCGCCCGCAATCTGTTTCTCTCTCCCGACCGCTCGTTTTATCGCAAGGTGCAGGAGGCGCTGCTCGCCATTCAGATCGAGCGTCGGTTCACCAAGCCGCAGATCTTCACGCTCTACGCCAACCAGATATTCCTCGGCCACGGCGCCTACGGCTATGAGGCCGCGTCGGAATACTACTTCAGCAAGCCGGCCCGGCAGCTCAAACTGGAAGAAGCCGCGCTACTCGCGGGACTTCCCAAAGCGCCGCAATATTACTCGCCGATCAACCACCCGGAACGCGCCCTCAAGCGGCGCAACCTCGTGCTCAATGCCATGCTTGAGGACGGCAAGATCACCGCGGCCCAAGCTGCGGATGCGAAGAGCAAGCCCATCGTGCTCGACTTGCAGAAGGATCCGAATTCGCTGGCTCCGCACTATGTGGAAGAAATCCGGCGCTACCTCGAAGCGAAGTATGGCAGTGACCAGGTTCACGAAGGTGGACTGCGCGTTTACACATCGCTCGATATGGATCTGCAGAAGTCCGCACGCCAGGCGCTGCTCGACGGCCTCGCTGCCTACGAGCGCCGCCATGGTTGGCACGGCAAACTCCTGAATGTAATTGCCCAGGGTCAAAAGCTCGACAAATACGCAGATCCGGATTGGGATGAGGAGCCCGAAGTAAACGGATACATGCACGCGCTGGTCACACAAGTCTCGCCGGGCGCCGCCGAAGTCCGCTTCGGCCAGCGCACAGCCACGCTCGCGCAGGCCGATGTGGCCTGGACGAAGCTTAAGCTCAAGCTCCCCGACATTCTCCATGCCGGCGACGTCGTCTACATCAAAGTGATCTCGCTGGATGCGATCGGAAAAGCGCGCGTCAGTCTGGAGCAGGATTCAGGGGCCGAAGGAGCGCTCGTCGCCATCGATAACGCAACCGGAGAAATCAAGGCCATGGTCGGCGGCCGTGACTTCAACCTCTCCAAGTTCAACCGCGCCACTCAGGCTCTGCGCCAGGTCGGGTCGGCTTTCAAACCCTACGTCTACACCGCCGTGATCGACCAGGGGGGCAGTCCCGACGACACCATTCTGGACGCACCGGTAACTTTTCAAACTGCCTCCGGCCCTTATTCACCGCACAACTACGACGACAAATTCGAGGGCACCATCACGCTGCGGCGCGCTCTCGCCCAGTCCAGAAACATTCCCGCGCTCAAGCTTGCCGACCGCATCGGCATTAAGAGCGTGATCGAGTACGCGCACCGCTTCGGCATTACCTCAAACATTCCCGCATATCTTCCGGTGGCGCTGGGCTCGGCGGAAATCACGCCGCTCGAGCAAACCTCGGCCTTCAGCGTGTTCCCCAACGACGGCGTACGGGTCGCTCCGCGCTACATCACTAAGGTGACCGACTACGAAGGCCGCATCCTGGAAGAAGATTTTTCCGACATCAAAGACGCCGTCAGTTCGCGTACCGCGCGCATCATGACCTCGATGCTGCGGGAGGTGGTTCTCCATGGCACCGCGGTCGCCGCCGCCAAAATGCCTTATCCGCTGGCCGGCAAGACGGGAACGACCAACGATTTTACCGACGCCTGGTTCGTGGGTTTTTCTCCGTCGCTCACCTGCGGCGTCTGGATCGGCTACGACGAAAAGAAAACCCTCGGCGCGAAAGAGACAGGAGCCCGCGCCGCCCTGCCCATCTGGATGCAGTTCATGAACGTCGCTCTGGCCGGCAAAGATCCCGGCGAATTCCCGCTTGCGCCGGCTCCGGTGAATACGGCCGTTGCGCAAAAGAAAGTCGATACGCCGGACGTCGCGCCGGGGGACGGCGAATTGCACTAGCGGCAGAGCGTCGAATTTCCTGTAGAGACGCGGCTTGCTGAGACGGGGCAAGCCAAGTCTCTACAGGCGGAAGAACTTTCAGCATCATTGAAACGATGCCCTGATACGAAGCTCATCAGAGCAGCTTCCGAATCAAGCGGCCAATCCGCACGATTCGATAAAGAGGAAAAAGCGCTTCCGGCAATCGCAGCGCGGCAACATCTCCCGCGCCCGGCGTCCAGACCAGCCGCCAAAGATATCGCCAGCTGTCGCCGCGTCGCTCACGCAGTTTCAGGATCAGCCGGAAGTATTCGGTGGATTCGAAATCATAAACCGCACCGCGAGCGAGACGCTCGGCAAATTCGCTGCCGAGCGCGGGCACCTGAGGATCGGCCGCAATCATTTCCTCCGCGGACTGGGGAAGCCCCGCCCGAAGCACGTTCTTCACCAGCCAGAAACTTACGCCGAGAATACGAGTGATTCCCAGCGCGCCCGCCCGGGAAAAAACCAGCGAGTAGTCGATGGTCTGGGTTCGCAAAGTCTCCGCAATGTCCGAAAGCCAGATCAGCCGCGTCCAAAGATGCTTGGCGGCGTGCAGGCACAGCACCAGCACCGAATCTTCTGGAGACAGGCAAGGCACTTCACGCCCGCCCGCAACTGTGCGGCCAGCGCGCGCCAGCAGATCCTCCACGCCCAGATCAACCGCATAGAAATGCGGCAGCAACGCCCATTGCAGTTCGATCAGGTTCTTTCCAGCCGCGCCGTCAAACGAGCGCTCGTAGCCCGTCCGCAGCCATAATCGCTCCACGGCCGGGGTAAAGTCCGCAAAAGGGCGATATCCGATTTCGGCAAGAGCCTGCTTCGCTCGCTCGAAGTCCGCAGGAGAAATCAGGAAGTCGAGATCCGAAAAACTTCGCAGCCCGAGATCGCGGTAAACCGATTGCGCCAGCACCGGGCCTTTGTACGGGAGCGCCCGCAACTGTCTGCGCTCGAAGTGCTGCATGATGCGCGCCAGTTCAGCGGTGAACCACAAGCTGCGCCGCAGGTTCGCTTCGTAGGCAGATCGCAGCGAGCGCTGGGTTTCCGGTGGAAGCCCGCGACCATGTCCGTCGCAACCATGTCCGATCAGGTTGCGCGCCACGAGCGGAAGAACTCCATGGTGCTCAGCTAGGCGAAGAACATCGCTCCAGTCAAGCGTTGAGAGATTCCAATTCCCAATGCGCTCGAGCCGCTGTGGAGCCAACTCCGCGCCAGCCAACGCGCACAGGAGCTCAAATCCGTCTTCTCTCTGCAGCGCAGTGCTCGACACGCGTGACGAAGGCAAGAGTTCGGTCATGGAAGCGGATCCCGACGAATAGAGAAGCTGCCGCAAACCGGAATCAATTAGGATCGCGAATCGCCACTATAATACAGAGTCTTCGGCGCGCGTCCGAACCGCTGTTCGCTGTTCGCAATTCGCCGTTCGCACCTTCGTACTTTTGCCTGTTCGCGCTTTCGCGTTCCGGTATCGTTGTTTCACTTTCATGGACCGAGTCGTCTTCGAATCCGTTCGCAAAATCTTTCGCCATCGTCCAGCTCTGTTCAATTGGCTGGGAAGGGAGCGGGGCGGCGAAACTATTGCCTTGAAAGACGTTTCTTTTTCGGCAGCCCCCGCAGAGGTCTTAGTGCTGCTCGGCCCGAACGGCAGCGGAAAAACCACGGCTCTCAAGCTGATCTCGACCATGCTTCTGCCCGACGCTGGATCGGTACGCGTGGGCGGCTTCGATGCGCGGCGCGATGCCGGGGAAGTCCGGCGGCAAGTCGGCATCGCCGTTGCCGCGGAGCGCTCGTTCTTCCCTCGTCTCTCCGCTGGTGAGAACCTCGATTTCTTTGCCGCCCTCGACGAGGTCTCGCGCAGCGAGCGAGCGCAAAGGATCAAAGAGGTGCTCCACGATACCGGCCTCGAAGAGCAAGCCGACACGCTGGTTATGAAGTTCTCCAGCGGCATGTATCAGCGACTGGGGATCGCGCGCGCCCTGGTCAAGCGCCCCAGCGTGCTTTTGCTCGACGAACCGACACGCAGCCTCGACGCCGCCACCACGGCACACTTCTGGGCCACGATCCGTGCCCTGGCACGGCAAGAGACTACGGTTCTGCTCGCCACCCACAACTTTGCGGAAGCGGCCGCGGTCGCGGATCGCCTGCTCCTGCTGCATCGCGGCGAATTGCTCGCCGATCGCGCGGTGGGCGACGGCGAAAGCGCTGACGCGTTGCGCTCTTTCTACTTCCGCATGACTGGCGAGATCGATGAGGCGATGCTCAAGGTCTAAAAGATTTGTAATTTGTAATTTGTAATTGTTTTTCCAATTGATCTGCTCACAGGTGCCAGGCTTGAAATTACAAATTGGAAATTACAAATTACAAATCTCGTTCTAACTTATGAAATCGACTCTCGACAAGCTCCATGCCATCCTGCGGCGCGATCTGCTCACGGCCATCCGCCACCGCAGCGGTTTCGTCGTGACCCTGGTCGGAGTGTTCACGGAATTGGCGGCCTTTTATTTTCTATCCCGCGCCATCGGTCCCGGCTTTCGACCCGGTGGCGTCGAGTACTTCCCTTTCCTTCTGGTGGGCACCGGCATCTACACTTTTTTCGTAATGAGCGCGCAAGCCTTCCTGAGCGCCGTGCAGGAAGCACAGCAGACGGGAACGCTGGAAGTGCTTATGACGACCTCCACCGCCCCCTCTGAGCTCGTCATCCTCAGCTCCATTTCTGCCTTTGCCGGAAACCTGGTCAATCTGCTGGTCTATCTTTTCGCGGGCGTGGCAGTTTTCCGGGCATCGATCCACGCCAACTTTTTCTCGTGCGTAGCAGTATTGATTTTTTCTCTGGCGATCGCCCTGGCCTTGGGGATCGCGGCTGCCACGCTTCAGGTTGCGTTCCAGAAAGGCTCGGCTCTGCTGTGGCTGCTCGGTTCCGGGCTCTGGTTTCTGAGCGGAACCATGTTCCCGATCCAGAGCTTGCCCCGGCCGCTTGAGCTGCTTGCGCGTGCGATTCCTCTCACTTACGCCATCGATGGAATGCGCAGGGCGCTGCTGGAGGGGCAGTCCATGACGGCGATGGCTCCCACACTGGCCGTTCTGGCCGGGTTTGGGGTGGTCCTGCTGCCACTCGCGCTCGCCGGCCTGTCGCTAAGTTTGCGGCGCGCGCGGCAGGATGGAACTCTGTCATTTTATTGAGGATGTTGATTCGCTTCTTCGGATTGCGACTAACTCGTATTGGCACTGGGGGAAGCCGTGTAGTACACTGCCTTTACTCTTATCAAAACTGGGGGATAAGCCAGCTTTTCCTGCTTGACCAACTGGCTTGACCAATTATGACCGACAATCGGGCCCCTCGCGAGAAGCGCCAGCAACCGGGCAACGCGGGTAAAGAGAAGAAGCTCTACCAAAAGCCGGCATTCCGTTACGAACGGGTTTTCGAGACGCAGGCTCTATCTTGCGGCAAGATCGCCGCTACCCTTCCCCAATGTCAGTTCTCGACAAAGACTTCCTGACGCTGAAAAGCACCTCGAGGGCGCCGCGCTCGAGTTGGAGCGCGGAAGGCTCGGCTTTGGTGGCAGACGCTTTGCGTCGCAGCGGTCGTTTGCGTCAGGGCGTGCGCCTGCGCGTTCACGGGGAAAGCATGCTGCCGGCTGTTTGGCCGGGCGATGTGGTCGAGATCGCAAGCTGCTCGCTCGAAGACGTCCGTCCCGGCGAGATCGTGCTCGCGCTGCGTGACGGCCGCCTCTTCCTGCATCGCTTCGTCGCCCTCTGCGCACCGAATGGCTTTCTGCTGCGCGGCGATTCCATGCCTGGTTCAGACCCTCAGTTCCCTCCCGAAGCATTGCTCGGCCGGCTCGTGCGCAGCGCTGACCAAGGGCGAGCCGTCTCTGCACCCGCGCTGCGCCTGGGGTTTGGCGCGAAGTGGTTTGGCGTGAAGTGGTCTCGCGCGCTGGGAATGCTGCTCTGCCACTGCGGCTTGGCGCGCCGCTTTGCTCTGAAACTTCACCGCCGCCGGAAGACCTCGGTGGGCGAATTTCGAAACCCGGAACAGGCCGCAGATATGAGTTCAGCAGAGCTGGGAGCCTTGTGATGGCCGCGCCCCGAAAAGTCGCGTGTGTCGAGATCGGAGGGATTCCGATTGCATTGTCCACTTGTGACGAGCGCTTCCTCGATCTGCTGCGCCAGCGCTATGACGGGTTCCTGAGTTCTTCGCGTCCCGAGTTTGAGCTTGAGTTTGATCTCACTAACACGGGACCGGTTTCCGATGACGACGTTCGGGTACGCCGCGAGGGTGACGAGTGGCTGCTGGAGCGCGGAGACTTCCACGCCCGCTGGGACCCGCGCACCGGACGAGGCGGCGTGCGGCAAAATGCCAACCCATTTTCTCTCGATTCGGTGCTACGCATTCTTCACAGCCTGATTCTTGCGCAGCGCGGCGGATTCCTGCTGCACGCCGCCAGTGCGATTTGCGATGGCCGGGCTTATCTTTTCTCGGGCATATCGGGCGCGGGCAAAACCACGATGACGCGGCTCGCGCCAGCGGACATCACCCTGCTTACCGACGAAATCTCCTACTTGCGCCCGAGCGCGGACGGGTACTCGGCATTCGGCACTCCTTTCGCCGGAGAGCTGGAAAAAGCCGGCGAGAACTGCACAGCGCTGGTCTCCGCTCTGTTTTTTCTGGAGAAGGGTGCGGAGAACCGGGTCGAGGAGTTGCCGTCCGCGGAAGCCGTCCGCCGCCTGCTGCGCAATATTCTGTTCTTCGCCGAAGACCAGGGCCTGGCGGAAAAACTTCTCGCCACAGCTTGCGATTTCGTCGCCAGGGTTCCCGTTCGCCGCCTGACGTTCTATCCTGATGCCAGGGTTTGGGATGAAATCCGCAACTTCCAGGGGTGCCAGAACATGCCTGACAATTGCATTTACATTGCGCGCAGTTCTGCCATTGCCGCCCGCGCGCTGGCCGGCGAAATGATGGTCATGAACTCGGCTGATTCGACGTTCTTCACGCTGAATGAGGTCGCAACCGCCATCTTTCAGGCTGCCGACGGCCGCACTCCTCTGCGGGAAATTGTCCGCGACCGGGTCTGCGAGCAATTTGACGTCGATCCCGAACAAGCCCAGGCAGACGCCGAGCAGTTCGTCACTGAGCTTTCCAGCCACGGAATTCTTCTCGTTTCCAATCAACCGCTGGCTTCGGAGACGCCCTGATGAGCCTGATGAGCGAAGTAGGCCAGAAAGCATTTAACCTGGGCGTCCCCATCGCCGTGCACATGGATGTCACGTATCGCTGCAACGAGCGCTGCGTGCATTGTTATCTCGATCACGACGACCACGGCGAGATGACAACCGCCGAAATCGAGGACGTGCTCGGTCAACTGGCCGAGGCAGGAGTTTTCTTTCTGACCTTCAGCGGCGGCGAAGTCTTCCTGCGCCGCGACTTCTTTGAGATCGTCGAATACGCCCGGCGTCTCATGTTCAACGTCAAGATCAAGACCAACGCGGTCATGATCCATGAAAAGGAAGCGCGGAGAATTCGCGAGCTGGGCGTGGACACCATCCAGATCAGCGTCTACTCGCATCGTCCCGAAGTTCACGATGCTATCACCAAGTTGCCGCGCTCGTTCGAGCGCACCATCAAAGCCATTCGCTTCTTACGCGAACAAGGGCTGCGAGTGACGATTGCCAATGTGATGATGACGGTGAATTCTTCCGATCACAGCGGGGTGCAAGAACTTGCCGCCGAACTCGGCGTCCAGTACACGCTCGATCCCACCATCACGCCCATGATGGACGGCGACACTTCCGTTCTCTCGCTGCGCATTCCGGGAGAAGAACTCCCGGAAATTTTCCGCAATCCTGCGCTGGTCGGTAGCCAGGAAGAATTCTGCGCTCCGCCGAAGCCGCCCTCGGAGGAGGATCTTAAGGGTTACTCGTGCAGCGCGGGTCATTCCTTCTGCTACATTTCGCCCTACGGCGATGTCTTTCCCTGCGTGCAATTTCCACTGCCCACGGGAAATATTCGTCAGCAGAAGTTTCTGGATATTTGGAATTTTTCCCCGCAGCTGAGAGAGGTTCGCTCGATCCAGGCCAAAGACCTGACTGTCTGCTCGTCGTGCTCGCACGTCACCAGTTGCACGCGTTGTCCGGGCTTGGCCTATGTGGAAGGAAATATGAGGGGCCCATCCACCGCGGATTGCGAGAAGTCGTTCTACCGGACGGGCGTGCCGACGGCGAACATGCTGCAGCAAGGCCTGTCGAAACCACGCAGCATATCAGCCAATAGCGCACCGCTGATCCAGATTCGGCCGATCGCCGTTCCCGCATGATACGGGAGTACCCGTTACATTGTGCTCCCAGCAGCAGCGTTGTGGCTACGCTTTAGATCCACGACCGCTTCCAAGCTGGCCAACTGCTCCAGAATGCGCTGCAAGGCGGCGCGGACATCGTGGGTCGCTTCACTGAACATCAGCGCCGCTCCCATGCCCATGTCCATGCGTACGACCTCGCCTTCAATCGAAACGTTGGTATGTTCGTGCGAGAAGGTGAGTTTGAACTGCGATCCGGGCAACAGGAGGCCGCTGGTTTCAACATAGCAACCGCCCAGGCTCAGGTTGGTAACGATGCCCAGCATCGCCAGTTCCGGGCCGCTTCCAGAAATTTCCGCGGTGAGCCGGCCCCGCACCCGCGGATAAAGACGACGGGTTTTCGGATTCGACTGACTCCGCTTCTGCAGATACATCCGTTTGTCGGCTTCCGAGAGGATCCTTTCGGCATCCATCCCGTCTTCGGGATACACGGCCTTGCCCACGCTCAGCGATAGGATGTCTTCTTTGCAAACCTCCTTTCCAGCTTGTTTTGCCAGGTGTCGCATCTGTTCCGCCTTGCGCGCGGCAGCTTCAGGCGTGAGTCCAGGAGCAATGAGCACGAATTCGTCGCCGCCCATGCGCGCGACATAATCGTACTCACGGCTGGTTTCCTTCAGGGAGTGCGCAAACAGCCGCAGTACGCGGTTCCCTTCCAGGTGTCCAAAGCGGTCGTTGATCTGCTTGAAGCTGTCCAGGTCGGCGACCATCACCGTCAGCGTATTGTTGTCGCGTTTGCAGCGCGCCAGTTCCCGGTCGAGTTGCAGGAATAGCGAGCGCGCATTGGGAAGACCGGTGAGGTAATCGGTAACCGCCGAACTCTCCGCCTGCTCGTACTTCATCGCGTTCTCGATGGCGAGCGCCATCCTGGAACTTACCGCCAGCAAAATGCGCAGGTGGTCGGAGGTAAAGAAGTCTTTTTCCGCGTGGTACAAAGCGACCACGCCGACCACGCCCTGCAAGCCCTCGAGCGGAACGGCGAGCGCCGACATGAGCGTGCTGTATTTCGAAGCATCGTTCAGATAACCGGGCTCGACCGAAGGATTGCCGTTCAGGATCGGTTTCAGGTTTTGCGCTACCCACCCCGAGAGCCCCTGTCCCATCGGAATGCGCAATGAAGCAAACAGCCGGAAGTTGTCGCCATTCACATATTCCGGCACAAGTTCGTCGTCGTGGCGGACGTAGATCGCAATCGCATCGTAAGGCATCGCCCGGCGCAGCTTCACCGCAAACACCGAGAGCGTTTCGTCCAGACTGAGCGAAGCCCCCAAATCCTGGCTGAGTTCGAAAAGGGTCTGTGCTTCCTGGCGCGCCGCCGCGATTGAAGCCAGAAAACTGCGCTCCGGCAATTGCCGCTGTCCTTGCGCCTCGAACCCGGCGGCCGGCTTGATGGCCGCCTCAGCCTTCGCGTCTTTGTCTTTGACTTCCTTGGATAATTTCTGCTTACTTAGGCTGTCCGTGCGTTGGTGGACCAGTTGCTCCAGTTCCACGTATCGTCGTTCAAGCACGCTGACCACTTGCGGATCAAACGACTTTCCCGATTCATCCACCAGCCGCGCCATCGCTTCCTGCAGCGGCAGCGCCCGCCGATATTGCCGATCGGAAGCCATCGCGTCCAGAAAATCCACCGCCGCCAGGATGCGGGCGCCAATCGGAATCTCGGTCCCGCGCAATCCCCGCGGATAGCCAGTCCCATCGTACTTTTCGTGATGGGCCCATACGATGGGCACAACCGGGTAGGGGAAACGCACCCGTTCCAGGATTTCCGCTCCCACCAGTGGATGAATCTTCATTTTCTCGAATTCTTCCGGCGTCAGGCGACCCGGTTTCGAGATGATGTGCTCGGGAATCGCCAGCTTGCCGATGTCGTGCAGCAAGGCTGCGGCCTGCAGGGCCTCCATTCCCTGCCGGTCCACTTTGAGGTCCTTCGCCACCTCGACGGCGTAGACGCGAACCCTCTGCAAGTGGTCGTGAGTTGTCTGATCCTTGGCCTCGATGGCGAGTGCGAGCGCCTCAATGGTGCGCATATGCAAGTCGGCCATCTCTTCCACGTGCCGCTTCTCGTCCGCCAGTTTGCCGAGGTAAAGGCGGTAGGACCGGTAGATGAGGTACACCACCGGAAGCGTCAGCAACGACGTCTGCCAGTCGGTAAAGCCGTGCAGCCAGCTCATCATGTCGGCTACGCCCGCGCCCACCAGATAGTAGGGGAAGCTCCAGAAGTAGCAGTCTGTCCAGATCTTCCGCAGCGACTTCCGCTCGGTCAACGAGATGATGGCCGCCACCGGAAGCGTATTGGCCACGAAGTAAACGCAGGCCGCCAGAAATAGCAACGTAGAGGGGCTACTCATCGCGCGATGCGACAAGGAATAGCGATACGTGGCGAAGGTCACCGCGATGGCCAGCGCGGTCGAGCAAACGTTGAAGGCGACTTGAATCGGAATCGGACGATCGCGGTCGAAGCACTGCACTACCACCGCCGCGCAGCCCAGCGCCATGGCTTCCGACAAGCTCAGTTCCAGCACGCCCAGCAGCAGAAATAGAAAGTTCACCGACATCGTCCCGGTAATACCGGGCAGGTTCACTTTGAGCCGCGAGGCCGCCAGCGCAATCACCAGATAGCAGAGAAACTTAAGAGGATTTTCGCTCCTGCCGTGCATGACCGAATAGGTCAGGACGGCCGTCCCGCAGACTACGACCACGGCAATAAAAAAGCGTGGCGCCGCGCTCATGTCCCTCCAGGATTGAGCGCGAGTTTTCATTTCGGACGAACTCCTGCCCGGGAAGCCGGGTTGCAATTCCCCGGGGTAAAAACAAGGGAATACTCATTGATAACAGGCACCGGACGGGCATGAAAGCATTCGGATATTTGGAGGTAAACTTCCGTAATCGGAGACAGTGACCTTCTTTCACTACTTTACCCTCCGATCACCCGAAATACAGCTCCTAAGCCATAGAAAAGACAGCGTCAACCACCGCCTCGGCGAACCATGAACTTGTCGCCCCGCCGCATCGTATAACCTAAGGAGCCCGCAGGTTTGACTTGCCAGAACCCTCGGGCCTAACATGAATAGCTCTCTCCCAGGAGTGTTCCCCGGCATGATCGGCCGTACCGTTTCGCACTACCGTGTCCTCTCGCAGTTGGGTGGCGGAGGAATGGGCGTTGTGTACGAAGCCGAGGACGTCAACCTGGGCCGCCATGTCGCGCTCAAGTTCCTGCCTCCCGAGACGGAAAACGACCAGCTCTCCCTCGACCGCTTTCAGCGCGAAGCGCGTGCGGCCTCCGCTCTGAACCACCCGAATATCTGCACGATCTACGAGGTTGGCGAGGACGGCGGACGCCACTTCATCGCAATGGAGTTGTTGGAAGGCGAGACGCTCAAGAACCGGATCCACGGTCAGCCCATGGAACTTGAGCCATTGCTCACTCTCGGCACGCAGATCGCCGACGCTCTCGACGCCGCCCATGCCAAAGGAATCATCCACCGCGACATCAAACCGGCCAACATTTTCGTGACCAGAAGCAACCAGGCCAAGATTCTCGATTTCGGCTTGGCCAAGCGTACCGCCAAGTCTTCCCTCCAGTCTGCCGCCACCATGGGTTCCGCCGCGACCGTGGACGAGCCGTTCCTGACCAGCCCCGGATCGACCGTCGGCACCGTGGCGTACATGTCTCCGGAGCAGGCGCGCGGCAAGGATCTCGACGCCCGCACCGACCTGTTCTCTTTCGGCGCCGTGCTCTATGAGATGGCCACCGGTGCGGTGCCTTTCCGCGGCGACACTTCCGCCGTAATTTTCGACGCAATTCTGAATCGGCCTCCGGCGTCACCGCTTCGCCTGAACCCCGACTTACCTCCGCATTTTGAAGAAATCCTGAACAAGCTGCTCGAAAAAGACCGCGACCTACGCTACCAGAGCGCGGCCGATGTGCGCTCCGACTTGAAGCGCCTCAAACGCGACTCGGAATCGGGCGCGATGCTGGCCGCGACTTCGTCCAGCGCTTCGGTTCGCAGCTCTTCCACCCACAAGCCCTCGGCGCTAGATCGAAGCAGCAAGCTATCCCTGTGGCTGATCCCAGCTCTGATCGTCGCGGTGGTCGCCGCCGGTATTGGCTTCGTGTTTCTAAAGCGCGGCCACGCGCTCACCGAAAAAGATTCGATCCTGATTACCGATTTCGTAAACACCACCGCCGACCCCGTCTTCGATGGCACGCTCAAGAAAGCGCTGGCCGTCGATCTGGAACAGTCCCCGTATCTCAACGTCTTTCCCGAACAGAAGATCCGGCAGACATTGCAGTTCATGGGCCGCAGCCCCGGCGACCGCATTACTAGCGACGTCGGCCGCGAAATTTGCCAGCGCGATGGCATCAAGGCCATGCTGAACGGCAGCATCGATAACGTCGGAGGCCAGTACGTCATGACTCTGGAAGCAACCAATGTTGCTTCCGGCGATTCGCTCGGACGCCAGCAGGTTCAGGCCGAGCGCAAAGAAGATGTGCTGAATGCGCTGCATGGCGCCGCCACCAAACTGCGCAGTCAACTCGGCGAGTCGTTGTCCATGGTGCAGAAATACGACATGTCTCTCTCCCAGGCCACCACTTCATCGCTTGACGCGCTGAAGGCGCTGAGCCTGGGCGACGCCAAGCACAACATGGGCGACGAGCTGGGTGCTATTCCCAACTACCAGCGCGCCATCGAGATCGATCCCAATTTCGCGATGGCCTACGCCCGCCTGGGCGCCGTCTACAGCAACCTTGGGCAGACCGAGCTCTCGGAGCAAAACCGTCAGAAGGCTTTCGAGCTTCGCGATCGGGCCAGCGAGCGCGAGAAGCTCTACATCATGTCCCACTATTACGCCGACAGCGGCCAGCTCGATAAAGGCATTACCGCGCTCGAACTTTATCGCCAGACCTACCCGCGGGATTCCATCCCCTTCAACAATCTGGCGAATATCTATAACCAGCTCGGACAATTCGACAATGCGTTGGAGAACGCGAAGCACGCCGTGGAACTCGACCCCGACATGGTGAGCGGCTATGAGAATGTCGCCATGGCCTACGCCGGACTGAACCGGATTGAAGAGGCACGCGCCACCTTCAACACCGCGCTCCAGCGCAAGCTTGCCCCTCCCAACGACCATCTGGGGCTGGCTATATTGGACTGGTGCCAAGGCAAAGATGCCGACGTGGAGAAGGAACTGCAGAGTGCCTCCGCGACCCCCGACGGAGAGTTGGCCGTTCTCGAATTCCGCGCGAGTGTCGCCGCCACCCGTGGGCAAGTACGCAAGGCTCGGGAACTCGCGCGCCAAACCGAAGATGCGTTCGATCGCCTGCACCTGCAAGGCCGCGCCGACGTCGAGGCAGGGCTTGCCACCTTCGAGGCATTGGTGGGCAATCGCGCCGAAGCCAACAGCGAGGCCAGCGAGGCGCTCCGATTATCCCGAACTCTTTCTGTGATGGGGAATGTGGCCACAACGTTCGCCATCTTGCGCCAGGATCAGAAAGCGATCGCATTGGCCGACGAAATCCAGCGTGCCCATCCGAACGATAGCATGGCAGTGAACGTGACCGTCCCCACGATTCGTGCGGTCGCCGCCCTGCGGCCCGCGAATTCCGCCAAGGGAGACCCGGCCAAGGCCATTGACTTCCTTAACACGGCGGCCCTGTATGCTCGCGCTAACGCCGGCATTTTTTACGCTCGGGGCATGGCCTACGAGCAGGCTGGACGTTACGCCGAAGCGCAGCAGGATTTCCAGAAAGTCCTGGACTTCAAATCCAACCACTACCCCGACCTGGTGTTTGTTGTCGCTCAACTGCAGATGGGACGGCTGTTTCAGAAGCAGGGTGACGCCCCCAAGGCTCGCATCGCCTATCAAAACTTTTTCGCCGCCTGGAAAGACGCCGACCCCGACGTCCTGCTCCTCCACGAAGCCAAAGCCGAATACGCAAAACTGCAGTAGAGACACGGCTTTCCGCGTCTCCGCTGGTCAGGCAACCAACTCACGATCCGCCCGCTCGTTTGCGTGCTCCCCACCTTCATCTTCCGCACCCGCATCTTCGCCCATTCTGCCGGCACCCCGGTTCCGACCCCAGTTGGTTGCCGACAGCCTCTTCAACTCCCACACCGTAAACCCAAGACCGAGTCCCAGAAACAGGATTGCAACCAATGCCAAGAGCACCGGCAAAGCCGTAATTCTCGCGTCCGCATCCGTCGTCTTCGGACGAACTTCCGCGAGCCTGGCGTTTGCTACGAAAGACGCTCCGGTGACCTGCTGCTCTGGCCCCGCTGTGCTTTGATCTTGCGGAAAAGCAGCGCTGGCTGGATCGAGAATTGCCCACTGATACGGCGGATAGCGTGCCAGGTACAGATACACGTCCGCCGCCTCGTCTTCGCTCAAGTAGTAGAAGACCGGCATCCTGCCCCGGTACAGGTCTGGCGGCACGCCCATGATGACCGGCGCCCCGCGCGTCACCTTCCGAATAAATTCCGGCCGGCTCGTCCGCAGCGCCAGCGTATTCAGCGGCGGGATCGCTCCCTCATAGAGTTGCTCCGGATTGGGGTTGGGCCCGGCCGCACTGTGGCAGACGTGACAGGTCGACTTCACAATATGTTCGCCCACCCGCACCCGTGGCTCCCGCACCGCGACCTGTTCCCCTTCCGCGCCGCGAACACCCGCCAGCTGTCGCAGGTAGGCGATCAGCGAATTCAATTCGGCTTCGCGCAGATGCGGAGACGCTGGCATGTCCTGCCCGCCGTGATGCAGCCGTTCGAGCAGCATGCCCTTCGACTGCCGCGCCAGCTTCGCTGCGTCCGCCCGGCTGATGTCCATGCCAGCCATCTTCATTCGCTCCATCACCGCCGCTGCCGAAGTCGCCCGCACCGGGTTGATGACCGAGTTGATTTCTGGAGGCGCGCCCACCCCGGCCTCGCCGTGGCATCCGCGGCAATTCATGCGGTAAAAGTCCGATCCATGCAGAGTCACGGTTTCATTCGCAGGCTCGGGCGTCATTCCCATCTGCCAGCGAGCGAATTCCGCTCCCGGCATGGCCGACGGCGGCCCCAGTCGCCCCGTCTTGCCCATGCTGGTGTCGTCGAACGTCCGATGCAGATGGTTGAGCCAGCTTTCTCCCGCCACCGCCGTCGGCCCGGAATTCCTGGACCCATAATTCCTGCTTTCGACCGTCTCGCCGAGCGCCGAGGATTCGAATACGAAACCGGCCGTCACGAAAAACGCGACAGCCCAGGTAACGATCGCAGGAACCGGTCTCCGCTTCCGCATGTCGGTGTCCTCCACAGCTTCCAGCTTGAACTGGGCACCGGCAACGGGTTGTCACGCCCATGTTGTCTTCTTGTCTATTTTTTGCACACGAGTTCGAGTCATCAACTCCTTCACGGCAATGTAGACGAGTGACTTCCAAATTCAACTGGATTTGGAGTGAGGCGCAAAAAACAAGGCAGCACGGTCGAAACCGTACTGCCCTCATCCGGGAAAGGACATCCACTAGAAGTGGAACCCGATCTGAGCCGTCAGCGCGCGCGGCGTCACATAGTGCGTCCCGCTGAAGGTCGACAGAAAGTTATACAGCGCCAGCTTGTTGGTCACGTTGATGGCGGTAAGGGTGAGACTCCATTTGTAATGGTCGCCTTTGAACAGGTTGTCGTCACCCAGGGCAACATCAAACAGATTACGGGGTGCGATGCGGGGCGGATTGTGGTCGTCGTTCTCCGTCCCAGGGGCCGGGATCTTCACTAGATTCGAACCATATTGCGACGGGGCGCAAGTAGTAAGAGGCTGCGTGAGTGTGGGGTGCTGGCTTCCGCAGAACAGTCCCGCCTGCAGTTGCTGGTCCGCCGAGAGCCCGGTCAAATCCACCGGAGTAGTCGTGTCGGTTGCGAACGGGACCGAGCCGGCGACGAGACCGCTATCGTACCGCCAGTTGAGACCGACCCAGGGAGCGTTTTTCCAGGGCTGGTATTGCAAGTGCGTTGTCTGGTTAAACTTCTCGTCGTGGTCAATTCGGAAAGGCAGTCCGCTCTGTCCGACGGTAGTTCCCAGGCCGCTGGTTTGAGGCGGGAAGAAACGCGCGGCTACGCTCGACATCACCACCAGCGCCGAGAAGCCGTGGATCTCTGGCACGCTCACGCGAATGGCGTATCCCGGGATCTTGGAATTGTGCCATCCAACTGGAAAGAAGATCGGCGTCGCACCCAGGATACTGAAATCGTAGCCGGTGTGTGTGTACTTCCAGATGTAATCTCCGCTCACGACGGCGTAGCGGCCAAACGCCTGCTGCAAGCCAGCGTGGAACTCATTGCGATATCCAGGTGTATTAGGTGCAGGCACGCACGGGATAAGGTCTTGGATGACAGCGAAGTTGCATCCTTCGCTCGCCAGCACCAGATTTTCATTGAATGGACTTTCCAGCGTTCGCGCATAGGAAATGCGCAGCACTGTATTGGTCCGCTTAATGTTGTAAGCGACTCCGAGACGCGGCTCGGCTTGACGAGCAACGACCAAACCGTTGTATAAATCGCCGCGAATTCCCAGGTTGAGAGACCAGTTTCCCTTGGAGATCGCATCCTGCAAATAGAGGGCTAGCTCCTTTACATCCGTATGTCCATGAAATGGATACAAGGTACTGCTCGAACCGGCGCAACCATCGTTAGTAGATGACGGAGTCGGCCGGGTCAGGTCGTAGCAGCCCAGCAGTGGAATGAAGGGAGCGGTAGCAAGCGGGTTCGCAATTGTGTTGGGCTGCAAGCCCGCCCCGTTGCACTGCGTAGGGTCGTTAAGCCCCGGATTGCCGACAAAAACAGGGACGCCGTTGGCATCCAGGCAGGGCGCGTTGAGCGTCGGATCGACGATGCCGAGAGTGAAATTCTCGGTGAGGAAAGTTTGTTGATACGTAGCTCCCAGCTTAAGGTTATTGACACCCTTCACGTAGGAAATATCGGAGCGGAGTCCGGTATTAGCCAGCGTCCGATACTGTGAGATAGTCTCCTGCTGTAGATTGGAGGGCCCAAGGTCCGCGAATGGGTCCTTGCTGGGATAGTAATTGAAGGCGTCCCGTCGCACCCAGCCGCCGAGACTAAAGACGGTGGTTGGACTGATCACCCGCGTCCAGGTCGGCGCGATGTTGAAGGTTTTAATCAGCGCGCGTTGGTCGGTGGGTCCGACGACGTTGCCGTTTGGATCGAGACCCCCATTCGCAACCACCACCCCAGACCACGGCGTAGCAAGTTGGCCGTCTAAACTGTTGGGCGTCTGGAACCAGGAGCGCGAAAAGCCAAAGTTGAGGCGTATCGAATCGGCAGTTGAGAGTTGGTAGTCCACACGGTCGAATAGGTTCTCTTCGTTGCCTCTGTCGTGAATCACGACGAACTCCGGCGGGTCGAGGAACCGGCCACTATTCAGCCCGTTCACAGAAATGAAGTTTCCCCACTTCTGACCTCCGTACGCCAGATCGGCGCCCACATTGGACGAGCCAAACGAGCCGTACGAAGCGTTCACGCTGCCGTGCGGTGTGGTGACGCCCTGGCCTGAGCGCGTGGTCGCGACAATCACCAGGCTCGTCTTTCCGCCGTATTCCGCCGGCGGCGCGCCAGGAATGACCTCCAGGGACTGGATCGAATCGACCGGAATCTGGTTTGAAAAAATCTTGCTTTGCTGGTCGGTGATGGGCTGGTTGTCGACCGAGAATGAGTTCGACGCGTGATCGCCCAGTCCGTGAAACAGGCCGTTCGAATCGGCAGCCACTCCCGGCGCCGCAAGCGTGACCAGCGAACTCACGGACGAGGACTGGCTTTCCAGGGGAATCTTGTCGAACAGTCCCCGATCCACGTCGCTGTGTCCGATTGGATCGTTCTCCACCAAATCCGCCCCAGCCTCGACCGTGACCGTGTCGGTGCTGCTCGCCACCGTCAAAATGACCTTTACATTCACGCCCAGCACCGACCGGATTTCCACGTCCTGCGCGTTCTGAGCGAACCCCTTGGCCGTCACCGTCATGTGATAGGGATTAAACGGTACATTCGGCAAGCTGAAATTCCCCTTACTGTCTGTAGTGGTGGTTCGGTCAAAACCGCTGACCGCGTTATGAATTTCAACCCTTGCATTCACCACCACCGCGTCCGAAGGGTCCAGGACGGTACCGCTGATCGAACTTCCGCCCGACTGCGCATTCGCTGCCCCAACACTTAACACCACAGCAACGGCCACCATAGCCGCAGCCAGCCTGCTCTTATAAAACAAACGCATAATTCCTCCAATGAATGGTTCTGGAGCGAGTCCGATCGCAGATCACGGATCACGGATCGAAGATCGCAGTCTCTTGGGAATACTTACTGGATTGGGCGCGGGATCAGAACACAGGTGGAGGACGAATAAACTGGGTGGTGGCGGGACGGAAGATCAGGGAAACTTCTAAAACCGAACTCGCCAGGGCTGCCGTAGCCAAAACCGGCGCGGCCGCAACCGTCTGAGTATTAAGTCCGGCGTGAGCTGTCGCGCAGATCGAGCAGGTGTGGTGGGATCTGGTCGAGTTCTCGGGATGCGAGTGGGTCGCCTGCACCGTCCCCATCACGCACACCAGGGCAACGCAGAGCACAACCACAGCTCTGACGAATCCGCCCCGATTTGGCGATACCCTCGACATGCTATCCCCGCGTTGCTTTAGAGGTGTAGCTTTTAGACGATTCTATCCTTAGATGGTCATCTACGGATACGTAGCGCGCGAAAAAATGATCCTCCCCAAAGACCCTCGGGAACATGGCCTTCAGGCTCCCGGACGATTGGCCCGTTGAGGCGAATTTCTCTAAGCTATTGTCAGATAATAGCTTATAAATGTGCCGCCATCGCCGACTTGAGCCGGAATTCTTGCGTCTTACTTCGCCCGGGTTTTCGTCTTCGCTCGTTCTTGGTTGCCCAGTTGACGCCATCTTCGGGGCGCTGCACTTGCAGGTTGCTGACAGCCGGGTAATGTTACAAGGTTGAGGCGATTGGGCACGTCGTGATGTTCGGCGTCCCCCTCCGGCTCGTAGCGCAGGCCGGGGCGAGAACCAACAAAAACACTATCCTCGGCGCCGCCATTCTTCGACAATCAAGAAAGTTATCACCGACACTCGACTGCTGCAGCGCCACTGCGTCTAAAATTTGATTTGCTCAGTTGTGCCTGCTCCATGCGGGCCCTGCGAAGTCAGACCCAGGGAGAAGTAATTATGGCGGGACAAGTCATTTTGTATTTTGACGACCAAGCGGACGCGTTGCGCTTCGCCCTAGCCGCAGGTTCAGTGATGGCGGGAGACGCAACTCGCGCCACCGGCGATTTAGTTCAGGAAACGGCGCGTGTCACGCGCATCCGGCTGGACGCCGCCAACAAAGAAAAGGGCAAGCAACCCAATCCTCCCGAACGCGCTGCGTGAACCGCGGCGCGGCGGCCGCTTTCATCCGCGCGCAGAACCGCGCACCAATCGCCCATCCCCGAATTAGAATGTCTGCTATGCCAATCGCTGAACCGGCTTCTTCATCCACTGCGCTCGACCTCACCTGGGTTCGCTCGCAGTTCCCGGCACTCGCGCAAACTATCAACGGACATCCCGCGGTTTTTCTGGATGGGCCGGGTGGCACGCAGGTCCCGCAGCGGGTGATTGACGCCATCGCGGACTATCTGGCGCACAACAACGCCAACACGGGCGGCGCTTACCACACCAGCCGCAACACCGACCGCTTGATCGCGGAAGCGCGGTCGGCGATGGGCGATTTTCTGAATTGCGATGCGGACGAAATCGTTTTCGGCCCGAACATGACCACGCTGACTTTCGCGATGAGCCGCGCGCTCGGGCGGCAACTCGGGCCGGGCGACGAGATCGTGCTCACGCTGCTCGACCACGACGCCAACTTCTCGCCCTGGAAAACGCTGGAAGAAAAAGGCGTGATCATACGCACGGTGAAATTCAACGAAGCCGATTGCACGCTCGACATGCACGACCTGGCGGCAAAAATCGGGAAGAGTACGCGGCTGGTGGCGGCCGGTTATGCGTCGAATGCGGTGGGCACGATCAACCACGTCGCCGAAGTGGTGCGGCTGGCGCGGCAAGTGGGAGCGCTGAGTTACATCGATGCCGTCCACTATGCTCCGCACGGACCGATTGACGTGCGCGCCCTCGACTGCGATTTTCTGGTCTGCTCGACTTACAAATTTTTCGGTCCGCACCTGGGCGTTCTCTACGGCAAGCGCGAGCACCTGAAGCGGTTGCATCCGTATAAAGTCCGGCCTAACAGCGACAACATTCCTAACTGCTGGGAATGGGGGACGCTGAACCACGAATGCATCGCGGGAATCAGAGCCTGCGTGGATTACTGGGAAGAACTCGGCCGGCGCGCGAAGCCCGAGGTCACGACCCGGCGCGCTGCGATCCTGGCCGCGCACCAAGCGATTCATGAGCACGAGCGAAAGATGACGGAGAAGATGATCGCGGGCTTGCTTGCGATTCCCGGATTGAAGCTGTACGGCATCAGCGATCCGCGACGCTTCGAGAATCGTTGCGCGACGATCGTGGTCCGCATCGAAGGACACACGCCGCTGGAACTGGCCACGAAGCTGGGCGAGCGCGGCTTCTTCACGTGGGACGGAAACTACTATGCCCTGAACCTAACCGAACAGTTGGACGTGGAGCGGTTGGGAGGATTTCTGCGCATCGGACTGGTGCACTACAACACGATGGAGGAAGTGGAGACCCTGCTCGCGGCGCTGCGGGAGATAGTGGGTTGACCTTGGCGAAAGCGCTGTCGGGCTTCGCCCGACTGGACAGCCGGGGGCGGCTGTCCCTACGTGAGATGTGCCGGAGCTAGGGCCGCAGTTCTTCCACGCGGTCTCTGCGTCCTACCAGTGCTACGCTGGCCAGTCCTATAAACAACCCGTGCTCGACAACACCGGGCATATCGCTGAGTTGGCGCGCCAGCGCGGGTGGATCTGCGATTTTTCCAAAGCTGCAATCGAGAATCTGATTGCCATTGTCCGTAAGGTAAGGACTGCCGTCGGGCCTCGTTCGTAATTTGGGCGAGGCGCCAAGCGATACGATTTTCCGTTCGATCACGGTTCGTGCAAACGAAATTATCTCGACTGGCAAAGGAAATTTGCCGAGCACGGGAACAATTTTCCCAGAGTCCGCGACCACGATCATCCTTTTGGACGCGGACGCGACGACTTTCTCGCGCAGTAGCGCGCCGCCGCCGCCTTTGATCAAGCGCAACTGCGGATCGATTTCGTCGGCACCGTCAATGGTGATGTCGATTTCCGGATGTTCGTCGAGCGTGGTCAGCGGAATGCCAACTGCGCGCGCCAGATCAGCAGTCTGGACGGAGGTTGGGATTCCGATTATTCTCAGTCCCGATTTCACGCGCTCACCCAAAGCGACGACCGCGAAGTAGGCGGTTGAGCCAGTGCCCAATCCGACGATGTTGCCGTCGCGCACCAGCTTGGCGGCAGCGCGGCCTGCGGCTTCTTTTTCTTCTGCATTCGCCATGGTTCACCTGGTCAAAGGCACACTCATTTGTTGCCGATTTCGATGTATGCGAGATATCCCGCGAGCACCAATCCGAAAAAAGCGAGCAGGTAAGACACGATGTCAATCACGAATCCGGCCGGCTCGAAAGTGTTCGAATCCAGTTGCATCCTGGTTTTAGTGTAGCGGTTGAGACCGGCAAGGATAAGTAGTACCCCACCGACCGCGGAAATAATTCCCAACCACGTAGTGAATCCGGGAGTGACGGACTTGTATCCCTGAACTTTCATGAATTCGCGCAGTGCGATCGAGAAGCGTCCGATAGCGAATCCGAAGACGATGGTCGCGATGCCGGTCCGCAGCCATGCCAGAAAGGTGCGCTCATTGGCCAGGTGATCGCGCGCGCGGTTGGGGTTGGGATTATCGGGCATGTATAAGTAGGAGCAGACAAGTCTAGCAGCCCGCTATTATTCCACAGCCTTCTGAATCAGCGCAGGCATGCCGGCAATGTTTTTCAGGAGGTCCGCGGGAAAGCCGTGTCGCTGCTGAAGGTATTCCGGTGAATTGTAGGAGAGCCACACTTGCCCCTGCTCGTCTTGCCATGCGAGTGCTTTCAGCGGGAGGTCGAGGGCCAGCCTGGGCGCGGCGACCATCAAAGGCGTGCCACCTTTCGGACTGCCGAAAATCAGCAACTGCGTCGGGCGCATGGTAAGTCCGACCTTCTCTGCCTCGCCGCTGTGGTCGATGAGGGCAAACACCGTCATTCCCTTCTCTTTGACGACCGATTGGAGCCGCGCCAGGGTCTCGGGGACGGAATAACGGCTGGGCACGTCAATGATTCCGCTGGCCATATGTGGTGCCTCCTATCTATATTTTGTCATCCCGAGCGCAGCCAGGGATCTGCATTTTGCCGCGAACTGCAGATCCCTCGCTCCGCTCGGGATGACAACTTTATAATGTGTAGCGCGTGCAACAATCCGCATATTCTAGTTCAAAACCATCTTGCCCAGGATCTCCTTGAGCAACTTGGCGGCGACCGTGGCGGTGATTTGCGTGTTGTCTTGCGCGGGATTGAATTCCACGATGTCGGCGCCGGCGATTTTCCCGGTGATGGCATGCAGGTGCGCGATCGCTTCCCTGACCGACATTCCCCCGGGCTCGCGATGTGAAATGCCGGGGGCAAAGGCGGGATCGAGCGCGTCCATGTCGAAGGAGATGTAGATGGGTCCATCGACTTTCATGCGGTCGAGCGCGGGCAGGTGGCGCATTTCAATGACTTCGACACCGAATTTTTTTGCTTGCTCGCGTTGATGCCCAGTCATGGTGCGAATGCCGATCTGGATCAGGCGTTTGGCCGCGCCCTCCTCCATGATGCGTGCAAATGGGCAAGCGTGCGACAGCCGGTTGCCTTCGAGTTCGTCGTAGAGGTCGGGGTGGGCGTCGAAGTGGAGGATGGTCAGGCCGGGAATGTGCTTGCCGAAAGCGCGGACAATTGGCAGGGTAATCGAGTGGTCGCCACCAAGACAGACCGGGCGCAAACCTTGGTCAAGCAATTCGCCGACTTTCCGTTCGATCGCGGCGAACGGCTCATCGAAGGTGAACTTCAGATCGCCGGCATCGCAGCAGGTACCCTCGGCGCTGAGGTCGACGCCGGTTTCTGTCCACGAGTTCGACGAAATGGAATTGAAGGCGACGCGGATGATCGGCGGCGCTCCGGCCGCTCCACGCAACCATGAGGAGTTGGCATCGAACGGGACGCCGAGAATAACCGGGGTTCCGGGCTGGGCCGCGTCGGGACGAAGTGTCATGGGAATATTCCTTGCCGTTTAGAATAACTTTTCAGAACAAGCTGCTTTTCAGAATAATCGCGGCGAGCGCATCTTGCTGTGATCGGCGGCACAGCGCTTCTCCGGCCGCTTCTCCGCCGTTGATCGTGCGTGGACGCCCATAGCTCCATTTCTTCCGGCTGAATCGGCCACACGTGGCGGCTCATCCGTTATTCTATAGAAGACTTATATGGCAACTTCAACTCGGCATACTAGCGGGGGCGCCGCTCCCGCAATCATTCAAAACTACGAACGGGAACGCGTGTTTGGGCTGTTCCGGCAATTTGGATATCTGGAGGCCGAACTGAACCCGCTCGGCCTGCTGCCTCCGCAACCGCATCCGGACCTCGAGATCGACAACGAGTGGGCACGGGAAGCGCGGCGCATTTATTGCGGCAGCGTAGGCGTGGAGTTCATGCACATCGCCGACCCGGAGCGTCGGCGCTGGATTCAGGAACGTATCGAGGCGGAACCGGCTGCGGTCGACCAGGGGCGCGCTTTCAACCTGCTGTTGCGCGCCGAGCTGTTTGAGCAGACGCTGCAGCAGCGCTATCTGGGCAACAAACGATTCTCACTCGAAGGCAACACGTCCTTGCTGCCGGCGATGGATGAGGTTCTGGACGTGGCCGGCGAGCGCGGTGCGGTGGAACTCGTGATGGGCATGAGTCATCGGGGGCGGCTGAACGTCATTATTCATTTGGCAAACCGCCCGCCGGAGCAGGTGTTTGCCGAATTTGAGGATGTGGATCCACGCAGCGTATTGGGGTCGGGCGACGTGAAGTACCACATGGGCGCGACCGGCGAGTACGTCACCAGGAGTGGGAAGAAAATTCATATCCACCTGGCGTCGAATCCCAGCCACCTGGAAGCGGTGGATCCGGTGACGGTGGGACGCACTCGCGCCAAGCAGGACCGCGCTGGTGAAGGCGGCAAGGCAAAGTATCTGCCGCTGTTGGTGCATGGCGACGCCGCGTTCGCGGGGCAAGGCATCACCGCCGAGACGCTGAATTATGCCGACCTCGGCGGCTACACCGTGGGCGGAACGATCCACGTAATCGTCAACAACCTGATCGGGTTCACGACCAATGCCCGCGAAGAGCATTCCTCGCGCTTCGCGGCCCAACTGGCACGGCGGCAGGCGATTCCAATCTTTCACGTGAATGGCGAAGACGTGGATGCAGTGATGCGGATCGCGCGCATCGCCACCGAGTACCGCTACAAATTCGGCACGGACGTGGTCGTGGACCTGATCGGCTACCGGCGCCACGGGCACAGCGAGGTGGATGACCCCACGGTGACGCAACCGCTGATGTATAAGGCGATCAAAGAGCATCCGCCGTTGTATCAGATTTACGCCAAACAAATCGGCATGAATGATAACAATGTCGCCGAGCGAGTGAGCGCGGTCAAGAGCGAGTACGGGGCCGCACAGAAGAGCGCGACGCAAGTCACCAAGAAGCCGCTGATGCGCGATCTGCCAAAGTACTGGGACGACTATTTCGGGGGCCGCTATAAACCAGATTACGAGCAGCCCACGGGCGTCGCGCGCGAGGAATTGGAGAAACTCACCGAGCGTTTGACCACGTATCCGGAGGGCTTCCACATCCATCCCAAGGTGAAGAAGTTGCTGGAGCAGCGGCAGGAGATGGGGACGGGCAAGAAGCCGGTCGACTACGGTATGGCGGAGGCGCTGGCTTTTGCGAGCCTGGTCAAACCTAGGCTGGGGAAGCAGGGGATTCCCGTGCGCCTCAGCGGGCAAGACACGCGGCGCGGGACGTTCAATCAGCGGCACTCGGTGCTGCTGGATATTGAGGATGAGACGGAATACATTCCGCTGCGCCACATTGCGCCGGGCCAGGCGGCGTGCGACATCTACAACTCGGTGCTTTCGGAAGCGGGTGTGATGGGATTTGAGTACGGCTACAGCCGCGATTATCCCGAGGCGCTGGTCCTGTGGGAAGCGCAGTTTGGCGATTTTGCGAACGTGGCGCAGGCGGTGATCGATCAGTTTGTGTGTGCGGGCGAGGACAAGTGGAACCTGCTGTCAGGCCTGGTGTTGTTGCTGCCCCACGGCTACGAAGGGCAGGGTCCGGAGCATTCGAGCGCGCGCATCGAGCGATTTTTGCAACTGGCGGCACGGGACAATATCCAGATTTGTCAGCCCTCGAATGCGGGACAGTATTTCCACCTGCTGCGGCGGCAGGCGCTGCGCAAGTGGAGAAAGCCGCTGGTGGTGTTCACGCCGAAGAGCATGCTACGGCATCCGGATGCGCTGTCTCCGCTGGAAGATCTGACGCATCAGCAGTTTCTGCCGGTGATTCCCGACACAGAAGCGCAGGACGCCAAACGGATTCTGCTCTGCACCGGGAAGATCGGACACGAACTGCGCACGGAACGGCAAAAGCGCAAGGACAAAGACATGAGCACCGCCATTGTCTTCCTCGAGCAGATGTACCCGTTCCCGGAGGCGGAACTGGCCGCAGAACTGGAGCGTCATAGTACGGCGCGGGATATTGTGTGGGTCCAGGAAGAGCCGGCCAACATGGGCGCGCTTTTCTACATGCTGCCGCGCTTGAAGCGCATCGCAAATGAGCGCCCAGTGCATTCGGTGAAACGCTCCGGGAGTGCGAGTCCGGCTACCGGCTCGGCAAAGGCGCACGAGGTTGAACAGAAAACGTTGTTGGCGCTGGCGTTCACGACGCTGGACTGAAAACCTGCTGTCGCGTAAAAAATAGCCCAGGAGCGATCTTCGATCCTGGGCCATTCTAGTAGCTATTGCAATGACGGGCAGACGGAGCAAGCCCCGTCTCTACAGCAACCAACGAATTGGCTTACGGCCAGCGCTTGGCCGCATCCTCCCAGCCGGCGACGCGTGCCGGTGGGTTTGCAGCCTGGGCGGCAACCACTGACGGAACCCGCACCGGCTGCGGCGGTGTGGTGGTGGTAGTTAAGCTCGGCTTGGGCGCTTCAGCCAGCGTCTCTTTTTCTTCCGAAAGCAGCGGGGCGGCGATGCGCAAGGCCTCAACTTCTTTTTCCAGCCTGGTCAGTTCAAGTTCCTTCTGCCGCAAAACTTCGTACACATTTTTCATGCTTAGGCACCTGTGTGTTGAAACATCGGATTAAGCGCAGAGTATGGTTCCACCGGCAATTTGTCAAGGAAAACAGGCATCCGCGAGTGCAAGGGTAGTTATCGAAACACCACGACGGCGACCAGGATGCCCAGGATCAGGACGACGATCGCCAACAAATTGACGTGGTTCGCCAGCCACGATTCTTCCGCGGGAACCGCGTTTGCGAGGAAGGCCGGCACGAATTCCTCCGGCATCGGCGCCGCGGAGGCGGACGATGCGTCCGACTCCTGCTCGCGTTGCATGGCCTCGCGCTGCTCTTTCTCACGCTGCTTTTTCTCGAAATCTTTCTTCTCGCTATCCTTCTTCTCACAATCGAGGCAGAGCGTTCTCCCTTCGGAAACGGGGAATCCGCAGGAAGCGCATTTTTGCACCCGGAGAATGGCCTCAGGGACTGAAGCGGGCGCTGGCGGCGAAATTTCCGGCGGCTTGTCGGGAAGGGCTACGGGCAGGACTGCAGGCGGGGCTGCGGGCAGCACTGCAGAAACGACCGCGGGCTCCGCGGCCTCCGGCTGAAGAGGAATCCCAGAAGCCGGTTGCGCGCTGCTTGTAATGGAAGATTCGACGGGCTTTTCCGGCTCTGGCCTGGGCGCTGGCACAGAGTTCTGGCGCTGCTCGGCCAGATCGAGGGCCGTCAACGTGAGGTCGGCCATGCGTTCGAGTGCAATCAGATCGCGCTCTTCGAATGCGTAGGGGTGATCGGAAAACAGTTCGAACAAGCCGCGAACTTCACCGCTACGCCGCAGCAACGGCAAAACGACGATGGATGCAATGCCCAGCGCCCGGCAAGCTTCCAGATTCACGCGCGCATCGGTTTCGGCGTTGTCACAGCGCAACAGTTGCCGGCGGGAAATGCTTTCGCCGGTCAATCCGGAACGAACCTGCAGGCGCGCCCCGACTGCCGGCGCTGAAACACCAGCGCTGGCGCGGCAAACCATCTCCTCACCCTGGGGCAGAGCGAGGGCAGTTCCGGTCGCGCCGGTGATGTACTGCGCGCGTTCCACCAACAACTGAAGTGCGGAGTCCAGTTCCGTTTCTTCCAACGCGCGGCTCCCATTGGACTTATCGCCAATCGAGGCGGATCGATCCGTCCCCGCAGTCGTGTCCTCGGTGCTCGCTGACGGGAATCGATCCTCGGGTTGGCGGGATCCGTGCATGCGATTGCTGTCCAAGTCACTTTTCGGCAATCAAGAACGGCGAAAGACTACACCGAAAGGGCTGAATCGAGTCTCGCCTTGGAGACTTCGGCTGTCAAGGGCCCGGGGTGATGGCTAGTGCCGACGCAAGCTAGCCGGTGGAGAGCCGGGCGCCTCGCCCGGCGGGACGGGCCAGACGCTCCTCGCTCCACGATATGAGGGAGTTACCGCTATTTTTCGTCTTTGTGCCGCAGCCATTCGATAAACATCTGTTCTTTTGGTTTGTCGTAGGCCATGAGCAGGTGGCGGATGCTGCGTCCGCTAACAAAGTGGCAAACCTCTTCCGCCAGGTTCTTGGCATGGTCGCCCGCGCGTTCGAGCGACTGCGTCATGAAGATGACCTGCAGGCTGGAATGGCGCGCGACGTTTTCCGGATTCTCGATGTGCCGCAAAAAGATGATATTGCGCAAGCGGTCCATTTCGGCATCGGCGCGGAGCACGTCGATCGCTTTCTTGACGTCGCGCTGGGAAAACGATTGGCCGACATCGGCAAGCATTTTTTCCAGAACTGTAGCCATCTGGGTCAAGTCGCGGGCATCCTGCGAATCGAGATGGCCTCCCGTCGCTTGCGCGCTGGTCGCAAAACTCAGGAGCAGATCCCCGATGCGCTCCAGTCCGATCATGACCTTCATGCACGCCAACAGTTGCCCGGTCTCGGCTTCCGGGACGCGGGTAATAGTCGAGGTCACACCGGTGTCCACTTCCAGGTCAATGGCGTCGAGTTCTTTTTCGCACTGCCGGATGGCGTTCAGGCGAGACATGGATCCGGTGGCAATTCCCTCGGCCGCGATGGCCGCGGCCTCGCGGGCTAGTTCGCAGGCTTCCACGGTTCGCCGCACCAAGCCCGAGTGCAAGGGCTCAGGCGAAGGTGTTTTTACGCCGGCTGTGCTCATAGGCAAAAGCGCTTTACTTCATTGGATACCGCATCTGCTCTGGTGGACGTGAGCGGTATCACGCCAGAGTGTGACACGCAACCCTAGAGGAAGCATAATTCCCGCCGTCACCGGGCAGGTTACAACGCGGTGAATTTCTTGTTGTCGCCGAACGAAAAGGTCAGATCACGGAGCAGTTTCCGAGCAGACGACTACATGTCCGGAACCAGTTTGATTTCAAACCACCGCTGCTCCAGATTCGCGAAAAAGAGCGCCTGAGCTACCGTTACCGCAGCGGACCTAGTTGAAATCGCGCCTCAGCGGATAGTCGACGATGATGGCCCGGCCATCGGTGAGGGCCTTGACCGAATGGCGGACATTACCCGGCACGATCGCGACTAAGCCCGCTCGGGCGATCTGGGCCACGCCGTCGATGGTCACCTCGAGCTCGCCCTCGATCACCTCATAGACTTCTTCCTGAGGATGGAAGTGCTCGTGAATGGATGAACCTCTCACGAAGTCGTAGTGTGCGAATGTCATGCTCGGCGAGTGGAAATAACGTCCATGCCAGCCCGGCAAACGTTCAATAACATCGAGGCTGCTGGTGTCAATAAAGGGCATAGGGGCTCTCCTTGGACGAATGCTAGCACGAACGACCTGCGTGGAAACTGCCCCACTACCAAGATCTACCCGGAATCGGGCTCGGAAGCGGCCAGGGTGAACAAAAAGGTCGAGCCGTGGTGGAGCTCGCTCTCGGCGCGAATCGTTCCCCCGTGGGCCAGAACAATGTGCTTGGCGATGGCGAGTCCCAGCCCGGTCCCCCCGGATTCCCGCGAACGAGCTTTATCGACGCGGTAGAAACGCTCGAAAAGACGGGGCAGATGCTCGGAGGAAATGCCCGGGCCGAAGTCCTGGACGTAGAATTCGACGCCGCTCGCAGCCGCGCGGGCTCCGAGAATTACTTTTTTTCCTGAAGCCGCGTACTTCAACGCATTCTCGATCAGGTTGGAGAAAATCTGGTGGATGGCTTCGCGATCCGCATTCACATGGCCGGTGGGGACTGAGTTCTCAATCACCAGTTCGACTCCATACGAGCGCGCCACTTCACGGAAGCTCTCCAGAGCGTCCTGCAGCAGTTCCTCGGTGCTGACCCGCTGGATGCCAAACCTATGCTCGCCCGATTCGACGCGGGCCAGCGTAAGCAGGTCTTCCGTAAGGCGGGACATGCGGGCCGCGTTCTTGCGGATGATTTCCAGGAACTCGCGCAGGTGATTGTTCCCCAGAGGACTGTCGAGCAGCGTCTCAGTGTATCCCTGGATGGAAGTCAGCGGAGTGCGCAGCTCGTGGGAAACGTTGGCGATGAAATCGCGGCGGCTCTTTTCCATGCGCTCGGTCTCGGTGAGATCGCGGAGCACGGCGACGGCGCCGCCTCCGGGCATGGGCGCCGCGGTAACATCGAGGGTGCGGCCGGAAGCAATGGTGTTCGCGCGCGCGGAGGTGACGACCTGGTCGCGCGCCGCTTCTTGCACCGCGGCGAGAAAATCCGGGTCGCGGACGCTGTCGATCAACGGCGCATTCAGGCGGGGAGCTCGAAGCAGCAGACGGTTCATGCCGCGATTGGCCCACTGCACGCGCCCATCGACATCGACCGCAATCACGGCGTCCTGCATGCTGTTGAGAAGAGTTTCCAGCTCGCGCTGGCTGGTTTGAACGCGAGCGTAGCTTTCTTCCACTCGGCGCGTTGTCTTATCGAGCGCTGCCGCCACCTGCCCGATCTCGTCACTCGCAGTGGACGCGATTCTTGCAGTCAGATCCCCACCGGCCACGCGCTCGGCAAAATTCACGATCCGCTGCAGACGCCGGCCAACATAATGGGAAGCGACCGCCGCCACCATCACCGCGAAAACGAAAGCGGTGAGCGATCCCCAGAATAGGGCCACGCGCAGCGGTCGATCCGTAATTTCGATCTCGGGCAACGGATACGCCAGGCGCACCGCTCCTCCAGAAACCGGCGCCGCCACGTACACAAAAGGCACTCCAAGAGTTGGACTCTTGCGTTCATCCACGCCGACTTCGCCGGCGAGGGCGGAAACGAACTCCTTACGATGCGCGTGATTCTCCATCGTGCCGGGATCGGCTTCCGAATCGGCCAGTACCTTGCCCGTTGGATCAATGACCGTGGCCCGGGCTCCCGCGGCCTGGCCCTCCTGGGCGGCAATGTCAGCCAGCGGGTGCTGCCGGTCCGCCTCCACGCGATAGGCGAACATCAAGGTTTTCTGTTTGAGATTGCGCTCGATCTGCTCGCGCAGGGTGCGTTCCCAGACCTTGTGCACGGTCAACTGCAACGTGATCGCGGTTACGCCAATCACCAGCAGAAACACAAACATCAATTTAACGAAGATGCGACTTCTCAACGCGCGACCTCAAAGCGGTAGCCGGCCCCTCGTACCGTCTTCAAATAACGCGGGTTCTCCGGATCGGGCTCAATCTTCTCACGGATGCGTCGCACATAAACGTCCACCGAGCGCGGCGTGACATACGCCGTATCGCGCCAGACCGAGTCGAGCAACTGGTCACGAGTAAAAACGCGTCCGGCGTGCCGCATGAAGTGGTCGAGCAGCCGGAATTCTGTGGCCGTGGTCGGCACCTGCTTCCCGCGAACGGTCAACGTCATCGCGCCGGGATCAATGTGGATTTCGTCAATCTTGGTTGGCAGCGGCGGCAGCGGACGCTCAAAACGACGCAGGACCGCTTTGACCCGAGCCACTAGTTCGCGCGGGCTGAAAGGCTTGGGGATATAGTCGTCGGCGCCCAACTCCAACCCCAGAACGCGATCCGCCTCGCCACTCTTGGCGGTCAGGAAAATCACTGGGATCGACGCCAGCGACACCGATTGCCGGATCTGGCGGCAAAGTTCCAGACCGTCTTTTCCGGGCACCATGATGTCGAGCAGAAACAGCGCCGGACGCTGGCGCTCGGCATCGGCTACGACCAGATTGCCGGTCGAGTACAGGCGCACATTGAAACTGGCCCCTTCCAGATGATGGCGAACCAGACCAGAAATATCCGGGTCGTCCTCCACTACATAGATCGTCGGCTTCACGCGAACCATTGTAGCTGGGAAATGTTTCAATTCGATACCAGGAGCGGGTCGGATTCCGGGACGCCCCGGAAGGGCGATCGACCTTAGCCCAGTGCCTCAGCGCGTGTGTGAGAACTCATTCTCAGGCAATCTGGTGGAACCAGATGCTCGAAAATCCAGCCCCGGAAGGGCGATCGACCTTAGCCCAGCGCTTCAGCGCTGGGAAAAGTGCAAGAACTGATTCAAGTCCCGGAGGGACGACCCGGTTCTCACCTACACGCTTTAGGGCTGGACATCGAGAGACGGAGTTTTTCAGTCAACTGTTCAGGCGCTGGGTCGGGGAATGGAGTTTCGCCACCGGCGGTTAGCGCAGCGCCATTCCTGCTTCCGCGGAAAAATCCATCGCCACAAATTCCTGGCGCAGAAATTTCGGGAAGGCCGCGGCTGCGATCATGGCAGCATTGTCGGTGGAGAGCGCGCGGGACGGGAAGAAAACGGGAAAGCCCTGCGTCGCCGCTTCGCGCTCAAACGTGGTCCGCAATTCCCGATTGGCCGCAACGCCGCCGCTAACGAAGAGAGTTTGCACTTCATACTCGCGAGCCGCAGCCAGCGTCTTCGTGACCAGATCGTTGACCATCGAGCGCTGGAAAGAAGCCACCAGGTTGAGTGTTTGCCGGTCGCAGAGCCTGAGAGTGTCTTCGAGCTTCGGCTTGTCGATGCCCGCGAGCGCCTGGCGGCGAGCCTCAATTGCAGGCTTCAGGTTCTGTGTCTCGACGTATCGCAAAACCGCCGTCTTGATCCCGCTGCAGGAAAAATCGAAGTGGGGACCGTTCTCGTCCTCCGCAGCTTGCTTGTGAATGCGCCGGTCGCGATGCTTGATCTGCGCAATCTGGAATTTGACCGCTTGCGGATCGCCGTGCGGTGCGAGCCGGTCGATGATCGGTCCTCCGGGATAACCGAGTCCCAGAAGCTTCGCGACCTTATCGAACGCCTCTCCGGCGGCGTCGTCGCGAGTGTGCCCGATGTTCCTGTAGGTCCAGAGATTTTCCTGCAACTGTGCGAGATACAGGTGCGTGTGGCCGCCAGAGACAACCAGCGCGAGCACCGGGAAATGAAGGTCGGCATTTTCGCTTTGCCGCTGCTCGAGCAACACGGCATGGATGTGTCCCTCAAGATGGTTCACGGCGATCAGTGGTTTCTCCAGCGCGAAGGCCAGCGCTTTGGCAAAGCTGATGCCAACGAGCAGCGCGCCCGCCAGTCCCGGACCCTGCGTGACCGCGATGGCATCGACGGACTCATAAGTCTGCCCCGCTTCGGCCAGGGCTTGCCGCACCACCGGGACAATGGCGCGCAAGTGCTCGCGGGAGGCGAGTTCCGGAACCACTCCGCCATAAGGCTGGTGAGTCGCGATCTGCGAAGCGACCACGTTGGACAAAATCTGCTGCCCCGAGCGCACCACGGCAGCGCCTGTCTCATCACAGGAGGTCTCGATGCCGAGGATGTGCGCGTCAGGCATAATGAGGTTCAAGCTCGTAGCTCGCAGCTCGCAGCTATTTAGTTTACGCGACCGCGACTAACCGCCGATGTCTAGCGCAAAACAACACGCCGCCGAAATCGTCCGCACCCTGCGCGAACGCGGACACCACGCCTACTTCGCCGGAGGATGTGTCCGCGACCTGTTGCTTGGCCGCGAGCCTGCTGACTTCGACGTCGCCACCGACGCGACTCCGCAACAGGTCATGCAAATCTTCCCGCAGACATTCGCCGTCGGGGAGCAGTTCGGAGTCGTGCTCGTGCCGGACCCTGCCACGCTCCCCAGTGGAGAGACGGGCGCCCTCCCCGGTGGAGCGACGGGCGCCCTCGCCCGTCACGGCGAGCGTGGCAAGGGCGCCGTCGAGGTCGCGACTTTTCGCTCGGATGTGGGCTATTCCGATGGCCGTCATCCCGACGAGGTTCGCTTCAGCAAAGACCCTCGTGAAGACGTGCAGCGCCGCGATTTCACCATCAATGGCATGATGCTCGATCCCTTGGTGTTCGATAAAACGACAAACGAGATTTTGGATTTTGTCGGCGGCCGCGAAGATCTGAAAGCTGGAATCGTGCGCGCCATCGGCCAGCCCGAACGCCGTTTTGCGGAAGACAAACTGCGTATGCTCCGCGCCGTGCGTTTTGCGGCGCGCTTTGAATATAAGATCGATCCGGCGACTCTGGCGGCGATTCAGCATCTGGCGCCTCAGATTCACCAGGTTTCCTGCGAGCGCGTGCGGGAAGAACTGACCAAGATGCTCACCGAGGGCCGCGCCCGCCGCGCTTTTGAGTTACTCGATACGAGCGGCCTCTTGCCAGAAGTCCTGCCGGAAATCGCCGCCATGAAGGGAGTGGAGCAGCCGCCAGAGTACCATCCCGAAGGTGACGTGTTCGTGCACACGCTGCTCCTCTTGGAGAAACTGCAGGCCGCCGGTTCGAAAACGCTCGCATGGGGAGCGCTGCTGCACGATGTGGGCAAGCCGCCGACCTTCCGCGTCGCGCCCGACCGCATCCGCTTCGATGGCCACGTGGAAGTAGGGGTGAAGATGGCCGCCGAAATCTGCCGCCGCCTGCGCTTCTCGAACCACGAGACCGATCAGATCCTGGCGCTGGTAGACAATCACATGCGCTTCGCCGACGTGCAGCGCATGAAGCAATCCACGCTGAAAAAGTTTCTGCGCTTGCCCGCCTTTGACGAGCATCTGGAGCTGCACCGCATCGACTGCCTTTCGAGCCACGGCCAACTCGACTCCTATGAGTACTCGCGCGAGCAGTTGCGTTCGTTGCCGCCGGAGGCGATTCGTCCTACTCCGCTGATTACTGGCCGCGATCTGATTGACGCAGGTTATGAGCCCGGTCCTCGCTTCAAAGAGCTGCTGACAGCGGTCGAGGACGCGCAACTGGAAGGCCGGCTCGCGTCACGCGAGGCGGCTATGGAGTATGTGCGCCGCGAGTTTCCGGTGTAACTTCGAGGGGTGATTGAGAGACGGCGGGTGGCCCGTCCAAGCTTTTGCTTGGGCGGGGCCTTTGACCTTTTTCATCACTTCCAGCATGTGTGCGCCATCACAGACTCCCAACCCGATCAGTGCAAGACTGGTATCCGTCTCCAGAGACGGTCCGCGAACCGTCCCGAACGCTTTCGCAGCTCTTTGAAAACGCAAATTGATCCGCTGAGCAGGCACCATCCTCCCGAATCGGGACGAAAAAAGAGCATTCCCGAGTTAAGTCCTTATTCCCGAATACTTTCCATTAAGTCCTTTCTTTTCAAAGACCGAATGAAAAAAAGCCATCTAACCCCTTGATTCCATTAGACCAGGGGGGAGGGGGGTACCGTACCTTGCAAGTAAACACAGAGGGAGCCAATGGGAGATAAGGGTGCCCCACGTCTCGCGCCTTTCGAGACCTGGGAGCGTGCACCTCAACTCTGAAAAGTGCCCTTAACAACTGCCAAATGGTAGTACTAGCGAAACACACCGCTCCTCTAATGATCATGGTTCGGCTCCTTTCTCCCGAGCCTTGGTTGGTTGGCACCACCAAAGTCTAATCGGGCGTGGGAGCCGACATTGTTATGGAATCAATTACACTGACAATCATTGAGATCGGAGTTGGCGAAGGGCACCTACCATCATTGACGCCTGCTCCCCGTACCATGCCAAGTGATGTGGCGTGTTCCTTCAGGCACGCAGCAACAGTCTTTCGAATGTCATCAGTCATTTCAGTTTCCCGTCTCCAGCTTTGCCAAATCCTTTTTCACGGTTTCTGAATCCGGCGCGGTCGGCGCATATTTCAGATATTCCCTAAGTTGAGCCGCGGCTTTCACGGGATCATTCCTGGCTTTGTAGATCTGTCCCAGCAGGAATTGGACTCGCGGTTCATGGTGCTCCCTGTCCAATTCTTCGGCCTTCAGTGCTCGCTGTTCGGCTTCCGCGAATTGATTGAGATTGAAGTAGGCGATTGCGCTGAAGAAATAGGCATAAGGGTCATGTACCGGATCGAGTTCGAGTGCGCGGGTGGTGTGGCGCAATACCTCACCCCATTTTTCTTCCCGTCCGGCGATTTCGGCCAAGCAAAGATATGACGCCAAATATTTCGGATCGGCGTCCGATGCCTGCGAACAGGCGCTACGCGCCAGGTCTGGTTGTTGCTGGGCCTCAAGGATCTGGCCGAGCATTACCCATCCCGCAACATACTTGGGGTAGATTTGGACTGCCTTGCGCAAATGCTGCTCCGACACAGCAAGTCTATTTTTCTTCAGGGCCGAACAGGCAACCCTGTACTCCTTCTGCGCCTTGGGAGGAATCTCCAGGCGGTCGACGGTCGTAACACTTGCGAGTCCAGGAAAGGGCTGGATGGAACACAGCTGTTGTTCACCGGCACTCTTGGCTGACGCACCCGTGCCCACAACAACGCGGGCATCGGGAAACTTGGGCAAGGTCACCGGGGGCGAACTCAGGGCCGGGCAACCATGGCACGCAGGCGATTTTTGCGCTCGCGCTAGCGCGGCGGAAAACAGGATTATCAATAGGGCGCTAAGGGCCCGGCAATGTAGGTTCAGGATTACTCTCCATGGAGAGTCGTGCCGCTTGTGATGGCTGGTTTCCATATATAGGTCCCTTCACGGCCCGAAGCAGCCGAAATAATTCTGGACCTGTGGCATGCCGGACACAAGCAAGTTTCTTGCGGCCGTGTGATGATGCCCAGTCGTAGCGGTTCAGCCACACTCACCGGTGAACAGGCTTTTCGATCAACGGTGGGGGGGGTGGCCCCTCATCGCCATAGCACTCGCCGTTCTTGCTCCAAGAAACTTTCCTAGAGCGTCTGGTTCAGTCCGCTCTCTGGTGTTGTCAGAAGCCTTCCAACTCCCGATGTTGTGGTGAGGAAACATGCGATGCCGCAATGGCGCAGACGGCTTCTTGCGAAGCCCTATTCAGTCTCGCACCGCTGGTGGAGATCAGTGCGGTCGGCTTGGTCCTCAAAGCCAATAATTCGGTTGGGGTATACGCGCAGGCATCTGCAAAATAGAGCTGACTTCTTGCGCTGGATTCCAGCAGATTGCAATCGCCTGCATTCGGCATAAAATAGTAAAACTTCGGCCGATCTCACATCACATTGGGGGAGCAATGGCATTCGCGCAAAACTGGGGCAGCGAGCAATCGTCTGTGGTACTTCGACTCAATCACCGCTTGACGCTCGGATTGATTGGGGTGGGAGTGATATTCGCTTCTCTAGGTCTTGGTGAAGCGGTGTATCGATTCGCGTTCCTCGATTTCGATGGAGCAACCGATCGTCTCCCAATCGAGATGTTGTTCGGGCTAGCATTCGCCTGGATGACTACGAAGTTAGCTAAAAGGATTTACCAATACCGAATGGAGACCTCCGCGAGAATCAACCTGATACGGGATCGCAACTCCAGGATTCGTCACGCGGTAGAAGCGATCAAACCCGTGCCCTACCCTAGCAATCAGCAAGCGATCCGCGTGATTCGTGAAGAGGTTGATCGCATTGAGCGGGTATTGACCGAGATCATATCCCAGTAAGCGCGCGGAGTGGTCGCTGGCTGAAGCGCCGTCAGGCTGCGCTGATCTTCATATTTTCGGGCAAGTCGCCATTATCGGCCCGCAGGTGCTTCAGATAGTTCGGGCGCAGGGAGGCAATCAGTTCCCGCCGGCTCTTGGTTACGAGCGGCTTGCCAACGTATATCTTACCCATGCGCTGAAGGACTCTTTCCGGCGCCACTCCCGCAAACATCATCACGGGCCAGGTGAAATTGGGCCCGTTCAGTTTGCGCAAACGGTAGAGCCACAATGACACGAATCCGGCGCGCCAAGCCATGGGACCCCACCAGCTGTACAGCCCGGGGCGCAAATTGTGGCTCCAGCACTTCATCATGAGCTGCCATTGCAGAGGGCTGAGCTCGCGGGTGCGAGTGACGCCGGTTTGATTCTCCATGCGAGTGTCGTGCAGCGGAGTGAAAATCGAAGGCACCAGAAACGCAAATAGGCCGCGGCGGTCCATCTAGTACACCAGATCGAGCGTTGCTCGCGTGTCCTCATCGGTTTCGCCCGGGTTGCCAATCATCAGCGTCATCATGGGGAACCAGTTGTTCTCGTTGGCAACGCGCAGCCCCTCCAGAACGACGCTGGGCCAGTCGTCAATGGAAAATGGAACGGCTTTGCTGGGCATAATTTGCCGGGCCATGCGCACGGACCCGGTTTCGAGCCCAATCAACGGGGCCAGGACCTTCTTTTGCGGGTGGGTGCTGAGCCGCGGCAGATGAATGGGACTCTTCGGAAGCAGCACTTCCGAAAGCTGCCGGATCAACTCCGGGTCCACCACGAAAGGCGCCATGGTGCAATGGCTGAGCTGATGCTGCTCCACCCCCGGTGTGTTGACGATTTCGGTATAAAGGTCCACCAGCGCTTCCCGGTTGGGAAAGAAAAACGGAGTGTCGGTATGCACCTGGCCCCAGATGAACATGTCCTCGGTGGCCAGGGAGATCAGTTTGTTCCCCTGCCGCACGTTGGCACGCACTGCGTCCATGATGCGTGCCTTGGGTAGATCAATCTGCGGGTTCAAGTCTGGCACGCAGAAGTGGCACCTGCGACCGCACCCGGTAGTCATCTCCACCACCCCGAAAGTGGTGCGCTTGTCGGGAAACAGGATGGCCTCGCGCGTGGTCGGGTGAGCTAGGTTGATTGACTGCGGCAGCGTTTCTCCCGCAGTCGCCTTTTGGAATAACGCCAGAGCGTCGGCGGACTCGCTGCGGCCTTCTGCGACGCAGTCAATACCCAACTCCTCGAGAGCATTGGTTTGCGTAATCTGCCAGCCGCCCGACCCGCCCACGATCACTCGAAAACTCTTGCGATAAGGGCTGGACTTGATTTTGTCGAACATCGCGCGGGCGTAAGCCGCATTCATCGGCTCTTTCGACGAGCCGAAAATCGAGGTGTATACGCCTGCGGCAAACGTGACGCCCAGCGGGTTGTGTGTGGAAACGGCGACCACGCGAGTGTTGGGCCCGATGAACTTGTCCAGGTCGTCGGGAAAGCAAGCTACAACGTCGTCGGCCGTGTATTTGCGCAGCAGGGACTTCTCGAGCACGCGCAGCCCGGCCGGCATGTATCGTGCGGAGCCGTCCTCGTTGTGCTCCACCTCGCGCCATTTCGGATACTTATTGTTTACAACAAACTCCAGCCGCTGCGGCATGGAGGCCATAGCCATCTGGATAAAAAACCCGGCGTGATCAATCGATTCGGTCAACGGCGCAGTCAGAACGATTAGCTTGCCGCCGTCGGCGGGAGCGCCGCGTGCGAGACCGGCTACGTTCTCTGAGGCTCGATTTCGATTGAAGTCTTCCTTCTCCGTGGTCGGCTCCACCAAAACCAATCCTCCCGCTATCCTGAGCGAAACTGCGGATCAAAGGCACTCACGTGCGGCGAATTATACACCGAATGTGTTTCATAAAGCTGCCTTGTATCAGGTATGAAGTTGGGCCTCGGTGATCACCCCACAATGCCGGCACGTTCCGCCTTCACCCGCCAGAACGGCGTTCTACAATATATTCAGCTTTGATCTGGTTCTTCGCGAACAAGCGCCGTTCCAGATCGGCCTCGTCCTCGATGAAGACGATCTTGTCCGGAGACACTTCCGTATAGCCCTTCAGCCGGGCGGTTATTTGTCTTTTCAGATCGTCGTGGACTTGTCCTGGCTGTGCGCAGACCTCCACCGTAAGGACATCGCGGGAAAACATCTCTTCCGAGCCTTCGCTCTCCAATGCGATCTGGAACTGGCGAACTCCCGGTGTGTCGCGTACCACCTGTACAAGCACCGACAAGTCGATACGCGCACCTTTCAGCTTGGTGAAATCCTTTTCTGCCCGGCAGATGGGAGAGAAAATGCGCGGAAACGTGTAACCGCACCGTGGACATCGCTCCCAACGCATGCCGCCTTTGACTAGGTCGCCCGTCCAAAAGCGAATCAGCACCGTGCCCCTCCACCCGATATGGCTGAAGACCAGGACCCCAGGCTCGCCGGGGGCCACGGGCTCACGCGTTTCTGGATGCAGCAGCTCCCAGTAAAAAAACTTCGGGTTCAGGTGCAGGCCGCTGCCTTCGGCACATTCAAGAAAGGACCACCGCATTTCCGTCATGCCAAAGCTTTGCAGAATCTTGACTTCTGGCCGAGCTCCCGCCGCGATCGCCAGTCGCCGCATCTCCTCGCGAAGTGGCTCGCTAATCGGTTCAGCGCCAAGCACGATGCGCTTGAGAGTTGACAGCGCGCCGATCTTGCCCTCCTCGCGCAACGCCACGGCGCGGCGGAGCCAATGGAGCATGTACGACGGGACCGCGAGAATGCAACTGAAAGCGCCATCCACGAAAAGCCGCAGTTGGCGATCGGTCGGAATGACCGCGCCACCGAAGGTCTCAAAGGTGGACAGGCCGATTGCCGACTTCGCCAACACCGGTGAAAAGAACGCCATGTGTGGAGCTCCGGGAAAAATGTTCAGGGTGCGCTCATTGAAGTCAAAATCCGCCCCGGCCGGCGGATACCCCCTTTGGGGACGGATGAAAACGGAGGCGACCTCCGGCACTACATGATTGAGGTCGTAATACGTGTACGTCACTGGTGTGGGATGGCCGCTGGATCCCGTGGAGATGTGGGTATGGATCGGCTGCCATTCCATCAGTCCGCGGCGGCGCATCTTTTCCTGTAGTGTCGGTTGACGCACCAGCTGGGAGTATTCCGGCGGATAATTTGCCAAGGCCTGGGCTGCATACTTCAGTCTCGTCATGGTCCGCAGCGGTTCTGTCTCGAAGCCGTTGGCTGCGCGCTGAGCGTTCCCGACCGTGGGACGCAGAATGAACGACTGGGGGTCGGACTGGAGGTGGCTCTTATCTATGATCGGGAGGCGGCGAATGTCGTCGGGCGATTTCAACCGGTCGACCTTGACTCCGAATTCCTGGTACAGCCGGCGCAAGTAGGGGTGATACGGCTCGACATAGTCGCGCAGGTAGCGGAACAAGCGCTGCGCCGAAGCTTTGCGCTGTTGTTCGCTGTCCATGGAGTAGAAGTTGGAGTAGAGGTTCACGATTCGATCGCTAAACGGCTGTCGGTGCTTGCACGCCCGCGTGAAGCCGCTTCCCCCAGTCGGTCGCCACTGCATACTCAACAACTTTGCGGAAGTAACTCGCTACCGGGAAGACTTCGATTCCGCTGCCGCTCAACGCCGCCCGAGCCTGACTGGTGTCGAACTGTGCGCGGTACGCGATATAGGGCGCGTAGACCTTGCCCTTGTTCAACAGTTCGCGCCTCTTCCCCCAGAACACAAGTTTCAGCAGGGGACGAACCAGCGAGCGGAACAAAACTGGATTCATCAGCAGCGGTCTGCGTACTTCGAATGCCGCAACCGCCAGGTCGAGACATTGGCCCAGCGTGGTGGAGTGCTCCCGTCCCGCGGCAAGATGAAAGCATTTGCCGCGCTGCGCTGGATCGGCGCTGATAAACTCCAGCGCGTCGCAGACGTAATCCACCGGCACAACGTCTACCACTCCCTGCGCATCTCCGGGTACCACCCACACGTAACCACGCGACATCATCTTGAGCGGCCAATACATGACTTTGAACGTCGCCGCATATCCCGTGCGTGAATCGCCCACTACCATCGGAGGCCGGAAAATGCTGATCGGTACTTCGTTGCGATGCGCACGGACCAGTGCCTCCGCTTCACACTTGCTGCGCTCGTAGTTGTTGTTGAAGCTCTGTCCTTGCCCTTGCGCCAGATCTTCTTCGCCGATCAACCCGGCCCGTTTGCCGCACACATAACAGGTGCTAATGTAGTCAAAGCGGGTCAGTCGATGCTGCGCAGTGGCCTTGGCCAACTGCAACATCCGGCGGGTACCCTCGACGTTGACCCTCCGCGATTCGTCAATGCTCAGGTGAAACGCGACCGAAGCCGCGCCATGGAGAATGCGGTCGACTTCTGCTGCCAGTTGCTGCCATTGCGATTCCGTTAGCCCGATCCGTTCCAGAGTCAGGTCTCCGCGGAGGGGGATCGCACGCGCACACTCCTCGGAGGTGAGGGGCGTGGGCTGCGCTGCGTCCAGAATCGCTTCCAATCTGGACTTCGCAATGGAATCGTCATCGGCCCGCAGCAGACAGTAGACGCGCGTATCCGGGCGCCGCACTAATCGCCATAGCAACTCGCGGCCGATAAAGCCACTCGCCCCGGTCAGAAGCACTGTCGCCGCCATGGACACGCTCCGCTTTCAGTCCGCCCAGATTTATCGTCGGTGCCCTCTGCGGCAGTGAGCACTGCCCCACCCACGCAGCAAGAAACCGTGGCCAGATAAAACAATCAGAGAAGAGCCCGACGGTGCGTGCGCGAGCTTACCACAACTCCCATTGCAGGGGCCATGACGAAACATGGTTCGAAACATGGTTGACAGCAAACCTGAACCAACTCACAATGTTGCCGCTACGCGATAAGGATCACATGGTCACCGACAGCGCCACCACCGTCGGCTTGAAGCAATCCCCGCCCGGGCCTCTGGATGACGCGGGCTATCGCTATTTGCCGCCACGCCTAAGATCACAACTGATCGTTCTGCCAGGCCTGATGCGCAATCCGCCGGAATATTTTGTGCAAGTAGCCCAGCGGTACGGAGGGGTTGTCACACTTAGCCCCAACCGCATCTATCTCGTCACCGATCCGGACGGCGTGAAGCACGTCGTGCAGGACAACCATACGAACTACATCAAGGGTCCTTGGTACAAGGTGCTGAGACCCCTGATGGGGGACGGCTTGTTTTCAAGTGATGGCGAGTATTGGAAGCGCCAGCGGCGTCTGGTTCAGCCCGCCTTTCAGCGGAAGCATCACCCCCGGATGGCCGGGATTGTTGCCGATGCCACCTCCAGCATGCTGCAGCGCTGGGAGACGAATGCATCCCTGGCGCAGGCGATTGATGCGCGCGCCGAGGTTATTCTGCTAACCCTCGAAATCCTCTTGCGCAGCATGTTCAGTGGCGATTTGATCGGGTGCGAACAGGAATTACGCGAAGCCGTTCTCGATTGCTCGCGGCACATGGACCTGATCGGCGCGGTGAATGTTGTCAAACTGCTGGCGTGGTTTCGCATCGCTAAGCGCTGGCGCTTCCAGCGCGCGATCCGCACGATCGAGCGTTTCATTTTTCGTGTTGTCGAAGAGCGGCGGCGGAATCAAACCGACAACGGTGACCTGGTATCGCTGCTCCTCTGGGCGCGCGACGAGCAGACTGGCGAGTCCATGACCGATCGCCAGATTCGGGACGAGCTCATGACCATGATCCAGGCCGGTAACGACACCGTCTCCGACGCCATTTCCTGGACCTGGTATCTCCTGGCCAAGCATCCCGAGGCGCGTCAACGGATCGAACTGGAAGTCGATTCCACGCTCGGCGGCCGGCCTCCCCGGTTTGAGGATTTGCCGGTGCTCGACTATACCAACCGCGTGATTATGGAAGCGATGCGCATTTATCCGTCGGCGTGGGTTTTTGGGCGTACTCCCGTGGAAGAAGATGTGATTGGCGGATACCACATTCCGGCCAACTCACTGGTAGTCGTCAGCCCGTACGTGACTCACCGGCTGCCCGACATATGGGAGAATCCGGAGACTTTCGATCCTGATCGCTTCTTGCCTGAAAGGTCGCAGGGACGACCGCGTTTCGCCTACTTTCCTTTCGGAGCCGGCCCGCGCCAGTGTATCGGAGCCGGCTTGGCCATGCTGGAAGCACAGATGATCGTCGCCATGGCGGCGCAGAAGTATCAGCTTACGGCTCCGCCGGGGTTCTCGCCCCGCCTGAAACCGCGACTCAGCCTGACCGCCGATCGTGCGATCGCGCTCACTCCCATCGCTCGTCGCTCCCCTTCAGCAGACCGCGCCACGGCGTGAATTTCACCCGCGCCCCACGCTACTTTTGATCTATACTCTTCACTGCCAAGCCGGAAGTGAACAAACGTTATGAATCTTCACCCCGAAGAATTGAGTTGGGCGCGAGCGTACGAGAAGCAGCTCCCGTTTGAACCGCTGAGCCGCGAGCAAATCCATTCCATCATGACCCAAGGCCGCGAACTGCACCGCTGGTTCAAGAATCATCAACGCACGCATTGCCTGATCAGCCTAGCGGTCCTCACCTTCTTGCTGGGTGGGGACTATCTGGTGCTGCTCCGCCTGCCCGCCATCTGGCTGCACGCGGGGCGGCAAAACCCTCTGGGCCCGATTGTGCTCGCCGGCGTTGTTTGCGGCGTGCTGCACTGCTGGCTGATGTATTCGCTCGGCACCTACACGATTCATGAAGGCGCGGCGCACAAGATCATTTTTCCCTCTCTCGGACCGATCAGCCGGCTCGGTCATTTCCTCGCAGTCAACTTGAGCCGGGTTGCGGGCGGAGTTCCCTCGTACTATGCGGACGTGCACATGGTCCACCATTCGAAGTTCGGAACCACTGCGGACTCCGAGTTTTTGAACTTCGTCACGCCGCGACGCTACTGGCTGACATTCCTTCCCCTGGCCGCCATTCTCAACTACTCGGACTTCGTTGTTCACCGGCCGCTGGTCTACACCAGGAGCCGCGTTGTCACCGCGTTCGTCGCCCTCGCGTATCAAGGAGTCTACGCTTACCTCATCTTCAGGTCCTGGGGACTGGGATTTACGCTGCTGGTGCTGTTGTTGTTCACGCACCTTGGGTTTTACCTGGACAGGCTGCGTCAATTCACCGAACACAACCTGATGCCCCTTGACAACCTGAACGGATCGCGCAGTCTCGGCGTGGGCTTCTGGGGGATGCTGGTGGGAGCCGGCCCCTGGGGCAGCCCGTGCCACTGGGAGCACCATTTGGTCGCCAGCATCCCGTGGTATCAGCAGCTTCTGTTGCACCGCTATGTCGTGCGCCTATTGACGCCGCGACAATGCCAGCAGTTTCTGGTTGCACCGCTGATCGGATTCCCGCGACTGTGGTGGAGGATACTCCGGGAATCGTACTCGTTTATCCGCGCGTCATCTCCAACCGGCGCGGCTCCATTGTCCTCGCCATAGTTCAAAAATAGTTCAGAAATAGTTCAGATTCGCCCATCCGCTAGCGTTGAGTCGGGCCGGGCTAGACTGAATCGTCCGGCGAAATCCTCGAAGCGTTCACAAAACATTTCGTGGACGGCATGGATGGAGGCGACGCCGGTCAGCATCGTCTCCGTCAGGCTCAAGGCCCGGGAGCCGCGCGGGAGATAGGCGAGACTGCGGCGGAGAGCTCCGATCACGTGCGGGTTGAACAAGCCGAGGTTCCGGATGACGCGGCTGTCCAGATAGTGGGCGGCGAATTCGGAGCCCTCGCTCAGCCCGAGGGTCTCAGTCGTGGGGGCCACGAACGGCCGCTTCTTGACCAGCAAGGCGGAAGGCAACCGTTCGGCAATGGCGCGGCGAAGGATGTACTTGCCAGCACCGTTCCGCAACTTCAGTGACCGTGGAAGCCCGAAGGCAAACTCAATCAGTTTGTGATCGAGAAACGGCACCCGGCCCTCGATGGAGTGCGCCATCTCCACGCGGTCGCCGAGGTAGTTGAGGATGTAGGCTGGCAGGTCCGCTTTGAAGAGATAGTACTGGTGGGCGGCGACCGGCGAGAGGCCCGCCATGCGGCCGCGGCCGATCCGCTCGGCCATCTCTGCGATGGGATCGACGCCGGCGACCTCCCGGCGAAAATGGCGCGACATCACGAACGGAATTCCTTTTCCGGTTCGCAACGCGCGAGCGATGGCGTAGGGGTAGGCTCCAAACAAGCCTGTGACGCGATCGTACTGCGGCAGCGCTCGGATCGGCATGATCCCGTTGTTGAGGAGCGCGATGCCCGACCGTTCTTTCTTGAGCAAAGCGTCGAGGGCGGCACGCCGTTGTGGATCGTTGGGGTGGGTGCGGACTTCGTCGAGTTGGGCGATGTGCTGGAAGACGTTGTAGCCGGCGAGCGCTTCGTCTGCGCCTTCGCCGGTGAGCACAACCTTGACATGGCGGCGAGCCAACTCGGACAGAATCATCTTGGCCGCGCCGTGGCTGTTGCCGACCGGCATTTCGCTGTGCCACAACGAGCGCTCGAAATATGGCACCAGATCTCCCCGACCGATCCGGACGACGTGGTGCTCGAAGCCACTGCTTTTCGCGAATTCTGCGGCTGCGGGTCCTTCGTTCAACATTTCGTTCTCGAACGCCACGGTAAAGGCTTTGACCGGTCGGCCACTGACTTCAGCAGCGACCGAGGCGACCGACGTCGAATCGAGACCCCCCGAGACATACGCCCCGACTTCGACGTCGCCGTGCAACCGCAGACGCACTGCTTCGTAGAACAGTCGCCGGAACTCTTCGACGGCCTCTTCCTCGCTGGCCGGGACCACCTCGCCGGCGAGGGGCAGATCCCAGTAACGGCGCTGCGTAACGCCGGAACGCGAGATGCGAAGCATGTACCCGGGCTCGACCGTCTGGATGTTTTCAAAGCACGTCGTTTCGGGCAGCAGCAATCCGTGCAGCAGATGAAAAAGGTTGAAGTGATCCAGCCGGGCACGGGCTTTCGGATGCCGTAAGATGGCCTTGATTTCAGAGCCGAACACCAGCGAGTCGGTCAGCCGGGAATAGAACAGAGGCTTGATCCCGAACCGGTCGCGGACCAGATACAAAACATCTTGCCTCTGGTCCAAAAGGGCGATGGCGAACTCACCGCGCAGGTGGGAAACAAAATCCTCACCATACTCTTCGTAGAGGTGAACGATGACCTCGGTATCGCTGTGGGTGCGAAAGCGATGGCCCCTCGACTCGAGATCCTTGGCGATATCCTGGAATCCGTAAAGTTCGCCATTCAGGACTACCCAGATCGAGCCGTCCTCGTTCGAGAGCGGCTGCCGGCCGTTCGCGAGGTCCACGATCGACAGGCGTGTGTTGATCAGCAGTACCGATCCGGAGCAGCCGAGATAGTAGCCCCATTGATCGGGCCCCCGGTGACGGATCGCCGAAACCATGGGTACGATAATCGACTCGTCGACGCGTCCCTGGGGATCGAAAATGAACTCGCCGGCGATCCCGCACATGGCTAGGAAGGACCGTCCGGGTCCACAGTCGAATTCTCAATTACGGCGGGGGCGCCGGAAAAGGGCCAGTGTTTGCTCACGCCTTCCCCGCCATCTTAGCAAACCACCAGCGCAAACCAACAAACAGAAACCGCCAATCGGTGAAAAACTCAGGAGGCTTCCGCTCGAATGCATGGCCGACAAACTGAAAAATCCAGCCACCCACGAGGAGGACGGCGACCATCCACCACCATGACGACCGCCAAACGGACACGGGTATCAGCAACAACGAAATCGCGATCATCGGAATCCCGACCGTGTGACAGGCCCGATTCACCGCATTCCTGTGGCTGGTGGAGTACTGCGCTATCCATTCGTCCCAAGATCGACCGCCCATCCCCATGAAAGTCCTCCTCTCGGCAAGTTTTCGTAGAGACGGGGCTTGCCCCGTCTCAGACTGCTGAAGAACTCAGGCTCATCCAGTATCCGCAAGCAGGCTATCGGCAGTCTCGGCCGCGTCGCCTTTGTACCCGGCGACAATGCCAGCAAGATCCGGCCGCCGCGCCACCGTACTGGGCTGCGATAGCCACTCCAGTAGGTTGGTGCGCGCGCACTCATACCCTGCATCCAGGATCTCGGATGCCCGGTCGAAGTCGCTTCGCTTGAATTTCAGCATCTCCGGGTACATATACAAGTCCGCATATTTGAGCCGCGACCCTTTATACGAGACTCCGGTGTATTCCAGGGTGCGAATCATGACCAGCAGAATACTTGGCGTGTAGATCTTGTGCTTGACGAAGGGACTCAAGCGCTGCCAGCAAGCCTTCCAGCCGGAGACATTGTCTCCGTAATCGTGGATTGGATGGAGCTCGTGCGGTGGGGAAACATCTACCCCTACCGTAATTCCATCGTTTGAAAATGCCTTCATGATGTCCACGGGAACGTTGTTGATCACGCCCCCGTCGACATGCAGTTCTCCGTCATACACTACCGGAGGAAATAATCCCGGAGCCCGTGTCGTGGCCAGCACAGCTCTGGCAAGCGGGCCTCGATCATGGATCTTGAGTTCGGACCGGTTCAAGTTGGCGGAGACACAGAAATAGGGAATCCAAAGGTCCTCAATTTGAGTGTCGCCAAAAAGCCTCTGCACCAGTTTGCTCAGCATTTTGCCGGTCTTGAATGCTATGAACGGAAACGTGAGGTCCGCAAAATACGGGTTGGTGAAACCCGCTGAGACTTCCCGAACGATTTTTTCGGCATTCCAGTCCATCGCCAAAAGCGCACCGACCAGCGCTCCCATACTGGCGCCTCCAATCGCGTCAACGGCGATGCCGGTATCGGCGAACGCGCGATAGACACCGGCGTGCGCCAGCGAACGCGCGAAGCCGCCGCCCAGCGTCAAACCAACCGCGCGCCCGGTCAAAAAGCGTACCACCCGTTCAAAGCCCTCGCTTTGCCCCAGACGCACGTGGAAGTGCCGCTCCACAGCGCGGGCATCCAGCCAGCGCTTTGTGCCGGATGGGTTTTCTTCCCCATGGACCAGCACCAGCCATGCGCGACTGCGATCGCGTGCATCGCGCGAGCTCAGAAGTTCGGCTTCGATTTCACCGAGCGCGGGATCTGCTTTGGCATCGCCCACCACCAGCACATGATCCGCCTGCCGGACGCAACGCTCCGTCCATGGGGAAAGGAACGGGTCCGCTTCGTAGAGCAGGTAGTCGCTCGCTATTTCCAGTTCGCTCAGCCATTCCACCACTCGAATGTTATTGCCGCCGCGCTCGTAGGTCTGAGCGATCCCCTCGCGGCCGAGGTGTCTGTCTACCAGAGTGCTGCTCAGATGTACCGTCCTCCCGAATCGTTCCAGCACCTGCCGCAAGCCCGCACAAAACTGGGACAAAGGAGCGCCGGCATGCGCCGGAACCACTGCTACACAAGCGATGCCTCGTGAGCGGCGCGCGCTCCCCGCCGCGGCATCTTGCAAGCGTTCGGCCAGCTTCCGGCTAAAGGTTTGCGCCACCGCGCTCGGGTGTTTCGTCATGAACCTTTCGAAACCAGCTCTGGTGAGCTTGGCCAGTTGGCTATCGCGGATGGCGTCCACCGTGCTCGTTCGCGACTCGCCGGTAACCACTCCCATCTCACCCACGATTTCCCCTGATCCCAGTTCCGCCACGGTGGTATCGCCTCCGCTGCCGTCGCGGACCCGGACGCGAACCCGGCCGCGCACCACCAGGCACAGAAAATCCCCAGGGTCCCCTTGCCGGAACAAGACCTCGCCTCCGTAAAGGGTGAACATTTCAAGTTCTTCGTCCAGGTCGTGAAGAACATCCGCTTCGAGGTTGTCAAACAGCTTGTTCAGGTGCAGCGAGAGCGACAAGTGACATCGTTGCAGCCGTCCGCTCAGCGCTTCCATCACTTGCAGGGCATCGGTCGGATATTTCGCTGAAAAGCTTTCAAATATGGCTCTCGGCACCGCCAGCACGGTTGACTCGCCAGCCGAGAGGATGGTTGCCGAAGCGGAGTCGTCGGAAAGGATCGAACTCTCGTTGGCGCTTTCGCCCGGGCTGACGGCCACCAGCAGCCGAGGTTCGTTCCGCAGGTTATGTGCGGTCACAAGCAGGCGTCCGGACATTAATAAATACAGGTTGGGATTGTGATCACCCTGCGATACCAGAGCTTGCCCGTCGGCGAGCTCGATGACGCGCAAATCGGTAATGAGTTCTTCAACCGCTGCCGGACCCGCAGAACGAAAGAGTTCAGTGGACTGCACGAATGAAGCAAGTCGCTCTCTCATAGGAGGTTATGAGCCGCCACCCGCGCGGACAACCGCGCAAGTATACCCCACAATTGGACCGATGCGGACGCTGGGTTGCTCCAAAGAACTGCGGTCTGATGTTCCCCACTGCCGGATGCAACCCGAAACTCAACTTCCTAGACGATCTCAAGGCCGTTGCCGAACGTGCGAAGCTGGACCCGGAGAATTTCTGGCTTCACAAGTTCCGTGCCACATTCGCAACGCGGTGCCTGTGGGCCGGTGTCGATCTGCGTACCGTTCAGCAGTGTTTGGTCACTCCGATATGGAATCAACGATGCGGTACCTGAAGCCGTCGCGAAGTCAGCATGTGCGGGATAAGGTTGAACGAGATCTTCGCTTAGTCGTCGTGCGTCCGGGCATGCAAAGCGGATCGGAGTTAGGGGGAGCGGGTGTTCGTCGGTCGCTGATTTGACTGCTGCCTTCCGAGTAATTCCCGTCTAAGACGGTCTTCACCCCTTAAAGTCCGCTGCGCCGTTCCACACCAACTGCACTGCGATCGCGAGGATCAGGAATCCGAAAATACGGTTGATCGCACCCATGGCGCCGGGGCCGAGGCGCTTGACGAATGGACCTCCCAGGCCCAACAAGAGATAAACGGCCAAGCCGAGCGCAACAATTCCGATCACCATGCCCAGGTAAGAAAGAAAGTGGTCGGCGTGGGCCGCGAGTCCCATCACGACACCGATCGAGCCCGGCCCAGACAGCATCGGCATGGCCATGGGCGTGAGCGAAATATCTGGCTTGGTCAGGGCCTCACTGCTTTCCTCCACCGTCATGCGACTGGTGCCTGTCACCATGCCCCACGCGGTGTTGGCCACGATCAAGCCGCCCGCGATTTTCAATACCGGCAGCGAAATCCCAAAGAAGTTGAGGACAAACCGGCCAAAGAGCATGAATACGACCAGGATCGCGATTACGTCCACGGCGGTCTTCAAAGCGGTACGCCGGCGCTCTTCGGGCGCGTAGTCCGCGGTAAGACTGAAGAACATCGGAACGCCGCCGAGCGGGTTGACGATGGGGAAAAGCGCGAGGAATGTCGCCATCGCTGCGGTGGGCAGGTCGTGCAGCAGATGCCCTATGGCCATGTGCGTGTTCATCGTCGGGAAAATTCGAGTATACCTCGCGCGGCGAAGCCGGCCGCTCGTGTCGTACGAAGCATGAACATCTGCCTTGGAGTGCTGGACGTATACGCCGTGCTTCCTATGCTGCTCAAGGTCCTCGGGGTCTACGCGCAGCGCCATATCTTCCGGCAGACGCAGCACGGCAATGTTATGAGTTTCAGTTTTTCGCGCAGTTCAGAACTCGTCTTCGGCGTGTGCGTTCGGCTCGCGCTCGGCCGACTATCGGGTCGTTGTAATCTAACTTTGGCCGGCCTCGGGTTCGAGTTCCTCACGAAGTTGTTGGCCCAGAGTTTTCGCCACCGAATTCAAGTCCTTGGCGAGTGCGAGCCGCCACTTTTCCAGGGATTGCTGTGCGATTTCCTCGAATTGTTGCGCGATCGACTGCACCGCTTCCTCGCCCTGGGCTTTCAGAGAACCAGAAAAGGAGCCTTCAATCCGGTTCTGGATCGTTCTCAGGTGGCCGCAGATCTCATTGAGCTTGGTTTCGACTTCATTCGAGCCGCGTGCTTGCAGGTCTTTGAGGGTCAGAGCGACAGCATTCTCGAGTTGAGTTCGCGCATCGGAGACGATTTCACCGGCGACGCTCTCAAGGTGCGCGTCAAGATCCGACTCAAGGCGGCGCACGGACTCGTTCAGCGGTGCCATCCTCCGGCCAAGGTCCGACACTTCCGACTGAAGTTGGGACGCTTTCGCGGCGGCATCGGCCTGGATCTGCTCGATCTCACGGCGGTGAACCTCGTGTGAGTCCGCAAGTTGCCCCTGCAAAGAACACAAGAGTTTTTCGCCTTGTGCGTTGAGATGTGCTCCCGTCTCCAAAGCCTGCCGCTGCAGTTTCTCGATTCCGGCGCGGACATGCTGTTGCGCTGCGGTGGTGAGTTCCTTTGACAATACCTGCGCCCGTTGGTCGACGGCGTGCAGTTCACCGGAAAGACGGTGCCGAAACTCGGTCAGGGCTGCACTGATCTTTTGCTCGATGGCCGTTTTCGCCGATCCGAGTATCTCGGAGGACTGTTCCCGCGTCTGCTGCAGAACGCGCGTCCCAAGGTCCTGTCGCAGGCGTTCCCACAGCTTCTCCTCCAACTCCGGAGGAATATACCCAAGCGACACCTCGAAGCGGTTGCGCTTGGCATTGACGGCCAGCTTCTCGCGGAGTTCGGTGACTTCCGCCTGCAAGGGCTGAACGAGTTTCGCCAGCATGTCTCGCAAACGGTCCTCGGAGAGTTGCTCCTCGAGCTTGTCGAGAACGTCTCGCGAGGCCCGGGAAGGAGTTTGCGGTTGGTGCAAAACAGCGGACTTGGCCGACAGTTGTTGGGGGGGTTGCTGAGCGGCGGGCGCGGGCATTTCGACTACCCGCCAATCATCGGGACAGGATTCCAATCCCCAAAAGTTTTCCGGCCGGTCGAGCTGTGCACCTAGTCGGAAGCCTTGTCCGTCGGGCCCCATCGGCTGGCAGAAAACTACGTAGGCCGTGGCCTGCCGGCCGCCTCGGCTGTGCAGGCGCAGGGCGCTTCCAGCGTCCAACTTCAGGGGGAAGCGGAGCGCACAACCATGCGCACTGACCACCAGCGTCTCACAGATCTCGGAGAACTGGGCGTTCGGCTCCATGCTGGTGACGCGGATAGGAACTTTGACAGGCACTCTCGAACTGCGCCGTACTGTCTGAGCGTTGGAAGCGGGCATAGTGATCCTCTGCTTGATGGCGAGGCTTGCACAGCAGACAGCGCTTGAGCCTCTGCATTAAAGTACCGCGAGGTGGTGGATGGGACCTCTCTCGGGAGTTCGCTTTCAAAAATGTTCGAACGTACAAGCGCCAGACTGCCCGTTTGTCAGAACCACGATGTACTTTGGACCGAACTCGGCTGGTATAACTGGAAACGTCATCGACTCGGCAAAGGATGAGAAGCCCAACCAAAGTTTTATGGAAGGGCGACCCCAGATACTAGCTGGCCTTGTTGGCGGCAGAATCTCTTCTCGGTTCGTGGTGCCGCGTCCGAACTTTGGAGGCAAGCGCATTCCCGATTCCGTGATAGCTGATGTCGACTCGCCCGGCTTAAACTGGGTGCTCGTTGAACTGGAAACACCTGTGTCCGCTGTTACCCTGAAGGGCGACAGTATTCTTGAAGAACACGCGCGCAAGGGAGTGAGCCAAGTGGAAGAATGGCGCGAATGGATACTGAGCAATTTAGCCTTGGCGCGACGGTCGCGTTCGTGACGGTGGACTGGGCTTGGTCGATATTCGACCCCAAAGCAAGGGTCTCGTCCTTGTTGGTCGTCGTGATCGCTTGAACGAGAAATGCGAGCGAGGTACGCCATCCGACTAGTGAAAAGCAGCGCATCGATGTCCACACGTACGACTACCTGCGAGAGAGACTCGAGGCGACGTTGCGTTTCAAAGGCCCATCAGGTTCCAACCCATATTTGATTGAGCTTTGGCGAGACGGCGACGACGAAGAGTCAGGAACTGAACTGGAGGGCTGCTAGGCGGAGTTGAAACCGCCGACCCGGCGCAGGAAGTTCGGAGGCCGTTCACTACAGGAGCGAAGTGAAAGCTGTCTAACATTCTGTCAAACATTTCGCTGCCAAGTACGCCCGAATGACCCCGCTTGACCCCGCGCCCCACGCACCACGGTAACTTTCCCAGCCCGCGTCCGCTCACGTAAAAAGGAGGCGGAGGGGACGATGATAAAAGAGTTCATGTTGCGTTGGGCGACGGCTGATAAGACACGAGTGCATGAGGGTGGAGAATGGCAGCTACGTTTCAAAGGCGGTCGAAGCCACGATTTCGCCAACAAACGTCTTTTCCTTTCGCATTGGCTGTCAGTCAAGAACTCCTCGGATGATGAAATCGTTTACACTTTCATCAATGATGGAGCCCAGATTTCCGACGTTCTTCGCAAGCTGCACGCGGCGGGAATTCCAGCCGACGAAGTAGAGATTGACCCTTCCGCAGGGTCTCGGGCCGCGACAGCCGGGAAGTGAAAGCGTGCGGGCGGAAGGACGCATCCGTCACTGATACCAGTGATACGGTTTCCGTGGAATCAGGGGTAATAAGGGAAACTGTGGAAACAGCAGCCTACGTTACGAATGTGCTCGACACCAGCATAAACACAGGCTAGAATCGCTAACTGTAGGACTCACCACGACTTGCTAGAAATGGCAGTGAGCGAATCCCTCCCTCTCCGCGATCGGCTGTCAATATCCACCTTCGAGATGCAGGCAACGCCTATTGAGTCGCAATGCCCCATCATCATCGTTCCCGTACATGATCGCTGGGGTAGTCACAACGGCTCCCAGCATCTCTGAAACGCCCGAGCCGACAGAGGAAAGAACGGAACGTAAGAAGAGAATTTTGTTCCGACGCACGTCGCATCGCAAGAAAATCCTACGTGGGAACCAGCAGTGTAAAGCCAGCGGTGGCGATGAGCGCCACGGCCCAGATCAGGTCTAAATTGACCCGGGTTGTTCGCAGAATGTCGAGACCCAGCCTCTTATAGACGACGAAGGCGATCAGCCCGGTCACGAGAAGATATCCGAGCGTATGGACAAGCAAGGCGCTTGACGCGGTCCACGGTCCGGCAAAACCGAGCGCGTGGAGATGGTGAGGAGAATCGCCGAAGTCGGCCGCCGCGTGGACCGCTGACATTTTCAGCAAGATGGGCAGCAGCATGAAGCCGGCACCGTGAGCGGAGGCCATCAGGAAGGACCAAATGGACAAATCGCGAAAACCGATTTGCATTCCGCCCCAACGTGGATGGCTTTTCCGCACTAACCGGTGAAGTCCAAAGGCGAGAAGAACGCAAGCTGCGGCGATCTTGACGTAACGCAAGGGCAGCGCTGCGCCAGCAATAGCAGCTGCGGCCACTACGAGTCCCATGGCTACGAAATGTCCTGCAGCAATCGGCACCAGGGATTGCCACACTGCAAAGGTGCTCTTCTTCTGCATTCCAAGAGCGACAGCAAAAAGCCAGCCCATTCCCGGATTGGCGCCGTGGTAGGCCCCGAGAACGAACAACGCGGCCAACGGCCAGAGCGGAAAATGGTTCATGAGTAGCAGTAAGAGTCTGACGAGGCGTCGCCACCCTCCAAATGCACCTGATGGCCGCGGAGATTCCCGAATTCAAGAAAGAATTTCGGGTCGATCTCCATGCCGCCCTCGGGCTTGGCATCAAGCTTTACCATCCAGCTCTGAATTCCGTCGGGATAGAACTGCGCGTCCCACGGGGCATAAAGCGAGTTCGTGAAATAAACTCGACGTCCGTCGCGGCTCACCTCCACCATTTGCGGGCCGCCGTTCAAGGGTGCGCTGGGATTCTTCGGGTGTCCAGCGCGACGCACGATACCAGCCAGATGCACGGAACCTGTCTGCATGGGACGAAAAGGGTCGGAGACGTCATATTGCAGAAATTCGCCGGTTCCCCAGCAGGAAATATAAAGGAAGCGGTCGTCGAGCGACAGATTGATGTCCGTGATCAGTGGCGGAACAGCCTTGAATCGCGACGTGGCTCGAAGGTTGCAGATACGCGAAGAGGGCGGCCCGTTCTTGATCCGTCAGCGGACGCGTCCTGGTTGGGTCGATGTCGTTGCGAGTCTCGGTGCGCGTCAGTCCAAATCCTTCGCGGATCGTGATCGGGCCTTCGGCGGGCGCGTTGACTTCCGCATACCCTACGCGATTTCCCCAATCGTCCCGGTAATAGTGGACTGGAAAATCGGCAGCGACGCTGAATTCACGAATCACAGACACGGCGTCTTCCTGTGGAACGCTGAACCACATGCGCAC
>Ga0209517_10000464_pt1 | contig 68525 bp, 67 predicted proteins | sample PeaSoiMetSII2010_FD_187695 | JGI IMG/M metagenome (GOLD analysis project Ga0209517, IMG submission 187695) | Peat soil microbial communities from Weissenstadt, Germany - SII-2010 (SPAdes) (version 2) | ecosystem: Environmental > Terrestrial > Soil > Wetlands > Peat | place: Germany... | reverse complement strand
TGAGAGCCGCGCTCTCCCGCTCCATGGGCGGGCGATTCGAGCCGAGAGTCTCAAACACCGCCAGCGTCGAGGTGATGGCCACATGGTGCGCTACCAGGTCACGGATCGTCTCCCGCACCTCAGGTCCCTCCACTTCCACGCTTTTCTCGATATATGTCAAATTCGCCAGAAGACCCGGACACTCGTCCGGCTTCCTCCCCGGGAAGAACTCAGTATCCACCGCCAGGCCATGTTCCAGGTTGTCGATGCCCAGCGCGGCCGCCTGCCTGAATCCGATGGAGCAAAGATGCCCGGTGATTTTGAGCCCGTGGGCGTGAGCATGGTCGATGGCCGCCTTCAGCTCATCCGCCGTGAGGTAGTTGTATGCCTTGAACGAGGTCACGCCCTCGGCGGCCCAATAATCCACCGTGCGCGCAGCGTCGTCCGCATCCGCAAGCGTGTGCATCTGGACTGCGAAGGTGCCTTTGCCCTCGAGGTAGGGGCCAGTCACGTCGAGTTTGGGTCCGGGCAGCAGCCCTGCGTCGATCTCTCGCTTCAGTTCCAGGTCGGTGTACGGTTCCAGGCTGCCCGCAGTCCGCGCTGTCGTCACGCCGCCTGCCAGGTAGAGACGCGGAGCGCTGTCCGGCGCCTCGCCATAGAACGCCACGCCCCCCTGGGGTGCCTGCGGCGTGGGATAGAACAGATGTTCGTGCATGCCGACCAAGCCGGGGATCACGGTCTTTCCCGTCATCTCCAGCACCTTGGCGTTGGGCGGATGAGGGCTGTGCGCACTGGCGGCTTGGACAGCTGTGATCTTGCCGCCGGCGATGTCGATGCGCATGTCTTCCTGGGGTGCAGAGCCTGTGCCGTCGATAATGCGCACATGCTCCAGCACCAACACCGGTACATCTTCCTTCACATAGGGTGAAAGCGGAGAAGGCTTCTGCTGGGCCGCTGAGGTCAGGCTCAACGACAAGGAAATGCACAGAATTGTAGTTCGTCTCGCACTCAGCATGGTTGGCAAACAGATGTATTTCATTGTTCTTCTCCTCGTTCTTCTCCCCTCGGTGGGAGCCGCTAGCAGAGCCTTCCAGAATTTTCTGTCACCGTTTCAAGTAGCGAAGCGCAACACATCCTGATTTTAAAATCTTGGACTCAACAAGTTTTAATTGTGATTTCTTCAGGCTAACGCCTTCCAACAACCGTCTCCCTTCTCCTGCAACGATTGGCTGAACGACAAAACGATATTCGTCAACCAGGCCAAGCTTTACAAGCTGGGAAGGAACATCTACACCACCGGCCAGAATATTGTTGCCCGGTTCTTGCTTCAATCTAAGTATTTCGTCGCGAAGGTTCGTGCGAACGATTCTCGTATTTCCATCTTCAGCGCTGTCTAGCGATCGTGAAAAAACAATCTTCTTCTTGGAGACAAAGGTTTGAGCAAATTCCTTATCCGCTTTTGTCGAAGACGGGTCTTTTGCGACATCCGGCCAATAAGGAACCATCAATTGATAGGTTTTACGCCCATAGACGAGCAGGTCGACATCTCGCAGGAGCAGCGCATAGTGTTCGAGTAGTTCTTCATCGGCAGCTTGTTTGGTGTGGTCGCAGCAGCCATCCAGGGTAATGTTGATTGCGTAGATTACATTTCTCATTGGATTGTCCTGTCTCCTTTGATGTACCAGCGCTTATGCGCCCTTTTGCACAGTCCGGGCCAAAACCTTACGATACAAGGGCTGCACCACCGACGCCACTCCCCGGATGACCGGATGAGCAACTTGATACACTACCTGGCGGGCCTTCTTATCCCCAGGTAAGCGGGAGTGAAGTATATTCGTGACAAAAGGCAAAAATCAGAAGTCAGAATGAAGAAGGAAAATCGCGAAGAGTCCGACGAAGAGTTTCCTTCTGCATTCTTAATTTTGACTTTTGCATTTTGAAACCATGGACTATCTACTCAAAACCGAACCTTCCGAATATTCCTTTGCCGATCTCGAGCGCGACCGCGCGACCGTCTGGGACGGCGTGTCGAATCCGGTGGCACTCAAGAATCTTCGTGGGATGAAGCCCGGCGAGCGCTTGGTGATCTACGAAACCGGCGACCACAAGAGCGCGGTCGGCACTGCGACTGTCGTGTCAGTCGATGTGTCGGACACGAAGAATCCGCAGGTGAAGATTAAAGCCGGAAAGGCGCTGACCCGGCCGGTAACGCTGGCGGAAGTCAAAGCCAACAAGCTGTTCGCGGATTCTCCGCTGGTGCGGCAAGGAAGACTGAGCGTGGTGCCGCTCAGCGCCGCTCAATATAAGTTTCTGACGGGAGAGTGATCAGCGTAGAGAACGCGCTAGAACGGGGCGCTCCTCCGTGATTCGGAGCTCTACGGCCCCGGTGTCGGGCTGGTCGGCATGGGCTCTTTCAGCAGATTGGTTTTCAAGTCGAACTTCTGGTTGGGCGCGAGATCGACTTCGGTATTGAAGGTCTGGTAGCCGGGCAGCCGGATGCTGATCTTGCGATGTCCGGGCGCCACCAGCAGGCTTCTGCCGATGCCGCCGAATTCTCCGGCGTGACCCACTAACAGATCGTCGACAAAGACCGCAGCACGGTCGGGATTCACCGACAGCTTGATTTCGGAGAACACGGCCGGCATTTGGAAGCGAAGATCTTTTTCCATCTTCACCATTACCAGCTGTTTTTCTCCGGGCTGGACAGTGACGCTGGTGCGGAAATCCACGTAGCCGTCCTGGCGCACGGCAATATCATGCGTTCCGGGGAGGAGCAGGACTTTCTTTGATCCCTTGAGTTCTTTCAGGTAACCGAGATACTGGCCGTCGATCCACACGCCAGAGTCTCTTTCGACCTTGGTGGCGCCTTCCAGTTCGATCTCGCCGAGAACTTTGTTTTCGGCATAGACTGCGGTGGCGAGCAAGGCGACGCTGCAGAGCAAGAGCAGGCCGCGTCGGATGTGGGCAGTGTGCATAGGGGTCTCCTGGACGAGGCGGCTTCTGTATTGATGCTAAAAGAGTGAGGGGAGATGGTCAAAAGTGGGCGTCTCGAGTAAACGCGTTTTGAGGCCGTGATGGAGGTAGAGACCCTTCGACTGTGCAGCCCGATTCGCAGCGCGAATCGGGTGGCTTCGCTCAGGGTGACAAGGGGCTGGGGAGGCCAGCAATTGCGGAGCTTCGCCCCGCCGGGCGGACGAGGACTTCCGCCCCTAGGGGTTCGTGGACGATTAAGCAAGAGATTTTCGCAGCTCGCGGCGCAGGATTTTGCCGGAGGCGGTCTTGGGAATGGAATCGACGAAGCGGACCTCGCGCGGCTGCTTATAAGAGGTGAGGCGCTCAGCGACGAATGCGCACAGGTCTTCTTTGGTTTTCTCCGAAGCGACCAGGCCTTCGCGGAGAACCACAAACGCCACCGGAATTTCTCCCGCCGCCGCGTCGGCACGGCCAACCACACCGCATTCGCGCACGGACGGATGCTCAAGTAACACGCTCTCGACTTCCGCGGGCGCTACCGGAAAACCTTTGTACTTGATCATCTCTTTGCGGCGATCGAGCACGTAGTAGAAATCCTCGGCGTCGCGCGTGACGATGTCGCCCGACCAGTACCATCCATCGCGCAGAACGGCGGCTGTGGCTTGCGGTTCTTTCCAATATCCCAGCATGAACTGCGGGCCGCGCATGACCAGTTCGCCGGAGTGACCGGGCGCGACTTCGCTGCCGTTTTCATCGAGCACACGACAGTCGGTCTGCGCCAGGGGTTGGCCGATGGATTCGGGATGGTAGAGTTCCGGCTCGAGAAAACCGATGTGGGTGACCGGCGAGGCCTCGGTCATGCCATAGCCCTGGCAAACCAGAATTCCGGTAAGCGAGGTGAAGCGGCGGGCCAGCTCGGGAGCGAGCGGAGCGGCTCCGGATTTCACCCACTCCACACGATGGTTCTTGGGGAATTGTCCGGCCTCGGCGGTCTGGCAGAGCGCGTTCAGCGCCGGCGGTACGGTCGGCATCATGGTGACGGCTTCTTCGACGAGCAGGGAAGTCAACTGCGGAATATTGCAGCGCGGCATGAGGACCAGGGTTGCGCCCAGAGTGAGCACGGGGTTTAAGACTACGTTCAATCCATAAATGTGATACAGCGGCAGAAAGCAAAGAACGACGGAGTCATGGCTGAAGTGGGTGCCGTTCGGGCCAATGAACTGAAAGACGTTCGAGACCAAATTGTAATGCGAAAGCATGACTCCTTTTGGAAGCCCTGTGGTTCCGCTGGAGTAGGGAAGCGCGGCCAGCGTCTGGTCGGAAGGCTGATCCGGCTGAGGAAAGCTGACATGCGGCTGCTTCAGCAAATTCGAAAACGGCTCTGATCCGGGTGCGCTCTGACGAATCGTGTAAACGCGGCGCAGGTTGGGCAGACCAGCGAGGGAAATGCCTTGCAAGTTTGCGCCGTCGCTGATGAGCATCGCGGCGCCGGAATTCTCCAGTTGGTAGCGCACTTCGCGTTCGCGATACGACGGATTCAGGAGCGTAGGTACCGCTCCAGCCAGCGTGGCGGCGTGATAGGCGACGCAGAATTCCCAGCAGTTGGGCAGGTAGATGGCGAGGACATCACCTAGCTTCAGCCCAGCGGAGATTAGCCCGCCCGCCAGCGCTTCCACCGTCTCGCCATACTCGGCATAGGTGAGCCGGCGATTGCAGGAGCAATCAATGATTGCCGTCTTCTGCGGATAACGGCGGCAGCTTTCCAAAATAATGTCGTGGAGAAAGCGGCCGTTGGGGTCGGCATAGAGCCGGGTGCGGAGCATGGCGGAGAAATTGTAAAGGAAAAGTGGGATGTAGGTACTACGTTGGCTAAAGGCCCGGAAAGCTGTGAAGACTGAGATCCTTCGGCCCACGAAGAAAAGCGTGGGCTCTCAGGATGACAAGTCGGTTGGAGCACCCTGCGACAGTACCCTTGGCTCACCCAGATCCTTCTCTCGGCAAAGATCGCCACAGGATGACAAAGTGGGTGGTGTTCTAATTCGCTAGCTTGCGCAGGAATTCCTGTTCGTCCAGGCGGTACTTGAAGGCTTTGCGGCCGTCGATGAAAACGACGGGGACTTCGTCAGTGAACTGGCGGCGAAGCTGGTCGTCGGAGTCGACGTCGATCTCGTGCCAGGTGAAGCCGCCGCGGCGCTGCAACTTCGTCAGCGTTTCCTTGACGATTTCGCACAGGTGACATCCCTTGCGGGAGTACACCACCACCTGGCGCGGCGAAGACATTGGCCGCAGTGTAACAGAGATTGACAAGCAGCCAAGTGGACCGGAGATCGGACCAGTTTCAATTCGGCCTCATGTGTCCTCGCGAACGATCTAACCACAGAGGGCACAGAGACACACAGAGGTTCGGTACAATCCGAACATGCCGCAGAACGACAGCAAGCCGCTTAAGGGGAAGGCTGTTCTGATTACCGGAGCAGCGCGCCGCTTGGGGCGGGCGAGCGCTCTGGCGTTGGCTGGCGCCGGAGCCGATGTGGCGATCACGTTTCTTCATTCCGCGCGCGAAGCACAACACACGGTCATTGACATCAGCAGCCTCGGCGTGCGCGCCGTGGCCCTGCGCTGCGACGTCACCGATGAAAAGAGCGTGCGACGCGCGATCAAAGAGACGGAAAGGGAACTGGGCGGGATCGACATTCTGGTGAACAATGCGGCGAACTACGAGACCGCAGAATTCGAGAAGCTGACCTTGCGGCAATGGGATGCGATTTTTGCCTCGAACACGCGCGGTCCGTTTCTGGTTTCACGCGAAGCCGTAAAACTGTTGCGGGAACGGCGGGGAAAAATCATCAACATGGGATCGCTGGGTGGACTGCGGCCGTGGGCAACTCACGCTCATTATTGTTCGTCGAAAGCCGCGGTTCACATGCTCACCAAAGTGATGGCGAAGGCATTGGCGCCGGAGATCGCGGTGAACTGCGTGGCGCCGGGCATGATCGATCTGGGAGAGAAGTCGGCTGCGGCGTTCATGAAGCGCATGGCAAAAGAAACACCGATGCGGCGCAATGGGACGGGCGAGGAGATCGCAGCCGCGGTGCTGTTTTTTGCCACTGCTCCGAATTTCATCACCGGACAAATTCTGGCGGTGGATGGCGGACTGGGGCTATAGCTTCGGAGTTTACTCCGCGGTAGTGGGATCGATGATGGTCCTCACCTCGGAAATGCGATTCGCGGGGAAGCCCCCTTGAGTGGCATGTTCGCGAATCATTTTTTCGTTGGGAGCGTTGTAGATGCAGTAGATCTTGTCGTCGGTGACGTAGCTGTGGACCCATTGAATCGAAGGGCCGAGGTTGCGCAGAACGCCGCATGATTTTTGCGAAACAGCCTTCAGTTCCTGCGGACTGAGTTTTCCTGCGCCCGGCAGTTCGCGCTCGATGACGTATTTAGGCATGGTCTCCTCGAAAGTGGAATTGGAATAACGGTTTGGAAAAACAGTTTGCTCTATAGCGGTATTTTAATCAAGGCGAAACCCGGGAAGTTGTTGAGACTGCGATCCTTCGGCCCGCGAAGAAAAGCGCGGGCTCTCAGGATGACAACTTAGGGTGGGCACCCGGCGACAGGTGGCGCGGCTTTTTGTCCTGCGGCGAATTTTGCGGTACCCTGCCAGTTTGATTCGTAACCCATGCGAAATCATCTCATAAGAATTTCGCTGTTGGTAATGCTCTTCGGTTCTGCGGCCTGGGCACAGGCCCGTCCCGAGGACGGCGCGAACGAACTGCAGGTTTGGAGCGGCGGCGGCCACTCGGTGCCGGGCGGGACCGCCAACACCGGCGTGTGGAACGCAGGCGTGCGCTATGGATGGATTCTGACCCGCCCGCATGGGCCAGGCTTTCTTAAGGGAAGGTTTGAATACGTTCTGGATGCGACTCCAGTCTTCGTGGTTTTTCAAAAGTCCAACACCGCGTATGGGGGCGGCTTCAGTCCTCTGGGATTGAAGTGGGACTTCGCCACACGCGGGAAGGTTGTGCCTTATTTAGAACTAAATGGCGGAACGCTTTTCACCAACAAGAACGTGCCGGCCGGGACCAACGACGTGAATTTTACTTCGGCGGCAGCGTTGGGAGTGTATTTGCTGGGGAAAAAGTATGCCTGGAGCATGGAAGCGCGCTACCTGCACATTTCGAATGCCGGACTAGCGGCCTTGAATCCGGGGCTGAATACAGTAGAAGTGCGCATTGGAGTGGGAAAGTTTTGGCATCAGTGAACAGAACGGATTCTTTTCGCTCGCCCCGGCGGAAACATAGCCGGCCGTCACAGTTTCGACGGAAGGTTGAAGGTTCCATCTACAATTTGTACGAAGTTTCTTTCCTCGCGGAGAATAAAGCGCTTGGTTTCTGCCGTGGCGAAATTGTCACGCGCCTCCGGATCAGACTTCAGGCGCTTCTTATAGGCCTCGTAGGAGGCAAGGCTGTCGAACGCAATTAAACCCCACGCCACATTGTTGGTGCCTTCGTAAGGCAGAAAATAGCCGATCAGGTGGCCGCCACAGGGCGGGATGATGCGTCCCCAGTTCTCGGCGTAGCGTCGGAACTCATCGCGCTGGAATGGATCGATCTCGTAACGGATGATGCAGGTGATCGTCATTGATATTCTCCGGCAGCTTGATCTGCACCATCGCAGTTTGCTCATTGACCAACATCAACGCTTCGTTTAACATCAAAGTGTGGATGTTGAATACCAGAATGACGCAGCCGTCTCCGGGATTGCCGCCGCGATCGGCGAGCCGGCGCGAGCGCGCATGCTGCTTTGCCTGATGGACGGTCACGCGCGGACCGGCACCGAGTTAGCGGTCGTGGCGGAGGTAAGTCCGTCGACCGCGAGTGTGCACCTGGATCGGCTGAAGACCGCGCACCTGGTCAATGTGCTGGCGCAGGGGAAACACCGCTTCTACAGTCTGGCCGGGCCCGACGTGGCCCGCGCTCTGGAAGGGTTGAGCGTGCTCGCGGGAGGCGCACACGACAAGTTTGTGCCCAGCACGCCTAGCCGTCTGCGGGCCGCACGCACTTGCTACGATCACCTGGCCGGTACATCGGGCGTGCTGCTGCACGACCGGCTTGCGGCGCTGGGGTGGCTGTTAACCGGCGCCGCCTACGACGTTACACCGCGGGGAAACAAGGCGCTGGAAGCTCTGGGCATTGACATCGAAGCAACTCGCGCACTGCGCCGCCGGTTCGCGTGCGCATGTTTGGATTGGAGCGAGCGTCGGCCGCATCTCGGCGGCGCGTTGGGAGCAGCCTTGCTCAAGGTCGCGCTGAAAAGAAGATGGGTGGTCCAGGATCTCGACAGCAGGGCTTTGGGTGTGACTAGTTTTGGACGGCGCGAACTGCTGGCTCGATTCGGTGTTCGTGTGTGATCGTGCCCGGCGCGCCGTTGCCGAGCAAAGCTACTCGCCAGCCTTCACCGCCAAGGTTTCGACGACGGCAATGTTCTGCAGCAGATCCTGCGGCAGGCCGTGCCGTTGTTGCAAATATGCAGGGCTATTGTAAGAAACCCAGACTTTCCCCGCGCCATCTTCCCAGACCAAAATCTTCAGAGGGAGATCGATGGCAACGCTGGGAGCGGCCAACATCAGAGGTGTGCCTGCCTTGGGGCTGCCGAAGATGAGCAGCTTGGTGGGACGCATTTTCATCCCAACTTTTTCTGCTTCGCCACTGTGGTCGACCAGCGCGAACAGGGCTACCCCCTTGGCCTGCAGAATACCTTTCAGCTTTTCTACTGTTTCGTCCACCGGGTGATTGCTGGGCCGGCTGACGATTCCGTTGTCTGTGGTTGATGCCATAAAAGTCCCTCCTCGCTGTTGCAGAAAATCATTGTGCGGAACTGCGGACTGAAACCAGATAGATCGCCATGGCCAGCCCGACCAGGGCCAGAAATATGGCGATGGCGACCGGCTGCATGGAAGAACGGGAATGTGACCGGTCGGCGCGATCGAGTCCGCGGATCAATTGCGCATGGTGCCATCCCGCAAACAGATTCACCAGAACTCCAGCGGCAATGAGCGCGGTTCCGAACCACAGCGAAAGCCCAGGCCGCTGCTTTAAGGCGGTGTGCTGGAGGGCTTGGAATTCCTGCAGGAAAAGTCCAAACCGCGCCACCACAAAACCGAATCCCATCAGAGCGAGACCCGTGCGGATCCACGCAAGCAGCGTGCGCTCGGCAGCCAGATAATCGCGCAGATCGGCTTTGGGCTTCGGTTCCGCTGGTTCATTCATCAGGCTATCTCCAAACCACCTGTCGACGATTTCCCTGCGCATGACCGACACTACGACGGAGTGCTTTGTCGGCTGATCACGTCCGCCAATTGTCTTTTATTGAGTTGCCCCATGGCAACTCCGCCAGCTATGCTTCTTTGTTTATGCCAACCACACTGGTCGAATGTGTTCCTAATTTTTCTGAGGGCCGCGACAAGGCCAAAGTAGATGCCATCGTCGAAGCCATGAAGGTAGATGGCGTGTACCTGCTCGACCGCGAGATGGACCACGATCACAACCGCTGCGTCATCACCCTGGTGGGCGAGCGCGGGCCGATTCAGGAGGCGGCGATTCGCGGTGTGGGCAAGGCGGCGGAACTGATTGACCTGAATGTTCATCAGGGCGCTCATCCGCGCATGGGCGCGGCCGATGTGGTGCCGTTCATTCCGATTGAAGGCGTGACCATCGAAGACTGCGTGGCCATGGCGCGGCATGTGGGCGCGGAAATCTGGAAGCGTTATCAGATTCCAGTTTATCTATACGAAGCGGCGGCGACGACGCCGGAGCGGCAGAATCTGGAGAACATCCGGCGTGGGCAGTTCGAGGGCATCCGCGCGGAAATTGCGACCAATCCTCCGCGCAAGCCGGATTTTGGCGAGCCGAGAGTGCATCCCACGGCAGGCGCGACGGTCGTGGGAGCGCGAAAGTTTCTGATCGCCTACAACGTGTTCCTCAGCACGCCGGATGTCCAGATCGCAAAGAACGTTGCCAAGGCGGTGCGCTTCTCGAACGGCGGATTGCGCTATGTGAAGGGCGCAGGATTTCCGGTGCGCGGGCTGGCGCAGGTTTCGATGAACCTGACGGACTTTGAGCAGACGCCGATCCATCGTGTGTTCGAGTTTGTGAAGCGAGAAGCCGCGCGCTACGGGGTGGCGCCGGTGAGCAGCGAGATTGTGGGCTTGATTCCGAAGAAGGCGCTGGAAGCGGCTGCGGAGTGGTTTCTGCAGGTGGAGAATTTTGATTCGTCGCTCATTCTGGAAAACCGGCTGGCGGCGGTCATGGGCGGCAAGATGGCGGTGGGCGGCTTGCGCGCCGGAGTGGAGCCGTTTGTGGAGCAACTGGCGGCGCCGACGGCCACGCCAGGTGGCGGCAGCGCGGCGGCGGCGAGTGGCGCCATGGCGGCGGGCCTAGCCACGATGGTGGCTTCCATGTCGCGGGGCAAAAAGGCGTATGTGCAATACGAGCGGGAGCTGAGCGAGGCGATCGCGCGGCTCGGGCAATTGCGCGAGGAACTGAAAGCTGCCATCGACGCCGACGCCGAATCGTTTAATGTTGTCATGAAAGCTTACAAGCAGGCGAAAGAGTCAGCGGAGGCAGACGGCATCATCGACGCGGCGCTGAAACAGGCGACCAGCGTGCCGTTGGGCGTGGCGGAAAAGGCAAGGGAAGTGGCCGGCATCGCGGAAGAGCTGGGGCCAATTACCAATCCGAATATGAAATCGGACCTGACCACGGCGATGGCATTGGCGCGAGCGGCCATTCAGGGGGCGCTGGCGAATGTGGAGATCAATCTGGAGTCGCTGAAGGACGCGGCGTTTGTGGGTGGCGTCAGGAAGAGAGTAGCGGCGGTAAAGAGCTAGGTCTGCTAAAAGCAGGTTCCTCGACTTCGCCTGATCGTTCGCTAGCGAACGATCGGGCTTCGCTCGGAATGACAAGACTTTTGATGGCCAGTAACGAGCGAGGACGCAGTCCTCCATGACCGTTTATGGAATCGCTCCCTGCCCTTTGGTTTCGTCTCCTGCTCGTCACGCGTGTCATACAATAAAGACATCGATGCAAGTTTGCGATGGCGGACCGTTCTGCATCTAAGTAATCATATGTCCAGAGGCATGCCAGTTATGAAACTCACAAAGATTTGTGCGCTTCTTCTCTTGTTTTCGGGCGTCTTGTTCTCGGCTGCGGCAGCTTGGGCCAGCGCTATACCCAGCTCAGCCCGCGCGGCGATTCCCTCCGACGTGCAACAGATCATTACTGTGGACTATCGCACGCTGAAAAATTCCGACACTGCGATGGCGCTGAAGCAGCAGGTGCTGCCGCCCAGTCTGAAGGAATTCGAGGGCCAGCTCCAGAGCATCGGCATTAATGCCGACAAAGACGTCGACCAGCTCACCTTCGCGGCCTATCGCACTCCCAAGCAGGGCGTGAAAGTGGTGGGAGTGGCGCAGGGCTCGTTTTCCAGCAAGACCGTGCTGAAAAAGATGAAGCTGAACAAGGTCAAGCCCATGAAGTATCACGACACCAACGATGTTTATCCGATGTCGGGCGGCATGGACATGACTTTCCTCGATGAGAACACGCTGCTGTTTGGCGACGCCAGTGCGCTGAAGGGCGCGCTGGATGCGCGTGACGGCTACGCCACCACGCTCGATGCCAACAGCCAGGTCAGCGACATGATCGGCGGAGTCGAGTCGGGCACGGTATGGAGCGTGCTGGACCAGCAGGGAACCCAGAACATGCTGATTTCGGCGCTGGGGGATGCCGGCAAACTCGCGGACTTCGACATGGTGAAGAAGCATGTTCTGGGATCGCGCTACACCATGAACTTCGCCAATGGCGTGACCTTCGACCTGGACGTCGTGACTTCAGACTCGATGACCGCGGCGACGCTTTCGTCGCTGGTTAAGGCGGGTGTGCTCTACCGGAAGATGTCGGCGTCCCCGGTCGAAAAAGTGGCGCTGGACGGCGTTTCGGTGAACTCAGACAGCTCGAAACTGCAGATGCACTTCAGGGCCGACGACAGGCAGTTCCAATCGCTGCTGCACTCGGATTTGTTCGCCGCGGTGTCGAAATAGAAACTGGCCCGCAGGGGCCAGCTAACTGCTAAGTGAAATTTTGGTGGGCGGCTCTTGGAAGGATTTGGCACACCGCGTCCGGTCACCGCATCCATGGCGTTGGCCGCCCCTGATTTCCGTTACTCACTTGCGAGTGACGTGGCCAGAGGAACGCCATTGCATCCATCGGTACTGTAGGCCAGCCAAGCTTCTAAAGTCAACCCTAAAGCCCGTAGTGGCGCAGTTTGGCAAGGATGCGAGCCAATCGCGCGATTAATTCTGTCGCAAACAACGCGACAGTTCGCGCGGCTCGCCCAGATCCTTCGCTGCGCAAAAAACGCCCGCTCGAGGATGACAATCAAACTGCACCAGTACCGTCAGGCCACTGCTGGTTTCATGTAGAATTGATAGGGAGTTAGAGGTTCATTCGGCTAACCCGGCACTCGATTACTCCCGAAATCCTATTTGGTCATCAAAGCCCGTGGCTACGCCCTCGGGCGTGATTCTGCGAGGAGACAGGAATCAATGAAGATTGCTAAGACAGCGGATCGCAAGAAAGTTATGGACACATCCAAGAGCACGGACTGCCCCAAGTGCGGCAAGGCGACGCGCATCGTCAAGCGGGTAAAAGACCGCGAACGGGGAATTCCGGGCGGGATTTTCATTTCGTGCTCAGCGTGTGAGTTTTACGAGAAGTTGTAGGGGGTCATTCGAGCGCGAGTGCCATCTTCAGCGCTCTGTCTAATTCTTCGAGCTTCGAGCACGACAATGACCCGACGAAGTGCGTGAGTTGGATTTTTCGCAGGCTCACAAGGTTGTCACACAATATCCAGCTTTCGTGTTTCAGCCCTTGGTCTATACCAACCGGCACTTGCGTCGAGGTCCCTTGTCCGCGAGTGAATATTGGTGCGCAAATAACCGTCGGAAATCTGGAAGTCAGCAGAGTCTGTCGGCTCACGATAACGTAGCAACGATAAGACTTGGGATCGCCCTGCGGGCGATGCACGCGGTAGATGTCACCTCGGCGCATTTGGTTACAAAGGCCTACTCCTCAGCCTGATCCCTCAGAACCTCCTCCACTTCCACACTCAGTTCGTCCGCAGCTTTGTTTAGAAGTTCAAGGTCGCGGGCTTCGATCTGCGCTCGCGCTCGTTTGCGCAGGTACTGGGCCAGGACGGCTTCGATAAATGCCGAGCGCGATTGCTTCGGTCCTGCGATGCGATCGATCCGGCTGAGGATCTCCTTGGAGAGTGTGATAGAAGTCTTCTCCTTCATACCACCATTATACCACCACAGAGAAGAGTCATTAAACGGCCAGTTTCGGAGACCTTACGCCAGGCACTCAACCGCGCTGATCTCGGCGAGAATGGCTCTCGCCTCAGCCGCAGGGTCTGGAGCCTCGGTGATGGGACGTCCCACCACAATGTAAGTGGCGCCGGCGGCGATCGCTTCTGCCGGCGTGACTACTCTTGCCTGGTCTCCATGCGGCGCGCCGGCAGGACGGACGCCCGGGGTCACAATCACGAATTCCTCGTCTAATTCCCCACGCAGCCTGGACGCCTCACGCGCCGACGTGACCACTCCGTGGCATCCGTTGGCCAAGGCCAGGGCCGCGAGGCGCAAGGTCTGGTCCTGCACCCGGCCATGAACACCCAATCTGTCGAGGTCGTTGTCCTCGAGGCTGGTCAACACAGTGACCGCCAGCACCATCAGTGCCGGATTCACGGATGCCGCCGCCTCCGTGGCGGCGTGCAGCATTTTTCCGCCCCCGGCAGCATGAACAGTCAACATGTTTACTCCGAGGCGCGCCGCCTCGCTGACCGCGGCAGCCACGGTGTTAGGAATGTCGTGATATTTGAGGTCGAGAAAGACGCGGCGCCCGGAGGCCACCAGATCGCGCACCACGCGGGGGCCTTCGGCGGTAAACAACTGCATTCCCACCTTGTAGCAGGAAGCAGAGTCGCCCACGGCCGCCACGATTTTCTGTGCGGCGGCCGCAGATCCGACATCAAGAGCCACGATCAAACGCTGGCGCGGATCGCGCATCTCTGAAAGTCTATTACGTTTGTGGCTAGTACGCCACTGGACGAAGCATGGCGATTTGCTGAAGCTGGGCTTGAGCTGGCCGTGGTGAAACCACGTCCAGGCGAACGCGCTGGAGGCCTTTGCTGGTAAAGCGCAACTCGCTGGCAGCGCTGTAGGACAGGTCAATGATGCGTCCCGGAATGATGGGGCCGCGATCGTTGATGCGAACGTAGACCCTGCGTCCATTGTGCAGGTTGGTGACGCGGACCCAGCTGCCGAGCGGCAGACTTGGGTGCGCCGCAGTCATATCGAACATTTCGTAAGGCTCACCGCTGGCAGTGGTGCGGCCCTCGAAGTACTCGCCGTACCAGGAAGCTACTCCTACCTGATAAGGCTGCAGCTTTGTTTTGGTCAGGGACACCGTCTCAGACTCCGGTCTCGGCGCCATCGCTATGGTGTCTTTCGACCCTGAGTTGTTTGGCCCCTGAGCGGCCACCAAGGTGACGGCCAGTAAAACGCTCGCCAGTCCGCGAGCTATAAATCGACGCATTCAATTACCTCCAATTTCAAAAAGTCGTTACCTCCAAGAACCGGGCTTTGCGATTTGGAAATGCTATAGGGCTGGCAGACCGGCTGTCAATGAAGAATTCCACGTAGGAACGTAACCAGGCAGTTATGATTATCTTACGTAACTTACTGTATAGCTTGGGTAATGTGACGGATTCCTCTTAGATAGAAAGGGTTAGGCATTTACCATTTAGTAAATCACCAAAGTCTGGTGCACTATGAAATATTTGCTCCACTTTTGTTTTCATGGGGTTAGGATTAAATGTGAGTTTAATTGTTTTACTTGCAATGATTTAGAGGGGAATCGCACGTTCGTGACTTGATGTGCAGTCTGGTATTCGCTTGAAGCAGCACGCTGCTTCGCAGGTTTTGAGGTAGATTTCGATTATGGCTTCCGCACCGCCGGTGGTTCTGAGCATCGCAGGCTTTGATCCCTCGTCGGGTGCGGGAGTAACGGCCGATATTAAGACGATAGCCGCCCACGGATGCTACGGCGTGGGGTGTGTGACGGCGCTGACCGTCCAATCTACAGCCGGCGTGCGCAGGGTAGAGCCGGTGGCGGCTGAGTTGGTGACGCAAACCCTGCAAGAACTGGCGTCGGATGTTGAGATCGCGGCGGTACGCATCGGCATGCTGGGCGGAGCCAAGGTCGGACGGGCGGTGGCAGAATTTCTGGAGCAGCGAAAGCTGGGGAATGTGGTCTTGGATCCTATCCTTAGGAGTTCGTCCGGAGCCGACCTGGTGGACGCCGCTGGGGCGCGGCTGCTTAGCGAAAGACTGATCCCCCTGGCTGCGGTTGTGACCCCGAACGTGGACGAAGCCTCGGCCCTGACCGGACTGGCCGTAACCAATCCCGAGCAGATGCGGGCCGCCGCCAACAAGCTGCATGAGCTGGGGGCCGCTGCGGTCGTGATCACCGGTGGGCATCTCGAGAAAGCCATTGATCTGCTGAGCTTCACCACCCGGCGGGGCGTGGAGCAGGAGATTTTCAAGTCAGCACGTCTGCGCTCGAGCTCTACCCACGGTACCGGATGCGCCTTCGCCACGTCTATTGCTTGCCATCTCGCCCTCGGACGAGGGCTGCCGGAAGCTGTGTTGTTGGCGAAGGCTTATGTTGGGGCAGCAATCAGCAACGCGCATCCGCTGGGACACGGCACAGGACCGGTTCACCATCTCTATCGTATGAATCAGCCGCGCCGGACTACGACGACGGCGGTAGATCCGGAGCCGGTGAACTAGGGGACGTGGCGTATCTACCGGGGAAGTTGAGGAGACTGAGATCCCCGTTCGACTTCGCCCGTCGCTGCGCGACGCCGCTCCGCTCAGGGCAGGCTTTCGGCCCGCGAAGAAAAGCGCGGGCTCTCAGGATGACAATTCTAGGGTGACGGCGACCAGCGGCAGTTCGCGGCTCGCACGAGCTATTTCTCGGGGGATTCGGCCCGCTTCAGCAGGATTCCGGCCAGAAATGCGGCCACAGCGGCCAGCAGCCATTCGATCCGCCAGAGTTGGATGGCCTGAAAATCAGCCAAGTTCTCCACCGAATAGATGATGCCGACGGCAATCGCCGCCAGCACGCAACCCACGCCGATCAGGAAGGAAACCAGCGCCGCCATGGGCAGGCCGAGCCACTCCTTCACTCGATGAAATTCGAGCGCCCTAAGGACCTTAAGGAGATCCGCGTAGTGCGCCCCGAGAGGCTGGGCAGAACGGCTGACAACTTCCTTGCGGGAGGCGCCACAGACGTGGCAGAAACGCGCCCCGACCATGAACTCTGAGCTGCAGCGTTCACACGCCCCGGCCAGAATTGGGGAGGTGGGCTCGGTCTGGGCCGACGGAGGGGCCCAAAACTCCTGCTCCGTGTCGTGGATTACTTCAGACATATGCTTCCCCGGACACTACTGCCGCAAACGAGTGACCAAAAGCAACCCTGTCCTAAGTCTTTACGCTGGAACGCTCATTCCTCCCGCTGCATGGATGCCAAGCAAGAATTACCCTTCTTTCTGGCAAACACTATCGCGATTATGCCTGCTTTCAGGCAGTTTTCTGCCGTGAAATGGCCGGGGAAAGTGACGTTCTTGGTTCGGACGGAAAGACCCCAGAAGGACAGGGAGGAGTGCTTGACGGCCCTGGCGGGAACCGGCGTATCCTGAAACACGTATCTGAATGCAGGAGGGTACGCCATGTACTGCAACTACTGCGGGAAGGTCATCCAGGACGACGCCAACGTATGCGCCTATTGCGGCACGCGAGTGGGAGCGGTGCTGGCCCGCAAGCGTCTGCTGCGTCCGCGGGCCGGGCGCAAGATCGCGGGTGTCTGCGCCGGGTTTGCCGAGTACTTCGACCTGGATCTGACGCTGGTGCGCGTGGTGTGGTTGGTCTCGGTGTTCCTAGGCGCTGGCCTGAGCCTGATTGCGTATGTGGTTGCGTGGATTCTTATGCCGGAGGAGCCCCTCGCACTGCCCACGCCGGTCGGGCAGCAGGTGACGAATCCTTGATGGGCGAGCGTCCCCGCCCGTCTCTCGACTGCGCAACAATTTCCAGATTCGCGGGCGAGGGTCCCCGCGCCACACTGCTCGAAGAATGAATCACGTCAAAAGCGGCGATGCCGAAATCTTCTACGAAACTCTAGGCGACGGCGCGCCCGTTGTTCTGTTGCATCCATTTCCTGCCAATCACGAGCTGTGGCTGCCGGCTGCGCAGTCGCTGGTCTCTCGTTACCGCGTGATTCTGCCTGATCTGCGCGGGCATGGTGAGTCAGACTCGGGCGAGGGGCCTGCGACCATGGCAAAACATGCTCCGGATCTGGCTCGGATTCTGGATGCAGAGGAAATCGGCCGGGCGGCGTTCGTAGGCGTCTCGATCGGAGGATATGCACTGTTCGAGTTCTGGCGTCAGTATCGCGGTCGCGTGGCGGCGCTGGTCCTGTGCAATACCAAAGCGCAGGCCGACACGGCTGACGGCCGGGCAGCGCGACTGCAGGTGGCTGCCGATGTGTTGGATCGCGGGACAGAGCCTTTCTTTGAAAGCATGGTTCCGAAATTGCTCGGCGCAACTACGCGGCGGACGCGTCCGGACCTCGTGGCTGGCGCATTGGGCATGATGCGAAGGATGTCGCCGGAAGACGTTGCGCTGGTGCAGCGCGGCATGGCCGAGCGGCCGGACTCGATCGAGACGCTGAAGACCATCAACGTGCCGACGCTGATCGTGACCGGCGACGAAGATATTCTGACCGGGACAGCGGAAGCCGAACTGATGCAGCGCCACATCGCTGGAAGTCAGATGAAAGTCCTGACGCAGGCAGGACACTTCTCGCCGTGGGAGCAGCCGCAGGAAGTGGGCAGGATCGTGCGGCAGTTTATGGATGCGGCCAGCGGTCTGTAGAATCAATATCTGCATGAGTACAGTGAGTCAGCGGCGTGTCGCGCGCGTGCCTCGTTCGGGCGGACCCGAGGTGATCGAAATCGCCTTCGAGGATCTGCCTGCGCTCAACGACGGTGAAGTGCGGGTGCTGGTCGAGGCGGTTGGGCTCAATCACGCTGAAACTCTGATTCGTTCGGGCAAATACGCGGTCCGAGTGCCGTTTCCTTTCGCAGCAGGTGGGGAAGGCTCGGGCACAGTGGTTGAAACCACGAGCGGTGCGAACCTGCCGATCGGAACCCGCGTGTGCTGGGGAGCGATCCTCGGGTCGTGCGCGGATCTTCTCACCGCGCCAGCTTCCATGCTGGTAAGAATTCCCGATGCTCTCAGCTTTGAAGATGCTGCTTGTCTGCCGGTGGCTGGCCTGACAACTGGAGGGCTTGGCCGGGTCTGGCCGCTGCCGGCGGGATCGACTGCGGTGGTGTGGGGCGCGGCGGGGGCTGTGGGACGGATGCTGGTCGCGCTCTTTGCCGATCGGGAAGTCGATGTCATCGGGATCGCAACCGGAGACCGCACCGAAGCGGTGCGCGCTTGCGGGGCCAGCCGCGCGATCGACCGGGCCGGTGAAGATGTTCTGGCTGCTGTGCGCACACACACCAACGGGCACGGAGCGACGGCGGTGTTCGACCCTATCGGCGCGGCAACCTTTCAAACCAGCCTGGAACTGATGGCGCCGCGCGGTTGCCTGATCAACTACGGGGAACTGTCTGGTCCGGCGCCGGCAGTCGACCTCTATCATCTCTTTCCAAAATCCGTGTTTGTCACCAAGTACAACGGAACGCAATGGCTCGAGGGTCTGGGTGAATTTGCAAAGCTCATTGCACACGCTCTGGACCTGGCAGTCAAAAGGCGTGCCGTGATTAGCCCCGTTGCGGGCAGATTTCGACTGGACGACGTCGTTGACGCTTATCGCTTGCTCGAATCGAACCCTCCAGGGAAAGTGCTCGTTGTACCGGCCAGGGACAAGTGAACAGCTTGCTCCCGCGACCTTTGCTACAATTCTCTCGCCATGATTGATACCTTCCTGGTTCCGGACAAGACGGTCATTAACGCGAAAGGCGATGGCGCTGCCGTGGATGTGAGTGGCGCGGCGAACCGCGTTTTCTTGCTCAACCTGGCGATCAGCGACATCGTCGAGCAGGAGTCGCTGGACGTGAGCATCTACGGCTCCGCCGACGGTGCAGCGTGGACGCCGAAGCCGCTGACGAACTTTCCCCAGAAGTTTTATCGCACGCAGCATCCGCTGCTGCTCGATCTCACCAGTCACAAAGATGTGAAGTTCCTGCGCGCGCATTGGGAAGTTGGTCGCTGGGGCCGCGGCAGCGAGACGCCGATGTTTGAATTCAGCGTCAGCATCCGGGAAGTTCCGAGCGACATCCTCAAAGAAGCCACGGCAGAAGCGAAGGCGCTGGTGTAGCGCGCTAGTTCTGTTTGGCTTTCAACTCCGCCACGATTTTCTGGAACTCCGGCTCCGACTGCAGCGCTTGCAGGTCGCGGTCCTGCTCCAGCGTTTCCGGATGTTTCAACCCGTGTTTGACCGCTTCCCGCAGGTCTTTGATGGCCTGTTTCTTGTTGCCCATGGCGGTATGGGTTTCGGCCAGCGCCAGATTCGGCCAGGGATCATCCGAGAACTCGCTCATGAGTTGAAAAGTAGTATTCGGCGGAAGGGAAGCGTCGAGACTCGAACTCCTCCTGACCTGCCTCCATGCCTTGCACAAAGAGGCCGAGAAGTGCACGCCCGTTCACGCGGCGCGCGCCTTCGGTCCTGGAGTGTGCAGCCTGATCTTTCAGGCGGCCCATACCGTCGGAAATTTCGCTGCGCAAAGCCACACGTTGTTCGCCGTCGGCTCGGGCCAGGGAAGCAAGTTGCGACGAGACTTGGGCCATGAGCGATTGCTGGAGCGTGATCTGGTCTTGCTCCTGTTTCAGCGCTTCCTTCAGGCCGCTCGAAGCTTTCAAGGCAGTCAGTTTGCTTTGGTACTGAGTGACGTCCTTCAGGCCGGAGAAATCTGAAACCAGCATTCGTTCGGCGTCGAGCTCCGAGGTCGCATCGTTGCGTTTTTCGGCGGCGTCAGCTTGGTTCTGGGTACGCTCAAAAAGACCTTGAATAAAGGCCGGGTCCGGCGCGACTATGCCCGCCTGCATCGCCTTCAACTGCAGCCATTCGACAGCCTTTTCGAAGACTTCAGCCGGCGCCCATTGATGCGTGCCGGAAAAGACTTCGACGCGGTAGGGAAGGCCGCGGTCCTCGCGCTCGCGGCGAATGGAAATGACCTCAGGCCAGTTGAAATCCTCATCGCCAACGGCCAGGAAGTACGGCAGGTTTGATGGAGGGGCACCGGCGCTCGAATAACCGGCGCCGCTGGCGATGACCCCGGCGATCTGGCAGGGTTTGCAGAAGGTCGCAACGTAGCCCGCCATGCGCGCGCCTCCGGAAAATCCGGTGGTGTAGGTGCGGCGCTCGTCGATGGCAAAGCGGGCATGGGTGTCGTCCCACATGGCAGCGGCGCCTTTGGTGGAGTCGCTTATCGAGAAATTACGCGAGGTGTTGGAGGCGGCGAGAATGAAGCCGTATTTTTCGGCGACATTTTTGTAGAGCGCGACAGGAATCTTGCCGCGGGCGTCCGGATCGAAGGCGTAAATGATGGGCCACCGTTTTTGCGAACTGTAGGCGGAGGGAAGATAGAGAGCGTAACTTTGCGCAGAATCGCTTTCGCACGTGACCGTCTCAATCACCTGGCCGGCGGGAAGAGGCGGCGGGGCAACCTGAGCTGTCGCGGTGCCGAGCACCCTGGCCAGAGATAACCCGCAGAGGACGCAGAGCCGGACGAGGTTCATCACTTTTTTAGATGCCGTAGAGAGTCACGGTCACGGTGCAAGCGATCCGTTATATTGAAGCACAGATGACAACCTCTTCCACCGTTATGGTGTGCCCGGCGCGAGGAATCTCCGGCGCGCTGCAGATGCCGGGCGACAAGTCGATTTCGCATCGTTACGCCATCTTGGCGGGCATCGCAGAGGGCACGACGCGGTTGGAGAATTTCTCCACCGGCGCGGATTGCGCCAGCACTCTGAAATGTCTGCGCGGATTGGGAGTGCAATTGGAGCGTGACGAAAATCGGGTGGAAATTCACGGACGCGGACCGAAGCTGCAAGCACCAACTACGGCGCTCGACTGCGGTAACTCCGGCTCGACTATGCGCATGTTGAGCGGAATCCTGGCTGGACAGGCATTCGCCAGTGAGCTGTTCGGCGATGAATCGCTTTCGCGGCGGCCAATGGCGCGAATTATTACGCCGCTGGAGATGATGGGGGCGTACTTTTCGTCGGCGCAAGGAGCGCGGCCACCGTTGCGAATCAGCGGCGGGCGTCTCAAGGCGATCGACTACGCGATGCCGGTCGCCAGCGCGCAAGTGAAATCGGCGTTGCTGTTTGCGGCTTTGTTTGCTGAGGGCGAGACGCGAGTTGAGGAGCCGGTGCGGACGCGTGATCACGGCGAACTGGCATTGCGGGCGTTTGGGGCGGAAGTCAGACAGAAGGGAAGTGGATACAGCATCTCCGGTGGGCAAAAACTTCGCGGCATCGAAGCGACAATCCCCGGCGATCTCTCCAGCGCTGCTTTCTTTCTCTGTGCGGCAGCGTTGTTTCCGGGAGCGCGCTTAACCATCACCGATCTGGGCATGAATCCGACGCGAAGCTATCTCCTCGATCTGCTGACTGCCATGGGCCTGCGAATTTCCGTCACCCAACTCGAACAAAGGCACGGTGAAGTTGTCGGAACAATTCAGGTCGAGGGCGACAAGCTGCACGGAGCCACGATTCGCAGCCCGCAAACTGCTCTGCTGATCGACGAGATTCCAGTGCTGGCGGCGATCGCGCCTTATACGGATAGCGGGATTGAAATTCGTGACGCCCGGGACTTGCGAGTGAAAGAATCTGACCGGATCGCGGCAATCGCGAAAAACCTGCGGGCGATGGGTGCGGAGTTGGAGGAATTCGAGGACGGGCTGAGAATTCCCGGCGGCCAGAAATTGCACGGAGCAGAAGTGGACTCGTTCGGAGATCACCGGATTGCAATGGCCTTTGCGGTGGCGGCTTTAAGGGCCGAGGGAGAGACAGTGATCCGTGGAGCGGATGCGGCAGTCATTTCGTTTCCCGGATTCTTCGAAACCCTGGAGAGTGTCGCGCAGCGGTGAGGGCGATGACGGATCAGGGCGTGATCTCGAAGACGACGCCGTTGCAGTAGATACCGTCACATATGCCGCCTAATTCTGCGGTCCCGTAAAAATTCCCGGCTTGATCCTCCACCAAGCCCGCGACCGGGTATTCACCGTCTGTGCAACCGGGCTGAGAGCAAAAGTTGTAGAGCACAGTGTAGCTTGGTGAACTGACCTCGAAAATCGCCCCAGCACCGGCCGTCCCACCTTCGGAAGAGGTCCCGAAAAGTGCCGTATTGGCAGAATTCACGATAACCCCAGCCGCAGGGTTCGCTCCGTTATGATAGTTGAGCGGAAGGCTAGAAAATCTTCGTTGCGTGGGGTTCAGCCTCCAGACACCCCCGGCAGCAAAGCCGTTGTTACCCCCACTAGAGAACGTGGTGTATAGAGTGCCGTTAACGATGCTGACTGTGCCTTGCGGCTCGATTCCTTGCTTCCCAAAATGGGATGTGTACACGATGCTGAGCGTCCAGCCGCTTGCACCTGGAGACAGCTCATAGACCTCGCCGATGCCGCCGCCTCCCTTTTCCGTGGTGCCGTAGAGATTACCTGAACCATCAAAAGTCACACCGGCTACCGGGTAGCTCCCATCGGGGCAGAATTTGCCTTGCCCCGTCGAGCAGAAGTTGTAAAGAGTGTTCATGATCCAACCGCTAGGCGTCGGCGACAGCTCAAAGACATTTCCACCACCTCCGTTGCCGGGGTACGTTCCAGCGCCCTCAAAGCTTGTCGTGCCGTACAAATTGCCGGAGGCGTCCGCCGTCAATTGGCTGCTCGGCGTATTGCCGTCCGCACAACCGATCTGATTCTGAACTGAGCAAAAGCTGTACAGTACCGTTTCTGTCCACGGCTCGCCGAGGGACGCCGGAGGAGACAGTTCGAAGACTGTTCCGCAGTTGTAACTTCCCGCAATGCAGCTCGAAGCGCCGCCACCCTGCGTCGTTCCGTACAGATCGCCCGAGGCGTCAATGAGCAGTCCTGCAACCGGAAACAAACCGTCTGTGCAATTTTGGAGTGTGCAGAAGTTGTAAAGTACCGTCTCTGTCCAGGTACCGTCAGAGTCGGGAGACAATTCGAAGACAGTTCCACAGCCAACCGGGTAACAGTACGCGGCGCCGGCTGAGCTCCCACCGTTCCTTGTTGTTCCGTAAAGGTTCCCCTTCCCATCAAATATTAGATTACCGGCGGGGAGAGCTCCGTCATTCGGCGCACCGCCGAAGCTCCACAGCACTTTGTACGTTTGGCCCAGCGAGAAGGAACAGCTGGCTAGAGCCAGCAGGACGCAGAAGAAGACTTGCTTCATACTCTCCCCCAGTGCGGACGACGAATCATACATCAGTCGCCAGGAAGTCAATAGAGACTTTGGGCTGGTTGCAGGAGTTTGCAACTCCGAAATATTGTCATTCTGAGCGAAGTGGGAACTGCGCTGCGCAGGTCCTGCGGCGCCGAAGAACCCCTTTTGCTCAATCGCTGCTACTGGTTTCGAGAGGAGTTCTCTCAGCGACCTCATAGAGCAGGGTTTGAATGCCTCTATGGGGCTGAGGAGAATCCTGAGCTGCCAGGGGTCCTTCGACTGCGCAGCCGCCTCGCTGCGCGGAGGTCGCTGCTCCGCTCAGGATGACAAAAAGTAAAGGGTCTTCCCCGACGAGAAGACCCTTCTCTTAATTTCTGATCACATACGTTCTGTCTTGCCGCGATACTTGACCGTGCCAGTCTTCTGGTTCATCTGGTCGACGTCCTGGTTGGTGTAGGTTCGGCCAGCCTTGCGGGCCGGACCAGCCGCCGCAACTAAACCGGCGGCGCTTCCGCTTTCTTCAACCGGTCCGGCGATAAAGTCAAAACCACGTTCATTCTGCGCACGATGATCAGGCATTGGCGGAGCGCCTATCTGTCCTCGGCCGTGCTGAAATGCCTGGGAATATTGCCACGGCTGCGGAACATTAACCGTTCTCGAAGGGCCATACCAGACCGGCACAGTGTTCACTCCGACCGGCGGCGGAGCGACAAATTCCTCAGACAACGTCGCATTGGTTGCGCCGGCGACCAGGCCGAAGGTCGCATTGCTGGCGCCAACCGGCGAAGGCGAAACCGTGGAAAGCGTCACGGACGGAGTGGTGACCAGCGGCACAAAGGGAGCTGCGTAGACACCATAAGGTGGAACCCAGTTGCTGGCAGTGCCACCCATCATGGTGACCTGCGCAGCGGCAAGTCCGGAGAGCAAGAGCAGCAGGCAGAGAACAGACACAAAACGCATAGGATCCTCCACAAAACTTGGCAAGTTTCCGGGAGCTGCCACTCACGATGCATGCCGGAGCGGTCCGCGGGGCCCGGATTTGAGACGATCATACACCCGAAACCCGGCTCTGGGCGCGGCTTTTGTTAGGTGCTTTTCTCAAGCACCCACGTAGCGGGCATAGAGACTTCTGGCCACTGCGGTGTCGGTCGTGCCCTTGATGATGGCCCGGCCATCAGGGAACAAAGTCATCTCGTAGGGGTCATGCCAGAATTTCAAGACGAAGTCATTGTGGCGCACCGAGCCATGGGGTTTGAGGCGTTCGCTCATCTCGGCCAGGTCGACCGGGCGATGGCGTTCGTGGATCTGCACGGAATTGCGGCCACAAAGCGTAATATGCGGCCGGCCTTCCCCTGCAAGGTGGGGAAACTCGTGCCGGTCACAGGCGCGGCAGCCGGGACGGGGTTTGTCGGCGGCAATCTCCGCACGCTCGTTCGACCACACATCGAACGACAGCAGGGTGCGGCGCAGACGGTCCTCCGCGCCGACCAGAAACTTGATGGCTTCCGTGGCCGCGATCGAAGCCGCCAGGTTTACCGTGGAATTCAGGATTCCTGCTGTCTCGCAGGTTTCGAACGTGCCCTCCGGCGGATCGGGGAAGATGCAGGCGAGGCATGCAGTCCGGCCGGGCAGAACGTTCAAAGTCACGCCGTAGCTGCCAACCGCGGCCGTGTAGATCCAAGGCAGGGAATGCTTGACGGCGAAATCGTTGATCAGATAGCGGGTCTCGAAATTATCGGTGCCGTCAAGAATCAGTTGCAGGCCTGACAGCAGGGAATCGATGTTGGTCGGAGTTAGATCGGCGACGTGCGGCTCGACCACGACCTGCGAATTGAAGGCTTTAATCTTTCGCGCGCCGGCGATGGCCTTAGGAAGCGATTCGGCGGCGTCGGCCTCGTCGAACAGTGATTGACGCTGTAGATTGCTGGGCTCAACATAGTCGCGATCGATCAAGCGGATCGTTCCGATGCCGGCCCGAGCCAGCAGGGAAGCCAGCGCGGAGCCGGTGGCGCCGCAGCCGACGATGGCAAGTTGTGATGAAGCCAGCCTGCGCTGACCTTCCGCGCCGATACCGCGGAACAACACCTGGCGCGAGTATCTGTCGTCGAGTTCCAAAGACATCACCTTTCGCAAGCCTGCAAACCATTATTATAGGTTTTCGCCAGATTACGCATAATCGTTGGAGGACCGGTGGGTCAAGGGTGCGAGCCAAACGCGCGATTGTACTGTCGCAAAAAACGCGACAGTCCGCGCGGCTCGCCCAGATCCCTCGCGACGCAAAAGCGGCTTGCTCGGGATGACAATCAAACTGACCCGCTACCGGACGGGACCGTAGCAGTTAGTCTGAACAACTCGCTGGGGACAATATTGCTTCGAAGGGTTTCATCGAATTCATTAAACGATCACAGGTCGATCGGGGAGATAGTTTGCACCTAGGGGGAGCTTGGCGCATGATGCTAACCGCGCTGGCGTTCGCGGCAGTGTGTGCCACAACGGCGCACGCGAGCTCCTCGGATGTGCAAGCAGCTCAAAACCAGGGACAAGCGGAGCAGACCCCAGAGACGGCAGCCGACCGCATGGCCGCCTACCAGGGCTTGGTAGTTAGCGCGATCCATTGGCCGGGCGTCGCGTCGGAGGCCGACCAGAAACGATGGGCTGCGCTGATTTCTCAGAAAGAGAACCGGCCTCTCGACCGCGACCTCATTCGCCAGAGCATTCATGAGCTTTATGCCACCGGGCGTTTTGCGGACATCCGGGTAGAAGCCGAGCGCGCCCCGGATGGGAAGATGTTGCTCTCAATCATCACCTCGCCGAATTACTTTGTCGGCGAGGTCAGGGTGGAGGGTGCTTCCAACCGTCCTACTCCGGGGCAGATCGTCAATAGCGCCAAGCTTCCGCTGGGAGAATTGTTTACTTCGGATGGGCTGGAGCGCGCCCTCACCAACATCAAGCAGCTCATGGAAGAGAACGGTTATTACCGCTCGTCCGTCAATCCGGAAGAGCGGCTTGACGCCGACAGGCAGCAGATCGCGATTTTGTTTCGCGTCACTCCCGGGCCGCGAGTGCGCGTCGGAGCCGTGGACGTGAAGTGCGATCCGGCTTGCTCCCAACCGGAGATTCTGCAGGCGGCAAAACTGCATCCCGGAGATCAGGTCTCGGTACAACTGGCCAGCAGTGCGTTGGAGCGGCTGCGCAAACGATATCAGAAACAGAACCGCCTTCTGGCGCAGGTTTCGCTCGCCAGGAAATCTTATCGGCCGGAAGCCGACGCGGTGGACTACGTTCTGAACATTGTTCCCGGGCCCAAGGTCGTGGTTCAGGCGGAGGGTTTCAAAATCAGCCGGCGCGTGCTCAAGCAGAATGTCCCCATCTTTGAAGAGAACACGGTGGATGAGGACTTGCTCAACGAGGGCCGGCGCAACCTGCTGAACTACCTCCAGGGCCGCGGGTATTTCGGCGCGACGGTAGGGATGAAACGGCAATCCGATGCCGGCGGATCAGAGTTGCAGATCACTTACGTGATCAATGCCGGAGCGCGGCATAGGCTGGTTCGAGTTGAAGTCACCGGCAATCAATACTTCCGGACGGAAACCTTGCGGCCGCGGTTGCAGGTGCAACCGGCAGGCCGGCTGTTCGAGCGCGGACGCTACAGCCAGGGATTGTTGGCGAACGATGTTCGCAACCTCGAAGATCTTTACCGTGCCAACGGATTTCAGGAGATCAAGGTGACGCCTGACGTGATCGACGACTATGAGGGCCATGAGCGAGACATCGCCATCAAGCTGGCCGTGGAGGAAGGCCCACAGACGCGCATTGGAGCCTTTCGCATTGTGGGGAACCACGCGTTTTCCGAAACCCAACTCGGCGGCGAAATCATGACCGGTGAGGGCCAGCCATTTTCCGAATCGAACATTGGAGAGGACCGCGACCGCCTTTTGAACTACTACTTCAACCGCGGGTATCCTCACGCCACCTTTGAAGCCACAGCCAAGCCGATTCCCGGTGAGGCCCGTCGCATGGACGTCGCATTCACGATCCACGAAGGAGAGCAGGTATCGGTCGACCACGTCTACCTGTCAGGTTTGAAAGCCACCCGGCCATACGTGGCACAGCGCGAGTTGCTGGTCACGCCTGGCGACCCTCTGAGCGAGATCGACATTCTGCAGTCGCAGCAGAAGCTCTACGACCTGGGCATCTTCAGTGAGGTAGAAACTGCGGTCCAGAATCCCAACGGCAACGAGCCCCAGAAGAATGTCCTGGTAGATGTCCAGGAAGCGAAGCGCTACACATTTCTGTACGGCCTTGGGCTGGAGTTTCAGACGGGACAGCCCACTGCCATCGGCACCAACCAGGCGCTGGGTCAGACCGGCGTCAGCCCGCGGGTCTCGCTGGGTGTCACCCGGCTCAATTTTCAGGGCCGTGACCACACCATCACCTTCAGGGCGGACGTGGGTAGTCTGGAGCAGCGCGGTTTGATCAGTTATCTCGACCCTCGCTTCCTGGGCAGCCCGCGATGGAAGCTCTCCTTTACCGCGTTCTACGACAACACACTGGATGTGACGACGTTCACCTCGCAACGTTTAGAAGGCGCAGTGCAATTCGGCCAGATCGTCAATAAGACCAGCACGCTGGACTACAGCTTCACCTACCGGCGAGTGAAGGCCACCGATATCCAGATCAGCCCGGCGGAAATCCCTCTACTCTCCCTGCCGGTGCGTGTGGGTGAACCCGGACTCAGCTATATCCGCAACACGCGGGACAACGACCTGGCGACTACCAAGGGCAGTTACATCACAGGGACCGCTGGAGTCGCCTCCAGTTATTTTGGTTCAGAAGCGGACTTCAGCCGGGTTCAGATCCAACACTCGTCGTATCACGCGTTTGGCAAGAACCGGCTGCAGGAGAAGAAATTTGTGTTCGCGCGCTCGACTCAGGTGGGCGTGGAAAATGCTTTTGGGAACACATCGATTTTGCCGCCAGGGCAAGCCTGTCCTGACCCCACGCAAACCAATTGTCCTGGGGCGACGGTCATTCCGCTGGCGGAACGTTTCCTGGCTGGCGGCGGCAACTCGCATCGCGGTTTCGGGTTAAATCAAGCGGGGCCGCGAGACCCGACGACGGGCTTTCCACTGGGCGGAAGCGCGTTGTTTCTCAACAGCGTGGAACTACGTTTTCCCCCGGCTACACTGCCCTATGTCCAGGACAATATGAGTTTTGCTTTCTTTTGGGACGCCGGGAACGTATTCAATGACGGACGTCACATGCTGGACAATCTGCTGCGCTGGCGGCAGAAAGATCCGGGAATATGCCTGCAGGACAGCATCGCTGCGCGTAACTGCGATTTCAGTTATGTATCGCACGCCTTGGGAATTGGTGTTCGCTACAAGACACCCATTGGGCCAGTGCGCTTCGATTTCGGGTACAATCTGAATCCACCGGCATTCCCCAGTTGTCAGGCGACACCTAGTTTCACGGGCCAGGCGAAATCGCCGATATTTTGTACCCAGCAGGTAAGCGGCACCTCCACGCTTCCGTATTTTGTGCCGCAACATGTTTCGCATTTCAACGTTTATTTCAGTATCGGACAGAGCTTTTGATGAAACAGACGTTCTGCATTCTGGCCTGCGCGTTCGCCTTGCTGGCAGCCTTGCCCCTGCGTGCCGCGGAGGTGCTCGACCGGATCGTCGCCAGCGTGAATGGAACTATCATTTTGCAAAGCGACTGGGAAGACGCGTTGCGCTATGAAGCTTTGGCCACCAGTCGTCCTCCTGCCGATCTTCCCGCCGAGGAGCGCAAAGCCGCGCTGGACCGTCTGATCGATCAGGAACTTCTGCAGGAGCAGATGCACTCCTCAGATTTTCAGCACGCCAGCGACCAGGAGATCGCGCAGCAAGTGGTGGCGATTCGCAAGCAATATCCGGATGGCGAAAGCGATCAAGCTTGGCAGGCCGTGCTAAGTCGCTATCGACTGACAGAAACGGAGTTGAAGCGGCAGGTCGCGCTGCAATTGGACGTCATGCGCCTGGTGGACGCGCGTTTGCGTCCCGGAGTAAACGTCGATTCCACCAGCATTGAGAGCTATTACAACCAGGAGCTGCTGCCCCAACTGCGGCAATCCGGTGCCAAGGAAGTTCCACTGGCGGAAGTCACCCCGAAGATCAAAGAGTTGCTCACCCAACAAAAGGTGAACCAGCTACTGGTGGCGTGGCTGCAAAATCTGCGCTCCGGCAGTGACATTCGTACCGAGACGATCTCCTTCGATTCCCGAGGCGAGTTGCAATGAGCGAAGCCGGCGCCAAGCCGGACCGGCGCAAGGGCCTCTGGAAGTATTTGCTGGTTGCCGCTGTCGCTGGCCTTGTCCTCCTTTCCGCTCTGGCCTGGTACGCCACCACCGACTCCTTTCAAGCAGCGATGCGCCGCCGGTTGGTTGCCGAGTTGGAGCGGACCAGCGGCGGGCGAGTCGAACTCGGCGTCATTCACACCATTCCGTTTCGGCTGCAGGTGGACGTGCGCGACCTGACCATCCACGGACGCGAGGCAGCAGGTGAGGTTCCCTACGCTCATGTCGACCGGTTGGTGGCAAGGATCAAGATCATCTCTCTGCTCGAAACTCAGTTTGGATTTGATTCGGTCGTGCTGGAGCGTCCAGTGGTACACGTCATCCTGTATCCGGATGGTTCTACCAATCAACCCACGCCCAAATTGACTGACGCATCGGCCAAGACTCATGTCGAGCGGCTGTTTTCCTTGTCCATCCGCCAGCTTGAGGTTCGCCACGGTGAATTGCTGTGGCACGATCAGAAGATCCCGCTGGATTTTGTGGCGAACGACGTCTCTGCCGACATGAATTACTCCGTCCTGCATGGCCGCTACGACGGCAGCCTGCTGTTTGGCAAAGTTGGTACCACGTTCGACGGCTACCGGCCCGTAGCGTGGATGGCGGAGGCGCACTTTGCCCTCGGCGGTGACAGTCTGGAGGTGAAGTCGCTCCGGGCGACTTCGGGACGTTCCACTGTGACCGGCAACGGGCGCCTGGTCAATTTCCGTCGGCCGGTGATTGCCGGGCAGTATGACCTGGTGGTTGATCTGGCGGAAGCCGGCGCTGTGGTGCGCAATTCCCATCTGCGTCACGGTGTGCTCCAGGCGAGCGGCAGTGGTTCATGGTCCAACAGTGGCTTCGGATCCACTGGCAAGCTGTTGCTGAGTGATTTCGACTGGCGGCAGGAAGCATTCAACTTACACGCAGCCAGGCTCAACACCCAGTTCACGCTCGACCCACAACGTCTTTCGCTCCTTGACCTCACCGCCAAGTTGCTGGGCGGTGAGGCCAGCGGAAATGCCGAAGTGATGAACTGGCTCAACTTTGCGCCCGCCAAAACCACGGGGAAGATCGCTAACGAGCAGAAGGGAACCGTGCGCTTGAAGATGCGTGGCCTTTCTGCCGCGGAAATCGCGTCAGCGTTGTCATCGGCGGCCCGCCCATTGCGGCGGATGAACCTGGCGGGCACAGTCGATGTCAGCACGGAAACGCGCTGGAAAGGCTCGCCGCGGAACGCAGAAACCGAGATTGCCCTGGATGTGACGCCTCCATTACGACGGTCGCCGGGAGAATTGCCATTAGAGGCCCACACCCATGCCACGTATCGCGCCGGCCCCGCGGAACTGGAGGTGAGCGAGTTCAATGCCGGCACACACGCCACCCAGGTCCGGGCTTCCGGGACGCTGTCCACGCACGCCGCACTTAAACTATTTGTAAGCACTTCGGACCTGGGGGAGTGGCAGCCGGTCCTGGATGCCCTGGGCTACAGAAACCAGATTCCGGTGTTGCTCCATGGGCATGCCTCGTTTACCGGGACGGCCACCGGAAGAGTCAGCGAGGTTGACTTCGCCGGTAAGCTGCAGTCGCAGGATTTTGAAATTCGGCTTCCCGCAACTTCGCGCAGACCGAAACGGCAAGTCCGTTGGGACTATCTGTCGGCGGACGTTGAACTCTCGCCCTACATCATTTCGGCGCACAACGGTACCCTGCGCCGGGGCGAAACCACTGTCACCTTTGACGCAAGCGCCGGGCTGGACGAGAGGCAGTTCACAGATGCGAGTCCCTTTTCCGCCAGCGTGCAAGTCCACAATGTCGATATCGCTAAGGCGATGGCGATTAGCGGCTACGACTATCCCATCAGCGGACAAATGGATCTTTTCCTGCACGCTTCAGGAACCAAGGCACAGCCGCAGGGAGCGGGCGCGATTCATGTGACCAACGCAGTCCTGCACGGAAAGCCCGTCCAGCAACTGGACTCCAAGTTTTCCTTCACCTCTGAGCAGGTCTCCCTGAGTGAAATCCAGCTGGTGCAGGACCAGGCGCGGGTCACTGGAGATGGTACTTTCAATTTTGCGACCCAGGCCTTCCGCAGTGAACTGCATGGGCAGAATTTTGATCTGGCCAGCTTCCCGGCGTTGCAGTTCAGCCGCGTTGCGGTGGACGGCCGGATGGATTTCGACGCACAAAGCTCCGGCACGGTGCAGGAACCGATCCTCAATGCGACCTTGCAGATCCACGACCTGGCCCTGGACCATGAACGCGTCGGGGATTTCATCGTGGATGCGGCCACGCAAGGGTCCGAGTTGCGTCTCAGCGGACGTTCTCAATTCAACGATGCGGAACTCGACATCGACGGCAATGTTCAACTGCGGGGCAACTGGCCCGCGACGGTCAATCTGCATTTCAATCACCTGGATGTGGATTCGGTGCTGCGCGTCTACCTTCGAAGACGGGTCACGGGACGTTCCTCGGCAGCCGGAGACTTGCAACTGACTGGACCTCTGCGGGAGCCGCAGAAACTGCAGGTCGCCGGGGACATCAGCGATTTCTTCGCCGACCTGGAGCACATCCAGGTGCGGAACAGCGGTCCGCTGCGCTTTGCGTTTTCCGACCAGTCGCTGGCCGTTCAGCAATTCCGTTTGATCGGTCAAGGCACTGATCTCTCGCTCGCAGGAAAGGTCCGCTTAAACGAGGGGCGCGAACTTAACCTGCACGCCGACGGTCACGCCGATCTGGGATTGATCCAGAACCTCAATCCGGATTTCACCTCGTCAGGCGCGGTTGGTGTGAACGTGGCCGTTGAGGGCACGCTCGAGCGTCCGACCATCCTGGGAAAGTTGCAAATCACTCACGGCTTCATTCAGTACCGCGATTTGCCCAGTGCGCTGAGCGAGATCAACGGGTCGCTGGTTTTCAATCAGGACCGGCTGCAAATCGAAACTCTCACCGCTTACGTCGGAGGCGGTCTGGTGACGTTCGGCGGTTATGCCAACGCCTACAACCGCCAGCTCAATTTCGATTTGACCCTGCGCGGAGAAGATGTGCGGCTGCGTTACCCGCCGGGCGTGAGTTCGATGGCGACCGCCGATCTTCGTTGGACGGGCACGACTGCGGCCTCTACTCTCTCGGGCAACGCCACCATTACCAAACTTGCGGTCATGCCCGGTTTCGATTTTGGCTCGTACCTGGCAAGTACTGCGCAGGCATCCGCCCTGCCCCAGACCAATCCACTTTTGAACCGCATCCGCATGGATGTGCATATCGTCACCACACCGGAGCTGCAGATGCAGAGTGCAGCCGTCCGCCTTTCCGGAGATGCAGACCTGCATCTCCGAGGGACAGCCGCTAAGCCGGTGCTTCTGGGGCGGGCCGACATTATCGAAGGCGACGTTTATTTCAACGGCAGCCGATACCGCATGGAGCGCGGATCTGTCCTCTTTACCAACCCGGTGACCACGACCCCGGTGCTCGATCTGCAGGCGTCCACCAAGGTGCGCGACTATGACGTGACACTGAACCTGACCGGGCAGTTGGACAAAATGAGTTTGAGTTATCACTCGGAACCGCCGCTGTCCACGGCCGACATCCTCAACCTGCTCGCCTTGGGCCAGACCCAGCAGCAATCGGCGCAACTTCAGCAAAGCGGACAAACCGGCTTCGCCCAGCAAGCTTCCAGCGCCGTGCTGGCCGAGGCCCTGAATTCCGCGCTTTCCAGTCGTTCACAACGCTTGTTCGGGATCTCCCACATCAGGATCGACCCTCAGGGTTTGAATACCGAAACCACGCCCACCCAGACCACTCCGCTGCCGTCGGTCACCATCGAACAGCAGGTGAGAGATAATTTGACTCTGTCGTACACCACCAACGTGGCCGACACCTCGCAGCAAATCATCCAAGGGGAATACAACATCACCCACAACCTGTCGATCGTGGGAATCCGCGACTACAACGGTGTGGTCAGCTTTGAAGTGCGGTTCCGGCAGAGAAAGAAGTAACATCCTGCCAGACCTCAAGCGGGAGGCCATTCCCACCAACCTTGTGGGCCATAGGTCTCGCTGCACGGGGATTGCCGTGAGGAAACGCGCTTTCAGATGTTTTGTTGTCCGCTGCGGCCTGCAAGTTCTGCTAACATGTGCGTTCTAGAGGGTGCAGTCGGACTGCAGTCTGGCCACCGGGAGGTAGGGGGATGCGGAAAAACCGAGGGTTTTCGCTGATCGAGTTGCTGATTGTGGTGGCCATTATTCTGATCATCGCGGCGATTGCGATTCCGAACGTCTTGCGCGCCAAGATTTCGGCAAATGAATCGTCGGCGGTGCAATCAATTCGGACGGTGAATACCACCCAGGTCACCTACCAGGCGACATATCCGACGGTGGGTTACGCGAGCACGCTCGGCGCGCTGGGGCCGGCAGCCGCGTCGGGCTGCACGACTCCGAATTCGGCAAATTCATGTTTGCTGGATTGGTCGCTGGCCCAGGCCACCAGTGCCGCAACCCCCAAGAGCGGATACTATTTTGGAATGGGTGTGGTGACCTCGAGTGGAATGAATCTCGGATACACCATAGGCGGCTCGCCGGCGGGATTCAATTCCACCGGAGTCCGCGGATTTTGTTCTAATGAGGATGCGGTGATCCGCTTCACTCCCGCTCTCAGCGGAACTCCGGCCACCAACACCGCGACTTGCGCAGCCTACGCGGCGCTGCAATAATTTCTGTTCGCGACAGCCTTGTCTGGAGTTTGGCAATGGTTGCAACTCCTATGACGGTCGAACGATTGGGTCCTAGTGGGCAAGGCGTGCTTTGTCTGCACGGGCCGCTTACCATGGAGAACGTCGCTTCCTTCCACAACGCCATCCGGCGGGAAGAGAACGCCGAGGCCGTGGTCGTCGATCTTACCGAGGTCCCCTACGTTGATTCTTCCGGCTTGGGATCACTGGTGAGCGCCTGCGTCTCGCGACAGAAAGCCGGACGCCGCGTTGCCCTCAGCGGCGTGAACGAGCGCGTTTTCCGCCTGTTTGAAATCACCAAAGTCGAATCGCTCTTCCTGATTTTTGACACCATCGATGAAGCGATCGCCGCTCTGAGCAGCACGGCGCAAGCCTGAGACTCCTTGCCAGACGCCAATTGTGCCGCTTGACCGGCGGGGTCACCACGCGTTTCTCCGCTGTAACCTAACGTGACAAATCCTACGGACACTCATCCTCCAATCTCCCCCCAGCAAGCTTCTCACAGCGCAGAGTGACAACAGTTACTGACAGGACCGCTCGGCAGGAGTAAAAAGAGATGACTTCGCATGCGGAGAATCCCAATGGCGAAATTTTGGGGATGGAAACAACACATCGCTCTGTTTGTGTTCTGTGCCGTAGTCGTAATTAGCCCGTCAGCACAGACCTTTACGACTCTGGCGAACTTCGACGGCAGCAACGGTGAATATCCGTCTGCGGGTCTGGTGCAAGGTCTCAGCGGAAATCTCTATGGAACAACCACCAAAGGCGGGGCCAACGACTCTGGCACGGTATTCGAAATCAGCCCTGCCGGCAAGCTGGTGACGCTATACAGCTTTTGCTCCCAACCGAACTGCTCTGACGGCGTGAACCCGCAAGCCGGTCTGGTGCAGGGTTTCAACGGGGATTTCTATGGGACAACGACCCAAGGGGGAGCCGGCCACTCTGGCACGGTATTCGAAATCAGCGCGGCTGGCAAGGTGACCACGCTCTATACCTTTTGCGCGGAACCGAACTGCGCGGACGGCGAATTCCCGGCGAGCCTGGTGCAAGCTACTAACGGAAACTTTTACGGGACCACCGCTGGCAGGTTCAACTTTGGCACAGTCTTCGTAATCACCCCAGCCGGCAGGCTGACTACGCTCTACACCTTTTGCACGCAAAAGCCCTGCACTGACGGTGAACACCCTGAGGCAGGGCTGGTGCAAGCCACGAGCGGGAACTTTTACGGAACAACCTTCGAAGGCGGGGCCAACAACAGTGGCACGATCTTCGAAATGACTCCAGCGGGCAAGCTGACCACGCTTTACAGTTTTTGCTCTCAAACCAACTGCACTGACGGCGCATCGCCTTATGCGGGTCTGGTGCAAGCCATCGACGGGAGCCTTTACGGGACAACCGAATATGGCGGGGTCAATGGCAATGAGTGCTTCACCGGGCTTGGTTGCGGTACAGTTTTCGAAATCACCGCGGCGGGCAAGTTGACCACCCTCTACCGCTTTTGTTCTCAAGCAAACTGCCCTGATGGCAACTATCCGTACGCAGGGCTGGTGCAAGCCACCGACGGGAACCTTTACGGGACGACTTCTTCCGGCGGTGCGGCTGGCGGAGGCACCGCATTCAAGATCACTCCAAGGCGCCAGCTAACCACGCTCTACGGCTTTTGCTCCCAACCGCTCTGCATCGACGGGTTTGTCCCCTACGGCTGGCTGGTGCAAGGAACGAACGGAATCCTCTATGGAACAACGGTCAAAGGCGGAACGGGCAGCAACTGCGCTGGATACGGCTGCGGCACCGTCTTCAGCCTGTCGGTTGGCCTTGGCCCCTTCGCAAAAACTCTGCCAGGGGCCGGCAAAGTGGGACACCTGGTAGGAATTCTCGGGAATAATCTGACTGGCGCTACGGCCGTCACCTTCAACGGCACACCGGCGACGTTCACGGTTCGATCCGCTTCACTCATTGTCACGAATGTACCAGCCGGCGCAACTACAGGCACAGTCCGGGTGACGCTGCCGAGCGGAACGCTTTCGAGCAACGTGCCGTTCTCCGTGCTGAAGTGAGATCGCCTTCGCACGACTATTTCGTTCCGCCGCGGGCCTGGCGTTTTGCTTTAACCCAGCCTTCTTTCACGATTTGATGCCCGCGGGCGATGGCCAGTGAATCCGGCGGAACGTCTTTAGTGATGCACGACGCCGCGCCGACGTATGCGCCTTTACCGACGCGCACCGGCGCCACCAGCGTCGCATCGCTGCCGATGAAGGCTCCATCTTCGATCACCGTCTGGTGCTTGTGCACGCCGTCGTAGTTGCAGGTGATGGTGCCGGCGCCGACGTTCACGCCCTCGCCGATTTCCGCGTCGCCGAGATACGTGAGATGGTTGGCCTTTGAGCCTTTGCCCAGGCGAATTTTCTTGGTCTCGACAAAATTTCCCACGTGCGCGCCTTCGCCGATGTCGCTTCCCGGACGAAGATGGGAATACGGCCCGAGCCGCGCTCCTGCTTTCACCACAGATTCGCTGAGCACGCAGCCGGGGCGCAGAATCACGTTGTCTCCAATGACCGAGTTGTTCAGCACGCTATAGGAACCGATGCGGCAATCGCTGCCGATCTGCGTGTTGCCGAGCACTTGCACAAACGGTTCCAGGATGGTGTCGGCTCCGACCTCAACATCAGCGTCGATCACGCAGGTTTGCGGATAGAGGATGGTCACGCCGTCCTGCATGAGCTGCTCACATTTCGCGCGGCGCATGTGCTGGTCGATCTCGGCCAACTCGGCCCGCGTATTGCCGCCGAGAATTTCGTTGGGATGTTCAGCCGCCACAGCGACTACGCGTTCTTTCGCCTTGCGCAGGATCGCAGCCATGTCGGTGAGGTAAAACTCGCCGTGAGGATTTGCGGTGCCGAGTTGATCGATGTAGCGAAACAGGGTAGCCGTCGAGAAGGTGTAAAAACCGGAGTTAATTTCGGTGATTCGCTTTTGCGCCGGCGAAGCCGATTTTTCCTCCACGATGGCCAGCACCTCGTCACTCTTTGCACTCTTGCGCAGCACACGCCCGTAGCCGGTGGGGTTCTGCAAGTGAGCTGTGAGCATGGTCATCGCCGCGTTGTGAGAGGCATGGAAGTCTCGGAGTCGCGCGATGGTTTCAGGAGTGATCAGCGGCGCATCGCCGGAAAGAACGATGACTTGGTCATACGGAGCGAGCGCTTCGCGAGCCACCATCAGCGCGTGCCCGGTGCCCTTCTGCGGTTGCTGCAAAACAAAGTTGATTCCGGTGTGAGCGACGGCCGCTCGCACGCGATCGGCCTCGTGACCGATAATCGCGTACACATCCGCAGTTGGAACTACCTTAGTGGCGGCCGCAATCACGTGCGCCAGCAGCGGCTTGCCTCCGACCTCGTGCAGCACTTTAGGATGTTTAGATTTCAGCCGCGTGCCCTTGCCGGCGGCCATGATGGCGATGGCGATCTTGCCATCTGCGTTCCCACCCTTTCGCAAAGAACGCGAAAAGGGTGGGGCAGCCACCGTTTGCACTTTTCCTGATGCTTTCCTGGATTTAGGCATCGCAGTCAATATACCGCGAGGCTGAGTTCTTAACCACAGGGACACAGTAGCGCCGCCGTCCCGGCGGCCATCTCGGACTTCCTCTACCCGCCGTTCCTGCAAAGCCGGCAGGATGCCAGCGCTACGAGTGTCGGCGCACAGCAGTACGCGCCGGCGGAGCAGCCGTACGCTGCGAGCTAGCCAGCGCAGCCAGGGTCAGCAAGTCCGCGGCAATGCGCGCCGTATCGTGCCGGACGACTTCGCCCTCGTCGAGGTAATCGCCCAGCACGGGTTTCACGCCCAGTTCTTCGACCGCCCTGCGGTCAACCACTACCTGGGTCGCTCCTTCCAGCGCATATTTCGCTTTCATGGCAGAAGAGATGTGTTTCCGATTGAGAACGGTGAAATCAAAAAGTTGGCAGCCGGCGTGGCGATTAATCGCGCGGATGTGGTCGGCAGCGGTGCGTCCCAGGCTTTCGTTCGCCTGGGTCATCAGGTTGCAGATATAAACTTTGACGGCCGAGGAAGCCGCGATCGCTTGCGGAATGCCGCGCACCAGCAAGTTGGGAATGAGGCTGGTAAACAGCGAGCCCGGCCCGATCGTGATCAGGTCGGCGCGCGCGATAGCGTCCAGGGTTTCCGGCAGCGGTTCGGCATCCGGCGGCACCAGAAACAACTCTTGAATGCGGACTTTGCTGGCCGTGATCTTGGTTTCGCCGCGCACCCGCGTCCCGTCTTCCATGAGCGCTTCGAGTTCGACATTCGCCGTCGTGGCCGGATAAATATGCCCGCGAGTGGCCAGGATTTCCGAGGACAGCCGCACCGCTTCGCTGAAGTCTTTGGTGATGGAGGTCAGAGCAGCCAGGAAAAGATTGCCAAAGCTGTGGCCCTCTAACCCGGAGCCTTTTTCAAAGCGGTGGCGGAACAACTGGGAAAGCAGCGCTTCGTCTTCGGAGAGGGCGACGATGCAGTTGCGGATGTCGCCCGGCGGCAGCATGTTCAGCTCTTTGCGCAGGCGGCCGCTGGAACCGCCATCGTCGGTGACGGTGACCACCGCACAAAGGTGCGAGATGATGGTTTCGGCCGAGGCAGCTTGCCCCGGCGGCGCGACGTAACGCTTGAGTCCTTTCAGTAGAGTGGAAAGCCCGGTTCCGCCGCCGATGGCCACTACGCGCACCGTGTCCACCGCCGCGGTTCGCGGCCGCTTAGGTTCTGCGCGCTGCCGCAAGGAGCGCATGGGATGGCGCTAGCCGTCCTCGCCCACGCCGATGGAAGGTGGCAGCTCTGCGCTCGGGTCGGGATACAGCAGTTCGGTGAAACGTGGATCTTCCGAAAGGTTCTGAAAATCGCCGTCATTGCGCGCCTGGAACCGCAGCGCGGGATTGAGGCGGATGGCCTCGTCCAGGTGCCGCAGCGAGTCTTCCACGTGGCCGGTCAAGCAATCCAGGGCCGCCAAACCATAGGCGACATAATCGGCCTTGGGCGACTGTTTCGAAAGCCGGTCGAGATGCTCGCGGGCGCCCACATAGTCGCCGACATTCATCAGCGAAACGGCGTAGTCGTAGTGCTCCTCCGAGCTCTTGAACTGGATCGTGACCTTCTCCAGTTGCTGATTGCACGTGTTCAGGTGTACATGGGCGCGGTCGGCGAACTCCTTGCTCGGGCCGGAAACGACCTTCTGCAAAAGTCCCTTGGCTTTGTCAAACTTGTGCTCCTGCAAAGCCCGAAGACCGGCCTCGTAGTTTTGCACAGCTTGTGCAAAACGCGGGTCGTCCGCAACAGTTTTCTTTGACGTGGTCTTTTGTACCATCTGTAGGATTCTTCCTGTGCTAGTCGTAAATACTCCGTTATCTATAGCTTATGCAATATGACTTCAACCTTCACTAGCGATCCGGTTTGCAATCTGGTCATCCGCTCTGATTTTGCCTGGCCAGAGACCCAAACCGATCTTGTGGAAAAGGTGCGCCGCCAAAATCGATCCAGCGGTTATAGCCTGACCTCGAGCTTACGTCAACCGGAGCCGCGCCGCTGGCTAATTCGCCGCTGTCTGATCCAGGTTCACCTGGTGCCACGCTCCCGCCATGATCCCCTTGCGGATCTGCACCGCGGTCTTGCCCTTCTCATGCTGCGCGTAGGCGTAATACAGCTCCTTCAGGCAGATGTCGCAGCGTGCGCCGTGGGCGCTTTCGAAACAGCTATGCAGGCTATTGTGTCCCATGCGGTCGCAGTAACAGTAGCAAGGCTGCTGGTGCAGGACGACGGGAATCTTCGCCGCCAGGTCATAGGCGCGGGTCTGATACGGAAACTGAGCGTTGTCGCCCCAAAGCTGGTCGCGGCTAAGAATCGCAGGGAGTTTCGAACCTTTCGGCGGCGGCGCGGCATTGTAGGCCGGCACTTCGCCCTCTTGCTGTGACGTGGCCCACGGGGCCGAAACCGTAAGCGTAATCAAGAACAGAATAGCTAGAGCAAGTCCGCGCTTCACCATGGTCCCTTCCTCGGTGGGGATATTGTACCTGAATGGCAAGGAGTGCGAGAAAGTGCGGTTCCAAGCTTAAGTCGAAATGTGGTCGTGGGCTATGCGCAAGAAATGCGGGACGGGCGCCCGCCCCGCTTTGTTTTGCAAGGCTACGCTACCTTTTCGCTTCGCTCTGCTTGCCCAAGAAATTCCAGCAGGGCATTGTTGACTTGATCACTGTGCGTCCATGCAATGCCGTGCGGCCCGCCTTGAATGACCTGAAGTTTGCTTCCTTTGATCAGAGCGGCAGTCCGTTTCCCCGAATTCGGGAACGGCACGATTCGATCGTCGTCGCCGTGAATTACCAGAGTGGGAATGTCGAAGCGATTGAGATCGTTGCGGAAGTCGGTGCCCCAGCTGTCCACGCAATCGAGTGCGCCTTTGGGCGAGCAGGCGACTGCAATGTTCCAGCTTGCATCGAGCGCCTCTTCGCTTACCAGCTTGCCTTTTAAATCGGCGTAGTTGTAGAAGAGCAGGCAGAATTGTTTGAGGAGCGCGGGCCGGTCAGCGATCACCGCTTTCTTGATCCCCTCGAAAACGCTGGCGTCTACGCCATCCGGGTTCTCCGGGGTCTTGAGCAGGTATGGCGGCACCGCAGAAACAAAAATCGCCTTACTCACGTTATTGGTCCCGTATTTCCCAACGTAGCGGGCCACTTCTTCTCCGCCCATAGAATGGCCTCCCAGAACGAAGTTACGCAAGTTGAGCTTCGTGACCAGCGCATGCAGATCTTCCGCAAAGGTGTCGGCGTTATATCCAGTCCAGGGCTGGCTGGACTTGCCGAATCCGCGGCGATCGTAGGTGATGACTCGATAACCGGCCGTTAACAGCGCCGGGATTTGCTTCTCCCAGGCGCGCCCGGCCAGCGGATATCCGTGAACCAGAACGATGGGTTTGCCGCTGCCGTGGTCTTCGTAGTAGAGGTCGATGTTGGTGCTGTTTTCCTTACCCACTGTAACGTACGCCATGGAAATTCTCCTCGTGTTGTGAGATTGGAACGGCCTGACGATCCGAGCTAACAGCGAGAGACCCCAGCTTCGATGCCGCCGACCTTTGACAGTTGCGTCTTTAATTTAAGAGCTTCTCTGTACCCGTTTCCAGAAGATTACGGCAATGAACAGCAGGACGATGGAGGGCATTCCACGGTGAACGGCGTCCTGAGCAGCGAAGATGGCGTAGCCCGCCAATAGGACCAGGATGACGACAAACAGTGACATTTGTTTACTCATGCCATTTCGCCTTGGAAGATTCTAGCACTCCGGCAAGTTCGCTCGGTAAGTCGGTTCTGAAAGCGAGGATTCCTTCGAAACGGGTTGTACGTATAGAATTAGGGTCAAGATGTCAGAGCCAGTGGGGTTCACACCAATTCCAAATACGCCGGACACGCAACGTGACCCAGGCTCGCCACTGCGCGGCATGGCGCTCTCGGTTTGGCTGCGCGACCTCATCATCTCGCTCGCCATTTCCTGTTTCATCATTATCTTTCTTTATCAGCCGGTGAAAGTGGAGGGCACCAGCATGATGCCTTCTCTCGAAGACCAGGAACGAATCTTTGTGAACAAGTTTGTGTACCGCCTGGAGCCGATCCAGCGCGGCGACATCGTCGTGTTCCGTTATCCGCGCGACCCCTCGAAGAGCTTCATCAAGCGAGTGATCGGACTGGCTGGCGACCATATTCAAATCGAGGACGGGCGGGTGTACGTCAACGGCAAGTTGCTGGATGAAGACTACGTCCCGCGCGCCTACGAAGATCAACGCACCTACCCGGAAATGGTGGTCCCGCCGGACTCCTACTTCGTGCTGGGCGATCACCGCAGCCTCTCCAATGACAGCCGCGACTTCGGCCCGGTCAACCAGAGTTACATCTACGGCAAAGCGGTCTTTGGCTATTGGCCGATGGACAAGATGGGTCGGATGCGGTAGGGAAACTCCAACACAGAGAGCACGGAGTTCACAGAGGTTCTTCTTTGTGTGACCCAGTTCCTCCGTGGTCATCTGCTTTTGCGGCGTAACCGCCAGTAACCACCTCGCAATCGCGTTCACACCGAGGGAAAATTCAGCGTACTCCTGAGAAAAATCTTGTAGCACACCTCAAACTTCGCGCACGAAGTTCTTGGCCGATTTCAACATCCCTGTTAAACTCTATGAAATCCACTCCCCCGGAGACAGAATGCAGGCAATCCTTGCGCTGGAAGACGGTAGGGTCTTCCGAGGCAAAGGCTACGGAGCTAAAGGCGAGTGTTACGGGGAAGTAGTTTTTAATACTTCCATCACCGGCTATCAGGAAATTTTCACCGACCCCTCCTATACCGGGCAAATTGTCGTTCTCACCAATCCCGAAATCGGCAATTACGGCACCAACGCTGAAGACAACGAAGCCACTCGGCCCTATATCGAAGGACTGATCGTGCGCGAGTTCTCGCGCGTGAGCTCTAACTGGCGTTCCCAGCAGGTCGCGGACGAGTACCTGGAAGGCTTCAAAATTCCCGTGCTCGCCGATATTGACACCCGCGCGCTCGTGCGCCACTTGCGAGACCACGGCGTTATGCGCGGTGTGATCTCGTCTATCGAGACCGATGCCGAGAAACTGATCGCCAAGTCCCGCTCCATTCCGAAGATGGATGGCACGGACCTGGCGAAAGTGGTCACCACAAAACATCCTTACGTTTGGGAGATGGGCGAGCGGTCGCATGAACCGGTGGCCGTGGTCGGCGTGAAAGATCAGCCGCCACGCTTTCACGTGGTCGCCTACGATTACGGCATCAAGCAGAACATTCTGCGCAAACTGCGTGGCGAAGGCTGCAAGGTGACCGTGGTCCCGGCGCAGACGCCGGCAGAAGATGTGCTCGCGCTCAAGCCCGATGGCGTATTCCTGTCGAATGGCCCCGGCGATCCCGAGCCTTGCACCTACGCGGTGGACAACATCCGCCGCCTCATGGGACGCCAGCCGGTCTTCGGCATCTGCCTCGGACATCAACTGACGGGCATCGCTCTCGGCGGAAAGACTTACAAGCTGAAATTCGGCCACCACGGCGGGAATCATCCGGTGCAGCAGTTGCGGACGGGCAAAGTAGAGATCACGGCGCACAATCACAATTTTGCTGTCGATCCCGATTCGCTGCCGCAGAGCGAGGTCGAGCTCACGCACATGGATTTGAACGACAACACGCTGGAAGGCCTGCGGCACCGCAATCTGCCGCTGTTCAGCGTGCAGTACCACCCGGAAGCTTCGCCTGGCCCGCACGACTCGCATTATCTGTTCAAAGAGTTCAGCAAGATGATGGAGGAGTGGAAAGGGTAGGAGGTTTAGCTTTTGCAGAGTTCTTAGCTTTGTCATCGCGAGCGAAGCATCGCGATTCGCTTGCGAATTGTGATGTGTAGTCGAGGGACCTGCTGCTATGAAGTGCCACTGTTATTTTGTGTACATCGTGGCCAGCAAGTCACGCGTGCTGTACATCGGAATGACGAACGACGTAGACAGGCGAGTTTGGGAGCACAAGAACGGTTTGATAGACGGCTTCAGCAGTCAATATCGCTGTCACCGTCTTGTTTACTACGAATCGTTCGATGACGTGCAGAAAGCGATCGATCGAGAGAAGCAGCTGAAGCGGTGGAACCGAGCCAAGAAGGTTTGGCTGATTGAAACAGGCAATCCGACTTGGGAGGACTTGGCTGAGGATCAACGGCATCGGTACACGCCGGAAAAGCAGGTTCCTCCACTCGCCAGTTGACTTGCTACGCAAAGTCAACTGACTCGGTCGGAATGACAGTGTATTTAATAGTTTCTCGACTTGTCATCCCGAGCAAAGCATCGCGATTCGCTTGCGAATCGCGGGGCGTAGTCGAGGGACCTGCTTGTGAATTTAAAGATGCGCGACAAAGAACATGCCCAAACGCACTGACATCTCCAAGATCCTGATCGTCGGCTCCGGCCCCATCGTCATCGGCCAGTCGGCGGAATTCGACTACTCCGGCACCCAGGCCTGCAAGGCGCTCAAGTCCGAGGGCTTCGAAGTGGTGCTGGCCAACTCGAATCCGGCCACCATCATGACGGACCCAGACCTCGCCGATCGCACCTACATCGAGCCGCTCACCCGCGAATATTTGGAAGAAATCATTCGCATCGAGCGTGTCTTGTCGCCCAGCGCGGGTTTCGCCCTGCTGCCCACTGTCGGTGGTCAGACTGCGCTGAACCTCGCCGTCGAACTTTCCGACAGCGGCATCCTTGAAAAGCACAACGTCCAGCTCATCGGCGCCAACATCACCGCCATCAAGAAAGCCGAGGACCGCCTGGTCTTCAAGGACGCGATGCAACGCATCGGCCTCGACGTCCCCAAATCGGCGCTGGTCAACAATCTCAAAGACGGCATGGAATTCGCCGGCAAGATCGGTTTTCCGGTCATCATCCGGCCCTCGTTCACTCTCGGCGGCACCGGCGGCGGCATCGCCTACAACCGCGAGGAACTGACCGAGGTGCTGGCCCGCGGACTGGATTTCTCTCCCGTGCACGAAGCGCTCATCGAGGAATCAGTGCTGGGCTGGAAGGAATTCGAGCTCGAGGTAATGCGCGACCTCGCCGACAACGTCATCATCATCTGCTCGATCGAAAATTTTGATCCCATGGGCGTGCACACCGGCGACTCGATCACCGTCGCCCCTGCTCAGACCCTGACCGACCGCGAGTATCAACTCATGCGCGATCAGGCCATCGCGGTAATCCGCGAGATTGGCGTCGAGACCGGTGGTTCCAACATTCAGTTCGGCGTCCACCCCCAGACCGGACGCATGGTCGTGATCGAGATGAACCCGCGTGTTTCGCGCTCTTCGGCGCTGGCCTCGAAAGCCACCGGATTCCCCATCGCCAAGATTGCCGCCAAGCTTGCGGTTGGCTACACGCTTGACGAAATTCGCAATGACATCACCCGCAAGACGCCGGCTTGCTTCGAACCCACGCTCGATTACGTGGTGGTGAAAATTCCCAAGTGGCAGTTTGAAAAATTCCACGGCGCCGACGAAAGTCTCGGGCCGCAGATGAAATCGGTTGGCGAAGTGATGGCCATTGGCCGCACCTTCAAAGAAGCGCTGATGAAGGGCGTGCGCGCGCTCGATACCGGCAAGCGTGTCGGCGGGCAGAAGATCGAGCCCAAGATTCTCACCCAGCGTTTGGTGACGCCGCATCCTGAGCGGCTCGCCTATGTGCAATACGCGCTGCGCCAGGGACACACCGTCAAGCAGCTTTCCAAGATGACCTCGATCGACCCCTGGTTCCTCTACCAGCTCAAAGAAATTAACGACATGCAACTTGAACTGGAGAAGCATCCGATCGACGCCATCCCCACCGAAGTCCTGCGCGAAGTGAAGCGCCACGGCTTCTCCGACGGCAGGCTGGCGGGAGCATGGCGGCTGCAAGGCCAGGAAAAAGTACGCCATCTGCGCAAGAAACATGGTGTAAAGCCGGTGTACAAGCGCGTTGATACTTGCGCCGCGGAGTTCGAGAGTTACACGCCGTATCTGTATTCGACCTACGAAGATGAAGACGAGGCGACGCCAACCTCGAAGAAAAAGGTCATCATTCTGGGCAGCGGCCCCAACCGCATCGGGCAGGGAATTGAGTTCGATTACTGTTGCTGCCACGCCGCCTTCGCTCTGCACGACGACGGCTACGAGACGATCATGATCAACTGCAACCCGGAAACCGTCTCGACCGACTACGACACCAGCGACCGCCTTTACTTCGAGCCGCTGACTTTGGAAGACGTACTCGCCGTCTGTGAGCACGAATCTTCGGCAGGAGCACCGGTGGGAGTGATCGTGCAGTTCGGCGGACAGACGCCGCTGAATCTTTCGCTGCCGCTCAAGGCCGCCGGCGTGAACATCATCGGGACATCCCCCGAGTCCATTGACCTGGCGGAGGACCGCAAGCGTTTCAACAAGTTGCTCGAAGAACTGAATATTCCGCAGGCGCCCGGCGTTATGGTCGCGTCGATTGAAGAAGCTGTCGCCGGCGCGGCGCGTGTTGGCTATCCGGTTCTGGTTCGACCCTCCTACGTACTTGGCGGGCGCGCCATGATGATCGCCTACGACGAAGAAAGCGTCGTCCGCTACATGAAAGAAGCGGTCGAGTACTCGCACGACCGCCCGATCCTAATCGACCACTTCCTCGAGGACGCCATTGAAGTTGACGTGGACGCGCTCTCTGACGGCGAAGACGTCGTCATCGGGGGAATCATGCAGCATATTGAAGAAGCCGGCATCCACTCCGGTGATTCCTCCTGCGTGCTGCCCGCCGTCGACATTAATGAGAAACTGCTGAACCAGATGCGCGAGTACACCTTCAAGCTGGCGCGCGCGTTGCAGGTTGTCGGGCTGATGAATATCCAGTTCGCCATCCCACGCGGCAATGGTAACGGCGGTGGCAGCAAGGTTTACGTCCTCGAGGTGAATCCGCGCGCCTCGCGAACCGTGCCCTACGTCTCTAAAGCGACCGGCGTGCCGATGGCAAAGATTGCCGCTCGGCTGATGACCGGCCGCAAGCTGCGCGAGTTTCTACCAGAGTTCATCGAGCGCCGCGCCGATCTCGACACCGGCCGCTGTTTTTATGTAAAGTCTCCGGTCTTCCCGTGGAACAAGTTTCCCGGCGTGGACACCGTTCTCGGCCCCGAGATGAAATCCACCGGCGAAGTCATGGGCGTGGCCGACAATTTCGGTGCGGCCTTTGGCAAGGCTCAGTTGGCAGCCGGACAAAAGCTGCCTATCAAGGGCACAGTGTTCATCAGCGTGACCGACCAGGACAAGCCGCACGTCGCCCAAGTCGCCCGCAAATTTGCTGACATGGGATTCAAACTGGTTGCGACCGCCGGCACCGCCGACGTCCTTGAGAATGCCGGAATGACGGTCGAACGCGTCTACAAAGTAAAAGAAGGCCGCCCGAATGTCGTGGACTTGATTAAGGGCGAGCGCATCCAACTCGTGGTCAATACGCCCCACGGGCTTGAGCCCTGGTTCGACGAGCAGGCGATTCGCCGCGCCGCGGTGAATGCGCGCATACCAACCATTACAACCCTTGCCGCAGCCCGCGCCGCCGCCGAGGGCATCGCCGCCTTACAGCGCGGCGAAGTCAAAGTCTACGCCCTGCAAAAGCTGCACGCGGACCGGGCAGCGAAAGTGCGGCGATAGCCCAGTTATCTCAAACTGTTATCCTGAGCGAAGTGTGACGTTCGCATACGCGAACATCACACGGAGTCGAAGGATCCCTACCTGCATCCGTACCTTTGCTAGGGATTCTTTGACTCCGCTGTCTGACTCGCCGACGAGTCAGACGACTTCGCTCAACAAGAAGCTGTTAAGCTGAAAGTGATATCTGAGGGCTGCTCTTATGCTTCTTTCCGGCATCTTTCCTCCCATTACCACGCTGTTTTATCCCGACGGCGGTGTGTATCACAAAAAGCTCGAACACAACGTCGAGCACTATTCAAAGACGCCTGTCGCGGGGATGGTCGTGCTCGGCTCGACAGGCGAGGCGATTCTCCTTTCCGATCTCGAGCGCCGCGACGTTTTGCAAACTGCGCGAGAGGCTGCCGCGCCCAACAAGGTTTTGATCGCCGGCACCGGCGTCGAATCGGCTGATGGCACCTTGCAGCTCACCGAATACGCCGCCAAACTCGGCTACGACATCGCCATGGTCCGCACCCCGCACTACTACAAAAAGCAGATGCAACCGGCCAACGTGTTGGCTTTTTACCGCTTCGTGGCCGACCGTTCGCCGCTGCCGGTGATCATCTACAATTTCCCGCAAGCCACCGGATACGACATTCCTGCTGAGCTTGTGATTGCCCTCGCCGAGCATCCCAACCTGATCGGAATCAAAGAATCCAGCAGCGACGTGGAGAAAGTCCGCCACATGGTCGAAAGCACGCGCCACGTGAAGCGGGCGGCAACTGTGACCGAGACTTTCGACGCGGTCACGCCGCGCATGATGAAAGCTGCGGCCGAAGGAAGCAGGGAACTGGTTTCGATTGGCGCGCTGGCTGAGAGTGCAGGCCGGGCGTCCTCACCCGGCGGGACGCGGCCGTCTTCGTCCGCAGTGAGTCTGGTCGGAACCCTGAAGACACGCCAGAAAGAAGTCGGCTTTCAAGTGCTGGTCGGCGCAGCCCAGAAGCTCGAGCCATCGCTACAGGTTGGAGCGGTCGGCGCCGTCTTGGCCTTTGCTGACTGCGCACCAACCGCCTGCTACGAAATCTACGCCGCCTGGAAAGAAGGCGACCACGAACTGGCCCGCCTGAAGCAAGCACGGATCGCCAAAGCGGCACAGCGGGTTGTCGGTGAGCTCGGCGTCCCGGGGGTAAAGTACGGCATGGATTTCAACGGCTACTACGGTGGGCCGGTGCGTCTGCCGTTGCTGCCACTGACCGCGGACGCCAAGGCCGAGATCGAACAGTTGCTGGCCGACATCCGGAACTAACAGTACTTCAGTTCTCTCCTCGCACTCGCAGGTAATAGGTCAGTTAGATTGTCATCCCGAGCAAGCCGCCTTAGAGTAGCGAGGGATCTGGGCGAGCCGCGCAAACTGTCGCGTTTAGCGACAGAATAATTGCGCGTTTGGCTCGCTTCCTTGCCAAAGTGACCCCCTCGCACGCAGCCCCCTTGTGACGAAATATCACACTGCGCTATACTAGAACGAACGTTCGAACTGGATGGCATCCTCTTCTCCATTGACGTCCCGAATCTCGCCTCGCGGTGCGGCTTTGCCCCATCCGGCGGCGAAGCGCTTCGACCGTCGCCTGGGAAAAATCCTCGCCCACGCCACCGACGTCTTTTACGAGAAAGGTTACCAAGGCGCGTCCATGCGCGATCTTTCCCGCTCGAGCGGCATGTCGCTGGCGGGGCTTTATTACTATTTCGAATCCAAAGAGAAGTTGCTCTATCTGATCCAGAAGCACACTTTCACCACCATCGTAGAGCGGGTGCACGAGCGCCTTGAGGACGTGTCCGGTCCCGAGCAGCGCATCCGGGTTTTCATTCTCAACCATCTGGAGTACTTTCTCGCCAATCGCAAAGCGATGACTGTCCTTTCCCACGAAGACGATGTGCTGAAAAACAGCCTGGGCAACGAGATTGCCGCGCTCAAGCGCGAGTACTACCGCGTTTGTCTCGGTTTGCTGGACGACTTCAAGCGCGAGAAAAGACTAGAATTCTCCAGTCGAATGGCGGTGCTCAGCTTGTTTGGCATGATGAACTGGATCTACACCTGGCACAATCCGCGGGTGGATGCTGACGCGAAGCAACTGGCCCATGAGATGGGCGACATTTTTCTGCGCGGAATCTCGGCAGCGAAGCGGAGCAAAAAGGCAAAAAAGAAATCAAACTGAATTCTTAACCTTGCGAAAAGGAGTTTCCTGACATGGCAACCACAGTGCAACCGGCAACCGGCGAAACCACGAAGACGCTGATCAACTACCGTCCTGAAAACGGCGTAGGGGTCATCGAAATGTTCGATCCTCCGGCCAACACCTACACCTACGAAATGAACCGGCAGTTGGATGACGCCATTCTCAAGGCGCGCATGGACAACGACGTCTACGTCATCGTGCTGACCGGTTCCGGCGACAAGTTTTTCTCTGCGGGCGCCAACATCAAGATGCTGGCCAGCGTCGATCCCACGTTCAAGTATTTCTTCTGCCTGCACGCTAACGAAACCCTGCTGCGGCTGGAGCACACGCCCAAGCTGGTGATCGCGGCCATTAACGGCCATTGCGTGGGCGGCGGTTTGGAGATCGCCATGGCCGCGGACATTCGCATTGCCCGCCAGGACGCGGGAAAGATCGGCTTGCCGGAAGTCAACCTCGGAGTTCTGCCAGGCACCGGCGGCACGCAGCGGCTTTCACGAATTGTAGGGAAGAGCAAAGCCATCGAGCTGATGGTGACGGGGAATACGTTTTCGTTCGAAGAAGCGAAGGAACTCGGCATCGTCAACGACATTTTCGAGCGTGACGGCTTCATGGAAAACATCATGGAGTATGCGCGCCAGTTTTGTCCGCCGAACAAAGCGGCCAAGGCCGTGGGGCGCATTAAGCGCTCAGTGCAGACGGGGTGGGAGATTCCCATGGAGTCCGCCCTCGCCGTTGAGCGCGAAAATCAGCAGTTGCTCTTCCAGAGCGAAGACGCGAAAGAGGGCCTGGCAGCTTATGTGGAAAAGCGGCCAGCGGTGTTTAAAGCGAAATAGTGCCAAACAAACAATGGACGACGGGCGTTCTCGCCCGTCACTAGAGCCGGGCGGGGACGCCCGGCCTCCATCAACTTTACGGATTGGAAAATGCTGACAGCCACCAAAGCCAAACTTTCCCCCGGCCGCCTGCTGATCAACGGCCAGTGGATCGACAGTTCGAAACAGTTCGACACCGTCAATCCCGCGACCGGCGAGGTTCTTACCCAGATCGCCGACGCGTCTGCCGACGACGTTGACCGCGCGGTAGCCGCGGCGCGCAAAGCCTTTGAAGACCGCAGCGGTCCGTGGCGGAAGATGTCGGCCAGCGAACGCGGGCGGATGATCTGGCGCCTCGCGGACCTGCTTGAAAAAAACATCGACGAATTCGCCGAGCTTGAAACCCTCGACAACGGCAAACCTATCTTCGAGTCGCGCTACGTCGATATGCCGATGGTCATCGACGTCCTGCGCTACTACGCCGGCTGGGCAACAAAACTCCACGGCGAAACGGTCAACACCTTTGAGACGGCCTTCACCTATACGCTGCGTGAGCCGGTGGGCGTGGTCGGCATGATCGTGCCCTGGAATTTTCCTCTGCTGCTGGCTTCGTGGAAGATCGGGCCGGCTTTGGCCTGCGGCAACACCATCGTATGGAAACCGGCGGGTCTGACTCCGCTGACCGCGCTGCGCTTCGGAGAATTGGTGGTCGAAGCCGGGTTACCCGCGGGCGTTCTGAATGTGGTGACCGGACGCTCGGAAGTCGGTCGAATCATGGTTTGTCACCCGGGTATCGACAAGATTGCTTTCACCGGATCAACCGAGGTCGGCAAAGAGATCATGCGGGGTGCAGCCGACACCATGAAGCGCGTGACCCTCGAGCTTGGCGGGAAGTCGCCCAACATCGTGTTTGCCGACGCCGATATCGACAATGCTGTCAAAGGCGCGATCACCGGAATTTTCTACGGCAAGGGAGAGGTCTGCAACGCCGGCTCACGGCTGTTCCTGGAGAGCAAGGTCCAGGACGAATTCCTGGAAAAACTGGTGGCGCGGGCGAAGAAGATGCAGCCCGCCGATCCGCTCGATCCCAAGACCCGCATGGGCGCGATCGTCAGTCAGGAACAGATGCAGACGGTGCTGGGCTACATCGAGGCCGGAAAGAAAGAAGGCGCAAAGCTGATCGCCGGCGGAAACCGCGTCTCCGTCGATGGCGGTAAAGGATTTTTCATCGAACCTACGATCTTTGGCGGCGTGAACAACGAGATGAAGATCGCCCAGGAAGAAATTTTTGGCCCGGTGCTCGCGACACTGAGTTTTGACGACATCGATCAGGTCATCGCGCAGGCCAACAATAATCCTTACGGGTTGGCGTCGGCTGTCTGGACCCGCGACCTCAAGAAAGCTCACACAGTTTCTCGGCTCCTGAAAGCTGGGACGGTATGGATCAACACCTATGGCTTGATGGACGCGGCAATGCCGTTCGGCGGATACAAGAGTTCAGGCTTCGGCCGCGAACTCGGCGAGAAAGCGCTCGAGCACTATACGGAGAGCAAGACGGTCTGGATGAATTTGGGATGAAAATCATGAACCACAGAGAACCCAAAGGAACACAGGGTGAACCGACCTCTGTGTGACTCTGTGCCCTTTGTGTTGAAAAGGACTTTTCTTTTATGCCAGGTAAAGTAGCAAAAATCGGAACTTTCAGCGATTGGGTCGGTCTGTTCGACGATTGGCGCAAAGACATCGGCGTCAACCACGACGACATTGCGACCTTTCATTTCGACACGCTCTATGGCGCGATCGAAACTGACGAGATTCAGTTCGGCGCCTTTAAGGGTAACAACAAGTGGGAGAACCTGCGCCAGGTTCCCACGCAGCAGATGCGCGACGCGCTCATCAACCTGATCGTTTACCAGGGAGACACCGAGTTTGCCAGCGTCGAGCAGCAGCGCCATCTGTTCGAGACCGCGCCCTCCGACTGGGACCGCAAGGCGCTGACCCGCGTGATGATTGAAGAGATGCGCCACGGGTGGCAGATGTGCGCGCTCTTGATGGCGCACTTCGGCTATTCAGGCAAAGTCGAAGCGCAGAAGATGCTGGAGCGCCGGGCCTTTGAAAACAAGCGCTTGCTGGGCGCCTTCAATGTCGACGTCGACAACTGGATGGATTTCTTCACCTACACCGACTTTGTAGACCGGGATGGTAAATTTCAGTTACAGATGCTGAAATACTCGGCATTTGCGCCGCTCGGCCGCTCCATGTCTTACATGTTGCGCGAAGAGGCCTTTCACATGGGCACGGGCAACGATGGACTGCGCCGTGTAGTGCAGGCGGGCGTGATTCCAGCGTGGCTGATTCAGAAGTATCTGAACAAGTGGATTTCCTGTTCCTATGATCTGTTTGGCACGGACCACTCGTCATCGGCGCATTGGACTTACGTTTGGGGAATCAAGGGCCGCTATGACGAACCCAAGAATGAGCGCCAGGCGGAGCTTGACGAGCTGAACGATTACAACCGGCATTTATATCGCGATGAAGTGGCGGGGTTGATTGACCGCTTCAACACCGTGCTCAGGCCGGGAGAGCCGCGACTCTACGCGCCCGATATCCGGTTCAATCGCAACATTGGCCGCTTTGCAGGACAGAAGTTCCACGCTCAGAGCGGCGAGCCGCTGGATGACAAGGCTTACCAGCAGCACTTGAAAGATTACATGCCGACGGCGGAAGACAAGAAATTGCTGCTCGACATCATCGCCAACGAAAAGAAATGGCTCGCGCCGAAAGAGGGCGGACGCGATCCGCTGGCCACGATCGGCGAGGTGAGAAAGTCAGCAATCAATTTGTAGTGTGGCGCGGGCGCCCTCGCCCGCGGAAAACATGGCAACCGAAACAACACTACGCCGCATTGCCCTCGACATCCAGCCTCCGCTGGCGCGGATCCGTCTGCAAAATCCACCGCTCAATGTCATCGACATCCCGATGATGGACGAGTTGTCACAGGCATTGGCCGAGATCGAGGCGCGGCCCGAGATCATCGTCTTCATCTTCTCCGGCTCGCAGAAGGCCTTTTCTGTCGGCGTGGACGTCACTGCGCACACGCCCGATAAAGTCGAGCGGATGCTGACCAAGTTTCACGCGGTCATCCGCGCCATCGTTGCGTCAAAGAAAGTCAGCATTGCCGCGGTGCACGGGCATTGCCTCGGCGGGGCCGCGGAGCTGGCCATGGTCTGCGACTTGGTCTACACCTCTGAGCTTGCGACCTGGGGATTTCCAGAAATCAAGCTGGGATGTTATCCGCCGGTTGCAGCCACAGCGCTGGCGGCGCTGGTTGGACAAAAACACGCGGCTGATCTTGTGCTCACCGGGCGCAGCATCACTGGCAAAGAAGCAGCGGCCATCGGCCTGGCCAACGAAGTTCTGGCGGAAGTTGATTTGGAGCGCGCAGTCCAGGAATCCGTGCAGCATCTTTCGCAGCTGAGCCCATCCTCACTGGCGATTACGCGGAAAGCGATCTACGCCTGGGACTCGATCCATTTTGATAAAGGCCTGGCGCGCGCGGAGACGATTTATCTCGAAGAACTGATGAAGACCGAAGACGCACAAGAGGGAATCGCGGCGTTCATGCAGAAGCGGCAACCAAAGTGGAGAGGGAAGTGAGAAAGCTATCAGCGATCAGCTTTCAGCTCTCAGCAGTACTGAAAGCTGACAGCCGATAGCTGAAAGCTAGGTGATGAAAAAAGAACTCATCGAACTCCGCGTCAACGGCCGCTCGCATGAGCTTGCCATCGAGCCCAGCGCCTTGCTGCTTGATGTGCTGCGCCAGGACCTCGGCTTGACCGGTTCAAAGCGCGGCTGCGACGACTCCTCCTGCGGGGCCTGCACCGTGCAGATCGATGGCGTTCCCATGCTCTCTTGCACCATGCTGGCCGCCAGTTGCGAGGGCCAGGAAATCACCACCGTGGAAGGCGTGAGCGAGCACGGCAGCCTGGCCGCGATCCAGAAAGCTTACGGCGACTGGGGTGGAGCGCAGTGCGGCTTCTGCACGCCCGGCTTCATGATGACGGTCAGATATCTGCTCGCACAGAATCCCGATCCGAGCGACGACCAAATTCGCCAGGCGCTCAGCAGCAATCTCTGCCGTTGCACTGGCTACAGCCAGATGTATCAGGCGATAAAAGCGGCAATTGAGGCGGAGCAGAAGAACAGCGTTGCTGTCTCGGCGAGTAAGTAAAGGACCAATGGCGAACGACGAACGACCAACCAACGACTTCTCCATCATCGGAAAGTCCATCGCCATGGTCGATGCTGCCGGCAAGACCACTGGCGCGGGCAAGTACGCCGACGACCTCAGTGTGCCGGGTATGTTGATCGGCAAAATTCTGCACTCGCCTTATCCGCACGCCCGTATCAAGCGTATCGATACCAGACGAGCTGAGAAGCTGGACGGCGTAATCACCGTCGCCGTCGGCACCGATGCGCCCACTCCCTACGGCATTCTTCCCGTCGGTCACGACGAGCACGCGCTGGCCACCGACAAAGTCCGCTACGTTGGGGACAACGTGGCTTGTGTTGCCGCCATCGACGAAGCTACTGCCGAAAAAGCGCTGGAACTGATTGACGTCGAATATGAGGTCCTGCCCGCGTACTTCGATCCGGAAGAGTCGATGAAAGCCGAGACCGACCTCATTCACGACAACAAGCCGCACAATCTGGAGAAAGACTACCACCACATCTTCGGCGATCCCGAGAAAGGTTTTGCTGAAGCTGAACACGTCGCCGAGGCCCGTTTCATTGCCAACGAAGTCACGCATGCGGCCATGGAACCGCATTGCACGCTGGCCGCATTCGAAATCGATCCGCACACCGGCAATCTCGGCCGCCTCACAGTTCAGTCGTCCACTCAAGTGCCTTATTACCTGCAGCACAAACTCTCACTCGTTCTTGAGATGCCGATGTCGCAGATTCGCGTGATCAAGCCGCTGGTGGGCGGAGGATTTGGTGGCAAGAGCGAAGTCATTCCGCTGGAAATTATCGCGGCCATCGCGGCCCGTAAAGCCCGTGCGCCAGTAAAGATCACGTACACGCGCGAGGAAGTGTTCTGGGCGCATCGCGGACGTCCGCGGACGATCATCGATTTGAAAACCGGGGTGAAGAACGACGGCCGGATTACCGCCGTGAAGGCGCGGGTCGTCCAGGACGGCGGGGGCTACTGCTCTTATGGCGTTGTAACCATTCTTTACTCCGGGGCGCTGCTGGGGGCGCTGTACGACATTCCCAACATTCAGTACGACGGCTATCGCGTGCTTACCAATAAGCCGGTCTGCGGGGCCATGCGGGGTCACGGGACGGTGAACGTTCGCTTCGCCTTTGAATCGCAACTCGACGAGCTCTCCGCCAAGATCAAGATGGATCCTGCGGAGATCCGCCGACGCAATCTGTTGAAACCGCCGTGCATCACGGTGAACAGCCTGCGCGTGCAGAGTTACGGCTTGCCGGAGTGCATCGAAAAAGTTGTCGAACGCTCCGGCTGGAAACAACGCAAAGGCAAGCTGCCCAGAGCCCGAGGCTTGGGCATCGCCTGCAGTCACTATGTGAGTGGCGCGGCCAATTCGATCATTCGCTCTGACATGCCGCACTCCACCGTCAACATCAAAATCGATCGCGATGGCGGAGTGGTGGTATACACGGGCGCCTCCGAAATCGGGCAAGGGTCAGACACGATGGTTGCTCAGGTCGCGGCGGAAACGCTAGGATGTTCCCTTGCGCGGGTTAGGATCATTGCCGCCGATACTGACCTTACGCCGATTGACATTGGTTCGTACTCCAGCCGCGTGACCTTTATGAACGGTAACGCCACGCTGCGTGCGGCCCAGGACGTCAAGAAGCAGATCGCCCTGGCGGCGGCACGGAAGATGAACTGCAGCGTCGAGGAACTGATTTTCCGCGATGACGTTGTTTCCAAGAAGAACGGTGTGGCGCGGACACCCTCGCCCGCGGAATCTCACGATGCAGGCGCGGGCGTCCCGCCCGTGCAGGCGGCCTCCGTCTCCGGCCACGTCGAAGGCCAGATTCTCCGCGGCTCGCTCCAGCAGAAGCGCAAAGACGAAGGACCGAAAGATCGCATGACCTTCGAAGAGGCCGTCGTTGCCGCGATTGATTTTCATGGCGCTCTCAGCGGGACCGGCTCCTACGCGCCTCCGCTTGAGGCCCGTGGCGGCAAGCACAAAGGCGCTGGCGTTGGTCCATCGCCGGCATATTCCTATTCCGCACAGGTTGCGGAAGTCAGCGTGGACGAAGAAACCGGCGAAGTGACCGTTCACAAAGTGTGGGCTTCCCATGACTGCGGCCGCGCGCTGAATCCAGTGTCGGTCGAAGGACAAATCATCGGCTCCGTTTGGATGGGCATGGGCCAGGCACTGACCGAAGAAATGATTTGGAAGGATGGCATGCTGATGAATCCTGGCCTGCTCGAATATCGCAGTCCGTCGTCGGTGGAGTCGCCGGAGGTGGAAGCGATCATCGTGGAGAGCGTCGATCCCGAGGGCCCGTTCGGCGCCAAGGAATGCAGCGAGGGGTCGCTTGCTGCTACCATTCCCGCCATCGCGAACGCGATTTACGACGCGGTTGGCATTCGCCTGCATGAATCGCCGTTCACGCCGGAGCGGGTGCTGGCGGCGCTGCGTGCCAAGAAAAAAGCTAAGCCGCTCAACTTGACCGAAGGCATCGATCCGACATCGCCGGAGCGTTTCCGCGAGCATGGCGGTGCGCTGTGGTTCCGCGGCAAGGGCCCAGAGCGGCACGCGCTGGATCCTGCGCGTCGTGAAGCACACGTGGAAGGTGACGATTGAGCCTTCCGCAATTCAGATTATTTTGGCCGCGGTCCGTCGACGAAGCTGTCAGCCACCTCGACAAATACGCGAACAACATTCGCGTCATTGCTGGCGGCACGGATCTCATCCCCTCCATGCGCCAGAAACTTTTTGAGCCGGAGTACGTCCTCGATGTGCGGCACATTTCGGAGCTTAAGGGAATTCGAGAGCAGGGAACTGGCGTGGAAGTTGGCGCGCTCACGACCCTCAGCACCATCGAGCACTCCGATCTTCTGCGGCGCCATTACTCGGTGCTGACTGAAGCCGTTGCGACGGTTGCTTCGCCCGTCCTGCGCAACATGGGCACGATCGGCGGCAACATTTGCCTCGACACGCGCTGTCTTTGGTACAACCAGTCGCTCACCTGGCGCAAGGGATGCGGGTTTTGCATCAAGAAAGACGGCGATCTGTGTCACGTTGCTCCCGGCGGCAGCAAGTGCTGGGCAGCGTTCTCCGGGGATACGCCGCCAGCGTTGTTATGTCTGAATGCTGAGGTCGAGATCGTCGGCCCATCCGGTGCTCGCCGTATTCCGCTGCGCGAGTTTTACACCGGGCTCGGCGACACGTATCGCAGGCTGCAACCGACCGAACTCCTCACGCGCATTTTCTTGCCAGCAGCTACGGCCGATTATCACGGCGTATATCGCAAGCTGCGCATCCGCGGCTCAATCGATTATCCTTTGGCGGGAGTGGCTGTGGTCATGAAGCGTTCCAACGGTCACGTTGCTGATGCACGCGTTGCGCTTACCGCGGTGAATCCCGCGCCGGTTCTGGTCAAAGGCGCCAGCGAAGCACTGATCGGAAAAGCCGTCGACGAAGAAACCGCCGAAGTTGTCGGCGACCTGGCCGCTCGGACCGCAAAACCGTTGACTACATCCGCTTTGACGCCGGAATATCGCCGGGAGATGATTCGAGTCTTTACGAAACGCGCGGTGCTGGCCGCAGCGACGAATTGATCTCAGGAAAGCTGTCATTCTGAGCGAAGCGTGATCGCTCGCTGGCGAACGATCGCACGAAGTCGAAGAATCCCTACCCTTTGCGAAACTCCTTGGCGGTCGCCATTGTCGTCACCGCGACACCTGATAAAATCCGTAGCGACCGAACAAAAGCGAACAGCCAACCACTCCCTTGATCACTGATTGCCACATCCATATCCAGCCGGTCGAAATGTTCAAGCCGCACGCGCTGGAGTTAATGAAAAGGAAGCGGCCGAATTACGACCAGATCGTCGAATTCTGCCGCTCGCCGAAAGCTTTCCTCAAGCATCTCGACCACGCCGGCGTCGACCGCGCCGTGCTCATCAACTATGTCGCTCCCGAGGTGATCGGTCTCACCAGCGGCGTCAACCAGTTCATTTCTGACTACGTCAAAGAAGATCCCAAGCGCCTGATTTCCTGCGGCAGCCTGCATCCGCGCCACACTTCCAACGTGATGGCCGACATGGAACAACTGCTGCGCCTGGGCATCCGCATGATCAAAATTCATCCGCCCCACCAGCTTCTTTGTCCCAACGATTACCTGACCGGCGTCAAAGAGCTGGAGATCATTTACCGCGCCGCGGAAGCCAACGGCATTCCCGTGATGTTTCACACCGGCACGTCAGTGTTTCCCGGCGCACGAAACAAATACGGAGACCCGATTTACGTTGACGACGTCGCCGTCGATTTCCCCAAGCTAAAGATCCTGCTCGCGCACGGCGGACGACCGTTGTGGATGAACACCGCGTTTTTCCTGGTGAGGCGCCATCCCCACGTTTTTCTGGACATCAGCGGAATTCCGCCGCAGACCTTGTTGAAGTATTTTCCGCGCCTCGAAGAGATCGCCAGCAAGACGCTATTCGGCACCGACTGGCCTGGACCGGGCGTGCCGGAAATCAAGAAGAACCTCGACCATTTCCGCGCTCTGCCCCTGAAAGAGGACGTTAAGCACCAAATCCTGAGCCGTACGGCGCTAGGAATCTGGCCGGCGTAAGACCTTAACGGAGAGAGCGCTGAGAAATGCTCGCAGAGATCGCCGAGTGAATATTATTTTCTGCGAACTCTGCGTTCCGAATGTTTAACGGGTGAACAAATGCCCCAGCTTTTCTTTCTTGGTCTTCAGGTAATCTTCCGCGTGGACGCTGGGTGAAACCTCGCAGGGAACTCGCTCGATCACTTTGATTCCGCCGCGCTCGAGCGCTGCCACTTTGTCAGGATTGTTGGACAGCAAACGGACTTGAGAAACGCCGAGCGATTTCAGGATCTCCGCCGGCAGGGCGAACTCACGCTGGTCCGCTTTGAATCCCAACTTTTCGTTGGCCTCGACGGTATCCAGCCCAGCATCCTGCAACTCGTACGCTTGCAACTTCGCCATCAGGCCGATGCCGCGGCCCTCCTGCTGTTCGTAGATGAGCACACCGCTGCCTTCCTCGGCGATCATCGCCAGAGCAAGTTCCAGTTGCTGCCGGCAGTCGCAACGGAGAGAGCCGAAGACATCCCCGGTGAGGCATTGAGAGTGAACTCGAACCAGGGGCGGGCGCGCCAGAATATTTCCGATCACCAGCGCTACGGCTTCTTCTATGCGGCCGTTGAATTCACCGCGAAAGCCCAGGATGCGAAATTTGCCCCAGCGAGTAGGGAAGTCCGCGGTAGCAATCTGTTGTACGGTTGAAGGACTCACTTGGTCATTATAAATGGCGCTTACTTTTCGAGATCAGATGCCAGCATCCCGTACAATTCCGAATCGTAATACTCACCCCACTTCAGAATGTGCTGGCGCATGCAGCCTTCTGATTTCATCCCCAACTTGCGCAGAATCCGGCCGGAAGCAGGATTGTGGGAGAAGTGCGAAGCGTGGATGCGGTGCAGCTTCAAGTCTTCGAAGCCGTGGCGCACGAGAGCCTGCGCGGCCTCGGTGGCGTAACCGTTTCCCCAGTAGGGCACACCAATCCAGTATCCAAGTTCGGCATGGTGATGAGCCTGGTCGAGTCGCAGCCCGACTCCGCCAATCAAGGTCGACGATGCCTCAATCTCAACCGCGAATCGCACTGAATCGTCGCTGCCAGCCTGTGCCCGGCGAACGAACTCCTCGGCTTCAGCCTGCGTATAGGGGTGAGGAATGCGAAGCGTGGTCGCCGCTACTTCACGTGCTCCGATCAACGGAAGCAGCGCTGGAATATCTTCAGGCATATATGGCCGCAGAACAAGGCGAGCGGTGCGCAGCGTGGTGCTCATCTGCAGAATTTACCACGATGCGTAGCGGTAACGTCCTCGGCGCTCGGGCAGAAGTTTGATCAGCACAATGCCAGTGACGAACCCGCCCACGTGTGCCCAGACGGCGACGCCGCCGGTGTTTTGGCTGGTCTCGGCGATCGAGGTCGCCGCCCCCATCAGAAATTGCACTACGAACCAATAGCCGAGCATGACCCATGCCGGCAGCCACCAGAATGTGAAGAACACGATCAGCGGAACCAGGGTCAACACGCGGGCCTTCGGGTACAGCACGAAATACGCTCCCATCACGCCTGCAATGGCTCCGCTTGCGCCCACGGTTGGCAGGTTGGACGTCGGGTTCAGCAGGATGTGCGTCAAGGCTGCCGCGAAGCCGCTTATCAGATAGAACAGTAGGTAGAGAAAATGGCCGAGGTGGTCTTCGATGTTGTCGCCAAAGATCCACAAAAACCACATATTCCCGATGATGTGCAGCCAGCCTCCGTGCAGAAACATCGAAGTCAGAATGGTCAGGAACGAGGCCGGCAGGGAATAGGTCGATGAGCCGGCCAAAGCGCGCTCGAAGTGCAGCGGAACCACGCCAAATTGATACATCAGGGTGTTCAGCGCGCGATGGCTTTGCGACAATTCAAACAGGAACACCAGCCCATTCAGAGCAATAATGAAGTAGGTCACGTAGGGCGTGCTGAAGCGGGGCTGGTCGTCGCGAATCGGAATCATGCTGGATTTGTAATTTGGTAACTTGTAATTGGAATTGAGAGAGCCTGGGTTCGATTCTAAATTACCAATTGGAAATTACCCAATTGCCCGATTTTTCATGAATGGCGTTCTCATCATCGACAAGCCTGCTGGGATGACCTCGCACGACGTGGTCAACCAGGTGCGCCGCATTCTGCACGAGCGCTCCGTCGGACATCTGGGAACGCTCGATCCTCTGGCCACGGGCGTGCTGCCGCTGGTGCTGGGCAAGCTTACTCGCCTCTCGCAGTTTTATGCGACCTCGGAGAAAGGCTACGAAGGCGTGATCCGCTTCGGCTTCGCCACCGACACGTACGACGCCGAGGGTGAACCGACGGCGCCGGCCCAGCCGGTCACGCTGGCGCTCGATCAGGTGAGGGAACTCGCCAGCCGCTTCCGTGGCGTCATTCAGCAGATGCCGCCGCCGTTCTCCGCCAAAAAGAACCAAGGTGTGCCGGCCTATAAGCTGGCCCGCAAACATAAGGAAGTCGTGCTCGAGCCAGTGCAGGTGGAAGTCAAAGAGTTTGAGATTCTCAGCGTCGAGGACGCCCGCGCGGGCTTCCGCGCCCGCGTCACTTCCGGCACCTACATGCGTTCGGTCGCCCACGACATGGGGCAGCAGATTGGCTGCGGCGCCCACCTGGAATCGCTGCGCCGGACGTCAGTCGCCGAGTTCGGGCTGGCCGATGCCCACACTTTGGACGAGCTGGCCGCAGCGAGCTCTGCTGAAGACATGTTCGTCCATCCGCGCAAGGTCTTGCCGCAGTTTCCCTGCGTGACCGCCAACGAAGAGATGGCCTTCCGCATTCGCAGCGGACGCGCCGTCAATCTGCCTGAGCTGTCGCGCGCCCGGCAGGTGAAAGTCTTTTACGGACAAAACCAGCTGATCGCCATCGCCACCCGCGTCGCCGGCACACTGTTCCATCCCAGGATCGTTCTGACGGGCGAGCCGCAGACCGCCAACCGCTAGCCGACATCGAGCGTGCCAAAGATCACTGCCGCAAAGGAACCCCTTCGCGTAAGATTTGCTTCGGAGCACGCAGACCATGGACTTCGTCAACTGCTACCAGGACGTGACTCGGGCCGATGCTTACGCGACGCTTGAATTCAAGAACACCTATTACCTGGCTTATCGCGACCTGCCGGCTATTTTGCGGGAGCACGTTCACAGCAACAAGGCGATCGATTTTGGCTGCGGCACGGGCCGTTCCACGCGGTTTCTGCAGCAACTTGGCTTTGAAGTCACCGGTATCGACATTGCCGAAGACATGGTTCGCAAGGCGCGTCAGATAGACCCTTCCGGCGATTACCGCCTGGTTCCCGGTGACGACCTCAGCGCTCTGCAGCGCGGCGGCTACGACCTGGTGCTTTCCGCTTTCACCTTTGACAACATCCCCGGCAAGGAAAATAAGATTCGCATTTTCGGCACCCTTCGCGAGCTGCTCCGTGAAGGCGGCAGGATCGTGCACATCGTCTCGACACCCGAAATCTACACTCACGAGTGGGTCTCGTTCTCGACGAAGGATTTTCCTGAAAACCGCAAATGCCGCTCCGGAGACACGGTGAAAATCATCGTGACCGATCATGCCGACCAGCGGCCGGTCGAGGATATCCTCTGGACCGACGAGTCCTATCATGAGGTATTTGCCGCCGCCGGACTCACCACAATTCAGCAGTACCAGCCTCTGGCGACAGGCAGCGAACCCTACGCCTGGGTGAACGAAACCCGTATCGCCCCCTGGGCCATTTATGTTCTGCAGGGCGCATCCTGAGGCGACGGAATCCTTCGGGTGCCCATGGTTCGCAAGCCTTGCGCGATCGGTTTTTGGACGTTGCGCCTCATCAGCGCGGACATCATCCTCCGAGGCTCAGACGGCACGCCTCGAAGGCGTGCCCTGATACGAGCTTGTGTTCTCGATGGACGACGGACGTCCTCGCCCGCCCTCAAAGTTAAAATGCTTGACATTGCAATAGCACGTAGATATAGAATAATAAATATGATTAGCTATAAGATAAATACCGGGGGCCATTCGCTTTCTGCCGGAAGAAGCCATGCCAAAGGCAGTCAGCCGCTTTACAGGATGCGAAACGTTGTCCGCCCCCCTCCCATTGCGTTGTCTATTCCCGAAATTCACGCCGTCGGGCTGACCACGAGCAAGAGCCGCGGCGAGGCGGCGGAAGCCGCGTTTCTGGCCAAGGCCGCCAGCCTGGGCTTTGGCGTCGCCAAGCCCTGGGGCGACAGCGAGCGTTACGACTTCATCGTCGACTCCGGACACAACTTCTGGCGGGTGCAGGTCAAGTCCAGCCAGCTCCACGCCGACTCTCGTTACCAGATCAAAACCTCCGGATTCGGAAACCGGGCTTACACCAGCGGAGAGATTGACTTCATCGTCGCCTACATCATTCCTGAGGATTTGTGGTACGTGCTGCCGATCGATGCCATTGGCGCGCGGGGATATTTGCGGTTCTATCCCGCCGGCAGCGGGCGCAAGTCGCCATTGGAGAGATATCGCGCGGCCTGGTGCCAGATGGCCTGCCCGCGGGACGAAGACGGCCCCAGCCGGATCGTGGTCCCACGTTGCTGCCAGCAAGCCGGCGTCTGCGGCGGCCGCTGCCCGTTGTGGGGAGAAGGGAACAGGTGAGGCGAACTTCCCGGCCATCGCCGAGGAACGCGCGACTATGGAGCGGCACTACTTGCCCGTGTTCACGATCACGGCGATGGGATCGTAGAAGCTGCCACAGGTGCATACGATGTCGGGCAGCTTGTCGTTGCCTAGCAGTTGCGCCTGTACCAGGCCCAACGTATCGCCCGGCAGCAAGGACAGAGCATTCCGAAAGCTTCCATTCCCGTTGCCGGTGAAGACTTGAATTCCGTTAATCCCAAACGGCAGGTCAGGGAAGCCGTCGCCGTTGAAATCGGCGATCGCCATGTTCGGGGTGAACTTGGTGATCGAAGTCGTGATCGGCGTGCTGAAATCACCCGCGCCGTTGCCGAGCATGACACTCATCGACGGCGGATTATCGTAGGGATTATCAAAAACTACAATGTCCATGTTGCCGTCGTGGTTGAAATCTGCGGCCAGGATGTTCTGCGGCGAACCGGGAGCGTGTCGCATCCTCGGGGCTTGAAATGTGCCATCGCCGTTGCCCAGCAGAAGACTTATACTGCCCTCCTGCATGCGCCGCCCTTGCTCGTTTGCCACCACCAGATCCAAAATGCCGTCGTTGTTGAAATCGGCAGCAACCATGCTATTTGCGGCGGCTCCGGCGTCGAATGTGCCTCCCGTAGTGAAAGTTTCGTCTCCGTCGCCCAAGAAAATATAAACTTCACTTTGGTTACAGAAATCATTCGGGCATGGATTAAGGCCGGCCAGGTCCAGCTTGCCATCGCGGTTAAAGTCTCCGATGGCGAAGAGTGAGAATCCATTCTTGGGCGTGAATGTCAGCGGCGGCTGGAAAGTACCATCTCCGTTTCCTAGAAAGACCCCGATGACACCAGTGAAATCATCGTTGATCACGAGCAGATCCATATTGCCGTCGTTGTTGAAGTCGCCGGCAGCCATCGCGCTTCCACTCACGCTGAGTGGAGGCAGCGGTGCTCGAAAGGTACCGTATCCGGTGCCGAGCGAAATGCTGAGTTGCGGATGACCGTAGCGGTCTTCTCCGATTGCGGCAATATCGGCCGTGCCGTCATTGTTGAAGTCAGCCATGGTCATCACCGTGATGCTGCCGGTGGAAGTCGCGCACCGCGTTCAGAGTGCCGTTACCGTTGCCGAAATACAGCGCCAGCTGTGAATCGTAGATCGACGCGATCTGAACCACATCCAGTTTCCCGTCGCGGTTGAAGTCGCCTACTGCCAGCGAGGCACTGCTGGGACCGTCCACATAGGTCGAAACCGGAGGCGCAAACGTACCGTCGCCACGGCCGAGCAGGATTCCGAGACCGGGCATCACGATATCCGGTTTGCCATCGTTGTTAAAATCGCCGATCGCCAGGGACTCGCCGAACAACTGGGAGGCGTTCTTGAGAGCAATATAGGAGACCGCTCCGCCGCCTTCGTTCAGGTAAACGCCGTTGTTGCTCACAATGTCGATGCGGCCGTCCAGGTTGACGTCAGCAGCCACAATCGAGTTGGCCGGGCCGGTGTCGGCGGCCGGCTTAAATGTGCCATCACCATTTCCCTGAAAGATATGGAGGTCACCGTTCGCTGCCGCGATATCCAGATTGCCATCGTCGTTGAAATCGCCAACTGCCAGACTCTCAGGATAACCGGCGCCCGGCACCGTATAGCTTGTCACCGGTTGAAGCGTACCGTCGCCGTTCCCCAGGAGCACGCCGATCGATCGCTCCCTGGCTTGCCCGACCACAACGTCCAGGTTGCCGTCTTTGTTGAAGTCGCCCACCGCGACCGCGAGGGCAGAATATCCAACGGCAAACTGTTTCGCTGGCTGAAAGGTTCCATCGCCGTTGCCGAGCAGAATGCCCACCGTGTAAGCGCCGCCTTGATAATTCACGACGAGGTCGGGGATGCCGTCGTTGTTCATGTCCGCCACGGTCAGGGCCCAGGCGCCGCGTTTGCCGATCGAGGTCCGGGTCGGGAACGTGCCGTCGCCTTTGCCCACGAGAATGTCGACACCGCCATCGGTGGCCGCGGCAAGATCGAGAATTCCATCGCCATTGAAATCGGCGACGGCAACCTGCCGCGGATCCTCGCTGACGGTAATGAGCGGCGGAGCAGAAAACTTGGGAACGGGCGGGATCGCGGGTTGTGAGTCGCCCTTAGCCGGAGACGCAGCGACAGACGGTTGGGAAACGCTCAAGAGACAAAAAAGGCACAGAAAGACGCTGATGCGCTTACAGAGCGAGGACTCTTTGATCGCAACCTCGGAGACGTGCTTCCGGAATTTAGCCAACTGCGTAGGGGGATTTGCTCGTCGGCTTCGAAAGCAGCTGTAATTCTACTCCCACAGCCGGGTGCCGTGTTTCGCGAGCCTTCCCGAAATCTGGCGGTACGGGCTTCCCAATTCTTTGCCGAGACCTGAGCTGTTGATGTTGCGTCCCTTGGGCGCGTTGGTCAATTTCATCGCTTACCCCGGACTGGAGCCTGTCCTGAGCGAAGTCGAAGGATCCGGGGATACACTATGCCGCTCCTCGCGACCCCTTCGACTGCACGCGCACTGCGCGCCGGCGTAAGGTCCCTCACCGGCTGAAGCCGGATTCGGGATGACATGGTACATAAAGCTTCGCGGGATGACAGCGGGATTTGCCGCGGTCGTCCTGCAGCCAGAACTGTCAGCTACTCCTGCTTCCACACCATCTCCACCTGCACCGGAATGTCATTCTTCACCGGGACCATCAAGAGCGAAGGCGGATCAATCTTGAAATCGGACAGCTTGGCCGGAATGGTTCCTGAAAGGTGGACCAGGTTTCCTTGCGTGGTTCGTTGGAAGGGAACTTGCTTGTATTGCGCGGTCTGGCCGGCGAAGTGAATCTCCAGGTCGGCGTGGACGGTATCGGCCGTGAGGTCGGCTTCGGGCAGCCGGGTGCGCACGCTCACCAGGGGAAACTCCGCGCCGCGGGTGGCTTGCACCATGTGCAGATCGCGGTTGCTGTCCCCGGAATCGAAGGACTTTACTGGCGCCGCGATCAGGAACTCGCACTGGCCGTCATGGCAAACGCCCTTGCCGCGCGCCGCGTGGCTGACGCCATCGGTCTGGTGCAGCGGATGCGACACATGATAGGTGAGCGTGCTTTGTTCGAGCGCCCATTGGCTGTCGCTGGCCGCCAACAAGGGAAGCGACAACAGGAAAAGTGCTGCCAGTGCTTTCTTCATATTCTGTTGCCTCCCACCTTTTCGCAAAAAGCGCGAAAGGATGGGGCACCCAACGGCGTTCTGTTGCCTCGTACACTTTCGCAAGAAAAGCGAAACGAGGGGAGCAGCCGGAAAAGCAGATTCCTCACCGCTAAAGCGGGTTCGGAATGACAAGTTGATGGGGCACCCTTTCTAAAACTGCTTCCTAGAATTTGAATGATATGGCCACGAAAGCCGCTCCGTACGCGCCGGCGGTGACGATGGCCACAGGCCCATGCCACGCGGCGATGCCATGGACTTTCTCGCCCTTACTTTTTTCATTGAAAGCCATGGCCCCCAGGATCGGTGTCAGGATCATCCCCGGCCCGTGGATCCAGGCCAGCGCCTTGTGAACGCGGATTGGCCCGCGAGTTTTGGTTCCCGGCACGCGCGGCGCGCGGATGGCATAGTAAGCCGCGGTGAAATACAAATCTCCGGTCACCGCACCCAGAGCGGTGTGCACGTCGCGCGAGGTTCGGCTGGTGTCCCGGCCACCGGCGCCGACTGAACTGATTACGGTGGCAGCCAGAGGAAAAAGCGTGATGAAAGCCAGCCGCTGATGGACCTTCAGCATGTGAGTGCGCTTGTCCAGCAACGCCTGTTCTTTGGGATTCGGCTGGGTCTGTTCCGGAGGGAAACCTAAATCGCCAAGCGAGGGTGCGTTGGGAGTGCTCGATGGCGCGTTGGGCAGATTTTCTGGAGCTGGTTTGGTCTGATCCTGCGGCGTGGCCGGATTATTTTGCTGTGGCGGTGGATTGCCGGGGGTTTGTGCGAACGAGGTAGTGGAAGACGCAAGCAGACAACAGCAGACGAGTGCGATCACGCGAAGGCTCATGTTGGTGTGATTGGCTACTGTTCGACCTAGATGATTGTAGGTGAGGAAAGGAGGCTTGGGGGAGAAGACGACTGTTGCGCAGGCTGATGACTGGGCGGGAACCGAGTTCAGGGGAGGGACCGCGACAGATGCAATGTCCGATAACAGGTATTATGTAAACTATGCTGGATCGC